>JAEEGI010026912.1_pt1 | contig 11049 bp, 4 predicted proteins | sample 8958751 | NCBI WGS metagenome assembly JAEEGI01 (sample SAMN16246545, study PRJNA631951) | gut metagenome | biome: gut microbiome; feature: rumen; material: KS-attached | host: Bos | place: Iran: Karaj | collected 2018-10 | reverse complement strand
ATGCACAAGTGGCGGCCGTCTGCCGAGCAGATGCCAGCCACGTCGTAGTCGGAGCCGTTGGGGTTGGCGGGATAGCCGTGGTAGTTGTACTTGGCCACGATGTTATACGTGCTCTCTGCTTCCGGCAGAGAGAATTTTCCCTCGCCGTGAGCCACCCACAGTCCGAGCTTTGAGCCGCTGAGGCTGCCGAACATCACGCTGTTGTTCTGCGGAATGTTCAGCGTGATGAACTCACTCTCGAACTTATGGCTATCATTATGCAGCATCTTTGCTCCTGCTGCGCCAGTTAAGCCAAGCTCCACCATTAGCTGGCAACCGTTGCAGATGCCGAGCGAGAGAGTATCCTTGCGGGCATAGAACTTGTCGAGAGCTTCCTTGGCCTTCGGGTTGAAGAGGAAGGCACCAGCCCAGCCCTTGGCCGAGCCGAGCACGTCGGAGTTGGAGAAACCGCCGCAGAAGACGATGAAGTTGATGTCCTCCAAGGCCTCGCGGCCGCTGATGAGGTCGGTCATCATGACGTCCTTCACGTCGAAGCCCGCCAGATACATGGAGTAAGCCATTTCGCGCTCGCCGTTGGTACCCTTCTCACGGATGATGGCGGCCTTAGGACGTTGACCGTTGTCATTACGACGGTCGGGATTGAGACCGTACTGGGCGAGGGTGCCTGTGAAGCCCTTCGGGAACTTCATCTCCAAGGGCTGCTGCTTGTAGTTCTCGTAGCGCTCCTTGGCCTTGCCGTTGAAACTCTGCTTGCGGTCGAGCAGGTAGCTGGTCTTGTACCATACGTCGCGCAGGTGGTCGATGTCGAAGGTCAGTTCCTCGTCGCCAGCCTTGACCACGATTTCGCGGCTGTCCTCTACGGGATAACCTATCTTGGCGAAGCCTACGCCGCACTCCTCCATGAAGTCGCGGAACTCGAACTTGTGCTCGTCAGACACCTGGATGACCACGCCGGGATTCTCGGCAAACAGCGCCTTGACGGTGTCGCCGTCCTTGCAGATGTCGTGCAGGTTGATGTGCATACCGCCCTTCGTGTTGGCGAATGTCATTTCCAACAGGGTGGTAATGAGACCACCGGCCGAGATGTCGTGACCGGCCATCACCCATCCGCGGTTAATCAGTTCCTGGATGGCGTTAAAGGCATCGGCAAAGTACTCAGCGTTCTTCACCGTCGGCACGTCGTCGCCCACCTTGCCGAGGCTCTGCGCAAAGGCGGAGCCGCCGAGGTGCTGCTCGTCGAACGAGAAGTCGATGTGGTAGATGCTGGCGTTCTTGTCGTTCACCAGTACGGGGCTGACCACCTTCTTGATGTCGCTGACCTCGCCGCCTGCCGAGACGATAACCGTTCCTGGCGAGATAATCTTCTCGCCATTGGGATACTGCTGGCTCAACGACAGCGAGTCCTTACCCGTCGGCACGTTGATATGCAGGTCGCAGCAGAAGTCGGACAGGGCCTTGACAGCGCTGTACAGACGGGCATCCTCACCCTCCTGTGAACGGCAGGGCCACATCCAGTTGGCGCTGAGGCTGATGCTGTCGAGCCCCTCGCTGAGCGGTGCCCACACGATGTTGGTCAGGGCTTCGGCAACTGACAGCACGCTGCCGGCCTCGGGCGAGGCCAGACCGGCCTGCGGGGCATGTCCTAATGCGGTGGCGATGCCCTTCACGCCACGGTAGTCGAGGGCTACAACGCCGCAGTCGCTCAGCGGCAGCTGAATCTCACCCTGACATTGCTGGCGGGCAATCTTTCCCGTCACCGAACGGTCAACCTTGTTCGTCAGCCAGTCCTTGCAGGCTACGGCCTCCAACTGGAGCACGCGCTCTAAGTATTCTTCTATCTTATCCTGTGAATAGGTTACGTCCTCATAATGCCGCTCAACGGTGTTGTCGCGCATGATGGTCTTCGGTGAGTGGCCGAACATCTGTGCCACGTCGAGGTCGAAGGGCTTCACGCCGTCGCCCTGACGGAACGAGAAGTGGGCGTCGCCAGTAGTCTCACCGACCACGTAGAGCGGAGCACGCTCACGCTCGGCAATGCGGCGTACATGCTCAATGTGCTTCTCGTCGATGAGCAGTCCCATACGCTCCTGACTCTCGTTGGCAATGATTTCCTTCGAGCTGAGCGTCTGGTCGCCGATGGGCAGCTTCGTCATGTCAATCTCGCCGCCACACTCCTCGACCAGCTCCGACAGACAGTTCAGGTGACCGGCAGAGCCGTGGTCGTGGATGCTGACCACGGGGTTCACGTCCTCCTCGCAGAGGGCACGCACCAGGTTGTAGGCACGCTTCTGCATCTCGGGGTTGGCACGCTGCACGGCGTTCAGCTCGATGCCGTTCGAGTAGCGGCCTGTGTCGACCGACGACACCGAGCCACCGCCCAGACCGATGCGATAGTTGTCGCCACCGACGACCACCACCTTGTTGCCTGGTTGAGGCTCCTTCTTCAGGCAGTCGCGTTTCGTGCCGTAGCCCACGCCGCCAGCCAGCATGATTACCTTGTCGTAAGCATACTTCTCTTGGCCCTCCTGATGCTCAAATGTCAGCACCGAACCGCAAATCAGCGGCTGGCCGAACTTGTTACCGAAGTCCGATGCACCGTTGGAGGCTTTCGTCAGAATCTGCTGCGGTGTCTGGTACAGCCACTGGCGCACCGGCAGGATATCCTCCCAGTCGCGAGTCAGCTTGTCGTCATCGACCAGACGAGGATAAGCCGTCATATAAACCGCCGTACCGGCGATGGGCCACGAGCCGACACCGCCACCCATACGGTCGCGGATTTCGCCGCCCGTTCCCGTAGCGGCACCGTTGAACGGCTCCACCGTCGTGGGGAAGTTGTGGGTTTCGGCCTTCAGCGAGATGACGCTCTCGATGTCCTTTACCTGAAACCAGTCGCTGGTGCTCTGGTCCTTCGGGGCAAACTGCTCCACGACGGGACCCTGTGCAAAGGCCACATTATCCTTATAGGCAGAGAGAATCTTGTTCGGATTCTCCTGGGTCGTCTTCTTAATCATCGCAAAGAGCGAGCTTTCCATCTCTTTGCCGTCGATGATGAAGGTGCCGCCGAAAATCTTGTGGCGGCAGTGCTCGGAGTTGATCTGGGCGAAGCCGAAGATTTCCGAGTCGGTCAGCGGACGGCCGTTCTGCTTCTCCAGTCCGTGCAGGTATTCTATCTCCTCGGGACTCAGGGCCAGTCCCTCCTGCTCGTTGTACTCCTCCAGGTTCTCCACATGCTTGATGGGTTCCGGCTTGATGTTGATGGTAAAGATGTTCTGGTCTATACCGTTGTACATACGCTGCAACATCGGGTCGTGGTCGGCATCCTTACTGGCCACAGCCCAGTATTCCTCAATACGCTTGATGCCCTTGAGGCCCATGTTCTGGGTAATCTCGACGGCGTTGGTCGACCACGGGGTCACCATCTCGCGGCGCGGTCCTACGAAATAGCCGTCCAACTGCTCTGCGTCCTGCAGCGTGGCATCGCCGTAGAGCCAGCATAGTTCTTTCACTTCGTCTGGATTGAGCTGATGGTCCACCTCGGTGGCAATCACGCTCTGTTGGGGTGTTTTGAAAAAGAGAATCATACCTTTATATTTATTGTTGTTTCTTTTATTGCTTTTGCTTTTCCCTGAAGTTCTTCAGCGGCCATGCTGCCACCCTGATCTTGTTGAGTAGGTTCGGCTGGTAGTCTGGATGGCGACTGATGAACGACTCGACGTGGCTCAGGGCCTCTTGGCTCTTGTGGCTTCCCAAGAGCGAATTCAGCCAGTTATTGGCAAAGAAGATGTCGCTGGTCTGCTGGATGTAGGTCAGGGCGTCGAGGCTCTGGGGAATGTAGCCGTTGTTCTGGGGCTCCCGAGTGTCGGCACTCAGCAGCCTGAGGGTGTGTAGTGCCCAGGGTTCGTGCAGCCGGTTCTCCTTCTCAATGATTTCGTTGAACAGGCTTTGCTGGGCATTTTGGTCGGGGTTGCAGGCCCGGCTGACGTAGTTGAACTCCTCCTGCAGGTTGTCGCTGCGCAACTTGCCGAGCTGTTTGGCGGTGATGTCCTTCCACTGCTGCGGCCGCATGATGGCCAGCCGGTAGGCCATTTCCATATAGTCGTGCTCGTCGAACAGTGGGTCGCTTTGGGCGCTCCATACTTTGTAGAGCTGGTTCAGCACCTCGGGGGCTGTGGCGTTGGCTGCCATCTTGCGAAGGATAATCTGGCGGCTGTCGGCACTCTTGTTTTCTTTCAGCAGGTCCATGATGCACTGTTCCAGCGTATGCCGTTCCGACGGGGTACAGTCGAAGGCAATCTTGAACATGTGGTCGATGACCGTCTGCATGATCAGCGGATTCTGCTCCTTCATCATGTCGCGGTACAGCTCGCTGAAGTAGTTAGCGGGGATGCGCCCCATCAGGTAGTTGTCGTACAGCGTCAGCAGCAGGGCGTAGCGTTGCAGGTCACCCCGTGTGACAATCAGTCGCAGCGGCAGTAGCTTGGTATAGTCATCGTCTAACGTGAAGCGTCCGTATCCGCGACCGGTATAGTTGGGGATAATGAAGTTGGGACGCCTGCCGATGCCGACCGACACGGTGGGTTGCTGCATATCAATGGTGACGGTGCGGCTTTCGTTCAGGTCGTAGATGAGTCGCACCTCAAACTTCTGCCGCCAGAAGATGCCGCGACCGTAGGGATCGGTCTGACTGACGACGAGCTTTCCGTTGTCGTAGGTAGTGTGGATGAGGGGCATGCCCTTCTGTTTCACCCACACCTCGCTGAACTGGCGCACACCTGCCGAGGGGCACTGGCGGTCGAGCTCTGCGATGAGGTCATCCCAGGAGGCATTCTTGAAGAAGTATTTCTGCAGGTAGTTATGCAGTCCCTCCTGCAGTTGGCTGGACCCCATGATGTCTTCCAGGATGCGCATCATCACAGGTGCCTTGTCGTAGATGATATCGTCGTACAGCATGGAGGCGTAATTCAGGTTCTTCAGCTCCTGAGCAATGGGGTGGGTGCCTTCCGTGCGGTCAATGGCCAAGGCCCGGGCCTGGTAGGTCTTCAGGAAGTTCAGGTCGTGGTCGGTCTCCGAGAACTCGCGTCGTGTAATCTTTGAGGCCATGAAGTTGGCAAACACCTCCTTCGTCCATACGTCCTCAAACCATTTCAGGGATACCATGTCACCAAACCACAGGTGGGCCGTCTCATGGGCAACGAGTTCCATGCGGCTCAGCTCCTCGTCTTTCGACGGGTTGCTGCCTAAGAACACGCGGCGGTCGCTCAGCTGGATGGCTCCGGGGTGCTCCATGCCGCCGAACTGGTAGCCGGGCAAGATGACCAGCCCGTACTCCTCGAACGGGCATTTGATGCCTGTGTAGCCTTCCATCCAGTGCAGCGAACCTCCTATCTCGTCGAATACCTTGCTGAGCTGGGCAACCTTCTGCGGGTCTTGCTCCCGATAGAGGGCACGTATGGGGTAGCCCTCGCGGCGGGCCGTCTGTTCCTCAAACTTGCCGGCGACGAACGAATAGAGATAGGTAGGGATGGGGTAACGGCCGTCGCTGACCATCGTCTTCCAGCCCTGCGGCACGTTCAGGGTCGTGTTGAAGGTAGCACGCATGTCTGGCTGGTCGAAGCACGGGAAGCAGGAACGGGCCTGGTCGGGCACAAAGAGCGAGTACATATATTCCGGATTGCGGTTCAGCGCCTTGTCCAAGCTGACGAAACTGATGTCGATGGTGTTGGCACCTGGCGCTACCAGTTCTGCCGGTATGATGATGTGCTCGTTTTCCATCGTTAGGATACGCTGCTTGCCGTTGACGATGCAGGTACCGGTGAAGTTGCCTTGGAAGTCGAGCACCACTTCCGACTTCCTGGCGAGGTTGAAGCTGATGATGGCATTGCCCGAAACCAGCACTTGCAGGTTATCGGGAATATCAAAAGTCAAGTCATAGTGTACATCTGAAATATTCTGCACACGTTGCGCCGCCAGCTCTTTCGACACCCCAGGTTCGTAGCTTTGGGCGTTCAGGCTTTGGCAAGTCAGGCCGAGCAGAATGGCTAATATATAGCAGATTTTTCTCATATCACGTGATTTGCGTGCAAAGTGATTTTTCTAAACGCGTTTATTCAAATTGTCGGTAAATGTTTTGGTCATCGAATCGCTATGTTTCTCCAAAGAGGGCGACATAAAGATATAGCACGCCACAGCTATCACGGCGAAGATACCATACATGCCAATCATGGGTAACGTGTTGCCGATGATATAGGCAATGATGGCGGCAGCGATGACCAGACGCAGAATGGCAAATGCCGTGATCTTTACACGTTCGATGCGCCTCCCTTCGTACCAGAGTCTGTTCACGTTGTCGCTATTGCCGCCTTGACGCATCAGAGACCAAAGGAAGGGTCCGCAGGCCGACAGTGTGATGAAGGCGGTAACGATGCCAGACCATGGGTTGGGCAGCCAACCGTAAATCAGCGGTGCACCATAATAGTACATGATGGCGATAATAGCCAGACAGAGCACACTGTTGATTAGCAAGATGAGGATATAACGCCTGAATTCAGTACGCCAGAGCAGGCGCATCTCGTCGGTCTCATGCTCTTCCGCTTCCTCAGAAGTGTTGCATTCCAACTTGGTTATCCATTTGGCAGGCAGCACGCGCGCCACCACGTTGTAAGCTGGCTCAGCCAAGCGAATCATATAAGGTGTGGTGAACGTCGTGAAGACTGACACGGCCACCACGATGGGATAGAGGAAATCGCTGGTGACGTGTAACGAGGTGCCCAAAGTGGCCAGGATAAAGGCGAACTCGCCGATCTGCGTCAGCGAGAACGAGCACTGCATGGCGGTCTTCAGCGACTGGCCGGAAAGCAGGAAGCCGCAGGTGCTCAGGATAGTCTGGCCCAGCATGATGGCTGCGATGATGCAGAGGATGGGCACAATATACTCGATGATGAGCGCCACATCGACCATCATGCCTACTGACACGAAGAAGATGGCACCGAAGAGGTTCTTGACGGGGGCGACGAGGTGCTCTATCTGCTTGGCCTCGGCGGTCTCTGCCAGGATGCTACCCATGACGAAGGCACCGAAGGCGGCCGAGAAGCCTACTGCAGAGGCAAACACCACCATGCCGAAGCAGAGGGCTAGGGCTGTGATGAGCAGGGTCTCTTCGTTCATCAAGGGTTTCGCCTTCTTCAGGAAGAGCGGGATGAGGTAGATGCCCACCGTGAACCAGAGGATAAGGAAGAAACCCAGTTGCAAGATGGAACTGAGCATCTGTGCGCCCTCAAACTCCTTGCTGACGGCCAGTGTCGAGAGCATCACCATGAGCACGATAGCGAGGATGTCCTCGATGATGAGCACGCTGAGCACAAGACCGGCGAAACGCTCATTCCGTAGGCCCATGTCATCGAAGGCCTTGAAGATGATGGTGGTCGATGACATGGCCAGCATACCGCCTAAGTAGATGCAGTCCATGTCGCTCCAGCCGAAGAGGTGACCTGCGAGCGAACCGACGTACATCATACCCAAGATGATGGCGATGGCGGCAACGATGGGTGCAGCACCCATCTTCAGAATCTTCTTGAACGAGAACTCCAGACCGAGGGCGAAGAGCAGGAATACAACACCGATTTCGCTCCACAGATGGACACCGTGCATATCCGAGACACTGGGCATGTAGGGCATATTAGGTGAGGCGAGGAATCCTGCTACGATGTAACCCAGGACGATGGGTTGTTTAAGGCTCTTGAAAAGGAGCGTCATGACACCTGCACAGATGAGAATCAGCGCAAGGTCTGCCATAAGGGGTTCTAACTGTGACATAAGCTGTTATGAATTTTTGGAGTGTTGTAGTCGTGGTTCAGGTTCTTCAGTTCCTGAGCAATGGGGTGGGTGCCTTCCGTGCGGTCGATGGCCAAAGCCCGGGCCTGGTCGGGCACAAAGAGCGAGTACATATATTCCTTCGACACCCCTGACTCGTAGTTTTGGGCGTTCAGGCTTTGCCAAGTCAGGCCGAGCAGAATGGCTAATATATAGCAGATTTTTCTCATATCATGTAATTTGCGTGCAAAGTTACAAAAAAACGAGAGAAATGCAAAAGGAAACTTTGCTTTTCTTTGCCAGTTTGTTATATATCACGTCTATATTCCCAAATACATTGAGGTGCCATTGCATTATTTGGAAACACGTTGTCTACATACGGCTTTTATCTTGAAGCTCATAAAACACAGTGGAACGATTCTTTAGTTATATCAGATGAATCGTCCCACTATGTTATTTTCTCAAAGGCTTCTTACTATTTCCTTATTGGTTCGCCTTGTATGTCGCAATGCGTTTTGCTAATTAGAGTTCACTTTCAAACATCTGTATCTTCCCGTATCTGATCGTACATAATTGTTTTACTTCAACAATTTCCAACCTTCAATAGTTTCTATTATGAATTATGAGTGCAAAACTGCGATTAAGCGAGTACAATGATGCTTGCATCGATTGCCGAGCGTGAGCAGTTTCGCAGCTTTCAGCTGCAAAGGTAACACAAAAACACGAAACAAAAGAAGAAAGCGTGAAAAATCCCTCGAAAGTTTTGCCGCATGACTGGGGGACAGTCTTGTTACACATTATCGTAACTTCAGACAGCAAGAGTAAGAATGTTGGGGACGAGGATATAATGAAGAATTCGTGTTAATCCGTGACATCCGTGCCAAAACAAAAATCATCGTTAGTGGAGGTTAAATAAACATAAAGAAACGAACAATATTTCCGTATTGGACGCTCAATGACTAAATTTGCACCCGCAAACACGTGATTGGCGTGGATAAGTATTATTAAAAAGGATTAGGAATATGAAAAAGAATGTATTTATGATGATGGCCGTGGCTGGACTGCTTTTTGCCAGTTGCGCCAGTAAAAAGGATTTAGTGAACTGTCAGACGGAGAATAAGTCGCTGACGGAGAGCCTGCAGTCGGCTAAGGAGGATTTGGCAGCTAAGAATGCCCGCCTTACCAGTCTGGAGGAGCAGCTGAAGTCACAGCAGCGTGCGCTCGCTGAGTCGAAGAAGGCCTACGAGGCTCTGCAGAATTCGCTCGACAAGAGTCTGACCAACGCTTCGCAGAACAATATCTCGATTGAGAAGCTGGTTGACCAGATTAACGAGTCGAACCAGTACATCCGTCACCTGGTGGAGGTGAAGTCCAAGAGCGACTCGCTGAACCTCGTGCTCCAGAACAACCTCACCCGCTCACTCTCGAAGGAGGAGCTGAAGGAGGTGGATGTGCAGGTGCTGAAGGGTGTGGTCTACATCTCGCTGGCTGACAACATGCTCTACAAGAGCGGTTCTTACGAAATCAACGACCGTGCTGCTGAGACGCTGTCGAAGATTGCCAAGATCATCAAGGACTACAAGGACTACGACGTGCTGATTGAAGGTAACACCGACAATGTGCCCATCACGAAGCAGAACATCCGCAACAACTGGGACCTCTCTTGTCTGCGTGCTTCTTCAGTCGTACAGGCTTTGCAGAACAAGTATGGTGTTGACCCGAAGCGTCTGACTGCCGGTGGCCGTGGTGAGTACAACCCCATTGCCGACAACAACTCCGACACGGGCAAGCAGCGCAACCGCCGCACCCAGATTATCATCACGCCGAAGCTTGATGAGTTCATGGAGCTGATCGGTCAGGCTCCCACCGAGGAAAAGTAATCAGCAGGTTGAACCGTCATACAGCAGCCCTTGATTCAGCGAGACTGGATCAAGGGCTGCTTCGTTTTCTGGGGAATGCTTATTGGTTCTTTTGTCCCATGGCGTACTCCGAGGGCGATACGCCGAAGTGGGCTTTGAAGGCGGTGGAGAAGTGGGCCTGGTCGGTGTAACCTACGCTGTCGGCCACCTGCGACACATTGATGGTACCCTCGCGCAGCAGTCGGGCGGCCTGCTCCATGCGGAGGTTGCGCAGGAACTTGCCGGTAGAGATGCCCGTGATGTCCTTCATCTTACGGTGCAGCTGGGCACGGCTGATGCCCACGTCGGCAGCCAGCGTGTCGACGTTGAAGTCGGGGTTCTGGATGTTGGCATTCACCGACCGCATGATGCGCTCCATCAGCACGTCGTCGTTGCCCTTCACCTCAATGTTCTGGGTGCGCTGTTCCTGTTGCACGGCACCGCTGAACTTGCCACGCAAGCGGCGTACGCTGTCAATGAGGTTGTCAATCTGAATGTGCAGCTCCTCCATGTCGAAAGGCTTGGCGATGTAGGCGTCGGCACCCGACTTCAAGCCTTCCAGCTTGTGCTCCACCTCGGCTTTCGACGTGAGCATGATGACGGGCAGCTGCGAGATTTGCGGGTTGTCCTTGATGCGCTTCAGCAGGGTGATGCCATCCATCTCGGGCATCATGACATCGCTGATGACGAGGTCGTAGGGATGCTCGGGGCTGGCCGTGAGCAGCATCTTCAAGGCTTCCTTGCCGTTGGGCGCATGCTCGAACTTGTAGAGGTTGCCCAGCTCACCGATGATGTAGTCGGCTATCTCGCTGTCGTCGTCGACCACAAGCAGGCGGAAGCGGCGGAAGGGCTTCTTGCCGCCCGTACCCTCCGAGAGCACTTCGCGGGCGGGACTGTCGTTGACTATCTGTTCGGGCTTCAGGTGCTTGTTGCCTTTCAGCAGGGTGACGGTGAAGACGGCGCCCTGCTGTCCGTCAGTGCGGTTGCTGGCGCGGATTTGTCCGCCGTGCATCTGGGTAATGACGCGGCAGAGGTTCAAGCCGATGCCCGTGCCCTTCATGCCGAGGTCGTCGGAGTTGCGGCCTTGGTAGAAGCGGTCGAAGAGCCGGTCGGGGTCTTCGTTCTTGATGCCTACGCCGTTGTCGATGACCTGTATCATGACGTCCTTCTCCGTCTCGCTGAGCATCACTTTCACCTCGCCGCCGTCGAAGGTGTACTTGAAGGCATTGCTGAGCAGATTGGATACCACCTTGTCGAAGTTGATGCGGTCAATCCATGCCAGCACGTGGTCGCCGGTATGCTCGAAGGTGAAGGTGATGTTGCGCTGGTTGGCGCCAAACTG
>JAEEGI010026910.1_pt1 | contig 11050 bp, 5 predicted proteins | sample 8958751 | NCBI WGS metagenome assembly JAEEGI01 (sample SAMN16246545, study PRJNA631951) | gut metagenome | biome: gut microbiome; feature: rumen; material: KS-attached | host: Bos | place: Iran: Karaj | collected 2018-10 | reverse complement strand
GCCATTCTCTAAGATGAACTCAGCGTTCTCGTACTCAGGGCGCCAAGCCTTGAAGGCCTCGATGTCGAGCACATCAGCGCTGACGATGTTCACATCGACGTGGATGGGCGTCGTGGTGTACTTATCCTTCAGGCCTACGCTGACAAACTTACCCTTGTCGGCACCCTCGTCCTCGATGCGATACACGAAGTTCGAGCGACCCTGAATCATACCCTGGTTCACCAGCTTCTTGAAGGGCTCATCCTCGCAAGAGTAGCCAGAGTCAAAGAGGAACTTGTTCCAGAAACGGCTATAGATAAGGTGACCTGTAGCGTGCTCCGTACCGCCTACATAGAGGTCGACGTTGCGCCAATACTCATCGATATCCTTGTTCACGAGTGCCTTCTCGTTCTTGGGGTCCATATAGCGCAGATAGTAAGCCGAAGAGCCTGCAAAGCCAGGCATCGTGTTCAGCTCCAAGGGGAAGACGGATTTATTGTCAATCAGCGACTTATCGACCACCGTATCGGTCTTGGTGTCCCAAGCCCACTTCTTGGCACGACCCAATGGGGGCTCGCCCGTCTCTGTCGGCTGGTACTTGTCAATCTCAGGCAATTCCAAGGGCAGACACTCCTTCGGAATCATGTAGGGCATATCGTCCTTGTAGTACACAGGGAACGGTTCACCCCAATAACGCTGACGTGAGAAGATGGCATCGCGCAGGCGGTAGTTCACCTTCACACGACCAAGCCCCTGCTCCGTCACGAACTTCTTCGTAGCGGCAATGGCCTCCTTGACGGTCAAACCGTTGAGGCTGAATTTCGAGCTGGCCGAGTTGCACATGATACCCTCCTTGGCATCGTAGCTCTCTTCGCTGACGTCGGCACCCTCAATGAGCGGAATAATCGGCAGGTTGAAGTGCTTGGCAAAGGCATAGTCACGGCTATCGTGAGCAGGCACGGCCATAATGGCACCCGTACCATAACCAGCCAATACGTATTCAGCAATCCAGATGGGTATCTTTTCATCGGTAAACGGATTGATGGCATAGCTACCTGAGAACACGCCCGTCACCTTGTGATCCATCTGACGGTCACGCTCTGTGCGCTTTTTCACGTAGTCGAGATACTTTTCTACCTCCTCCTTCTGCTCAGGTGTGGTTAACTCTGCCACGAGATCGCTTTCAGGAGCCAGCACCATGAAGGTCACACCAAACATCGTGTCGGCGCGAGTGGTGAAGATGGTGAAACCCACCCCGTCCCCTCCCGAGCGGGAGGGGTCATTAGCTACTTTGAAATAGACTTCTGTACCCTCGCTTCTGCCAATCCAATTGCGCTGGGTTTCCTTCAATGAGTCCGTCCAGTCAATCTCATCCAAGCCGTCGAGCAGACGCTGAGCGTAGGCACTCACACGCAGGCACCACTGGCGCATCTTCTTCTGCACTACAGGGTAGCCGCCTCGAACGCTGACGCCATCCACGACCTCGTCGTTGGCAAGCACCGTTCCCAACTTTGGACACCAGTTCACCATCGTATCAGCTAAGTAGGCGATGCGGTAGTTCATCAGCACCTCCTGCTTCTTCTTCTCCGAGAAGTTGTGCCAGTCGGAAGCTGTGAAGTGCAGCTCCTCCGTACCGAGGGCATGACAATCCTCCGTACCCATCAGTTCGAAGTGCTCAATCAGCTTGATGGTCGGCTGGGCCTTGTGTGAAGCCGTGCTGTAGTAGCTCTTGAACATGCGCTGGAAAGCCCATTGCGTCCACTTGTAGTAGATGGGGTCACAGGTACGCACCTCACGCTCCCAGTCGAAGCAGAAGCCAATCTTATCCAACTGTGAGCGATAGCGGTCGATATTCTCAAACGTAGTCTTCTCAGGGTGCTGACCCGTCTGGATGGCATATTGCTCGGCGGGCAGTCCGTAGGCATCGTAGCCCATGGGGTTCAGCACGTTAAAGCCCTGCTGACGCTTGTAGCGGGCATAGATGTCGCTGGCGATATAGCCCAACGGATGACCTACATGCAGACCTGCTCCACTGGGGTAAGGGAACATGTTCAGCACGTAGAACTTCTTCTTGTTCTTGTCCTCCACTACGCGGTAGGTCTTGTTTTCCACCCACCGCTTCTGCCATTTCTTCTCAATCTCTCTGAAATTGTAATCCATTGTTTATGTTTGTTTTGTTCTTATTGATTCGGTTTATTACCTCAGCAGCACAGGTTCTGCCCATGCTACCTCCAACTTGTCGTAGACGTGAATGCTCAACATCAGCACCTCGTAGGAAGTCTTGAAGGTGCAACTGAACAGGAACGTGCCGTCATCGTTTTCCCGATACAGTTTAAGTACACTCTTATACTCCTCCTCCACCGAGCTTACGTCTTGTCCAGCATGCATTTTGACGGTGATATAGGGTAACACGTTGATGTCGTAGGTTCCAGCTTTGCTCTGGTTTGTACGGTAACTTTCAGACACATAGAAATTGCGTGACTGGAAATACTTGTCGGTGACTACACGATACATGTTTGCATTACCTGCCAGTCCTGTGTACACTTGCTGAATGCTTTTTATCGGGCTGTTTTCTTTCTGCTGGATGAAGTCGAGTGCTTCTTGCCCTTTCTTGTCAGTTACACCAATCAGCAGCGTGTAAGGTGAACTGCCCATAGGTGACAAATCGACGTAGTCAGTATTTGAAAGCAAGTATCCTACAGACTCTTTGCTATGGGGAGGTTGTGTGTAATACGTGATACTGTAGTCGGCATCAACACTTTCGGGCTCAACGATGTCACCACCGCAGCCACCATATAGCATAATTGCCATAAAACCTATGAAAAATCTCCAAGATTTCATGCCTAAATCACCTTATTTATAATTCTAACTGCAAAAGTAGCGATTTTACTGCATAATAACAAACATAATTAGGTTTTCTTAACTAATACGTAAAAAAAAAGTTGAAGACTTGCCGATGTCGCCAAAAATGGTTATCTTTGTGCTCGAATTGAATGAAGAGAGAAAATGAAAAAGATACTGTTTATCTGTCTCGGCAATATTTGCCGTTCACCAGCCGCTGACGGCATCATGAAGCACCTGGTTTCTGAGCGTGGACTCGATAACGAGTTTTTGATTGACTCCGCTGGCATAGGCTCCTGGCACGTAGGTCAGCTGCCCGACCGCCGTATGCGCCAGTGTGGAGAGCGGCACGGCTACACCTTCGACCACCGTGCCCGCCAGTTCTCTGCTCGTGACTTTGCCCGCTTCGACCTTATCGCCGTGATGGATCAGGAGAACTATCATGACGTTGCCCGTCAAGCTAATTCACCTGCCGACCTCCAGAAAATCATCCGCATGAGCGACTACCTGCGCCACCATCCAGGCCAAAAGACCGTCCCCGACCCCTACTACGGCTCCCAGCGCGACTTCGAGTTTGCCCTCGAACTGCTCGAGGATGCCTGCGAGGGATTGCTTGATGAATTATCTCGTTAGCCTCTCAAATGGATTTATCTGTAACAAATTGCCCTAAATTATTTTTTTTCGGTAATTTTATTTTGGTAATATGATATGCTATCTTTGCACACAAAATCCGATGACAGCGATGACGATGACAGTGATGACAGTGGGGGTATTTATTTTTTGGCAGGGCGAGTAATTTGCAGTAGCATTATTATATATTATTATAATAATATATTATAATGTATAACTATTTTCACGTAGCGATGACAAAAATACCCCACTGTCATCGGTGTCATCGGTGTCATCGTCATCGTTTTTGCTTGTTGAGATTAGGTAGGGTAAAGTGGGGGCGAGCCCTACCCTACCACCCAGTCAGCCCTACCCTATCCACCCGCGAGGCCTACCCTGAATAATAAAGATTAACGATAAGAAATGTTATTTTTCCTAAAGTATTTGGTAGTTTGGTAATAAAGCAGTATCTTTGTCGCTTGAAATTCATTCATTACTTTAATCAAATACTTAGTGAATATGAACAACGTACCTGTAATTAAGATTGGAATCGTGGCCGTGAGCCGCGACTGTTTCCCCGAGTCATTGGCTGTTAACCGCCGCAAGGCCGTGATTGCCAAGTATGTAGAGAAGTTCGGTGCTGCCGACATCTACGAATGCCCTATTTGCATTGTTGAGAGTGAGATTCATGCTCAGCAGGCTTTGGAGGATGTGAAGAAGGCTGGCTGTAATGCCCTTTGCGTCTATCTCGGCAACTTCGGTCCTGAGATTTCTGAGACCATGATTGCTGACTGGTTCCAGGGTCCCACCATGTTCTGCGCAGCAGCTGAGGAGACTCAGAACGACCTGATTGACGGTCGTGGCGACGCATACTGCGGTATGCTGAACGCCAGCCAGGCCCTGTCGCTCCGTAAGACTCGTGCCTATATTCCTGAGGAACCCGTGGGTGATGCTGCCCAGTGTGCTGAGATGATTCACGAGTTCCTGCCCATCGCACGTGCTATCGTGGGTCTGCAGAACCTGAAGATCATCAGCTTCGGTCCCCGTCCCAACAACTTCCTGGCTTGTAACGCTCCTATCCGCGCCCTCTATGACCTCGACGTGGAGATTGAGGAGAACTCTGAGCTCGACCTGCTCGAGGCCTTCCAGAAGCATCAGGGTGACTCGCGCATCGACGACGTGGTGAAGGATATGGCTGCTGAGCTGGGTACTGGCAACAAGATTCCTTCTGTACTTCCGAAGCTCGCCCAGTATGAGCTGACGCTGACCGACTGGATTGAGGGTCATAAGGGCTCTCGTCAGTTTGTGGCTATGGCCAACAAGTGCTGGCCTGCTTTCCAGACCATGTTCGGCTTCGTTCCCTGCTACGTGAACAGCCGTCTGACGGGTCGTGGCATTCCCGTGGCCTGCGAGGTTGACATCTATGGCGCTCTGTCAGAGTACATCGGCACCTGCATCAGTCAGGATGCTGTGACCCTGCTCGACATCAACAACACCGTACCTCAGGATATGTACGAGGAGAGCATCAAGGGCAAGAAGTTCGCCTGCGACACCTACACCGAGAAGGAAATCTTCATGGGCTTCCACTGTGGTAACACCGCCAGCTCGAAGGTCTGCAACTGCCAGATGTGCTTCCAGCGCATTATGGCCCGCGCCCTGCCTGTTGAGGTGACCAACGGTACCCTCGAGGGTGACATCCAGCCGGGTCTGGCTACTGTTTATCGTCTGCAGTCTACTGCCGACACCAAGCTCCGTGCTTACATCGCTCAGGGCGAGGTTATTCCTGTAGCTACACGCTCATTCGGTTCTATCGGTATCTTCGGTATCAAGAACATGAGCCGCTTCTATCGCCACGTACTTATCGAGAAGCACTACCCGCACCACTGCGCCGTTATGTTCGGCCATCAGGGTAAGTATCTCTGGGAGGTGCTGAAGTACATGGGCATTCCCGTTGACGAGATTGACTACAATTTCCCGAAGGGTAACTTCTATCCTACGGAGAATCCGTTCTGTAACTAATACCATACAAAAGCACAATCGCTCTGCTTGTCTTGGCTGCAAGGTGGCCAAGGCAAGCAGTTTATGAAACTAAACGACTGTAGGACGATGAAAAAGAGGAGTATCTTCATAGTATTGATGGTTTTGATGACCGCCACCTTATGGGCACAGCGAACTGTGGTCAGCGGTAAGGTTGTCGACGAGTCGAATGGCAGTCCGATTGCCGGAGCCAGTGTGACGATGGAAGGAGTGTCGGTAGTGACCAACGATGACGGCTTCTTCACGTTGAAGAGCGACCACGAGGCCGAGGCTGTAGTGGTGTCGCACGTAGGCTACAAGTCGCAACGGGTGAAGTTGGGTGGCCAGGAGCTGAAGATAAAGCTGAAACCTGCCACCATACAGCTGCACGAGGTGCTGGTCACGGCCGACAATCCTCGTGACTTGGTGATGGCCGCCATCAGCAAGATACCCCAGAACTACAGCCAGCAGCCTGAACTATACAGCTGCTTCTACCGCGAGAAGGCCATGAAGCGGCAGCACTACATCAGCGTGGCCGAAGGCGTGATAGACATGTACAAGACTGGATATCAGCGCAGTACAGCTCGCGACCGCGTAGCCATCCGCAAGGGTCGCCGCCTGCTGAGTGCCAAGCAGAGCGACACGCTGGGCGTGAAGGTAATGGGTGGCCCGGTAGTGCCTATACAGTTGGACTTAGTGAAGAACACCGACTTTCTGCTGAACGCCCAAGAGCTGGACTACTACGACCTGAAGATGGAGGCGCCGACCATGATAGCCGACCGCAACCAGTTTGTAGTGAGTATCATGCCTCGCCGTATACTGCCCTACGCCCTCTATTTCGGCAAGCTCTACATCGACCAGGAAACCTTGTCGTTCACCCGTGCCGAACTGATGCTCGATATGGGTGACCGTGAAAAGGCTACCGTTGCCATGCTGGTGAAGAAACCCTTGGGTGTGCGCTTCCGACCGAGGGAGTTGTCGTGCATCGTGGACTACAGGCTTGGCAGTGACGGTGTGACGCGCATCAGCTACATCCGTACCACCTTCCGCTTCAACTGCGACTGGAAGCGCCGGCTGTTTGCTACGTCGTTTGCCGTCTTCTGCGAGATGGCCGTGACCAGCACCACCGACCGCGACGTGCAGCCCATCCGAGGCCGCGAGTCGTTCGACCAGCGCGATGCCTTCTTCGACAAGGTGGACTATTTCCGTGACCCCGCCTTCTGGCAGGACTACAACATCATCGAGCCTACCGAGTCACTAGACAAGGCCATCCATCGGTTGCTGAAGAAATAAGCAAACAACTAACTGCATGAAACGCTATCTATTAACTATTTTGGCCGTGCTGTCATTGTTTGTCAGCTCGTGGGCAGCCGACGAAGGACAACACGTCAGGTTGACCAATTTGCCGCATGTGTACATTAACACATTCACTGGCTACAACCCCACCAGCAAGACGGCGATGGTATATGCCCGGATGTGGTATGTCGACGAGAGCGACAACGTGGCCTACTATGACTCGTTGGAAATACGTGTTCGTGGCAACTCGACGGCCAACCTTGCGAAGAAGCCTTACAAACTGAAGTTCAATAAGAAGGTGAAGCTGTTGGGCAAAGGCTATGCCAATACGAAAAAGTGGACGCTGTTAGCCAATCACGGCGACAAGACGCTGCTGCGCAATGCGCTGACGAGCCTGATGGGCGAGCGTGCAGGCCTGAAATTTAACCCCGCCGCCAAGTTTGTGGACTTGACCCTGAATGGCCAGTATGTGGGCAACTACCAGATTTCCGACCAGGTGGATGTCCGTCCCCACCGCGTCAACGTCGTCGAGCAGGACTATCCTTTGACCAGTGAGAGTAATGTTACGGGAGGCTATCTGTTGGAAGCCGACGGATTTAAGGACTACGTGGCGGGCACTTCTGGCTTTTTAACGCGACGTAATGTGCCCCTGAAAATCCATTATCCTGACGAAGATGAAATAGCCCGCACGCAGTACAACTACATTAGATCATTCATCAACGATTTCGAGACGCGGCTGTTCTCGTCGAACTTCAAAGACCCTGAAAATGGCTATCGCCCCCGTGTTGACTCTGTCTCGTTGGCCAACTGGTATATCTGTACTGAGGTCAGTGCCAACGTGGACGGCTTTTACAGCGCCTATTTCTACAAGGAGCAGGACGACGACCGCCTTTACTGGGGGCCGCTCTGGGACTATGACATTGCCTACAACAACGACAATCGTACCGACCGCGGAGGCACCAGCGACACGCGGTGGCAGCTGATGAAGGACGTCGGCTATGGTAGTTCTGGCAGCGGGTGCCGCGAGTGGATGCAGCAGATGTGGCGTGATCCGTGGTTTGCGCGGCTCATCAACCGCAGGTATCAGGAGCTTGTTGATGGTGGCTTGGAACAGTATCTGAACCAGAAACTCGACAGCTTGACAGAGCTGATAGATGCCTCGCAACAATTGAACTATCAGCGCTGGGGCATCCGTTCGATGAACTTGCGTGAACGTGTGATTTTTTCCACCTACGACCAGTATGTGACCGATGTGCGCAACTTCCTGAACGTTCACATGCAATACCTGATCTCAGCCTTCCAGGCGCTGCTGCCAGAGGAAGAACCCGAGGAGCCCGAGTTGAATGTATCGGACTTCGATGCCGACGAGCAGAGCTACTACACGTTCGAGAATGTGGGTTCAGGCACCCGCTTCGATGTGGATGCCGAGAGCGACGAGGTATGCGGCTGGCACCCAGACAAAGAACGCGAGAGTCAGCAATGGCGCATCCAGCTGCTCAGCAACGGTTTCTTTTTCATCACCAATCGGCTTTCCGGCAGGGCATTGAGCGATGCCAGCCCTGCGGGCACGACAGCAACCACCAACGTGGGAGGCCGTCTCTATGTGTCGTCGCCCGACTCTGCCGACGCTTGTCAACAATGGAACATCATGTCGCAGGGTGAAGGCCGATACAACATCATCAGCCGATGGAGTCAGCATGCAGCCAACCTCAGCGGAGGCGATGCTTCTGACGGAGCACCCATTCTGAGTTATACCAGTGACGACCGCAACAGTTCGTCGAACAACCGGCTGTGGCGCATCGAGAAGGCTGGAACGGTGGTCGATACCTCCATTGACAATGTCTGTGGTGACTACGCTCTGGCATACGACCCCATTATTGGACGTCTGCACTTCGGAGGTGATGATCCTGAGAGCCTCACCTTCCGCGTCTCTGTCTACAACGGTTTGGGCCGACTGATAGGGACGTTCAGGGCTACTGAGGATTTCAGCCTGTTCCCCTACCCTGCTGGTCTTTATGTCATCACTTGGAAATCAGGAGGCCGCTGGCAGAGCATAAAACTCGTTAAGGACTGATTTTTCCCTGAAACTGATGATGGTTTTTGGAAAAAAAGTCGTAACTTTGTGCGCTCAATGTAATAAGAAGAAAGACAGATGGCAAAGAAAGACGGGGAGCTGACCCCGATGATGAAACAGTTCTTCGACTTGAAGGCTAAGCACCCCGATGCGGTGATGCTGTTCCGTTGTGGCGATTTTTACGAGACCTATTGTGAGGATGCCGTGACGGCTGCCCGCATACTCGGCATCACCCTGACACATCGTAACAACGGTTACAACAAGGGCGACGAGATGGCCGGATTTCCCCATCACGCCCTCGACACCTACCTGCCCAAGCTCATCCGGGCAGGCAAGCGTGTGGCCATCTGCGACCAGTTGGAAGACCCTAAGCTGACGAAGAAACTGGTGAAGCGAGGCATTACGGAATTAGTGACGCCTGGTGTGGCCCTGTCTGACAACGTGCTGAACTACAAGGAAAACAATTTCCTGAGTGCCGTTCACTTCGGCAAGTCGGCCTGCGGTGTCGCGTTTCTCGACATCTCGACGGGTGAATTTCTGACGGGCGAGGGCACCTACGACTATGTGGAGAAGCTGATGGGCAACCTACAGCCAAAGGAGGTGCTTGTTGACCGTCAGCGCAAGAAGGACTTTGAGCAGCACCTTGGCACAAAGTTATTCACCTTCGAGCTCGACGACTGGGTGTTTACGGAGCAGAGTGCCCAGCAAAAATTGCTAAAGCACTTCAAAGTGAAGTCGATGAAAGGCTTTGGCGTCGACCATCTGAAGAACGGCATGATAGCCGCTGGCGCCATCCTGCAATACCTGGAACTGACGCAACACACCCAGATAGGCCACATTACGCAAATTTCGCGCATTGAGGAAGAGAAATATGTGCGTTTGGATAAGTTTACCATCCGCTCCCTGGAACTGCTGCAGCCGATGCAGGATGACGGCAAGTCACTATTGGACGTCATTGACAAGACGGTAAGCCCAATGGGAGGCCGACTGCTGCGCCGCTGGCTGGTGTTCCCGTTGAAAGACGAGCGGCCCATCAACGAACGCTTGGACATCGTGGAGTATTATTACCGTGAGCCCGACTTCCGGCAATGTATTGACGAGCAGCTGCATCGTGTGGGCGACTTGGAGCGTATCATCTCGAAGGTGGCCGTAGGACGAGTGTCGCCCCGTGAGGTCGTGCAGCTGAAGACCGCCCTGCAAGCCATACAGCCCATCAAGACGGCGTGTCTCTATGCCAAGAACGATGCGCTGAAGCGGGTGGGTGAACGGCTGAACCTGTGCGAGTCGCTGCGTGAGCGGATTATCAAGGAGATACAGAGCGACCCGCCGCAGTTGGTGGCTAAGGGTGGCGTCATCCGCGACGGCGTGAACGACGAACTGGACGAGTTGCGTCGCATTGCCTACAGCGGCAAGGACTACCTGCTGCAGATTCAGCAGCGTGAGGCCGAGCAGACGGGCATACAGTCGCTGAAGATTGGCTATAACAACGTGTTCGGCTACTACCTCGAGGTGCGCAATACGTATAAGGAACTGGTGCCCCAGGATTGGGTGCGCAAGCAGACGCTGGCACAGGCCGAACGTTATATCACGCAGGAACTAAAGGAGTACGAAGAGAAGATTCTGGGTGCTGAGGACAAGATACTGGCCCTCGAAACGCGCCTCTTCAACGAACTGGTGCTGGCCATGCAGGAGTTTATTCCGCAGATACAGATCAACGCCAACATCCTGGCTCACCTCGACTGTCTGCTGAGCTTTGCCAAGACGGCTGAGGAAAACCGTTACATCCGTCCTGTTATTGACTCAACGGAGGTGCTCGACATCAAGCAGGGCCGCCATCCTGTCATCGAACAGGAACTGCCTTTAGACGAGCAGTATATCCCCAACGACATCCTGTTGGACAACGAGCGCCAGCAGATCATCATCATCACAGGCCCGAATATGGCTGGTAAATCGGCGCTGCTGCGTCAGACGGCCTTGATAGTACTACTTGCCCAGGTGGGCTGTTTCGTGCCAGCAGAGGCTGCGAGAATCGGTCTGGTTGACAAAATATTCACCCGTGTGGGTGCCAGCGACAACATTTCGTTGGGCGAATCAACGTTCATGGTTGAAATGACGGAGGCTTCTAACATCCTGAACAACGTCAGCAGCCGCTCTCTCGTGCTCTTCGATGAGCTGGGTCGAGGCACATCGACGTATGACGGCATCTCGATAGCCTGGGCCATTGTGGAGTATCTG
>JAEEGI010026904.1_pt1 | contig 11051 bp, 9 predicted proteins | sample 8958751 | NCBI WGS metagenome assembly JAEEGI01 (sample SAMN16246545, study PRJNA631951) | gut metagenome | biome: gut microbiome; feature: rumen; material: KS-attached | host: Bos | place: Iran: Karaj | collected 2018-10 | reverse complement strand
CATATCTTTGCACCCTCTTAAGAAAAAGGAGGTGGTAAATTAGTTATGATCATAGTTCCAATCAAAGAAGGCGAGAACATCGAGAGCGCCCTGAAGAAATTCAAGAGGAAGTTCGAGAAGACCGGTGCTATCCGTGAGCTTCGCGCCCGCAAGAACTTCGAGAAGCCTTCTGTGAAGAAGAGAGCTGCGAAGATGAAGGCTGTCTATGTACAGCACCTCAGAACTATGGAGGAGCAGTAATTCTCCATCTCCGATTTGGCCGTTTAATATAATAATACTATATTTGCGGTCCCATGAGGGCTTAGCTCAGTTGGTTTAGAGCGCTTGCTTGACAGGCAAGAGGTCGGCAGTTCAAATCTGCCAGTCCTCACTCCTCAGAATCAGACACTTACAGCGATGTAGGTGTCTTTTCTTTTTCTATTAGTCGCAGTTTTGTCGCAGTTTCATCCTGTTTTAAACACGTTCTGAAAGGGGTCGTGTCTTTTGACAACTCCATTAAACCCATTATAAAGATTCTTCCAAGAAACCCAAATTACCCATATCTTGGCACATCCTCCCTCTAATTTCGCGGCATGATTACACATTATTGCCGTTCGCTCGAAGATGCACTGAAGAAAGCCAAGTTGGCTGGTAAGCAACCAGGTTGTGAATACATGGGTATTATTCTTCATACAGGGAAGAAAGGTTTTGCAGTTTATAAGAATGGGAAGTTGATGGAGAGGTATGTTGCAAGGATTGTTTCAAGTTAGTCCCGAAAAAGCTCTCTTTGCGAGAAGCTGACTAATTCTATTGTCGCAGAACTATTCAAGATGTATCAGGAATTGACCAGTAAATAGCGGATAGGTTTCCTGCTAGTGATTAGTGAATAATGTTTTAATAATGAAATACCTATGAATAAGTACACATTTGTTTTCGTTCTTTTGACATCTTTAATGCTTACCTCTTGCGGAAGCAAAATCGAAAAAGACATTAAAGCCTTCAATGAAACAGACATTAAGGGAGTAAAAGTTCAAACTATTAAGATTGATAAGGATTACTATCAATATGCTCCAGAGTATATAGAAGCAAATAACGCCTTCGAAGATGAGTTCTCAAAGCAGGCTGATCTTCTTGATAAAATGGCGGATGCATCTGATTACATCGGAATCTATTCGTATGATTATAAACAGGTACTTGAGTATTCAGCTCAATATGACAGTTATAGAGCCCAAGTTGATTCCCTAAAACCAATAATTGATTCACTGACTAAGATAACAGAGGATATTCAGGCCAGCCATAATCAAGGGACTCTCTATGTCGCACGATTTACCGCAAAAGATAAGTATGGCAATTGGAAACAAGGTAAAGAATACCATGTCTATACTTACGATGATTCTGGCAAGCTAAGCGAATATGAAGGAGATGAGGCCATCTCCATTATTATGAGTGCCTTTCCAGATGCTAAGAAAGAACTAGTAAAGAATCTAGAAGAGTTCTTTACGGGTCTTGCGGAATAGCTATTTCAACTTCACATTCGATCCAATCCAAAAACAGCTCCCAGGTAATCCTAAGAGCTGTTTGCCTGTCTTCAGATGGAGGGAAGATTATGATTATTCTGCGAGGACAGGACGGACGGATTGACCGTAGTAGCGGTTGCCGAGGTCCCTGTAGACATAAACTGAATAGAAGTCCACGCCCAACGCGTGCCTCGAGAGGCTCGTACCGAGCGACGACGACCAGTAGTACCCGTGAGAGCCGACATTGTAGAGACTGGTCCCGCGCCGGCTGCCGGCGGCGGGAAGGAAGATGGTGTTGCCATTTAATCCGGTAACCAATCTTCCGTTCACTCCATTCTGGGTAGTCCACGTCCAAGTACATTTATCCATCAATTCCGACCATTCCTCGTCAGTTGGCATTCGCCATTTCCCACCTAATTTTGTTGCGGCGACATCATCTTCAGGGTCGAGGGTGGTTTTGTTGTCTACCGTGCCAGAATCACTTTGTGTGTTATATTTCGTCAAGGTGTTATAGCTGCCGTTGCACCATTTATATGTCTCCCAGGAGTAAGTGTCCTTTGTTTCAACTTCTCCCCAAGCATAATAATCTCCATACTCTTCTGGCTTTGACGCACCGACGTTGAAGGATGCCCATTTCAGGCCGGATGGGAGTCCAAGATCTATTGCTTCTGGAACTGATGATTCGTCTGTCAGCACTGTCCAGCCTTCAGGCACTCCGTTTACACCAGTCACATCCCATGTTGCATCTTTATTCTTGACAAAAGTCCCTCTTCGAGCGACACCTGATACCCAGTCCTTTGTATATGTATCATCCGGAGTTGTTATAAAGAATGCCTTTATATAATTTAGATTACTACAGCCATAGAACAACTCATTATAACAACCTTCTGACAGTGTTGTAGCAGGAAGCTCGGGGGCGGTTGTTAAGCTGGTACACCTTTGGAACATGCGATAATAACAATAATCTGCTAGAGTTGTTGCAGGAAGTTCTGGTGCTGTGGTAAGACTTGTACAGCTAGAGAACATGCCAGAATAACACCTCCATGCCATAGTTGTTGCTGGAAGCTTTGGGGCTGTGGTCAAACTGGTACAACCAGAGAACATGTGTTGATAACAACGCATTTCCAGAGTTGTTGCAGGAAGCTCTGGTGCTGTGGTCAAACTGGTACATGATGCGAACATATCTTCATAACAACCATATGCCAGAGTTGTTGCAGGAAGTCTTGGAGCAGTGGTTAAACTGGTACAACCCATAAACACCTGCAAATAACAATCTTTTGCCAGAGTTATTGCAGGGAGCTCGGGTGCAGTGCTCAAACTGGTACAACCCATAAACATACAACAATAACACTTTTCTGCCAGAGTTGTTGCAGGAAGTTTTGGAGCAGTAGTTAAACTAGTACAGTGTGCAAACATAGCCCGATAACAACTTTCTGACAGTGATGTAGCAGGAAGCTCGGGGGCAGTTGTTAAGCTGGTACAACCCCAGAACATGCCATGATAACAACTTTTTACCAGAGTTGTTGCATGAAGCTCGGATGCTGTAGTTAAACCAGCACAGCCTGCAAACATAAAATGATAACAGCTATCTGCCAGTGTTGTTGCTGGAAGTTCTGGTGCAGTGGTCAAGCTGGTACAGTATGCAAACATGCTATCATAACACCTTTCTGCCAGACTCGTTGCCGGAAGATCTGGTGCAGTGGTCAAGTTGGTACAACCATAAAACATGTTAAAATAACACAAGTCTGTCAGAGTTGTTGCTGGAAGATCAGGTGCAGTAGTTAAACTAGTACATCCATTAAACATTTTAGAATAACACCTTTCTGCCAGAGTTGTCGCAGGAAGATCAGGTGCTTCTGTAAGAATCGTACATCCATCAAACAGCTGGCAGAAGCAATATGAAGATGGTATAGTTAAACTCCCTTCTCTATCAAGAAGAGACATAATATCTCCAGATGCAGCAACAGCTCCGCTTCCGGTAATAGCAAACTTATAATAATTATAATAAGGATTATCTGATTTACTAAATGAAGTGTTTCCGTCTGCCCCGGCCCTGAAAGACACTTTAGCCCCGTCGGTCAGGGCAATGGCATTACCTACGGTATAGGCCGTCCAGGTACCTCTATTCACACTATACTCAAGTGAAACATCGTCAGGACTTCCCTCCTTTACAAGGGAAATGGTTGTCTCTCCGGTAGAAGTAAAGGTAAGGCATTTGAATTCTGGGGCATTGATTCTTACATTACAAATAGCATCAAATGCGCCATCAACTGTTGTTGCCTTTATGGTAGCCTCACCAGGGGAAATGCCTTTTACCATACCAGCATCCACTGTAGCGACATTGTCATTACTACTAGTCCATATTATGCCCTTATTTGTTGCAGACTTGGGATAAACTGTGGCGATAAGCTCAAAGGAACTACCTGAATCTATTTCAATACTGGTTTCATTCAGCATAACTCCTTCAACATGTACAACCTTTGGGCTTACTGTAACGACGCACGATCCCTGCTCCTGCCCTCGGCAATCCCCTCGAACAACTCCCCTACCTGGAAGAACAGCATTACGAATACGGCCTCCGGAAATGCCGTTTCCGCTCCTGGGAGGAAGCCGATGCAAAGCGCTCCTAACGTAGCGATGGCCATCAGGAAATGCTCGTCGAAAGCGTCTCCGTGCGCGATTCCTTCAGCAGCCTCCTTAAGTGTATCCCAGCCGATCAGGAGGTAAGGGACCAGATATACCAGCAGCAGCTTCCACGCTGTCAGGTTGCATTTCTTTTCAATGAATACAGCTGCCGCGAGAAGCACAGCCGTTACAGCTATCAGTATCAGTCTGTGCCTCGGGTTCTCCTCGTGCTCGTGTTCTTCGTGATGGTTATGTGCCATATGTCTTCCGTTGTTTTACGGAGGCAAAATAGCGCTTCCTTCCTGCAACCTGGTTGCAAAGTTGGGAATAATCATTACTTTTGCATTGATGCTCAGGAAACTCGCTATACTTCCGACCTTGATGGCGATGCTGATGGTTCTGTTCACCACCATGGTGCCGCACCACCACCATCAGGCGATGATATGCCTTGTCAAGGAGGTCTGCGAGCTGGACGGTTGTACGGACGACGAGCACGAAGAAGACGAGAGCCACTGCGTATCGAGGGAGAAATACTGCCCATCGGATATCCTGAGACTGGATATTCCTCCGGTTACGGCTCTTGATTCCTCCTCACCGGCTATCTTCCTTCCGCACACCGTGCGAACAGCACCGGTATCCACTTCCAATGTCCGGCATCATTCACCTCCCATACTTACCTGGCGGATAAATTGCTGATGGTCAACAGTCTTTATTGTTTTGGTATAGACTATTGACAATCAACATATTCCATCAATGAAACATTCTACCATCATCATAATGGCAGCCTGTGCTGTCCTTAACGGCTGCCACAACCATGTCCACGAACACGGCCACGATCATGACCACGAAGGGCACGAAGAACAAGAAGCAGGACATCACCACGGAGACGGAATCATCGAAATAAGCCCTGAAAGACAGGAAGCCCTGGGTATCAGCATCGGAGAAGTCCGTTCCGGTGATTTCGCCGAGGTCATCCGCACGAGCGGACAGATAATTTCCGCCACCGGAGATGAAATGACCGTCGTCGCCAAGAGCGAAGGAATCGTCACCCTCGGAAGCCTGAGCGAAGGCTCTGCCGTTGGGGTCGGGACGAGGATAGCCACGATCTCTTCCAAGAACCTCGGTACAGGCGACAAGCTGGCGAAGGCTAAAGCCGCCTTCGAAACCGCGAAGAAAGAATATGAGAGGGACCTCCAGCTCAACAATGACAACATCGTAAGCGAGAGTCACCTGGACAAGAGCAGGCTTGAGTATGAATATGCCAAGGCTGAATACGAAGCCCTTTCTTCCGGAGGGGCTTCCGGAGGAGGCATTACCGTCACCTCTCCCCTCGCGGGTTTCATCAAGAACCTCTCCGTGAAAAGCGGAGACTATGTCGAGACTGGGACCCCTATCGCGACTGTCAGCAGGAACCGGCGTCTAAGACTCAGGGTGGACGTCCCGGAGAGATACTACGGAATGATCGCTGGAATAAGGGGCGCGAATTTCAAGGCCTCGTACAGCGACCGTCTGTACAGCCTAGATGAACTCGGAGGCAGGATGGTCAGCTACGGGAGGACTTCCGACGGCGATTTCTATATCCCTGTCACTTTCGAATTCGACAACAAAGGCGACCTGGTACCAGGATCATACGTTGAAGTATTCCTCAAGACATCCAGCCCGCACGAGGGTCTGATTATCCCTCTATCCGCGGTCGTCGAGGACCAGGGAGTCCATTACGTATTCGTTCCAGACGAAGATGACGACGATGCCTTCCTGCGCCGCGAAGTAATTCTCGGGCAATCGGACGGCGACGAGGTCCTTGTCAAGGAAGGCCTCTCGGAGGGAGAAAGGATAGTAGTCACCGGCACGGTTCACGTTAAACTCGCCGGAGTGGCTTCCGTTCCAGCCGGGCACACCCATAACCACTAGGCCTATGGAACGCATACAGCATGAGAATTGCCTTCTCAACGGAATCATACGGTTCTCACTGAACAACAGGGCGGCCGTTCTGGTAATAGCCGCGCTGTGCCTTGTCGCAGGCCTGTACTCGATCAGACATACGGAAGTCGATGTGTTCCCAGACCTGAACGCGCCGACGGTGGTCGTAATGACTGAAGCAGAAGGAATGGCCCCCGAGGAAGTCGAGAGGCTGGTAACCTTTCCTATCGAAACCGCAGTAAACGGAGCCACTAACGTCCGGAGGGTGAGGTCATCCTCAACCACCGGATTCTCGATAGTGAACATTGAATTCGACTGGGGTACCGACATATACAAGGCCCGCCAGATTGTCAGCGAGAAATTGGCGATGGTCGGGGAAGACCTCCCGTCGAGTGTCGGGAAACCGACGCTTGGTCCCCAGGCCTCCATCCTGGGAGAACTTATGATCATTGGCCTGACTGCGGATTCCACATCGATAGAAGACCTCCGCACCCTGGCCGACTGGACCATAAGGCCGCTGCTGCTCTCCATGGGAGGTGTCGCCCAGGTGGCAGTGATGGGCGGGGATATCAAAGAATACCAGATACTCATGGATCCCGGGCGGATGCGCCACTACGGAGTCTCCATGGACGAAGTTATCTACGCGGTAAAAGGAATGAACCAGAACGCCGCCGGAGGCACTCTCTATGAATATGGGAACGAATATATCGTACGCGGAGTACTGTCCACGAACGATTTGGAGGATCTCCGGAAGGCAGTGGTGAAACTCTCTCCTAACGGATCGCCCGTGACCATGGAAGCGATTGCCGACGTAACGGTAGGCGCCAAGACACCTGTCCTGGGCGTTGCCTCGAACGACGGCCGGCCGGCAGTGATCATGACCGTCACGAAGCAGCCGGCGACCAACACCCTGGAACTTACCGAAAGGCTGGACAAAGCTCTTGACGGAATCAAGCCGAATCTTCCGAAGGATGTCAAGGTCAATTCTGAAATATTCCGCCAGTCACGGTTCATCGAAGGATCCATCAGCAATGTGAAGAAATCGCTCATCGAGGGCGGCCTGTTCGTAATCCTGGTTTTGTTCATATTCCTGATGAACTGGAGGACCACATTGATTTCCCTGGTTTCCATCCCGCTGTCAATCGTGATCGCATTGCTGGTGTCGAGATGGATGGGCCTGACCATCAACACAATGAGCCTCGGAGGTATTGCTATCGCCATAGGTTCACTTGTAGACGACTCTATCGTGGATGTGGAAAATGTATTCAAACGTCTGCGGCAGGCGCGCTCTCGCGGTGACAAAGGCGTGCTGAAGGTCGTGTATGAAGCATCGAAGGAGGTCAGGATGCCTATGCTGAACTCGACTTTGATCATCATAGCATGCTTCCTCCCGTTGTTCTTCCTTTCAGGAATGGAGGGCAGGATGCTGAAGCCTCTGGGAATCACCTTCATCATATCCCTGATGACATCAACCCTGGTCGCCCTTACGGTCACTCCGGTCCTTGGCTCGTACCTGCTTCCAGACCATACCGGAGGGGAAGGTACATCTTCCAGGAACCCGGAAGAAGACGCTCCTGTGGCAGCCTGGCTGAAAAAAAGGTACAAAAGGTTACTGGAACGAGCCTTGGAAAGAAAAGGAATCGTGATAGGTACAGTCGCTGCTTTCCTGGCAGCAGCTCTCGTTATGTTCTTTTCTCTTGGCAGGAGTTTCCTGCCGGCTTTCAACGAAGGATCATTCACCATCGCAATGAGTTCTGTACCAGGTATTTCCCTGGAAGAATCCAACCGCCTGGGACTGATGGCCGAAGAACTGCTTATGAGCATCCCCGAAATTCGTACCGTCGGCCGAAAGACCGGACGTGCGGAACTTGACGAACACGCTTTCGGAGTCAATTGCTCCGAGTTCGAATGCCCGTTCGAACTGAAGGGAAAGAGCAGGAAGAAGCTCACGGAAGAGATCAGGGAGAAACTCTCAGTCCTCCCGGGTGTCAATATCGAGATCGGAGGCCCTATTTCACACAGGATTGATGCTATGTTGTCCGGAACACAATCCAATATCGCCATAAAGGTATTCGGAACGGACTTGAGCAAGATGTACTCCATCGGACAGCAGATCAAGTCGGCGATTTCCGAAGTGGAAGGAATAGTCGACATCAATGTTGAGCAGCAGGTCGGAAGGCCTGAACTCAACATTGTCCCAAGACGGGAGATGTTAGCCAGATACGGCATAAGCCTTCCTGAATTCGCCGAGTTCGTGAAAGTCATGCTGGAGGGAGACCCCGTCTCCACAGTGTACGAGGGCAACCGTTCTTTCGACCTGACTCTCAAGGTTAAAGATGAATACAAGTCCAGCATCCAGAGGATTGGAGACCTCATGGTAGATACCCCTGGAGGACTGAAGGTTCCGCTGAACCAGATAGCTGACATAAGTTCATCTTCCGGTCCGAATACCATCAACAGGGAAAACGTAAGCCGTAAACTCGTGGTTTCCTGCAACGCCACCGGAGGCGAACTCGCCAAGGCCGTAGCTTCCATCAAGGAAGAAATCGGGGAGCACGTTACGTTGCCGGATGGCTACCGGATCGAGTACGGAGGCCAGTTCGAGAGCGAGGAAAGGGCATCCAAGACCATAGCGTTGGTCAGCATGATAAGCATATTCATCATATTCATGCTGCTCTACGGAGAGTTCAAGGATGCAGGGCAGTCGCTTCTGGTGCTGCTGAACCTGCCGCTGGCGCTGATAGGAGGAGTCCTGGCGGTATTCCTGACAGGAAGGATACTGAGTATTCCCGCCATTATCGGTTTCATATCTCTGTTCGGTATAGCTACTAGGAACGGGATGCTCCTTATCGACAGGTACAACGTCCTGACATCTGAGGGCAAATCAGCTATCGATGCCGTCAGGGAAGGATCGGCCGACCGTCTGAATCCTATCCTCATGACGGCAGTCACCTCTGCCCTCGCCCTGCTGCCTCTGGCTCTGGGGAGCGGTCTCCCTGGAAATGAGATCCAGTCTCCGATGGCTACAGTCATACTCGGAGGACTCCTGTCTTCCACCCTCCTCAACGGTTTCGTAATACCCGTAATGTACCTTTTAACCCACCGCAAGAAATGAAACGCGTATTATATATTCTTTTATTGGTCATCATCCCTGTCCGGACCGAGGCACAGAGTTCCATGAGGGAAGTCCTCGACATGATCGAGAGGAACAATCCTGCATTGAAAGCCGCCGGGGAGCAGATGCAGGCTGATATGCTCGCCAACCACTCGGAAACTTTCCTTGCAAATCCGGAGGTTGAGTTCAACTACCTGATGGGCGCCGACAATATCGGAGGACGTCACGACCTGAGAGTCTCCCAGCCGCTTGATATTCCTACTGTATCGGGAATGAGGTCGGGGAAAGCCGCTATCCTGGACTCTCTCTCCAGCTTGGGATACAAGGTCGCCAGGCAGGCCGTATTGCTCCGCGCGGAGCAGATATGCATCGAACTCACATACTGTAACGCCTATCTCTCAGAGTTGGCTTCCCATCTTGAACAATCAGGTTCTCTGGTGAGGGCTTACGAGAAAAGGCTGAAGGCAGGAGATGCCACAATCCTGGATCTCAACAAAGCCAAGATCCATCACACGACCGTTCAGGGACAGGCGAACAAAACGGAATCGGAAAGGCTGGCTCTGCTGTCGGAGTTGAAGTCCTTGAACGGTGGCGAGGAAATCAGGTACGAGGCCACGGCTTACGATGCCGATGGATTCCTTCCGAGAGATTTCGAGACATGGTTCGAAGAAGCCTCTGCCAGGAATCCGTCTCTGGAATTCATCCGCAAGGAGGTTGCTCTTGGAGAAAAACAACTCTCGATCGACAAGGCCGCCCGTTTCCCTGAACTTGCCCTCGGCTATATGAGCGAGATCCGCACGGCAGAAAAGTTCCGCGGAGTTACGATAGGCTTGAATATCCCGCTGTGGAGTTCTGCGAACAAGATCAGACAGTCGCGGGCGGCGGTGGCTGCCGCAAGGTCAAGGCAAGCTGCCTTGGAGCAGGAGTCGTACCATAAGCTCCTGGGACAGTTCAGGCAAGCCGAGGCCATGAAGGCAAATGCGGAGATGATGAGGTCTTCGCTTGAGGAAACCGACAACAGGGACTTCCTGCTGTCTGCGCTGACTAAAGGAGAGATCTCCATGATTGAATATCTTGTGGAGACCGACCTGTATTACGAGGTCCTGGAGCAGACCCTGGCAGCCGAGAGGGACTACCATCTCTCGCTGGCGTCTCTCCGGTCATTCACCCTGTAATACCAGGCGCTCGATAGCGATGTTGCTGCGGGCCTCAAGATGATCAAGGCGGCGCGAATCCGTGCTGTAGAGTTTGCGATACTGAATATAAACGTGGCTGAGAAAACGGGGCAGGACAGTGCCACAATGCTTCTCAACGAACTCATCGGAGGAGTATTCTTCCTGTCGCTGCTGATTCCTTTCCTTCCGGTGGCCGACATAGTACCCAAACAAACGGACATCCTCTGGCTCCTGCTGCTCGGATCCGTTTTCACGGTCCTTCCTTTCCTGTTCCAACTTCAGGCTCTCCGATCATTATCCGCGTTTACAGTAAGTCTCGCCTACAATCTGGAGCCTGTTTACAGCATAGCATTAGCTGCGATCCTGTTCGGAGAACTGCAGGAAGTGAACTTTTCCTTCTGGTCAGGAGTTTTCCTAATCATCATTTCGGTCATCATCCAGACCCTTCGTGTCCGTCGCTCCGTACCGTCTTGAGCCACCATTTCTTCATGATTCCCGAAATATTCGCTATCTTCGTATCATAATCCAGCAGGAGTAATGAAGGGTGTCATGAAGAAGGTCAGGATTACGGCTCTGCGCCAGACTGTTTACGAGGATCTCATGGAGCGCTATGAGAATCCTATCGAGCATACCTGCGATGTCAAGGAAGGGCAGGTGTGGATATCGGTCGACGGAAAGCGTCCCGAGGGCCTGTGTCCTTCTGCATGGGGTTCTATGAAG
>JAEEGI010026903.1_pt1 | contig 11051 bp, 6 predicted proteins | sample 8958751 | NCBI WGS metagenome assembly JAEEGI01 (sample SAMN16246545, study PRJNA631951) | gut metagenome | biome: gut microbiome; feature: rumen; material: KS-attached | host: Bos | place: Iran: Karaj | collected 2018-10 | reverse complement strand
AATCTACATTTTATTCCATTTATTTTATTTGAATTTATTATTATTTATAATAAATGAAATTAAGATAAAACATCAATAATTTTTCAATATATTAACATCATAATTATTTTCAAAATAATTAAAATATTTTTAATTTAATGATTTATAAAGTAATTCAATAAACAATGAAAGACATTTTTATGAATATTATTTATCTTTTTGTGTTGGATTGTCATTTTGACTATGCTTCTGATAATTTAATTCTTTTGAAAAAAATATTTAGTAAACTTAAAGATTTTTATTCAAAAATTTACAATATCTTTCTTATTAATTGCTTTTTATTAGTTAGTAATTCATCTTTTAAAAAATTGCTTTTCTATATTTGATGATGAATCTCATATCCTTAATTTTGTTATCATCTTTTTTTATATAAATACATCATTCAATATGATAAGTTTCCCTTTCAAAAAAAGAATTTATTAATTATTTTTTATAATTTTAAATTTGAACAAACTCAACTTTTGAAAATTTAAATATATAAAAAATAATTTTGAATTGTTTTGAATGGTAGGATTTCGATAATCAAAATGAAAAAGAATTGATATCAAATTAAAAAGTTTATTTTATATTGTATATTGTGTATTGAACAGTTAAAAATATATTTTTTAAATTATTTCTATTAAAATATTCCAAATTAATATATAATTATAAAATATATTTGTTAAAAATAATTTTATTTTATTAATATAAACATAAAAAAAATCTTAAATAATTAAGGAATAAAAAAATAAATATAAAAAAATGTCAGAGGAATCTATTAAAAAACGTGAACAAGGAAAATTATTATTAAATAAATTTTCTAAAAATGCTTCAAATAATGAAAATGAAAGAAATCTAACAAAAGCAATTCCTTTATTTCAAGAGTCTATAAATGAATCTAAACATGATATGAGCAATGCTTATGAATCATCAAAATTACTGTTGGAAACGTTTGAAAAATTATCTTCTCTGATTGAAAAAGACCAAATTTATAAAGGAAATAATTTTAATAATTTTATTTGGTATAATAATATGATGATGAAACTTTTAAAAGATAATTTATCATTTTCTCAACAATCCAAAGATGGAAATGAAGAATCTTTTATAAACAAAAGTAAAACAATAATAGAAAATCTTCCTTTAGAAAATATTGGAAATAATGCTTATAATATGATTGAAAATTTTAAACAATTTCCAAATTTATATTTTGAATTAATTGTCATTTTAATGAAAAATTATATAAAAGAAGGATTAAAACTATATAATTCGGATAAATTGTCTTTGGCAAAAAACACATTTTATTCTGTTAGTGATATCAGAGATCATTATGAATTAAGTCAAAATTTAGAAAAATTAGAAATTAATCCATCAATAAAAAGAGATATAAATGAAGTCATTGGAGAAGCTGAGTTGTATTATAGAAAAATAAATGCAAGATTTGATATTCAAAAAGGAATTGACACTTTCGAACAAATTAATGCAGATGATGATGAATATGACAAGCAGGCTGATGGAACAGTATCAATCACTCATTTCAGAAATGCACTGAAAGAGATTCAAAAAATAGAAAAAAAAAATAATGAATTAGAAGTTATTTGTCTTTCTTATATTTCAGTTATTATGTGGAAAATTTTTCAATATACAAATAAAATGGATAAAGTCAAAGAATACGTTGATCAAGTTATTAAATATGGAAAATCCAATAAAAAAGAATCTGAAAAGTGGTATAAACAAGCTTTAGAAGTTTGTGAAGATATTATAAAAAAAAAGAAATGAGAGATGATTTTGAAAAAAATGATAAAGATAAAGTTTTAAAACTTTTACAAGAAAAAGCAGAGAAATCTCATTTAGAATTTATTAAATATATCCTAGAAAAATACCCTTATAAAGATTACAAAGAAATTAAAGATTTAGAGAGTAAGTTTAACAAAAATAAAAAAAATTTCGTAAGAAGTTTAGTGATAAAATATCACCCTGATAGATATCCAAAAGTAACTGAAGAAGAACAAAAAAAGTTTGTTATAATTCATGAAATTTCTGCAATTCTTAATAATATTTATGTGTATTATGACCAAGAAAGTGAATCTTAGATAATTAATTGACTATTTATAATATTTGAAAAATGAATCATTTTTTTATAAAATATATTATTTAATTCCAAAGCTTTTTTATTTATCTATCATTATTAATTTAATTTAAAAAAAATTGAAATCAATGTAAAAATTCTTTATAAGACAGAATTATTATTTCTTTTTCAATTAAATAAATAAATCACAAAATTACATAATAAAATTAGATAAACCCAAAAAGAAGAATATTATTTTATTAAAATTAATTATATTAAAAGCCTTTTTGAAGGGACTAATAAAGAAAGAAAAAGATAAAAAAGTAAGGATTAAAAGAGTCTTTAGAATTTATTCAAAATTGTTTTAAGATATTAAGTAATATTATTATATAATTTAATATTTAAAAAAAAAATCAATCAATCAAACACTGAATTTAACTTTATCAAAAACAAGGAACAAATAAAGAGAAAATATTTAATTAAAAAAGAAAATAAATTAAATTTTAATAAAAAAATAAATGAATAATAAAAATAAATTTTTTGGAGAAAATATTGAGAATAATGAAATCAAAGAAACTCTTACAAAAATTTTAAATGATGTATTATATTTAAGAAATGAAATAAATATTTTAAAAAGTGAAATAAACATCTTAAAAAAATTTATGAAGAATGACATAGAGAATCAAAAAAAAGAAAAAAATTTAGAAGACAATATTAAATTGCCAATCTCAAGTAATTCTTCTGATGAAAATCAAATAATAATAGATAAATTAAATTCAGAAAAACAATTAATAGAATCATCATTTTCAAAAATAAAAAAAAACAATGATATAATTTATGAAAAAGTAAAATCTCAAATAAAAAGACAATATGATTTAAACAATTCAAAAATGAATATAAACGATATATTTAATATTTTATATGAACAAAAACAAGTTGAAACAAAATATATTCAATTTAATTTTGAATTAGAAAAAAATCGAATATTAAGTTTAGATGATATTATCATAACAATAAGAGATAAATTAAATTATGTAAATAAAAAAGTTAAAAATAAAATAGAAGAATTACAAGATAAAATACAATTAAATTTTAAAGCATTAAAAAAAAATGAGTTAAAAGATAAAAAAAATCAAATTGAATTTGAAAAAATATTATCTCAAATCAAGAATCAAAACATTGAATATGAAAAAATAAGTAAAGAATTTTTTTCAACTGGAAATGAAATTGAACAATTACAAAATGATTTTGCAAAAACTTTAAAAGAAATAAATCAAAAAATTCAAAAATTTCTTGAAAGTAATAATAATACAAAAGAAGAAATTACTCAAAATCCACAAATAATTAAAAATTCTATTACAGAACAATTATATAAAAGAAGTCAATTACTAAAAGAAAATAATATAATAACAGATAATTTTAATGAAAATAATCGAAAAGAAAATATAATTAACAATAGTTCTAATATAGAAGAAAGTAAATTTGTAAATGAAGTAATAGATGCAAATGAATTTTTTGAACCTCAATTATTAAAATTAAATTGGAAAGAAACTTGCACAATTCAATCAAATGGGATAAAATTAATTGAGGTTGATTTTGTTTTAAAAGCAGTTGGATGTAAAAATCAATTTTATTCAACATATACTTATTTGTTTAATTTAAATTATAATATTGAAATCATTAAAGTAGAAATGAATCATAAAGAAATAAAGCCAAATTTTTCATCACATAGATTAATTTTTAATTTTAAATTGTCGAATGAGGAAACATTACCTATTAGAATTATTTATAAAGAAATTCCTATCAATTTTAAAAAATATTATAATAAAATTTTAATTGGATTACCTGGAATTTTATATGGAAGAAAAGCTTATTATAAATTAATAATTTCAAATGATTTAGTTGTTTGTAAAATTGATAATAATTTTTTGAAAGATAAAGGAAATGGAAAATATATATGGGAAGGAGTAGTTCCTTTTCAAGGGATAACCACATTAATAAGTATTACTCTTAAAAAGTTCAAATGGAAAATCATGAGCAAAATTAATTTTTTTAATGAATCTGGAATTAAGAATGTTCATATAATTACACCACAATTTTGTAAAGGAGGTAATAATAAAATTTTAAGTTACAATATAAGAAATAATTCAATTGATAAAATTGACGGAAAAAATTTAATTTCAAAAGGAGACAAAATTGATTCAAAATATAATAATGTAGATTCATCATACGGATTTTTAATTTTTGACATTGTTTTAGAAAATTTTTCGAACCTTGAATGGGAATGTGCAAAAGAAATTAAAATACCAAAAGATGAAGAAGAAAATCAAATAAAACTAAGTACAACAGCAATAACAATTATTGAAGATGATAAATCTGATGATCCTAATTATATAAAAATTGGAAAATGGGTATATAATAATATAAAATATAAAATAAGTTTAAAAGAAAAGAAATTAAAAGCTATCGAAATTTTAGAAAATAAAGAAGGAGTTTGCCAACATTTTACTATTTTATATAATGCTCTTTTAAATTCCATTGGAATTCCAGCTATATATGTTAACGGTTTTAATCTAAAACAAGAAGATAATAAATTAATTCCTACTTCTCATTCTTGGAGTATTATAAATAATAATGGTAAATGGATTGGAATTGATGCCACTTGGGGATTATTTAATGGAATTTTACCAATTAATCATATTTTCTTTTATTATCAAGGAGATGAAATACATTATTATTGTCATGGAAAAAAAGAAAATTTTCTTGAAGAATCTATTATAAATATTGAACCTTTTGAATAGTTCTGATTAAAAATTTTTTTTTATTAAAATTTGTATGAAGTTCTTTAATTCATAGAATTTTTTTCAAACACAATTTTTCAAGTTAATCTTTCCAATATAGCATCTTATTTTTTTTTGAATGATTTATGATTTAATATTTTATATTATTTTTTGTATATTTTTTTGACTTTCGTCCAAAACCAATTAATAATAAAGATTAATACTATTAAATATGCTTGAATTAACCAAAGAATAATAATTTCTTTTCTCTTTAAGTTCATTTTTTTTTTGTTGACTAATACTTTTGTAACCCATTATGATGATTCTTTTTACTTTTTATTCATGATAAGGTATAGTTGTTTTCTCTGTTGAATCATTTATTAGGTTTAAATCCCAATACATATATAATTTAAATATTAAGATGATTATTTCCTTTATTATACTTGATAAATAATAAATAAATTTTTTTCACTTAAATATGTCTTTAGTTTAGTTGGAGAATGACTTGAAAATATTGTAAATTGGATATTTTATTTAATAAATAAATTTAGATATTGTTGTGGATATTGAGATATTAACTTTAAACTTGTGTCTTTTGAATTGAGCATCATCAGTATAATAATTTTCATTTTACCTTTATTGAAAATTTAGGATTTCAAATGAAAAATAATTTCAATTTGTGGTTTAAAATTTTTATTTTTTTAAATTCTTCATTTTATGAATTATCGTTTACACTATATAATAATCTAATTATTCTTATTTAAATTTTTCAATTTGTTAAACATAATAATCAAAAATATTTTCTTTGATATCTATAATGTTATTAACCATATAATTATTATTTGTTATTGTTTAAAAAGCAAAAAAATTATCTGCTTTTACTTTCCTAAATTTTCAGCTTTTTTGTTTTCTGGGATATTTGATTCTTGATTAAATATATTTATGCTTATAATATTTTGATATATTTTTATTTTTATTTGTACTATTTTTGTCTTTTTTCATTTCTATTGGGAATTATTTTTTTGATTCATATTTTATCGCGAATAATAAATTATAAATATTTTTAAATTTAATTCTAATATATTGGTGATGTAAATATTACCAAAAAAATATAACTTTAAAATATTCACCAACTAATAAAATCTTTTTACTTATAAATTTATTTTATAACATTAATTTTATTTTGTTTTTCCATAAAAAAATATATTTAACTTAAGAACCAAGAATTTATTATTTTTTGAATATATTTATATAAAAAAGAAATTTAAAGTTTATTGAATATAATATTCAGAATTAATTCACAATTTTATTATTAAATATCATATTTTAATTATATATTACCTATTTCCCCTTTGATTTTAAAAAAATAAAATTAATTTTTTTAATCTATAAAATGTTTGTTTAAAATAACACTGAAACAAAAAATTTTGTTTTTGGGGATTTTTCATAAAACTAACCACTAATCAAAATAATTAATTACTTATCTTTGTATTAAATTAATATATGTAAAAAACAAATTTTTTATATAAATAACTCTTTTTTGGAAATATTGAAGTGTCAAAAAAAGAAATTTCTAATTTATCAAAAAAATCTAATCAATTAAATAGACTTTATGAATGGAAATAAAAACTATAAAAATTACTTCATATATTATTATATGACATTCATAGTTTTTCATTTATATCTATTTAAGGAAAGATATAAATTTATTATTTGAAGTAATAATTCGTCAAATAATTTTTATGATTAATTTAAATCCTTTACATTAATGAATCAAAAAATAATTTATCACATTTAACCTTAATCCCTAATTTATGAATTAAAAATTAGCCATTTTATTTGTTATATTATATAAAGAATTTAATTTCAATCCTAAAAATATTGTATTTTTTTTAAAAAGCATTCACCATTGACATTTCCTTAAATCTATTAAAAATTTATTAAAATATATTAAAAAACTTAATTTATATTGTATTATTTTATCCAATATAATTCTATTTTTTTAGAAATTTCAACTGTATCACATTAGTTTATTAAAAAAGAAAGGGTTTGATTTTTACATTTTTTGATAAAGTTTATTTAAGAAAAAAAATAAATAAATATATTGGTAATATTTAGTAAATAATGTTAATGGAATTTATAATGTTTTATTTTTCAAAAATAATATTGTAGAAAGTTTAAACAAATAAAGAAAATATATATTCATATCAAATTCATCTGTGTTAAAGTTATCAATAATAATCAAAATGCTGAAAAAGATGATTATATTGAAAAGAATTATTAAAATTTTAAAAAAATCAAATTTTATTTAATCATCATACTATTTATTATATTTTTAAAACACTAAAATTCCCTTAATATTGTTTATCATTTGTTTAATAAATATTTTATTATAATATTGGGTTTTGGATTGGGTTAATCCCATGGATTTGTATATAATTAAATTTGCAAAAATTGAAGAGTATTTGAATCAATTTGTTTTGATAAATTTTAAAAAAGAAATATTATAATTAATTAATATAATAAAAAAATCTTTATTATGTTATATATCATTATTTAGATTCTTTCCAAAAAGCAAAAAATTTCTCAGATTAATAACTCAAATGTTTCATGATAATTTTAATTTGTTATCTATTTTTTTTGATATCTATTGAATAATTTAAATAAGATTTTTCATTAAATTTAAATTTAGTTTTCGATTGATAAATATTTCATGATCCAATTCAAATAAATTTTATGAACCAAATAAATATATTTTATTTTAAAATCATTAATTGAAATAAGGAAATCAGTTGATTTGGAAAAAAAATACTAATTTTGGATTGAATTAAAAATAAATTTTTGAAATAATGTCTGATATTTGATTTAACGTTAATTTAAATTTTTCATAGAATTGAAAAATTTAAATTTATATTTAAATAAAAATGATAATAAATCAATCGGAATAAAGAGATAAACAGGAATTATAAAAAGAATTTAATATATAAAAAAATCATATATTTCAAAAATAAAAATAATATAAATTTTAGAATAAAATAAAAATAGAAAAGGTAAAATATATCAAATTATATTTTAATAAAAAAGAATTGCATTTAACAGTAATTGAACTTAAATCATGTTCAGTTTTGAAATTTTCTCTATATGCTCTTATAGATTCTTTAGTATTTTTAATTTCAGTACAGTAAGTTATTATATAATCATTTTTTTTAATCTTAACATAACAACAACTTTTTGTTTTATCTTCTTTGTCAATGACAGCACATTTATCTGTATTTGCTCCTATAGTAATATAGTTGCAATCACAATAAATGAAAGTGATATTATTAATGAAAATTGTAATTAAAATTAAAAAATAAAACTTCATATTTATTTAAAAAAAAAAATATATATTATATATTAAAAAGATTGATATCAACAATAAATAATTAAGAAAAATATGGAAGATAATTGTTATATATTTTACTTCAAAAAACCCCTTGATACTTTGAGTTAATTGTAAATTAAATTATTTTTTATTAAATAAAATATGAAAATTTGTTGATTTAAGTTTTTTTATTCTTTTTGAAAATATAATTCTAAATTTATTATATTATCAATCATTAAATAATAATTTAATTAGTATTAAAAAATAAAAATTAATTTTTTAATGTTCAATCTTATAACATCATAATTTTTCATTGTCCTAAAGATATTCTAATAAAAGATTTTAAATACTATAAATTGTAAAAAAATCATAAAATATTATAAAAATAAATGAAGAAAAAGAAAAATCAATCAGAAGCGAACATTAAACCAGTTACTTCTATTTCTTCAGAACAAGGGGTTGAGAGTGTTGGTGTCTCAACTCCAAGTTCATCTAGAACAAATACTATGGATGGGGACTTTAATGTCCCAGTCGTGCATTATGTTATAGATACACCACATCAAAAACTATTTGATTCATCTCCAATATATACCATCACAACTTATGAAAAAGGTTCTAGAAGCATGATTAAGTTAGAACAAAAACATATTATGAAAATTTTAGAACTTCTGAGAAAACCTTGGGATAATATTATGATGTATTTGAAGATTAATATCACTGCTGAAAGTCAGACCAAACAATATAATTCAGAAGAAGATTTTATGCAAGATGCCCATAAATATGAACAATTACTTGATCAAACTCTAATTTATAATGTTGAATGTAATGAAGGAAGTGATAGTGTTGATATTTCTAATGTTTCATTTTTTAAAATTCTTCAACTTATGGAAATTCAAAAACTTGATGCAATGGAATTTATTTCAATTGTAATTACTTCAGATAAATTTGAAGATTATAATAATAAACCAAATTTACAGAGATTATTGGCAAAATCTAAATTACTTTCGAAATTTCAACAAATTAAAAATAAATTGAAAAATAAAATATATATTATAAAACAAGGTGATGACATTAGTAAAAAGCTTCCAAAAAAAAATTTAGATGGTTTAGAATATTACCTAAATATGTTTTCTGACAAAGATAGTTTAAGTGAAAAAAAAGAAGTTTCTAGAAAAGATGATATTTCTTTGAGAAAAAAATATATTTTAGAATATATTTCTGAACCAAAAAATTATTTCATTCTTATAAAAGATAAAGATGGAAATTCTATTGTGGTTTCAAGAATTATAATTGAATTCATTATTACTAATATTATGGAGTTCACAACAGATATAATAGAAATTAAAGATTTTCAAGGACAAAAAGTATTATTAAATAAAAATGATATTCCAAAAGATTTTAACAATGAAATTCTATACGAAATTCTTATAATAATAGAAGAGACAGAAAATAAAAAAATTCCTATTAAAATGAATTTCATTAAACAAAATCTTGAATTAATGACTTCTCCAAATATAAAAATGGAAACAAATAATATTTATACAGGAAATAAATATATAATTAATTTATATACTTGTATTTTTTATGTTTATTCCCCAGAAATACAAATAAAAGAACTCAATCTTTTAATTTATTTTGATGCAGATGATTTAATTAAAAAATTGTGTGTAGATGAAAAAACTTTAATTCAAATAAATGAAGGAAGAGTAATTCCTATAATTATTTATAATTCAATTATAGAAAGTGGAAATTCAATCACTACAATAAATAAAGTGACAGGAAAAGAAGAAGAAATTTTTAAAAAAGATTGTGAAAGTATAAAACCAGATGATAATATTGAATATTTAATTATTATTATTGTTGAGAATGAAATTATTGTCCCAAAAAAGTCTTTGATAAAAAAAATTAAAAAAGCAAAATCTAAAAAATCATCTATTAAATTAAAAAATTTAGAAGGAAAAGATATAAAATTCACGATTAATGATTTAATTCAAGGATTAAATAAACCAAAAAAGAAATTAAAAAAGAAAAAAAAAATTAAAGAGGGAGAAGAAAAAAATTTAGAAATTGAAACCAAACCAACAGAAGAACCAAAGAAATTAAGAAGTAAAAAAAAATCACATACTGGAGATATTTCAACTAAAGAAACTAAGCCAACTGAAGGAGATTTAAATGAAAATATAAATACAACAGAAAATAAAAAAACAGAGAAATTAAAAGGAAAAAAAGAAGAAGAAAAAGAAAAAACACCAATAAAAGAAGAAAATAAAGAAATAGAAGAGAAAGTAAATGAAACAAAAGGAGAAAAACCCAAAAAAAAAAAGAAAAAAATAAAGAAAAAAGAAGATATTACAATAAATAAAGAAGAAAATGAAGATAATAAAAAAGAAGAACAAAAAGAAGAACAAAAAGAAGAACAAAAAGAAAAAGATAAAGAAAAGGAAAAAGAAGTTATATTGAAGGATGAACAAGAAAAAGAAAATAAAAAAGATTTAGAGGAAATAAAAAATCAAAAATTAAATGAGAAAGAAGAACAAAAAGAATTACAAAAAGAAAAAGCATTTGAAAAAATTGAAACTGAAGATATGCAAAAAAAAAAAAAGAAGAAAGATGAACCAAAGAAAGAAGAAGAAAAGCCAGAAGAAGAAAAGCCAGAAAAAGAAAAACCAGAAGAAGAAAAGCCAGAAGAAGAAAAACCAGAAGAAGAAAAGCAAGAAGAAGAAAAACCAGAAGAAGAAAAGCCAGAAGATAAGAAAAAATATGGTAAATTAGTAAGTGATATGACAAAGAGTATGAAAAAACAAAAGAAGAAGAAAGAAGAACC
>JAEEGI010026891.1_pt1 | contig 11056 bp, 8 predicted proteins | sample 8958751 | NCBI WGS metagenome assembly JAEEGI01 (sample SAMN16246545, study PRJNA631951) | gut metagenome | biome: gut microbiome; feature: rumen; material: KS-attached | host: Bos | place: Iran: Karaj | collected 2018-10 | reverse complement strand
TCGCCGTCCGCCACGCCGGTCACCGTACGGGAGGCAAAATAGACGCTGCGGTCATTATACATATAGAATCCGCCGTTGGCATCCGTCACTTCGATGTCGTCATAGGCGTCGAACAGGGCGGCGAGCTGCTCCAGCTTTTCGTTCTTGTCCAGCTCGTTCTCCTGGTAGCTGTCCGCCAGCGTAGCCGCGCAGGCGTCAAGATCCTCCGACTGCAGCGCGGCGATCTGCGCGGCGACCGTTTTCTCAAAGAGAGCGGAGTCCGCCAGAGCCTCGATCGGCAGATCCTTCAGGTAGTTGACGCATTCGCGCGTGGCGACGAGCGCCATCGTGCGGTCATAGAAGCCGCCGAAGGAATTGTTGTTGTAAATGCGGATGCACAGCTCGTTCTCCCCTTCGCGGAAGAGCTCCGCGGGCACCTGATATTCGCGGGTGACCTCCCAGTAGGACTTCTCAAAGCCGAAAGCCCCATGGTTGATGAAGCCGCCGTCCGCCGGGACGCTGGCCGGGTCGGCCCTGCTGCCGTCCTCCGCGATGAAGCCGCTGGCCGCGACGGGCGTGCCGTTGACATATACCACGTCAATGTCATCGATGACGCCGAGCATGAGCGTCACGGTATCCTCCAACAGGAAGTCAGCGGGGATCTCGATCGTCTTGCAGAACCAGGCCTCGCTCCAGTTCGGGAAAAGATCCAGCTCCTCGAGCGCTGCGCGGTCAGTCTCCGCGCCGGCAGCGCCGCGGTACATCTGCAGCAGGCCGCCCGTGGAATAGTCCGCGGCCGGGCAGTCGATCTCCTCCCACTGGGAGTAGACCTCCGCCGTGGGCAGCTGCGCGGTCTCGGCATCCTCCCAGGTGACCTCGCACATGTCATAGGGCAGGTACTGATACATCGTGCTGTACTTGCGATAGACCTTGAAGTGCCATGCGCCAGTCAGGTCGATGTACTGGGAGTCGTATTCTCCGTCGGGGGCGGCCTCGCCCTCGGCGAAGGAGGCGGGAGCCAGACTCAGCAGCATAACCAGTACCAGAACAAGCGCGAGAAGGGTAGTGCTCCTTTTCTTCATGGGGATTCTCCTTTCTTTCAGTGGGTTTCTTCGGATGATCGGGGCGCCTCTGCGGCCAATTGATTAACTCCGTTAAACAATCAATCAAAAAAACAAATGCACCCTTTATCTGAAAATACTATATCGCCGTCGGCAGAGATTGTCAAGACAATCTTCTCGACTTTGTCCGAGCGGCCTCGCCGGGCAAAAAACTTCTCCCGTGTTTCCGACGATCATGATCGGAAACACGGGAGAAGAGGGGAGCGCATCACCGGCGGCCGCCGTTTCTCACTGCCTTAAGGAACGAAGACTTTCAAACAGCGGCGCACAGGGAGAGGCTTCCCTGTAGAATACGGGCGGCTCGCCGAAGGGCGCGGAGACCTCCGTCCAGCCGCCGGAGAAGGACGCTCCGCTCCAGAGATGGAGCCATTCGCCCTCCGGCAGCCAGACCCGGCGCGTGTCCGCGCCCGGCTCCACCACCGGCGCCACCAGCAGCTCGTCGCCCAGCAGATAGCTGTACATCCGGTGATCCCAGGCCTCGTCCGCGCCGGTCCCGGCAAAGAACAGCGGCCGCATGACCGGCAGAGCGCAGGCGGCGTTTTCCTCCACGCAGCGCTTCAGATAGGGCAGCAGCGCGTCGTGGATCCTTGTCATCCGCGCGGCGAAGGCGAGGAGCTCGGGGCTGTCGTAGAGCTGGACATTGGAGGCGGGGCGGTTGCCCTCGTGCGTGCGCATGACGGGCGTGAAGCAGGCAAACTCCAGCCAGCGCAGCAGCAGCTCGGCGTCGCGTTTGAGATGGAACAGCGTCGTGTAGCCGCCCGCGTCGCAGGTGTGCAGCCCATAGCCGCTCATGCCGAGCGTGAGCGCCGCCGTGACGACAGAGGGCAGGCCGTCGTCCTCGCTCCAGTCCACGCACTGGTCCCCCGCCCAGACGAGCGTGGCGTAGCGCTGGCTTCCGGCCGCGCCTGCGCGCATATAGAACACGCACTCGCCCAGCAGGCCGCACTCCTCGACCGCCTCGCGGCAGCACTTCGCCCAGAGCATCGGCCAGGCGTTGTGCTCCTCCATGCCGCAGCCGCCGAAGCAGACCGCGTCGGCGGGCAGATACTCGCCGAAATCGGCCATCCAGCCGCGGAAGCCCAGGCCGATGAGATTCGTTTTGACGACGTCCTTGTACCACGCGAAGGCCTCCGGCATCGTCAGATCGACCACGCCGCAGTCGTATTCGCCGAAGTCGAAGAGGTAGTCCTCTCCTTCCCGGTTTTTGACGAAATAGCTCTTTTCCTTCGCCTCGCCGAAGAGCACGCCGCCCTCGACGAGATAGGGATTCATGTAGCCCATCCAGCGCGTGTCCGGGTCGGAGGCGATCACGGCGTCAAGGCCGGGATACATCTCGCGGTTCCAGCGCCAGTCCCACTGCAGGCGCTTGCCGAAGGAGGTCACGCGCTTGCCCTCCCAGTCCTGGATCCAGACCGCGGGGATCTCCATGCCGCCTCTGCGGCAGCGCTCCAGCAGCTCCGTCACGCGCTCGGTTCCGCCCTGTACGCCGAGCCAGATGCCGCGCATCGCCCAGTCGGGCAGCGCGGGCTGGCGGCCGAGCAGCTCCGTCAGCCTGCCGAGCAGCTCGCGGAGGCTCTCCCCCGCGCCAAGCACGAGCGAGAGCGCCGTCGACCACAGCGCGAGCTCGTGGAAGCGCGCGTCGCGGAAGTCCAGCTCGCTGTATTCGTAGTTCTCCAGATGCGCGAAGTACAGGCGCGAGGAGAGAAAAGTCGGCTGCGGGAAGAAGGTCGTGTGGTAGTCTCCGCCGCCGCCGTCGCTGCAGTCGGCCAGGCGCGTGATCTCGGTAAGCTTGTTGCGGCCCACGCCCTGCTCGCGCGTCCAGATCGGGAAGCTCCTCCCGCGCAGATCGAGACAGGAGAACTGCTCGCCGCCGCCCGTGACGTGCTCGTCCGCCTCGGCGGGAAAGCGCAGATACAGGCGGTTGAAGTGCGCGTCCTCCGTGCGGCCGCGCAGGAAGACGAGCCCGTCCCGCTCCTCGACCGTCAGCACGTAGTCTCCCGCGAGCTCGCCGCTCGTGAAGCGGGCCTCGCCGTTTTCAAACGAGACGAAGTGCAGCGGCACGCGCTCCGAGACGCGGTCGGACACGTCGAAGTTGCCGCGGTACATGGTGATCGTCTCCTCCCCGCAGCCGAGGAAGAGCGCCGGGCGCTGCGGCGTGTGGGAAAGGATCTCTATGCCGTTGAGGGAGAGGCGGAAGCTGTCCCAGGTGGTGTGGATCGAAAGCATGGCGTACCTCTTATCTGTATTATTCGTTGAACCAGTCGTCCCCGTCCGTGCTCGTGCTGTCGGCCGTCAGGGGCTTGAAGACCGGCTCGATGTGCAGGCTCAGCAGCAGGCAGAAGAGCCCCGGGAGCAGCGGGAGGATCGCCGGCATCAGCCAGACGACGACCAGGAAAGCGACGAGCTCCGCCGTCATCAGCAGCGTCGCGCCGATGTGGCGCAGCGCGAGATAGCCGCAGTATTTCAGCGTCCCGCCGATCGTGTTGGAAAAGCGTGAGACAAAGGCGAAGAGCCAGGGAAAGAGCGCCAGCGGGATCAGCAGCAGCATGCGTCCGATCATGCCGAACACCGGCTTGGCCCCCATCATGCCGAAGCCCCAGCTGTCCGCCGCAAAGAGCGCCGCGGCGGCGAGCAGGATCAGCCAGAGCAGCGTGCTCTGTCTGAACTCGCGCCGGAACGCGGCGAAAAAGCTCTTTGTCAGGTTGCCGCGCTCGTGCCGGATGCACTTGACGACGGCGTAGTACAGCGCCGTCGAGGCCGCGCCGAGCGTGAGGACGGGCAGCGAGCACAGCAGCCACAGCAGCCCGGCCCAGACGATCTCGATGATCGCGGTGAGCACCGCGCCGATCTTCGATTCCTTTTTCACGCCGCTTCCCTCCTTTGCGCTTCACAGCATAATACAGCCTCCCGGCAAAAGTCAACGCAGAAATGAGCCGCCGGGGAAGAAAGCGGCCCGCCGCTCGAAAAAGGAAGCGACCCCGCCTCCCTTTGAGCATGGAAAAAGAGCCGTGAACCGGGCGCTTCCCGCCCTGCCCGCGCAGGCGCGGGAGCGGGGGGCTGAACGGTCCCCGCATGAACACAGGGCCGCTGCCCCGCGCAGCGGCCCTGTTTGTCCGATTCTGTCCGGTCAGTAACGGCAGACCTCGAAGCCGTACATCTCCGCCAGCGCCTCGAGCGCGGCGGCGTGACGGCCGCGGATCACGACGAAGTGCGGCTCGAAGCCGGCCTTCACGCTCTCCTCGACGATCTCGCGCGCGCCGTTGTCGGTCCTCACGACGATGGAGGTGCCGATGAACTGCTTGGGCTTGTCGAGCGCCTCGCCCTCAAGGAGGAAGAAGCGGAAGAAGCCGTCCGGCTCGCGTCCGATGCGGAAGACCGTCGCGTCCGGGAAGGCCTCGCAGCCGAAGTCCATGGCCGGGCCGATCCTGCGGTTGGGGTGCACGCCGACGACCGCGCCGGTATCCCTGCGCGCCAGCGAGCAGGCCGCCGCGCCGCAGTGCCAGAAGGTGATCGTGTTCTCGCCCTCGTCGAGGGAGACGGGATCGCCGAAGAACACCGGCTCGCCGCTGAGCTTCATGCCGATCCACATCGACAGCGCGCCGTAGACGTCGGCCTCGCAGGCGGCGGCCACGCCCTCGTCGTTGAGCATCGAGAGCACCGTGCACACCGGCGTGCCGAAGGCCGTGAAGAAGTCCGGCCAGCAGCGGGAGGCCAGCGCGCCGACGCCGCGGTCGCGCACGTAGTCGCTGTAAGCTTTGAGCAGCCGCGCGTGGTCGAGACGGTTTTTCTCCGGCGTCTTGTCCAGGCCGCAGGTCGCCGCGGCGGTCTTTTCGAGATACGCCGCGCACTCCTCGTCCGAATAGCCCCCGGCCTTCTCGATCAGCTCGCGCGCCTCGATCGCCTCGAGCTCGACGCCAAAGGCGTTCATCAGCTCGGCGTCGAGCGCGCGGCCGAAGCCGAAGCCCTGCGGCGTGTGGCCGACGGCGGCCATTTTCAGGCCGCGCATGTCGTGCTTGAGCCGGGCGGCTTTCGTCACGTTCCCGATCGTCCCGCGCACGCGCTCCTCCTCGGGCGAGCCGAAGAGATAGGCGAAGGGACGATCGTCGAAGGCGCGCAGCGTGTTCGCCGCGCTGTACGCGCCGGTGAGGGAGTTGAGGCGCAGGCGCCCGCCGTCGATGACCGGCTCGCGCAGCGTCCAGAGCAGCATCGGGCAGTCAAAGCGGCGCAGCACCTCGGACATGTAGGCGGCGTTGGCGAAGGTCAGGTTCTGAAAGACGATCAGATCGGGCGAGAGCGTATCGAGATACGCGCGCAGATCGTCGAGCGAAAGCAGCATTTTCTCCGGCACGGCGAAGCGCTCGTCGACGCCGCGGAGCAGCTCGACGGACATCTCGAACTGCCGCTGGGCGCTTTCGAGATGGAAGGTCGGCACGCCGACCGGGATGTAAACGGGGGAGAAAGCTCTCATAAAAACCTCCGAATTATTTAATAAACTCTGTGAAACATCATAGCGTCCGCCGGCCGTGATGTCAACAGGGAATGCGAAAAAGTTTTTCTTCTCTTTTCCCTGTTCTCCCTTGACAAAGCCATGTGCATGCATTACAATCTGATTTAGTTAAACCTTTTAATCAAATCAGGAGGACGATCACCTTGAACAACGATCTTAGAGCCATTTGCAAGGATATCCGCTGCGATATCATGACCTGCATCGGCCATCTCGGCGTGGGTCACATCGGCGGCTGCCTCTCCATCGTAGAACTGCTCGCCGTGCTGTATTACGAAGAGATGAACATCGACCCGGCCAACCCGAAGATGGAAGGCCGCGACCGCTTCGTCTGCTCGAAGGGCCACGCCGGCCCGGCCGTCTACGCGACGCTGGCCAACCGCGGCTACTTCCCCAAGAGCGAGCTGCTGACCCTCAACCGGGGCGGCACGCACCTGCCCAGCCACTGCGACATGAACCTCACCACCGGCATCGACATGACCACCGGCTCCCTCGGCCAGGGCTTCTCCTGCGCCGTCGGCGTCGCGCTCGGCTCGAAGCTGGAGAAGGACGGCGCCACGATCTTCGCCCTCGTCGGCGACGGCGAGTCCCAGGAAGGCCAGGTCTGGGAGGCGGCCATGTTCGCCGCGTCCAAGAAGCTCGACAACCTTGTCGGCTTCACCGACTACAACAAGCTGCAGATCGACGACACCGTCGCGAAGGTCAACGACATCGCGCCTCTGTGCGACAAGTGGGCCGCCTTCGGCTGGAATGTCATCGACGTGGTCGACGGCAACGACGTCGACGAGGTCCTCGCCGCCGTACGCAAGGCCAAGAGCTTCCGCGGCAGCGGCAAGCCCACGATGGTCATTCTCAACACCGTCAAGGGCAAGGGCGTGAAGTGGATCGAGGAGCTCGGCGCCGGCAACCACAACACCAACATCAGCGAGGAGCAGGCCGAGGCCGCCATCCGCGAGATCAGAGGGGAGGACTGATACAATGGAAATGAGAGCTGCTTACGCCGAATGTCTGGCGAAGTTCATGGAGGAAGACCGTCACGTCGTCGTCCTCGACGCCGACCTGGCCAAGGCCAGCGGCACCCGCAAGCTGTACGAGCGTTTCCCCGAGCAGATGTTTGACTGCGGCGTGGCCGAGCAGGACATGGCCTCCATCGCCGCCGGTCTCTCCAGCTACGGCTTCAAGCCCTGGATCGAGAGCTTCACTCCCTTTGCCACGCGCCGCATCTGCGACCAGATCGCCATCTCCATCTCCTACGCCAAGCAGAACGTCAAGATCGTCGGCACCGACCCCGGCATCTCCGCCGAGCTCAACGGCGGCACGCACATGAGCATGGAGGATATCGGCGTCGTGCGCTCGATCCCCGGCGTCGTGATCTTCGAGCCGGTCGACGAGACCCAGCTGCGCGCCGCGATGCCCGTGCTCAACGACTACTACGGGCCCGTGTACATGCGTCTGTTCCGCAAGGTCACGCCCGACGTCTTCGGCGAGGGCTACCGCTTCGATCTCTTCAAGGCCGACACGCTGCGCGAGGGTAAGGACCTCACGATCTTCGTCTCCGGCATGTTCACCCGCGACGTGATCGACGTCGCCGACGAGCTTGCCGCCGAGGGGCTCGACGTCGAGGTCGTCAACGTCCACACCATCAAGCCCATCGACCGCGAGACCGTGATCGCCTCCGCCCGCAAGACCGGCGCCGTGCTGACCGTGGAGAACCACAACATCGTCGGCGGTCTGCACTCGGCCGTGTGCGAGGCGCTCGCGCTCGAGCGCATCCCCGTCAGCGCTCTCGGCGTCGCCGACCGCTTTGGCGAGGTCGGCAAGATCCCCTACCTGCGCGAGGCCATGGGCCTGACGAAGGAAGACATCCGCGCCGCGGCGAAGAAGGCCGCGGCCGCCAAGTAAAAAACAAACAAAACAAGACCAGGAAACGCCGATCCGTATGCAATCGGCGTTTCCCAATGAAAAGGAGTATTCACCATGAAGATTGCGATCGGCAGCGATAAATCCGGCTTTTCCGCGAAGGAAGCCGTCAAGGCCTGGCTCGTCGAGGCGGGCGTCGAATTTGACGACCTCGGCACGCAGGATCTCGACCACGTCGTGCCCTACTACGCCGTGGCGAACAAGGTCGCCCCGCTGGTGCAGAGCGGCACGTATGACAAGGCCGTGCTGATCTGCGGCACCGGCGCCGGCATGAGCGTCGTGGCCAACAAGTTCAAGGGCGTCTACGCCGTCGCCTGCGAGGGCGTGTACAGCGCCAAGATGGCCCGCGCGATCAACAACGCCAACGTCCTGTGCATGGGCGGCTGGATCGTCGGCCCGGAGATGGCCGTGGAGATGGTCAAGACCTTCCTCGCCACCGCCTGGTGCCAGGATCTCGAGGACTGGCGCAAGGAGAACATGAAGAAGTTTGCCGTGCAGGTCGCCGCGATCGAGGATTCCGTCTATGGCAAGTGATTTCGTTTATTCCCAGCCGGTCAGGATCTATTTCGGCGAGGGGAAATTCGCCTCTCTCGGCGAGATCCTTGACGAGCTCGGCGCGAAGCGCTGCGTCGTCGCCTGCGGAAAGCACTTCGCCCCGGAGGCCGAGGCGCTGCGCGGCAGGCTCGACGCGATCGTCGGCGTGTTCGGCGGCGTGGAGCAGAACCCGCAGCTGAGCGGCATCGAGGAGACCGTGCGCCTGTGCCGCAAGCTGCAGGCGGACACCGTCATCGGCATCGGCGGCGGCAGCTCGCTCGACACCGCGAAGTTCGCCGCGGCCGTCACGCTCGGCGAGGGCGAGCCGCTGGAGTACTACCGCGGCGTGCGCCCCTTCCCCGCCGAGCGGCTGAACATCATCGCCGTGCCGACCACCGCCGGCACCGGCAGCGAGGTCACGCAGGTCTCCGTCGTGTCGCACGGCACGGAGAAGAAGACGATCAACAACCCCGTCTTCATGCCCCGCGCCGCGATCGTCGACCCGCTGCTCTCGAGCACCGTGCCGCCGCGCACGACGATGAACACCGGCCTCGACGCGCTGGCCCACGCCCTGGAGGGCTACTGGAGCCGCAACCATCAGCCGATCTCCGACCTCATGGCCATCGAGGCCGTGCGGATCATCCTCTCGAACCTCGAGACCGCCTGGCGCGACGGCTCGAACCGGGAAGCGCGCGCCAACATGGCCTATGCCGCGCTGCTCGGCGGCCTGTCCTTCGCGCTGCCCAAGACCGCGGCCAGCCACGCCTGCAGCTATCCCCTCTCCGAGGATTACCACCTGCCGCACGGCGAGGCCTGCGCCTTCACGCTCGACTCTCTCGTGCGCATCAACGCCGACGAGCGGCTGGAGTATCTCTGCCGCGCCGTCGGGCTGAAGGATACCGAAGAGCTCGCGCAGCGCATCGCCGCGCTCAAGGCGCTCGGCGGGCTGCGCACGCGCCTTTCCGATCTCGGCGAGGTCGATCTCGGCAAGCTCTGCCGCGACTGCGCCGCGCATCCTCTGATGAACAACAACCCCGTCCGCATGGACGAGGACGCGCTGCGGAGGATGTTTGAAGCGCTGAAATGAAAGCTGGTCTGAAAAACGCGGGCATGATCGGCGCGATGGTCGTCTCCTGGTCGATCTACTACGCCGTGTCCAAGGTCATGGTGGCCGCGACGGGCTCGCCCTTCCTGGCGGGCTTCCTGCTGCGCAGCGCCGCGCTGCTGTTCCTCACCGCGCAGCTGCTGCTCGACGGGAACTTCCGGCGTCTGTTCCACCAGGGCAAGGCCGTGTATATCCTGCTGCTGATCGGCCTGTTCGGCTTCCTGCTGGACGTGTTTGCCAATCTCGGCTACCAGGGCGGCAGCCTGAGCACCGGCACGGCCCTTCTCAAGACCGACGTGCTGATGGTCAATCTCGTGACCGTGATCCTCTATCACAAGAAGCTCTATCTTTCCGACTGGGTCGGCACGCTCGTCATGCTCTTCGGCGTGCTGCTCGTGCTGGGGGTGGACTTCTCCGGCATGCGCTTCAACGCGCACGACCTTTTCTTCATTCTCAGCGCGATGTGCGTCACCGCCAACGCCTTCATCATCAAGACGGCGCAGGAGCGCTACCGCGAGGACGCCGACATGATCTCGTACTACAACAACTTCGTCGTGCTCGTCCTCTTCGGCTTCGCGGCCTCCTTCGCGGGCGATCTGCGTCTGCCCGCGCCGGGCACGCTGCGCGGCTTCTGGTGGCTGGTGCTGCTCGGCGGCCTCGCGCAGACCGGCATCTACTTCTTCTACTACCGCAACCTCAAGCACTATGAGGTCTGGATCGTCAAGCTCTATCTGCTGCTGATGCCGATCGTCAGCTGCTTCATCGGCGTGACTTTCCTCGGCGAGGAGCTGACGATGAAAAAAGCGATCGGCATCCTGGTCGTGCTGCTCGGCGCGGCGGTGATCCTGCTGCGCAGCCGCCTTCACCGCGAGGAGAACACGCCGGACGATCAGCTGCGGCACCGCAGCCTCCATCACCATGAGCACCGCGTCAGGGACCTGCGCCGCTGAACTGCAACGGAGGTGAGACAAATGCCCTATGAAGGCGACAATATGATGGGCGTGAAGCGCACGAACCGCAGCGCGGCTCTGCGCATCCTGCACGAGCGCGGCAGCATGTCGCGCAAGCGCCTCTCGGAGAGCATCAAGCTCACGCCCGCCGCCATCACGAAGATCGTCGGCGAGATGATCGCCGAGGGTCTGCTGACCGAAGGCAGTCTCCTGCCCGGCAGCGGCGTCGGCCGCCGTGAGGTCATGGTCGAGCTCAATTCCCGCGCCCGCGTGGCGCCCGGTATTTTCATCAACCTGCGTCAGGCCGTCGTCTCGGCCGTATGGCTGGACGGCTCGGTCCTGTTTGCCGAGTCGATCCCCCTGCCTGTGCGCGCGCCGGCGGACGAGAGCGTCGCCATGCTCTGCCGCCGTCTCATGGAGCTGTGCGCCGAGCACGGTCTGGAGCGGGAGCGCATGCTCCCCGTCGGCGTCGCGATGCGCGGCGTGCTCTCGCCGGACGGACGCGTCGTCCGCAGCAGCTTCGGCGCGCTCGACGCCGCGGACTATCCGGTCTGCCAGCGCGTCGAAGAGCTGACCGGCCTGCCCTGCCTGATGCACAACAACGTCCGCGCGCTCTTTGCCGCGCAGATGTTCCTCTCCGGCGACCACGAGCTCTCCAGCCAGTTCTTCCTGCGCTGCGAGGCCGGCATCGGCGCCTCCTTTGCGATCGGCGAGCAGATCTGGCTCGGCAGCTCCGGACAGTGCGCCGAGATCGGCCACATCCCCGTGGTCAGGCGCGGCGGAAAGCCCTGCTCCTGCGGCAAGAGCGGCTGTCTCGAAACGATCGCCTCGCCGAGCGCGATGGTGCAGGATGCGCTCGCGCTGCTCGACGAGAGCCGCGCGCCGATCCTCGGGCGTCTCGCGGAGGGACGCGGCCGCGGCGCGCTGGATCTCGAGGACGTTT
>JAEEGI010026889.1_pt1 | contig 11057 bp, 11 predicted proteins | sample 8958751 | NCBI WGS metagenome assembly JAEEGI01 (sample SAMN16246545, study PRJNA631951) | gut metagenome | biome: gut microbiome; feature: rumen; material: KS-attached | host: Bos | place: Iran: Karaj | collected 2018-10 | reverse complement strand
GAATCCGTCCCGGTCAGGGACGGATCCAACATAAAGGATATGTTCGCCGTCATCGACGGCAATCATCTCTTTTGCCATTTCTGTTTGATCAACTGACACGGCCCATTCCTGGGCATAACCCGTCGCCGCCATCACCATCAGGCAGCAAAGCATCATGAATTGTTTTGTCGTTTTCATATTCGTTAGCTTTTAGAAATTTTTCGGCAAAACTACACCAACATCCCCACACCTGTCAAGAAAAATAATGTGCGGATTTGTGCGGGTTTTTGGCTATCGTCCCGATAATCAATTAGATGCAGATTCCTCAAAGTGCCATCAAATTCATTTCTTCACGAATTTGACGATACAGTCAATGCAGATGGGAAGCGAGGTAACTTCATCGATAAACACATTGGCGGGGTGCATATCCTCCAATGCAATGCGTTCCGAAATGTAGTTCACTCCCTGTCCTTCCCGATTGTCATGGAATCCTTTTTCGGCTGCAAGTTTGTCGATTTCTTCCTTTGAGGCAAGACGCTGACAACGGACGTATGGCTGTGTAAGAATCACACGGAAAAGTCCGTCCGAATCGCGCGTGAAACCGATGACGTGCATAGCTGTCTCTGGAAAGATGTAATTGTGAAGCGCAATGGCATCAAGAGCCTTTTGGGTGGTGGAATAGATGGAGGCACGTTCTTTCAAAACGGCGGGCGAACCCTCTCTATAATAAACCTTCGCTTCCGCTCCTTCGGCAATCATGGGGCCGAATCCTTTGCGAACAATATCGTCTGAAGCCTCCACCCATAGGCGGGCGGCCTTTGCCCATTGCTCAATGAGTTTTTCTTGCAATTCGTCTATTTCCCAGTTGCTTGGGCTTTTTTGGCCGCTTCCAGCATGGCCACTTGCTGTAAGGCTTCTTTCAGCGTAGCTTGCGACGAGGGTCGCCCCGATGAGAGCCGAGCCTGCCTTGCAGACTCCTGAATGCTCTCGAAGATTAAATCGAGGAAGGTCTGTGGATCCATCTTCTATCTGGTTTACAAGTTCATCGATGATATGAAGTGTTGACTGTGTGAAGCCGTCATTAGCAATTGCCTCATATAGGTCTTGAAAGCACTTCATCGTTTTTCATTTGTGCAAAAATACACATTATTTCCAAAACCTCAAAAAACAATGTGCGGATTTGTGCGGGTTTTTAGCTATCGTCCCTATAATCAGATAGATGCAGATCCGTTGGAAAAGCCTCGGAGTGTCGCAGGAAGCGGCTCCTCGCTGCCGAAAATGCCTTTCAATTTGCGGCTGCGCTCGCTCACGGTGTTGTAGGCGCGCTGCATCAAGGCGGAGATGTCGGCATCCGAAAGGCCGAGCAGATACAGGCAGCAATAGTCAAGGTCGCCCTTGGTGAGGTTGGGATAGGCCTTGGCCAGTCGGCTCGTAAATTGGTTGAAGTGGCGGTCGGCAGCCTCGCGCAAAGCCATCACCTGCTCCTTGCCCAAGGCGTAGTCCTGGTATAGCTTGCAGTCCATCTGCGCCTTGAATTGCCCTTCGTTCACCCGCTCCATGATGAGGCGACAGATAGGCTCATCGTTGAACGACACCGCTTGCGCCTCCTGTTTCGGCGCACCGTTGCCCGCCTGTTGCCGCATCTGGTCCTTCAGTTCGCGCAGCTCCTGGTTGCTCTTTTTCAGCCTCCCTGACATCGAGGCTTTCTCCAATCGGTGCGCCTCTCGTTCGGCCTCCATTCTCTGACTCTCCAACCGGTGCGCCTCTTGCACGGCTTCCATCTGTTGGCTCGCCGTGTCGCGCTGCTGCCGCATCTTGCGCCTATAGAACAGCCAAGCCAACAGCGCAGCCACCACAACCAGAACGCACACCACAACAATCATCCTGTTCCTCCGCAGCCGCGCCGCCTGCTGCCTCTCGGCCTCGGCTCGCTCTTGCTCCCACTGCAAATGCTGCTGAAACAATTCGTTGAGTTGTGAGACTTGCCTGTTGCTCTCCGCTTCAAGAGCTGGATTTTCCACCTGATAACGGGCATATTGGGTGGCCTTCAGCGTGTCACCTTTTACTTGGAAAATATCGCGCAACGACCTGGCAGCACCTCTTTTCATCACAACATTATCCTTGTTTTCAAACACTCGTGTCAAATAAACCATTGCCGAGTCAAATTGTCTGATTTCAAAATAAATGGAACCAATGGTAAAGAATCGTGTCAGCCTTTCATCCTCATCTTTAGTTTGTGTGGCCATTCGTTTTAAGTCACTTACCGCTGACTCTACACTTTTGCCCGAATAGTAATTATACAATGCCAATCCTGAAATCAAATCACGATAGGCCAAATTGTTTGTATCGGCTAAATACTTAAATGCCTCATTGAAATAGTATCCGGCACTGTCCATTTGTTGCAAAATGCTATATTGATTTCCAAGGTGACTCATCAAATTAGCAATACCATTGGCCGATGTAGGTTCAATTTTGCTGAAAACTAAAGAGTTCTTGTAGCAGACGATGGCAGGTTCCTGCATAAATTGGCCGGAAAACAAATCACCAAACCGCCCGTATGTCAACGCCATAAACCGAGGCAGGTGGTTGGGCTGTAAAGACGTGCCATGGCGCGTCTCAATCCCCGGGAAATGCGTCTCCACCATCTCCAGCGCCTTCAGATACTCCCCGCAAGCCGCCACAACGCTATCCCGTTCATAGAATCCCACGCCATTCATATAATGGGCGCGAGCGGATAGGAAAACAATGTTGTCGTTTTGGTTGGGAGATTGCGGATCAAGTCCGCAATGACGCCTAGAAGCGTGAGGAATGTCGTTCAGGGTGAAGGTTAGGCTGTCGAAATATGCTACCGCTTTCAACAGATCCTTTCTATTGCTCTGCCCATAGTCATTTTTAAACAGCAACTCCGCAATCAGCACCTGGCAATAATGCCCCTCAAACTCGTTAAGGCTGTCGGCCTCTGGGCTTGCCGCAAACTCCATCATCACAGCCAAGGCGCTGTCAGGTTGGTGCCACATTAGGGTGTCGATTTGAGATAATACTAGGGTCGGCCCTTCGACGCTTCGACAAGGCTCAGCGACCACAGGCTCAGGGACCTCAACTTTAGTTGGTTTGGAGCAAGCCATCTGCATGGCAAGCCCAACCATTAAACTCACTATGTGCAAACACCTTTTCACGCGGCAAAAATACTCAAAATCCAGCAAATCCTTGCATCATTCCGCAGGCCAAGTCTTCACGAAACGTGGTTTCCCAGCAAAATCATCCAAAACCTTGGCATTTGAAAACCCCATTTTATGGCATAACTCTACCATCTCCTCCCCCATCCGCTCGTTGATTTCGAACCAAACTTGGCCGCCAGGATTCAACTGCTTTTTGGCCAAAGCCAAAATCTGGCGGTAAAATCGAAGCGGGTCATCGTCGGGGACGAATAAAGCGGTTGCAGGTTCCCAGTCGAGGACGTTGGTTTCCATGGCGGCGCGCTCACAATCGCAGACGTAGGGCGGGTTGCTCACAACCAAATCCACGGACTGGTTGAAATAGTCGGACGTGGGATTCAGGACGTCGTCTTGAACGAAAGTCACTACCGCGCCATTGCTTTCAGCATTCTCCTTGGCGATTTGCAGGGCTTCTTCCGAGACATCGAAAGCGATGACTTCGGCATTCGTGAAATGCTTGGCCAAGGCGATGGCGATGCAGCCCGAGCCTGTGCCGATGTCCCAGATGCGGAACTTCTTTGTGACGCCTCCCATAGATTCCTCTTTGTGTTCTGCTGCCCATAGATTCCCTGCACCCACACATGCCTCCGCAGGAATGACATGGGCAGCGGGGGAATGACATGGAAGGCAGCTGGTACAAATCTTCTGTACAAGTTCTTCCGTTTCAGGACGCGGAATAAGCACGGCGGGCGACACCTTTAATATTAGGTCGTTGAAACGCGCTATACCCGTCACATACTGTACCGGTTCGCCTGCCAGTAGGCGCTTGACGGCTTCGCCCAACTGATAATGCTGATGCTCGTCGATGCGCAGGTTGGGATTCATCAATTGCTGGTTCCAATCGATGCCAAAGAGGTCTTCCAACAGGATGCGCATCAGTTGTTCTGCCTCGCGTTGGGGGAACTTTTCGGCCAACAAGGCGATGAAATGCCGTTTCGTTTTCTGCAAATTAAAACCTATCATGGGGCAAAATTAGGCAAAAATCCATAATTTTGCCGCATTATTTTCGGACGCATGTGATGCGTCCCTACCATGATGGTTTATTTAATTCTTGCCATATTATGCTCCACTGGCGTCTTCGTCGCCATGCGACTCTTTGAGCGCTTCAAGCTGGATAACCACCAGGCACTGATGTGGAACTATGTCTTCGCTACCTGCACGGGTTTCCTCATGTGCAAGCAATTCGACACTCCCGCACAACTGGTCGGCGAGCCTTGGTTCTGTCTCTCGCTCATAACGGGTTTCTGGTTCATCTTCACCTATGTGCTGATGACAGCCTCCACCCAACGCTCGGGCGTGACGGTCACCTCGCTGTCGAGCAAACTGTCGGTAGTGCTGCCCACTTTGGCTGGAGTATTCTTATTTGGCGAAGAACTAAACATATGGTCGACAACAGGCAAACTAAAGGTTTTGGGCATCGTTCTAGCCTTAGTGGCATTGGTGTTGGTGGTAGTAGGAAAAGGACAAATAGATAAAACACAAAAAACCAATTGGTTATTACCCATTCTCATCTTTTTCGGGACAGGCACTGGTGACATTCTAATGAAACTCACCGAGCAGCGCAACCAAGGCGACAACATGAGTTTCATGATCGCCTTCATCTACGCTGTTGCCTTGCTCTTCGGCATCCTCCTTGTGGCCTACGACCTCATACGAGGCAAGTCGAAATGGCAATGGAAGAGCGCACTGGGCGGCATCGGCCTTGGAGTCATCAACTTCTTTTCGACCTATAGTGTCTATCACGCCATGCGCTACTTCGACAACGTGGTACTCTTCCCTGTTTATAACATAGGTGTGGTCAGCGTCACCGCCTTCACCGGCTGGTTGCTCTTCAAGGAGAAACTCACCTGGAAAAACTATCTCGGCCTGGCCATCGCCATCATCGCCGTCATTCTTATCACCCTCAAGCCATGAACGACGACACCTATTATATGATTGCCAAATGTGGCGAGGGCCTCTACAAAGAGAAAGGCAGCAAGTTCATTGCCGAGACCTTCGTCGTGATGAATGAGGACGAGGCCAAGGTTGCCGTTGCCGAGGTCAAAAAGAAATACTTCGATGCACGCCACCATTGCTATGCCTATATGATTGGCCCCGACAAGAAGACCTTCCGTTCGAGCGACGACGGAGAGCCCTCGGGCACGGCAGGCAAACCCATCCTTAACCAAATCCTTTCAAAAAACGTCACCAACGTGTGCATCGTCGTCACCAGGTACTTCGGAGGCATCAAATTGGGCACTTCAGGACTCATCAACGCGTACAAAACGGCTGCACGCGACGCATTGGACAACAGCACGATAGTCGAAAAAACCATAAATGAAATTTACAGTTTGGAATTCGAATACCCCTTGATGAACGAGGTGATGCGCATCATGAAAGAAGAGAATTTGGAGCAACAAAACCAACGCTTTGAATTAGACTGTTATCTAGAGTTTTCAACAAGAAAAAAAGACGCTTCAAGAGTTTTCGACAAATTCGATAATTTATTTGGGGTAAAAATAGCACACATTAAAACTATGTAAATCAAGTATTTAAAAAGATTACATTTTCCCAAAAATCCAAAAACTCGTATTTTAGAAAAAAGAAAATTAAAAATCAATAGCATTTGATTTTTTTTATGAACAATTAATCATTTACCTTTGCAAAGTCAACGGAAGGGTCAAAAACGACCGATTCCAAGCCTGTTTAGGCATCAAAAATTTGTTGAAATACAATAGAATAAGTTTTTCCTATGAGTGGTAACCATGTGGAGATATGGAACAATTGTCTGTCTGTGATCAAGGATAATGTCACAGAAGAGGCATATAAGACCTGGTTCGAGCCTATCGTCCCAGTATCACTCGACAACAACTTGTTCATCCTTCAGGTGCCCAGTCCTTTCTTTGCCGAATTCCTCGACGAGCATCATCTCAACCTCCTCAAACCAGTCATCAAGCGATTCGCTGGGGAGAAGGTGAAGTTGGCCTACAAGCTGCCTGTGGACAGCAGCGCCAGCAATGGCACCATGACCGTACCCAGTTCGAACCGCAGCGTGCCGAAGAACCCTATTGGGCAACCGCCACCTCAAAGACTATCCGACGGTCCCATCAACCCCTTCGTCATCCCTGGCTTGAAGAAACTCCAGATTGACTCGCAACTCAATGAAAACTACACCTTCGACAACTTCATTGAGGGCGACTGCAACCGATTGGCACGCTCTGCCGGCATGAAGATTGCCAAAGAGCCAGGCAAGACTGCTTTCAACCCCTTGGTCATCTATAGCGGCACGGGTTTGGGCAAGACCCACCTCTGCCACGCCATTGGACTGGAAACCAAGCGACTGCATCCAGAGAAGACCGTTTTGTATGTTCAAGCAGAGCAACTCTCGACCCAATATGTGACTGCGAACAAAAACAACAACCGCCCCGATTTCATCAACTTCTACCAGATGATTGACGTGCTCATCATCGATGACATCCAATTCCTCGCGGGAAAAGCCGGCACCCAGGACGTCTTCTTCCACATCTTCAACCACCTGCAGCAAAACAACAAGCAGATTGTCATCACCAGCGACAAATTCCCGTCGGAACTGCAAGGCATGGAAGACCGCCTGCTGTCGCGTTTCAAGTGGGGTCTCGCCGCCGACCTTCAGGCGCCCGACCTACCGACACGCACCTCCATCATCCGAGAGAAACTCTACGACAACGGCATCACCTTCCCTGACGAGGTGGTGCAATACATCGCCAGCAATGTGCGCAACAACATCCGTGAACTGGAAGGAGTGATGAACTCACTTATGGCCCAGTCGCTGCTCAACAAAAGGGCCGTTACCCTCGAGATGGCGCAACAAATCATCGACCGTTTCGTGCGCAACACCGTCAAAGAGGTGTCGGTGGAATACATCATCAACATCGTATGCGAGTACTTCAAAATCTCGCCCGAACAACTGGCACTTAAGACGCGGAAGCGTCAAGTGGTGCAGGCCCGCCAGATTGCCATGTACCTGGCCAAGAAATACTCCAACGCTAGCCTTGCCGCCATCGGCCAGCAATGCGGCAAGAAAGACCATGCCACTGTTCACCACGCGTGCAAGACCATCGCTAACCAACTAGAGACCGACAAGCAGTTCAAGGTGATGTTTGCCGACATTGAGAAAAAAATCGCCCTGCAATAGTTTCCTATGGCCAACAACTTCGGAAAACTCTATCTCGTGCCTAACCTGCTTGGCGCCACAAAACCCGAGCAAGTCATCCCTGCCGGCACGCTTGAAATCGTGCGACGCCTAAAGCACTTCGTCGTGGAAAACACCCGCACCTCACGCCGTGTGTTGAGCCGCATCGGGATGGACAACGCTATCGACGACATCGAATTCATCGAACTCGACAAGCACAATGCCCGCAACCTTGACATGATGGAGCATCTCGGCGCCTGTCTGCAAGGAGAGGACATGGGGCTGATGTCGGAAGCGGGCACGCCCTGTGTCGCCGACCCAGGCGCATTGGTCGTAGACTTGGCGCATTCCGCCAGCATACAAGTGATTCCCTTGGTTGGACCCAATGCGATGATTTTGGCTTTGATGGCTTCGGGCTTCAACGGACAAGCCTTTGCCTTCCATGGCTACCTGCCCATCAAGAGTCCCGAGCGACAGAATGCCATCAAAGACTTGGAGCGCAGGTCGGCGATCAACAACGAGACAGAGTTGTTCATCGAGACACCTTTCCGCAACAACGCCATGCTGCAGGACTTATGCAAGAACCTACACCCTGCCACGCGCGTCTGCGTCGCCTGCAACCTCACCTGCGACGACGAACTCATCATCAGCCAAAGCATTGGGGAATGGAAAAACTACAAAGGCGACCTAAACAAAAAGCCCGCTGTATTTTTGGTGTACAGCGAGCCGAAACGAGGATTCCAGCGGAAAAAATAAACTACGAATCACACTAATTCCACGAATTGCAGCCGTTGATTTGGCAGCTAAAGCCGCAAACGCATACGAATTTCCTCAAGGAATATTTAAAACTCTATGAATCTGCAGCGAAAGTCGCCAGCCGGGGTTTTGCATCACGGCTTCTACGCAAGCTTTCATGTTGGCTTTTCGCTCCATCTCGTCTTCACAAAAACAAGGTTGCAAGAAACGGTGGTTGGACTTGATGCCATCATACTGTGACAGATCCTGGCCGAGATAGACCACCTTCAACTCATCACATTGCACTAAAACACAAGGTTCGGCATCCCCTCCCTCAAAAGCTGATTTGGGAGAGAACGTCACCCAATCCAGATTGCTCGGCAATGGTCGCGTGCCATTGGTTTCGATGGCGATGCGTTTTCCTGTCTTTTGTTTCAATTCAGCAATAAAAGCCTCATTGATAAACAGTGACGGTTCACCTCCCGTAAGCACGACAAGAGGCGCAACAGGATATTTGTTCACCTCATCCACAATCTCTTGCAGCGACATCATCTCCCCTGTTTGGTGCTGCGTGTCGCAGAAGGCGCAATGCAAGTTGCAACCGCTGAAACGTACGAAGACGGCGGGCGTTCCGCTATGGAAACCCTCACCTTGCAGGGAGTAGAATATTTCGTTTATTTTGTACAATGTTGATTTGTTTTATGTTTGCTTTTGTCTATTGGCCGTCACTCCAATTAAGGAGATTGCGGGGTCTGCGCCCGCAATGACGGCCAGAGGCAAAAAGCCAGAAGCATCATTCAATCAAAGTTTTGTGGGGCATCGTCCTTGATGTAGGAAGCCTTGTTGTCGCGCGACTCCCACACATCGGCACGATAGCAGTTCGGAACAGTGTCAACAATCCACTTGGCCAAGTTCTCGGCCGTAGGATTGAAGTCCAGCACATCATTGATGTTGGTATGGTCGATCTTGCCGTGTATCAAGCGCTTGATTTCGGTAAAGTCGCACACCATGCCGTTGCTGTCAAGCTTCTCGGCACGGCAGTATACATTGATCTTCCAATTGTGGCCATGCAGGTTCTCGCATTTGCTCTCATAGTCGAGATAAAGCTGATGGCAGGCGGATATCTCTAGGGTTTTTCTGACGTAATACATTTTTTTCAGTTGGCAGTTATCGGTTGTTCAGTTATTCAGTTGAAGCAGGTTGCTGAGCCTGTCGAAGCACCGTCATTATCTGTCGGCCCTTCGACGAGCTCAGGGACCTTAGCTTTATGATTCATATTCAGTATGGTCTTCGATGCCAGCCTCGAGCAGCGCCTGGCGACGTTCGCGGCACGTGCCACATTTGCCGCAGTGCTTCTCGCCGCCCTTATAGCAGGAATAGGTCTCGGCATAGTCCAAACCCAGCGCCTTGCCGTGCTCGGCGATTTCCTTTTTGCTCAAGTAGGTATAGGGCGCATAGACCGTGATGTTTTCATAGGTTCCAGCCGACATGGCAGCCGACATGGCGTTGACGAAGTCGGGACGACAATCGGGATAGATCGAGTGGTCGCCAGCATGGTTGGCAATCATCACCCGCTTCAGTCCGTTACTCTCGGCGATACCCGCAGCGACGGCCAACATAATGCCATTGCGGAAAGGCACTACCGTCGACTTCATATTCTCGTCATCGTAATTGCCTTCGGGAATATCGTCGGCAGTCATCAGCAAGGCACTTTTGAAATAGCGGTGCATGAACTCAAGCGGCACCACGATATGCTTAACTCCTAGGCGCTGGCAATGCGTGATGGCGCAAATGCGTTCACGACCATTTTGGGTAGAACCGTAGTCAAAGGTGATAGCCAAAGCTATTTCGTCTTTGAACTCATAAAGCATCGTGGTCGAGTCCATGCCACCGGAGATGATAATAACTGCGTCCTTCATTTCAGTTTTCAGTTGTTCAGTTAATCAGTTGTTCAGTTGTCGCTTTGCGTCATCGCGAGGCCTCATTCCGTGAACACGGAAGAAGCGATCCAGAGTAAAAGCTTCCCGTCTAGATTGCCACGCTCCGCTCGCAATGACAAATAAGCCGTTGCTTCACCATATCCTGATGTTCGGCATCGCCGTAGTTGGCGAAAGGTTTGATGGAGATGCCTCCACGGGGATTGAACAATCCGACTACCTCCAAGTATTTGGGATCCATCAACTTGACCAAGTCCTTCATGATGATATTGACGCAGTCTTCGTGGAAGTCACCGTGGTTGCGGAAACTGAAAAGATAGAGTTTCAGACTCTTGCTCTCCACCATCAGCGTACGCGGAATGTAATTGATGATCAGATGGCCGAAGTCGGGTTGACCGGTCTTGGGGCACAACGAGGTGAACTCGGGGCAATCCAAGGTTACAAGGTACTCGTTCTCGGGGTGCTTGTTCTCAAATGTCTCTAGCACCTCAGGCGTATAATCGTAACTGTACTGCGTGTTCTGGTTGCCCAAAAGAGTGACACCTTTCAGCTCTTGTTCGTTTCTTGACATGGGTTGAAATTCTTTTGATTCAGCGTGGTTATTTTGTCGCAAAAATAGCAAAATGTTTGCAATCAGCACGGAAAAAATACATACTTTTGCGACACAAAACTATCGACAACAACATTAACTATTATCCAATATCATTATGAAAAGACGTTTTATCCTATTCCTGGCCTCCAGCATCCTCTGCTGTTGCCTTTCGGTATCTTGCGATTCGAACACCCAAGGTACCAATCAGTCTTCAAAAGACATCATCGTCCTCTATGAAAACGACGTTCACTGTGGCGTTGACGGATACGCCAATTTCGCCGCCCTCAAGGAGGAGATGAAAGCATCGCACAAGCATGTCACCGTGGTCTCCAACGGCGATTTTGTCCAAGGCGGAAGCTTAGGCGCCTCCTCTCATGGTCGTAACATCATCAACATCATGAACGAAGTCGGCTACGACTATGTCACTCTTGGCAACCACGAGTTCGACT
>JAEEGI010026884.1_pt1 | contig 11059 bp, 9 predicted proteins | sample 8958751 | NCBI WGS metagenome assembly JAEEGI01 (sample SAMN16246545, study PRJNA631951) | gut metagenome | biome: gut microbiome; feature: rumen; material: KS-attached | host: Bos | place: Iran: Karaj | collected 2018-10 | reverse complement strand
AACGCCCCGCACGGCGCTCCCGGGGTACGGGACTGGCAGAAAAATACCTGGACCGGACCGATGCCGATGAACGCAAGTCCCTTTGAGGAACCGGAAGACGCACCGGAACTGCTGAAGGACCGGTCTGAAAACCTGAGAGACCGGGAAGGCGCATTCTGGCAGCAGGCAACAACCGGCTACCAGCACACTGCCGGCGGGGAACCCCAGCGTTCCGCCGCGGCGCAGGCAGCCAAATCCCAACGAAAACCGAAAAAGAAAAAGACCAACAGAAGCAGCGCGGGCATGCGGGCCGCGCTGGCGCTTGTCGCGCTGGCGGGCATTACGGTGTGCGTGCTGTATTTTATTGTGTTCCGGGTACGGGAAATCCGCGTGGAGGGAAACCAGCTGATTTCGCGGTCGGATGTCATCCGGCTGAGCGGAATCAAGTACGGGTCCAGCATCCTGACGCTGAGTGAGGAAGACACCAAGCGGGATATGGAGGCGCGGGCGGTCAGTGAAGCGAAACGCACCGGGAATTCCAACTATTACACCCTGCAGTTCCGCTACCTGGACAAGATGATGCCCGGGACCGTGGTGATCTCCGTTAAGGAGAGGGAACCCTGCTGCTGGATGACACTGCGCGGAATCATGTTCGTGATGGACAAGAACCGCATGGTGCTGTATGAGACCGAAGATCCATCCATCCGGCCAGCGAACCTGGTTGAGGTCAAAGGCCTGAACATCCGGGGCGGAGACCATCCCGGACAGACCCTGATGCTGAATTCAGCTGTCCAGCAAAGCATATTTGAAAACCTGTTCCTGGAGCTGAAAGTGCTGAGCTGTCTGCCGATTGTCCAGGAGGTGGACCTGAGCAACACGTCTTCCATTTTCCTGATCACCCGGGACGGTTATACCGTAAGCCTCGGTGACCGGGAAAGGATCCATGCCAAGCTGCGCAGCATGATGTATGTACGGGAAAAACTGCTGGAGCTTGGAAAGAACGGGGGAGCCATCAACGTATCGGTTCCGGAAAAGCCGACCTATTCCCCGCGCGGGAACTGAAAACAGACCGATGTCTAAAAATGTTACAAAAAGCCGGAAAAATGTAATAAAATGGGCATAAACACTTGCAAACATTCAATAAAAGGCATATAATAACACATGATATGCCATTATATGGTCGGATTCTGCCCGGAAGCGGACGGGGTCCTGAGTTCACCAGGGGGGAACGAAACCTATGAAAACAACGGTTGCGGCCATTGATTTCGGGACAAGCAAGATCGTTACGCTTGTTGCCGAGAACAGCGGCAGCCAGCGGTGCGACATTGTCGCTGCCGGCGTGGCTAAGTATGACGGCTATCTGACAGAAGGATGGAACAATCCCGGCCAGCTGGACGAGGCAATCCGCCGGTCCATCAACGATGCCGAGGAGCAGTCCGGCAGCAAAATCCGGGAGATCACAGTCGGTGTTCCCGGAGCGTTCACCCGCGTTTATGCCACCCAGGTGACCATCACCCTGAAGGGGACGGATCCCCGCGTCACATCGGGTGATGTCAAGGCGGCCTTTGACAAGGCTTCCCAGAACCTGGCCAATATGCCCGGCGTTGTGATTCATTCCAGCCCGGCATGGTTTATGGTGGACAGCGGGAAGAAAACCCTGGAGCCTGTCGGAATGAAGGGACGCGAAATGACCGCGTTCATCAGTTTCGTGGTCGGCAACCGGTTCTTCGTCGATGACGTGACCAACCGGATGGCTGACCTGGGAATTGTAGTCACCAGCTTCTATTCCACTTCCGCCGGTGAAGCGATGCTGTACCTGAACGAGCAGGAACGCGACCACACGTCCGTCCTGATCGATATGGGGTACCTGAATACCGAAATCATCGGTGTGGAAGGCGACGCGATCATCTACCACAAGGTGCTGGATGTCGGCGGCGGCGATATCGCCGTAGCCCTGGCCGAAGAACTGGACATTTCCCTGAGCGCGGCGGAAGACATCAAGCGCAAATTTGTGTACGGCATTGAGACCAGCGGGGAAACCTATGAGGTTCCCGGCGCGGACGGGCAGAAAGGCACCACTTTCACCCGCGAACAGGTAAAACCGATTATCAACAAGGCGGTTGACGAAATCTGCGAACAGATCAAGACCGCGATTGACGAAGACTTCGGAAGCCTCGGCAGCTGGAGCAGCGTATTCATGACCGGCGGCGGAATGAGCTTCAACCGCGGCGGCAAGGAATACATGGCCGGAAAGCTCGGACGGCCCGTACAGGAGACTCCGCGCCGGACAACCAAGCTGAACAGCCACAGCTTCTCCAGCGCACTGGGCCTGATGGACCTGATTATCGATACGATTGAACAGCAGCGCCAGCCGGCAGCCGGTGTGGGCGGCAGGATCAAGGACTTCTTCCGGAGTCTGTTGGGAGGTTAAGAACATGATTGAATTCCAGAACGAAGAGCAGAGCAACTTTGCTTCCATCAAAGTCGTCGGATGCGGCGGCGGCGGAAACAACGCTGTAAACCGGATGATGGATGCCGGGCTGCGCGGCGTTGAATTTATCGCGGTAAATACCGACCGGCAGGCACTGGGCCAGTCCAACGCCCAGGTGAAAATCCAGATCGGCGAAAAGCTGACAAAGGGCCTTGGCGCAGGCGCGCATCCGGATGTGGGCCGCCGCGCGGCGGAAGAAAGCCGCGAGGAGATTGCCTCCGCACTGAAGGGCGCTGACCTTGTGTTTATTACTGCCGGTATGGGCGGCGGCACCGGAACCGGCGCGGCTCCCATTGTGGCAGAAGTGGCCCGGGATCTGGGCATGCTGACGATTGCCGTAGTGACCAAGCCCTTCAATTTTGAAGGCAAGCAGCGGATGAAGAACGCTGAAGCCGGGATTGAAGAACTGAAGCAGAATGTGGATACCCTGGTGGTGATTCCGAATGACCGCCTGCTGCAGGTGGTGAGCAAACAGACCAGCATGATCGAGGCGTTCCGCGTTGCGGATGACGTGCTGCGGCAGGGCATCCAGGGCATCAGCGACCTGATCGCGGTGCCGGCGATGATCAACCTCGACTTTGCGGATGTCAAGACCGTTATGGAATCCGGCGGAATGGCCCATATGGGCATCGGTATCGGCAGCGGCGAGAACAAGCTTGTCGATGCCGCGAAGAACGCGATCGCGTCCCCGCTGCTGGAGACCAACATCGACGGCGCACGCGCCGTGCTGATCAACATCACCGGCGGTGCCGACATCTCCATCGTGGACATCAACGAAGCGGCCAACCTGGTGATGGAAGCGGCCGATCCGGACGCGAACATCATCTTCGGCGCCGGTATCGACGAGACCATGGGTGACGACGTACGGATCACCGTGATCGCGACCGGCTTCGAAAAGACGCCTTTCCCGACCCGGGAACCGGCGAAAAAGCCGCGTGAGATTGAGCATGAACGCCTGTTCGGTTCCTTCGGGACCAACTTCAGCCGTGACACCGCTGCGTCTGTGGCGGACCGGGATAACGGAAGCTCCTTCCTGAACCGGAGCACCGGCGAAGTACCGACCTTCATGAGCACCAGCCGTCCCAGCATGGGCGTGCCCGGCATGGTGAACACCGGATCCTTCCAGACCGGGTTCAGCTACCAGCAGACCGCCCCGCAGGACCTGCAGGCAACCCGGCCTTACCAGCCCATGGGGAACAACCCCACCGGCGGCAACGTACCGGTGAACCCGAATCCGTTCCAGATGAACCAGCCGCAGAATTACCAGCCGCTGTTCAACAGCAACGGCCAGGTGACCGGCCAGACGGGCAGCTTCCAGCCGGTTCCGCAGAGCCAGGCAATGACGACGGATGACCACGGCGTACCGGGATTCCTGAAGCGGAAAAAGTAAACCTTGAAAATTAAAGAAACGCGGAGCGCAAGCTCCGCGTTTTATGTAAAAAGGAAGGAACCTGAGAAAACCGGGAAGAATCGTTCCACGGAACAAAAAACGCGAAAGAGAGGGAATACATATGAAAACAGCAGTGCATGCTATGGGATGTATTATTATGCTGGCATGGCCGTTCCTGGCCGGCATGGCGGCCAGGAAATCCAAGGCAGTTGCTTCCGTTATCTTCGTAGCCGGGATTGTTTATTCAGCAGCCCTGACCCTTTATTACACACACTGGCAGGCATACAGGGATGCCGTATCCCACCTGGATGGGCAGGAGATGCTTCCGATCGTGCTGGGAGTCATCTGCCTGATCCTGATTATTCCGACGCTGGTGAAGGTGATCAGGAACCGGGAACGGAAGAAACACGCTGTGATACTGGCCGGGCTGCTGGTTATACTTGCCATGTGCGCTTATTCCGCAATCTGTACGCACGGACTGGAATGCCCGGCGTGCAGCAGCAGCAACAGAGATGATAATGACGTGCTCTATCACTTTTTCTATCAGCTGTTTACCGGTAAGGAATGGCACCCGGCCGAATGAATCATGCCGGGAAAACGAAACCCGGAAGGCATATGCCTTCCGGGTTTTCCATACAGGACCCGGACGTTTTCAGCGCTTCTTTACACCGACATATATTTTTTCCGGCTGCGCGGGATACGTGCAGCGGCCCAGGTCCTTCCGCTCAACGAAGCGGCCGTTATGGTATTCCTCCCGGTAGGTCATGTATTCATATCCCATCTTCGGATCGGAAACGGAGACCTGCTCATCGGTATAAGTGGCATATTTCCCCTGGGTGTCTTTGATGTATTTCGGGCCGCCGCTGGCGACCAGCTCTCCGGTCTTCTCAGATCTGATATCATAGGACGTACCGCCCAGGTCCCTGCCGTAAATGATCACGTGAGTCTGCAGGGAGTTTTTTCCGTTCCGGCCGGGTTCAACCCTGGCCGCAATATAAACAGGGGAATCCGTATTGTTGACAAACTTCAGGTCGACTTTCCGGTTACTGCCCCAGGAGACGGTGGCATCCAGACCGTAGTCAGTATAATTGACCTTGTCGGAGTGATAGGACCGGTCCGTGATTTCCAGCCCGGCCTTTACGGCTGCCTGGTAAATCGTGGTGCTGGCCTGGCACACACCGCCGCCGATTCCCATAACATGCTCGCCCTGGTCATATTCTTCTGCCGGTTTGAATTTATTTTTTTCTGAACGCTCCCCGACAATTCCGTTGAAACTGAATACGGCGCCCGGATCGAGACGGTATCCGTTGAACCGCGAAAACGCGAGGCGGATATTGTCATTCCGGTTTGCGTCGGAACTGGAGGAGATCTGCGTTACCGCTTCACCCCGCTTCGTATAGAGGAGGCTGAGGCTGGTTTTCGTCTGCTGCGGGGGAACCTGCTCCGGTTCAATCACCAGGGTTCCGCTTTCCAGGCGAGAAGCCAGGTCTGTGATACGTTCAATAAGCGCCTCCGAGTCCAGGTTCAGGCCGGGAATTTCATCCACGTATTCGAACGGGTTTTCCCGGTCCGGATAAAAGCCGGTCATCTGCGCATCCTGCGGGGGGCGGTCCAGACTCTGCTTAATGGTATACACAATATCGACAATGCGGGACAGATTCCCGGCGGTATACTTTGAAGTGAAATACCGCGGCTCTTCCGCAACACGGGCGATCTCATCATAAAGCTCCCGGTCGTTCCGTTTTCCGTTGAAGTTATGACCGACTTCCCAGGCGGCGTCCAGGGCGGATGAAAAATCCGGCTCAATGCCGAGATCACTTGCGGTAATGCTATTCGTGAATCCGTTGTAGGTAAGGTCCACATGCCAGGCATTGAGCTTCTGCAGGCTCCGGTTCCGCACGGCAGTCCATCCCTCATCCGCGGTCAGGCCGCCGAGGGAAAGACCGTCGACATACACGCCGGGACAGAAAACACTGTAATGCAGCTCCACCGTGGAGCGAACCGCGTCGCGGACCGGTGCCTGATCCGGCCGGGAACTGAAGATGAAAACTGCCAGCAGGATGACAAGCAGGGCTGCGGCCGCAATGAAAAGGATATTGCGGTATCCGGCGATGCCGGAAGGCCTGCGCGATACATTTCCGTACGAAGCACGGCCGCGTGAACCGGGCTGCGCGGAAGGAACCGGACCATTGCCCCCGGGATATACCGCGTACGGAGCTGCCTGCGGACGGGGAATGGCAGTACCGGAAGGGGGCGTATAACCACGCCGGATGCCGGAGTACGCGGACTGCGGCGGCTCCTGCGGGGGAAAGGGGACCTGCCCCTGCTGACTGGTACCGTAATGCGGGTACTGGCTGCTGCGATATTCTGACATCGTAATTCCACCTCTCTACACGCATACAACGGACATACCAAGAGAATTATTCCGCTAACGCAAAAAAGTCAAGAGATTTTTGCATTCCCGGACATCACGGAGAGGCGGGAGATCCTTTTTCCCGCAGGCCAGTTCAGGGTGGAAAAAACGACAGAGATGGAGTATAATATTAATTTGGAATGGAATGGAAACAGGGAGGAAGCAACATGCGGAAACTGCTCGCAATCATCCTGGCACTGGTGCTGACAACCGGCGGCGCGCTGGCGGAAGGTCCCAAGGCGCCTGATTATATCCTGGAAGGATTTGACGGCGAAAGTTCAGGAGTTTTATGGGAAACAAACCGGTTCTGTTCCAGAATGCAGGAAAAGACCGGAATCAGTTTCCAGTTCCGCCAGGAAGCCACTGCGGAACGCTGGACGAACCGGAAGACGGAAATTGCCAGGGGCGAGGACCTGCCTGATGTGCTCTTCAAGGCGGAACTGACAACGGAAGAGACTGTGCAGATGGCGAAGGACGGTATCCTGATTGACCTGAAGCCGTACCTGGAACAATACGCACCTGACCTGTGGGCGATCCTGCAGGCAAATCCGGAATACATGGAGGCCGTTACGCTTCCGGACGGAAAGATTGCTGCGCTGCCCGCGTTCAACCGCCTGCAGAACAATGACCTGATGTGGATCAACCGGACATGGCTGCAGCGGCTCGGACTGAAAGCGCCGACCACCGCCGATGAACTGACCGAGGTGCTGCGCGCCTTCAAAACCCAGGATCCGAACGGCCGGGACGGGGCGGATGAAATCCCGCTGGCATTTATCGGGATGTGGGAGCTGCGCTTCCTGGGACACGCCTTCGGGATCATTGACAATGACTACTATATGGCTGTGGAGGACGGGAAGGTGGTATCCCACCTGGATTCAGAGCAGAACCGCGCGTTCCTCACATGGCTGCATACCCTGTGGCAAGAAGGCTTGCTGGACCAGAACGGATTCAACATCGTGGATACACTGCGGCAGATTACCGATGACAAAAAGGCCATTCCGTACGGCCTGATCATGGGACCGACGCCGCTGACGACAATTCCGGTATCCGCCATGGGCGAATACGATATCCTGATGCCGCTGAAAGCGGACGGAAAACAGGTATACCGGGACCTTCCCGGGGACCTGATTCCCGGAACATTCGCAATCACAAAGGCCTGCAAAGAACCGGAAAAAATGGTGGAATGGGTGAATTTCCTCTATACGGAGGAAGGATCCATGATGGCCCAGTACGGCCTGGAGGGCGAAGAGTTTTCCTGGCGGGAAGACGGCCTGTGGGAGTGGAAAGATGACCTGAATACGGTCGCAAACTATATCCTGAAAGAAAACACGATCAGCGGCGGAACCGCTGCTCCGGGAATCGAACTGGAGGATTTCCAGCTGAAGTACTCAGATGAAGCCACCCGCCGGAACATTGAGATGATGGCAGGGGCAAAGCAGTACAGCGTAAAGCCGTTCCCGACAGTGATTCCGGACGGGGAAGACGCCGCGAAGATTGCCCGGATCCAGAAAGAGCTGGGGAAGTATGCCGAAAACACCATGGCCTGCTTTGTAACCGGCGATATCCCGCTGGACGACGGGAACTGGAAGGCGTTCTGTGACCGGGTGCATGAACTGGGACTGGATGACGCGAAAGCCATCTGGCAGAAGTATGTGACAAAGGGGAATGAATAAGCATGAGCCAGGCGGAAGAGATGATCCGGAAACTGGACTCGCCGGAGGCGGCGGAGCAGCTGCGGAAACTGTACGGAGCCGGCGATGAAATGATTCGATTCCAGCAGGAACGATATGCCCGGCTGATCCGTTCCTTTGAAGAGCAGTTCGGGGAAAAGGACGGCATCCGGCTGATCAGTGCGCCCGGGCGGACGGAGATCGGCGGAAACCATACCGACCACAACCACGGACGTGTGCTGGCTGCGGCGGTAAACCTGGATACGCTGTGCGCTGTAACCCCCCGGAATGACCTGAAGGTGCACTTCCACAGCGAAGGATATCCGGCAATCGAAATGGACCTTTCCGACCTGACGGTCCATCCGGAAGAGGCGGGGACCACCACAGCCCTGATCCGCGGCGTAGCCGCTGGGATGCAGGAAGCCGGATACCGGATCGGCGGATTTGACGCGGCAGTGACATCCACCGTGGCCGGCGGAAGCGGGCTGAGCAGTTCCGCGGCGCTGGAGGTCATGCTGACCGGCGTGCTGGACGCGCTGTACAACCGGTTTGACATGCCGTACGCGCTGCGCGCGCAGATCAGCCAGAAGGCAGAGAACGCCTATTTCGGCAAGCCGAGCGGACTGCTCGACCAGATGGCCAGCGCTGCCGGCGGGCTGGTGACGGTTGATTTCCGGGATACGGACAAACCGGAAGCACGGGCCCTGCAGTATGATTTCGCGAAGAAGGGGTATTCCCTGGTCGTGGTCGCCACGGGCGGATCGCATGCCGACCTGACGGACTGCTATGCCGCAATTCCCGCGGAGATGAAGGCGGTTGCCGCATTTTACGGCAAACCTTACCTGCGGGGACTGACGGCTGAACAGCTGACAGCCGATATGGACAGCCTCCGGAAGCAGGTATCCGACCGGGCGCTGATCCGGGCGTTCCACTTTATTGCGGAGGACGCCCGGGTGCCGGAACAGGTGAAAGCCCTGGAAGAGGACCGGATGGATGATTTCCTGCAGCTGGTTATCGAGAGCGGGCGTTCCAGCTTTATGTACCTGCAGAATATTTACGCGCGGGAGACCGAGCAGAGCCTGAGCCTGGCCCTGTGCATGGCAGAACAGATGCTGCGCGGCCGCGGCGCATGGCGGATCCACGGAGGCGGATTCGCGGGAACAACGCTGAATTTCGTGCCGGAGGACATGCTCACATCCTTCATGGCGGCGATGGACCGCGCATTCGGACCGGGCGCGGCGATTCCGCTGGGCATCCGGCCTGTGGGCGCCGCGGAGCTGAAGCTGTGATTACGAAGAGCGCAGCCGAGACGCGGGCACTGGGCGAAAAGCTTGCCGGACGCCTGCAGCCAGGCGACGTACTGCTGCTGGAGGGCGACCTGGGCGCGGGAAAGAGTGAGCTGACCCGCGGGATCGCCAAAGGCCTTGGGGTGACCGAAACGGTAACCAGCCCCAGCTTTACCATCCTGAATGTATATGAAAGCGGGCGCTGCCCCCTGTACCACTTTGACTGGTACCGGCTGGAAAGTGCCGAGGAACTGTACGAACTGGGAATGGATGAGTACCTGGGCGGCGACGGGATTGCCGTGGTGGAATGGCCGGGACGGTGCCCGGACGCGGTGCCGGAAGGCGCGGTCCGGATCCGGATGACAGCGGCCGGTGAGAACGAACGAATGATTGAAAGCGACGAATGGGACCTGGAAGATGAAACTGCTTGTGATTGATACATCCGGACCGGTGTGCGGAACAGCGGTAATGGATGAAGGAAAAGTATACAGCGAATTTACCGCCCAGAACCGGCTGACACACTCCGCAAGCCTGATGCCGATGATTGAGCGGGCACTCGGGGCTGCGGGCATGGCGCTGGGCGATATGGACGCGATTGCCGCGGTAACCGGTCCCGGCAGCTTTACCGGGGTGCGCATCGGCGTCGCGACAGCGAAGGGGCTGGCGCACGGGGCCGGGCTTCCGTGCATCGCGGTGGACGCGCTGGAGGCGCTGAGCGAGAGCGCGGGGGAATTCAACGGAATCATATGCCCGATCCAGGACGCGCGGGCCGGACAGGTATACGGCGCGGCATTCCGGAACGGAGAGCGGCTGATTCCCGACGCGCCGATGAAGCTGGAGGAATACCTGAAAACTGTTTCCTCCCTGGGGAACCGGTTCCTGTTTACAGGGGACGGGGCACCCGTGTTCCGGGAACGGATTGCGGAAATCCTCGGGGAACGCGCGGTGTTTGCCCCGGCATGCCGGGGATACCTGCGCCCGGCCGCAGCGGGAAGCATCGCGATCCGGAGCGGGGAGAAAACCGATTACCTGCACCTGGAGGCATCCTACCTGCGCCCGCCGAACGCGCAGAAAAACAAAAAGCTGCTGGAAGCAATGAGGAAGAACGAAGAAGCATGAGCGAACGCGGGAGCACGCCGGATATTGAGATCCGGCGCATGACCATCGATGACCTGGACGCCGTGACGGCGATTGAGGAAGCCACATTTGCCATACCGTGGAGCCGGGAAAGCTTCCGGCAGGAGCTGGAACGGAACGTGGCGGCGCGCTACCTTGTGGCGGTGAAGGACGGCCGGGTGGTCGGCTATGCCGGCGCGTGGATCATCCTGGATGAGAGCCATATCACGAATATCGCGATCGAAGAGGGCGAACGCGGGCAGGGCATCGGCCGGAAACTGACAGAAGCGCTGATGCAGTACATCTCCAACCTCGGCGCCGCGTACGCGACGCTGGAAGTGCGAGTGAGCAATGAGCGGGCCCAGCGGCTGTACAAAAGCCTGGGGTTTGTGAGCGTCGGCAAGCGGAAACGGTATTACGAGGACAACGGAGAGGATGCCTTCCTGATGGTATGCGAACACATGCCGGATGTGGAAGAGGATTTTGAGGAGGCGTAAGGAAATGCGGAGACGGCTGATACCGGGCGCGGTGATCCTGCTGTGCGCGCTGATCCTTGCGCTGTGCGGAGCCGCGCACGCGGACGAGGCAGAAAACATTACCGGATCCTGCACGGTGAAACTGTGCAGCAAGAATTTCAAAGCCGCGAAGATTACGGACGGGCTGTATACCAGCTACTGGGAAAGTGACAAGACAGTCCATCCGTGGATCACGGTG
>JAEEGI010026880.1_pt1 | contig 11059 bp, 4 predicted proteins | sample 8958751 | NCBI WGS metagenome assembly JAEEGI01 (sample SAMN16246545, study PRJNA631951) | gut metagenome | biome: gut microbiome; feature: rumen; material: KS-attached | host: Bos | place: Iran: Karaj | collected 2018-10 | reverse complement strand
CGATGTGCCCTCGGATGTCTGCCTCGACAGTGGAGTACTCGAACATTCGGTCGCAGGCCTTGTCGACGGTGCAGTTCTCCAGCACAAGGTTCTGCGTATAGCAGAGCAGTTGCTCGCCAGCCAGGTGGCAGTTCACCAGACGCACGTTCTTGGAGTGCCATGCCAAGTATTCGCCGTCAAGAACAGAGTCGTAGACGGTGATGTTCTCACACTCCCAGAAAGAGTCCTTGGTCAGAATCTTGGCATGGTGTATCTCCACATTCTTGCAGTACTGGAACACATACTTCGCGTCGCTGTTGAGCCCATCGACGTAGATGTTTTCGCTAAACATGAAGGGGTAAGTCCCGCCATGTAAGGTCACATTCTTCAGTTTTAGACCATTGACCTTCCAGAATGTCTCGTCGGCATCGATGATGTTGACATCCTCCAGTTCCACGTTATGCATCTCGCGGAAGAACTTCGGCCCGTCAATACGACAGCGCCGCATGACGAGATTGTCTGTGTACCATATTGCCGAGCGGGAGCCGACGGCAAAATAGCAGTCCTCGATGAGGGCACCATCAACGTGCCACCACGGATATTTGCCATAGAAGCGGCACTCTGAAGCCTCCATATTCCTGCATTGTTTGATGCCCGACTCGCCGTCGGTGATGGTGACACCCTCCAAACGGATGTCGTGGGTGGCAAACAGGGGACGTTCGCCGCCGAATTCCTTGTTCTTTATCAGTTGCATCGTGCTGAATTTTATAGTATCGCATGCAAAGATACGAAAAATTTTCAATTTTCAATTCTTCCATTCTTCCATTCTTCAATTTTTTATTAACTTTGCCGCATGAAACGAATATTACTACTTACATTGACGGCCCTGATGTCGATAGGCATGAGTGCTTCCACCACCCTTCCGCAGAAGGGAACCATCGTCAGCCCTACTGACAAGAACATCCAGTACATCGGACGCATCTGCTTCGACAACCCCGAGCGGCCGCGCTTCACCTTCCCCGGCACACAGATCAATATCCGCTTCACCGGTACCAGCCTGAAGTTGTGGGCTAAGCCCCTGAGCGGCTACTTCATGGCGCAGGTTGACAATGCCGAGCCCTTCAAGGTAGCGCTGATGGGCGAGCGTGACTCTGTGGTAAGCATTGCTACGGCACTGCCACAGGGTGAACATGAGTTGCGGCTGATGTATATCATAGAAGGCTTTGCGCTGAAACCCGATTTCCGCGGTTTCATCCTCGACAGCGGTGCCAGCCTGCTGCCGCCGCCTGCGCTCTCTGACCGCACCATCGAATTCATCGGTAACTCCATCACCTGTGGCTATGGCAACGAGAGTACCGATGCCTCCGACCATTTTGAGAACGAGACGGAAAATCACTATCTGAGCTACGCCCAGATATGCTGCCGCGCCCTCGGTGCCCGTGCCAATGTCGTGGCACGCTCAGGCATCGGCGTCTATCGCTGTTACGGCGGTGCCAAGGAGGGTACGCCGGAGAACGTCATGACCACCGAATACGAGTACACTAACCTCTACGACCGTTCCGAGCGCTGGGACTTCAGCCGCTACCAGCCGCAACTGGTATGCATCAACCTCGGCACCAACGACCTGTCAACCAACAACTATGACGTCAAGCTGCTCGGTGCTGCCTATAAACGGTTCCTCAAGCAGGTGCGCAGCCACAACCCCAAGGCCAAGATCGTCTTCCTCTGTGGTACCATGCTCAACGGCAAGGAACTCGACATTGCCAAAAGTCTGATGGATGAGGCTGTCGAAGAAGCCCGCCAGCAGGGCGACAAAGAGGTCTACCGCTTCAACTTCACCCCCGCCAACGGTTCGCTGAAGTACGGTGCCGACTGGCATCCCAGCATCTGGCAACACCAGCTGATGGCCGCCGAGCTCACCGCCTACCTCCGCACGCTGATGCAATGGTTCTGATGCCTTGCAAGAGTCAATTCTCGTTATCTGATTGTTTTTGTCGGAACTCCGACGGCGTCATGCCATACTCGGCCTTGAAGTTCATAGTGAAGCTCTTGACGGTGGTGAAGCCCACGGCATAGGCAATCTCAGTGATTTGCATCTGCGAGGTCTCCAGCAGCGCCCTGCCGCGCTTGACGCGGATGGTGCGTATGAACTCTGCCGGTCCCAGTCCGGTGATGGCCATCAGTTTCTTGTAGAGTGTGGTACGTGCCATGCCCACCTCGGCGGCCATCGTCTCTACCGAGAAGTCAGAGTCCCCGATGTTCTGCTCCACCAGTGCTATGGCGCGCTTGATGAATTGCTCGTCCAATGGTGTAATGGTCATCTCGCTGGGCTCGATGTTCATCTTCTGGCGGAACTGCTGATGGTTGTGCTGCTCCCAGTCGATGAACTTCTTCACACGCAGTCGCAGCACCTCAATGTTGAACGGTTTGGTCAGATAGTCGTCGGCACCCAGTTGCAATCCTTCTATGCGGCTGACGTCGGTGGTGCGTGCCGTCAGCAGAATCACGGGGATGTGCGACAGGTTGATATCGGTCTTCACCCTGCGACAGAGTTCAAAACCATCGATGCCAGGCATCATCACGTCGCTGACGATGAGGTCTATCTGTTCGCGTTGCAATACGTCGAGTGCAGCAGCTCCGTCGGAGGCTGTGTGTACCTGATAATCCTCCTTCATACAGCTGCTGATGAAAGAAAGCATGTCCTGATTGTCGTCAACGACGAGGATGGCGGGCAAAGAATCATGGGAACAGACCCCATGTGAGCTTAATTCCCTCCCTTTAGGGAGGGCAGGGGTAGGCTCTTGTGAGGTTGCGGGCAGTGTGATGGTGAAAATGCTGCCGTCGGGACTGTTGTCGCTGACGCTGATGGTGCCATGATGCATGCGGACATAGTCGCTGGCTATGTGCAGGCCAATGCCGCTGCCCGTCTGCGAGCTGTCGTTGCTGGGCGACTGGTAGAAGCGTTTAAAGATGTTGGGCTTGTCGCTGTCGGCAATGCCCTTGCCAGTGTCCGCTACGTCGATGACCACGTTGCTGCCTTCCTGACGGAACAACAACGAGACGCTGCCGCCAGCCGGTGTAAATTTCAGGGCATTCGAGAACAAGTTGTATATCACCTTGTTGATCTTCTCTCGGTCGTAATCCATCACGTAGCTGTCGGCATCGTGGTCGAAGCTGAGGTGGATGCCCCGCTCTTCGGCATAGTCGCTGAAGGAGATGAGTATACTGTTCAGATGGTCTATGATGTCACCACGCTGCATGTTCAGCGTCTCGCCACCAGCATCAAGTCGACGGAAGTCAAGCAATGCACTCACCTCCTTGAGCAACAGTTGTGCGTTTTTGCCGATGTTCTTGAGCTGAGCTGTCAGATTGTCGGGTGTCTTTCCCTCCTCCATCTTTTTAACGATTTGTTCCAACGGCGAGATGATGAGCGTCAACGGTGTGCGCAGGTCGTGGCTGATATTGGTGAAGAACTGAAGTTTCATCTCCGTAATCCGTTCCCGTTCACGTTCCCGTTCCCGTTGACGTTGACGCTCCCGTTCCCGTTCCCGTTGACGTTCCCGTTGACGTTCCCGTTTGCGCGTGTTGCGCCATTGTAGGTACAGCGCCACCAATACCACCACCGCATACAATATGTACATGGGCAGTGTCCGGTAGAACGGCGGTGCCACACTGATGCGCAGTTCACGAGGCGCGCTCATGGTGCCGTCCTCACGATAGATGCACAACTGCAGCGTATAGTCGCCAGGAGGCAGGGCATCGAACGAGACTTCGTTGCGGTCGGTCGTGGCCCAGTCGCTCATCTGCCCTACCAGGCGGTAGGCATACCGTATTCTGCGCACATTTTCCAGACTGCCGGAGAAGAGCTTCACCGTGAGGTTTGCGTCATCGTAGTTCATTCGTACCGTGCCAGTCTGTTCGTTCAGCAGGCTGTCGCCAATAGCTATCTCGCTGATGACAGGCAAGTGCTCTTCTGCCTTGGTACTCATCAGCCGTTGTGGGTCGATGCTCATATAGCCCTCCGTGCCACCCATCAGTATCTCGCCCTGTGCAGAGCATACCATGGCATCACCGTTGAAGAAGAACTGCGGTATGCCCACACTGGGCAGGAAACTGCGTCGTATAATCTCCAATTCGCCCGCATGGCGCAAGAGCTGAATAGCCACCACGCTGCCACTGGTCGTACACACCCAGTACACCCCGTTTCTGTCCCAAGTCATACCCTTGATGATGTCGTCCGTGCGACGGATGTAGTAGAGTGTGTCCCGCTTTGTGTCAAAAATGGTGATGCCGTCGGGGTGGGTAAGTAGCATCATGCCCTTCTGCCGGTCGGCCTTCACGTCCGTCACCATCTGGTTCATCCACCGTTGAGTACCTTTCCGGTTGCCGAAGGCTACGCTGCACGAGCCGTTGCTGAGTTTGTAGGTCCAGAGTCCATATACCGATCCCAGATACATGGTGCTTGTACCATCATAACGAATGGCGTTCACCTGTATATCGCCGCCCTCTTTGTTGGTAACGACATGCGTAGTTTCGTCCTGAGGGTCAAAGATGACGGTCTTGCCAATAGGCGATGACGACCATACACGCCCCTGATTGTCGGCTGCCAGTGTCCATATATATTCCGTAGGGAAGGTTCCCAATTCGGGGGCATAGCGCTTCCAATGTCCTGCGTCTGTCAGGTGGTACAGTCCTTGATTGTAGGTTCCTGCCCACATGCCGCCATGACCGTCGCTGGTCAGTGCCATGACGGTGATGTTGGGCAGCGCCGTCTTCACGGTGCTGCCGTCCGTCCGCTCTATGTACACACCATCGCCGTCGGTGCCCATCCATAGGTTGCCCTCCGTGTCGTACGCCATCGCCAGAATGTCGCCTGCGCTCTGTGCGTGCGGCTGCATGATGCTGTTAGCTTCGCTGGTGTACGAGATGCCCGTCTTCAGATGTCCCACCCAGATAGTACCGTCTTGGTCGGTAGTCAGACAGGTCACATTGTCTGATGCCAACGACTGTAGCTGGTTGTGCTCGTGGCGCATGGCAGTGATGATACCTGTATTCTTATGATAGACAAACAGTCCCTTGTGATCGGTGGCAATCCAGATGTTTCCCCGCCCGTCGTCCATCATGTCGCGAATGGCATTGTTCTGTGAGGCAAATGCTGTCTGTGGCAGACTGACCATCTCCCGCACCTGCCGTCCTCCCACAATATAGCGGCAGATGTGCTCCTCGCGTGTACTGTATATCCACAGCGTGCCGTCGGCGTCAGCCATCATGCTGTGCTCCCCCGCCGCGTGTTCCATCGGCTCGGGCAGCGTCACGCGCTGAAGTTCACCCGTCGTCGTCTTCAAGTGCCATACGGTGTGTCCCGTGCTGAAGTACAGACCGTCCGACATTTCAGCCACCACACCAGCCGTCTTGCCAGGCAACTGTAACGGCTTTTCCCACGACTTCAGTTCCTTAGTATGATAGTCGTAGCGGAACACGCCTCCCTGTGTCAGCACCCACAGCGCACCCTTCTGTCCCACCTTGATCTTGTATTTCCCCTTGAAACGTATGCCAAGTGCCTGTAATTGTTTTTCGGTCTCAGCCGAAAACCGTGCCGTCTTGGTGTCGTAGAAGCAGTAGCCGCCGTTCTCGTACTCTATCCATATTCGTCCGCTGGCATCCTCTTCAAGCGATGTGGTGGTTTCGGTAAACACCTCGCGCAGTTGTGGATCGCCGCTCTCTGGAAATCGCGTCTTCACCTGATGACCGTCGTAGCGGTTGATGCCCTGATAAGTGCCTATCCACAGGTAGCCGCGACTGTCAGCCAGCAGACTCGTTACCGAGTTGCTGCGCAGACCGTCGGCTGTCCCTAATGTCTGGAAACTGTTAGGCTGGGCAGCCGACGTCAGAGTGAGGCAGAGCGCAATAAAGCTGAAAAGGATTCTCATGCGATTGCAAAGATACACTTTATTTCTGAATGATGAGCAAAGGTACGACATTTTTTCTTCCCTCAGACGTCGTCATGTTTTCAAAAGGGGAATCTATGTTTCCCCAATAGTCGAAATTGTTGCTGCGGAAACATTTTTGCCCGCATCCGAAACATAGTTTCCCTCTCCTTTGGAATAAACGTGGTATTTTTGCAGCCAAACTATTAACCATATCTATAATTTAACAATTTCACTTATGCGAAAAAACAGTTTTAGGCAATCTATGCTCATCGTGCTCTTGTTCACGATGCAAGCTGTGTTTGGCACGCTTTCTGCAAAGCCCATATCGGGTAAGGTCACGTCTGCTACAGACGGTGAACCCCTGATTGGTGCCACCGTACAGGTGCAGGGCGACAAAAATGGTGTTGTTACTGATTTTGACGGTAACTATACCATCCAAGCAGAACAGGGCCAGACATTGGTGTTCTCTTATGTGGGCTATCTCACTAAGACGGTAAAGGTCGGTGCCGCCAGCACCATCGACGTGGCGCTTGACGAAGACCGCCAGTCGCTCGACGAGGTGGTGGTCATCGGCTATGGTGTGCAGAAAAAGAAACTGGTGACTGGTGCCACCGTTCAGGTGAAGGGCGAAAACGTCGCCAAGTTGAACACGACGAACCCGCTGCAAGCCCTGCAGGGTCAGACACCCGGTATGACCATCATCTCAGAGTCGGGTCAGCCTGGTGAGGGCCTCAAGGTCAATATCCGCGGTCTTGGCACCACGGGTTCCAGTGGTCCGCTATACATCATCGACGGTGTGCGCGGTGACATCTCGACGCTGAATCCTGCCGACATCGAGAGCATCGACGTGCTGAAGGATGCCGCTTCGGCAGCCATCTACGGTAGCCAGTCGGCCAATGGTGTCGTGCTGGTAACGACCAAGAGCGGCAAGGAAGGCCGCGCCGTGGTTAGCTTCGACGGTTACTACGGCTGGCAATGGGCACCCCGCAAAACCAAGATGCTGAATGCCAAGCAGTATATGACCATCATGGACGAGCAGAACATCAATTCAGGCGGTGCTCCTTACGACTGGTATGGACTGAAGGAGGACGGTACACCAAAGTATGCCAGCATCTTCGACGAGAACGGCAATGTGTATGATACCGACTGGGTAGACCAGATGTTCAAGGATGCAGCCCAGACCTACAGCGCCAACCTGGGTGTCACCGGCGGCAGCCAGAAAGGCAATTACAGCCTGACCATGGGTTACATGAGCCAGGAAGGTATCGTCGGCGGCAAGGACGTATCGGGCTACTCACGCTATAACTTCCGTATCAACTCAGATTATCAGGTCATCGACAACTTCCTGAAAGTCGGCGAGCAGGTATCGTTCATTTACTATAAGAAAAACGGTATTGGCGTAGGCAATGCCTATAACAACACGCTGCGTTCGGCCTTTGGCACATCGCCCATCACCCCGGTCTATAGCGACAACGGCAAGTACGGCAGCCCCTATAACGATACGACAGACAGCGACTGGTATAATGCCGACGGCAACCCCTACGGTGTGATGATGACCACCAATAACAACAAGTCGCAGAACTTCACGGCTACGGCCAATGTCTATGCTGAGATGGAGTTCATCAAGAACCTGAAGTTCAGAACAACGCTGGGTGTAAAGTACGACTCGAACAACTACCGTTCGTTCTCACCCCTTTACCACTTCTCTATCTATAGCTATCAGGACACTCGTACGGGTGTCAGTCAGAGTGCCAGCGACGGCCTGGGCATCACTTGGACCAACACGCTGAGCTATAACTTCAAGTTGAAGGAACACAACATCGATGCCATGATTGGCTATGAGGTCTATCGTACCGAGGGTCAGAGCATGTATGGCACCAACGGCTCGTTGCGCGATGGTTTTGATACTTGGACATACGCCTATCTGAGCAACGGTACTGCGACCAACCAGGAAGGTGGCCTGTCAGTCAGCGGATCACCCTGGGACGAAGAGCGCATGGTGTCTTACTTCGGTCGTGTGGGTTGGAACTGGCAGGAGAAGTATATGGCCACGGCTACGCTGCGTTGTGATGGTTCAGCCCGCTTTGCCAAGGGGCACCGTTTCGGCTGGTTCCCCTCCATCTCTGCCGGTTGGGTAGTCACCAATGAGAAGTTCATGGAGCCTGTAACGAAGGTGATGGACTACTTCAAGATTCGTGCCAGCTGGGGTCAGGTGGGTAACCAGAACATTGGTAACTACATGTATCTGGCTCCCATGGCTTTTAACAACTACTACTACAACTTCGGTACTACTCTGGGCAGTGATGCCGACCAGTGGGGAGCAGTGCCTACACGTATTGGCAATGAGGATATAACCTGGGAAACCTCAGAGCAGTTTGACTTAGGTTTTGACGCCCGTTTCCTGAACCAGCGTCTGAATGTCAACTTCGACTTCTATGTCAAGACCACCAAGGACTGGCTGGTGCAGCCTCCCGTACTCGGCACGGTAGGAACGGGGGCTCCCTATATCAACGGCGGTGACGTGAAGAATACTGGTGTTGAGCTTGGTTTGGCATGGAACGACCGCATCGGCAAAGACTTCTACTACTATGTCAACGTGAACGGTGCCTATAATAAGAATAAGGTGGGCAACATTCCCAACGAGGACGGTATCATCCATGGTGAGAGCGGCTCTGTGCTCTACGACAACTCCGGCGAGTTCTATCGTGCCAGCAATGGCGAGCCTATCGGTTACTTCTGGGGCTACAAGACGGCAGGCATCTTCCAGAACCAGCAGGAAATCAACGACTGGATTGCTGCCGGTAACGGTGTGCTGCAGTCGGACGTGAAACCCGGTGATGTGAAATACTACGACATCAACCACGATGGTGTCATCAATGACAACGACAAGGTGAATTTAGGCAATGGCATGCCTGACTTTACCTATGGTTTCTCTTTTGGTTTTGACTGGAAGAACTTCGACTTCTCTGTTCAGGCTTACGGACAGTCTGGCAACAAGATTGTGCAGACCCTGCGCAATGTGGGAACCACCACTGCCAACTATACTACTCAGATTTTGGATCGTTGGACGGGCGAAGGTACATCGAACAAGATTCCTCGTGTCACCAACACCAACATCAACTATCAGTTCTCTGATCTCTTTATCCAGGATGGCGATTTCCTGCGCATCTCCAGCATCAAGATTGGCTACGATTTTGCCAAGTTACTCAAGTGTAGATACATCTCGCAATGCCATCTGTATGCACAGGTACAGAATGCCTTTACGTTCACCAAGTATGACGGTATGGATCCTGAAATCGGTTACGGTAACTCCGGTTGGGTCAGTGGTATCGACTACGGTTACTACCCCCGTCCCCGTACATTCCTGATGGGTGTAAACTTGAAGTTCTAATATTAAGATGATTACGAATATGAAGACAAAGATATTTTCAATAGCCGCCCTTGGTCTGACCATGCTGGGTCTGACCTCATGTGGCGAGGATTTCCTGGAGGTTTCGTCAAAGACGGAAGGAACGACGGGAAACTTTTATGCCAGCGAAGCTGCTGCCTCGCGAGCCCTGATAGGCTGTTATGACGGATGGCAGCGAACGGTGTCCGACGGTCCGACGTTTGCCTTTCACTATCTGTCGGAGCTGCTTTCTGACGAGTGCTTCGGCGGCACGGGTAACAACGATGCCCGCAACTCTGCCGTGATAGACCGTTTCGATATGGGAGAGGACAACTCGCAGCAGAACCTTCACAACACGCTGTGGACCAGCTACTATGCCGCCATCTACCGTTGCAACGAACTGTTGCAGCGTGTCGAGGGACTTTCATGGTCAAGCGAGGCAGCTCAGGGTACGTTGGTTGGTGAGGCTCGTGCCATGCGTGGCATCCTGTATTTCGACTTGGTACGTGTGTTCGAGAATGTCCCCCTGCTGACTGTTCCCTCTACGGAGAATGTCCCGCAAGCTCCTGTCGACGATGTCTATGCTGTCATCTTCGACGACCTGAAGTATGCTGCCGAGCATATTCCTGCCAATGCCTATCCCAAGGAGGCCTCCGCCAGCAACGACGGACGCATTACCTGCTATGCTGCCAAGGCCTTCCTGGCTCGCGCATACTTGTTCTACACGGGTGTTTATGGCAAGGAACCCGCAGGTGTCACCAAGGCTGAGGTACTGCAGGGTCTGGAGGACATCATTGCCAGCGGCGAGTACGAGCTGATACCGCTGTATAAGAATCTGTGGTATTGTGCCAGCACGCACTGGGAGGGCAGCGATGCCACGGGATGGAAGGAAGTCAGCACCTACGCCGGTGAGGACAACAGGGAGAACATCCTGACCATGAAGTTCAACTACACCTCTGACTATAACGGCAATGCCGGTGGTAACAATGCCATCCAGATGTTCTCCATCCGTGGCGGCACGTTCAAGGCTCCTTACGGACAGGGCTGGGGCGGCGCTACCGTAGCGGCAGGCTTTGCCAGTTCGTTCCCCTCGCTCGACCAGCGTCGCGAGGCCTCTGTCATCGACCTTGCTGCTGAGGGCATCGAGGCTACTGAAGCCTATCAGAAGGCCATCCTCGACCAGCGCGACTACACGGGCTACTTTAACAAGAAATACACCGCCCGCTCGGGCTTCCACCAGAACGATAACGGTACATGGACGCTGACGCACTATTGGGACGGTTTGATGGCTGGCGACTTCCAGATTTCACAGCCTATAGGCTATACGCTGGTGCGCTATGCTGACGTGCTGCTGATGGCTGCCGAATTGGGCTCTGCCAATGCCCAGGCTTATCTGAGTGCCGTCCACAGTCGTGCCTATGCTACCGAGAATGCCGACGGCAGTGTCAACACGCCAAAGATAGTGATTTCGCCCACCAAGGAGAATATTATGGAGGAGCGCCGTCTGGAGTTTGCCTTTGAGGGCATCCGCTACTGGGACTTGCTGCGCCAAGGCGTCAATGTGGCAGCCCAGGCTATCGTAGCATCCGGTGAAAACGTGCTGAACGGCGGCAATGAGGGCGTTGTCAGCTTTAAGGCTGAGAACATCACGTCAAAACGCGGTTTCCAGCAGATACCGCTGACGCAGATCCAGCTGTCGAATGGTGTGCTGAAGCAGAATCAGGGATGGTAATGTGGGCTGAAGCCCTAATTAATAATTGAT
>JAEEGI010026877.1_pt1 | contig 11060 bp, 14 predicted proteins | sample 8958751 | NCBI WGS metagenome assembly JAEEGI01 (sample SAMN16246545, study PRJNA631951) | gut metagenome | biome: gut microbiome; feature: rumen; material: KS-attached | host: Bos | place: Iran: Karaj | collected 2018-10 | reverse complement strand
CTAATAGGTGGGGGGCCGCTATTTAGCCGCCCCCCGCTTCGCTCCCCCGAATTTATCGGCTACCGCACAGAAATAATGATGATCCTGCCGCCGTCGGGGGCTGCCTGCCCCCGTCGAACCCCCGGTGCTGCGCGCAGGATGTTCCGCTTCGGGCAGGTCGCGCGTCCTCGCCGTTACCGTCTGCGGAATGTCGCGACCTGCCCTGTCGCGTTGATTTTGCGCCATCCCGCTTACCCATATTGCGGGTACATGTAGGCGGGAATTGGGGCGGGCGCGCTGGTGTCCTCGCCCTTTGGGCTCCGGGTCTGCGCGCGCCCTAGTCTTTGGCAGTAGGCTCTGTCGGTTCACGAGGGCGTTATTTAGTCATAATTCGGATTCTCATGAGGGTAGGCATACCATCGCATTTAGTTTTTTTGGTTGCTCAAGTGAGAATCCGATGCTGAATTATGATAAATATCGCTGGGGCTAAATCGTCGGGGTCGGGCTTTCATCGTGGTTTCAAGTTACTTTTGCGGCGGCTGGCTATCTCTTCTCTCATCGTTTTCTTAACGTCCATCGCCAGGCGCGCCGGGGCTATAGCCCCTCTGCGCTCTGCCCTCTTCGCCTATAGGCTACGTGGGCAGTGCCCGCGCCCGCTGTAGCGTTCGCGGGCAAATTCCTCGGGGCTTAAGCCCCTCGCCCACCCACCTTCCTCGGGGCTATAGCCCCTCGCCCTAGTGGCTACCGCCTTCTAAATCGGCAGCAGAAAATAAATGATCTACGGCGGTTTGCAAGTGGGGCTGTCTGCCCCCCTCGCGCTCCCCCCGAGTGTTTTTCATGGTTTTATTTTGCTTGCGCCTTGTTCGCGGGTTCCACAAAATTTGGCCAGATTGCCCCGTCTGGACACGTCTGCTGGCTTCGCCCGCCGATGCTGGACGAACACCAATCTCTAAAAAAAAAGGGGCTCTAAAAGCCCCCTTTTAATTAAACCTTGGCCATATAAATGGCGCACTATCTTCTTTGTCGAGTGGTATGATTGCACCGCATTCGTCAGAGCACCACTCACGCAGCTGACATCCATTGCAGGGATCTGCCCCAAGCCTGCTGATGTCGGCAGGCTTCAAGGGCTTATGTGGGTAAAGAGTTTCTATCATATCGTGTCTATTGTTAGGGTGTATCTAAGAGTCCGTGCGTTAATGTGCCTTAGTTGGCTTGCTATGGTTCCCGTTAGCATCGCTGATGCGATATGCGCGATTACTCCATTAACCGAGGAGTCATCATTCCCAGGTTCATCTACGGGGATTTCCCATTTTTTACCCTGGTCATTAGATACGACCACCTTGTTAGCAAGGCGCTCAATCGTTACTATTACTGATTTCTGCATATCTGTTTGCCGTTTAGCCCATCGGCTCGGGGTTCCTAAAGGGTGATACATTTTGTTCTTTGCTACTGCAAAGATACGACTTTTTTTTGACATTTGCAAATGTCGTTCGACGAATAGCCCCTTTTTATGGATAGTTCGTGGGTGTTATATGGCTCTTTATCTAGGTTTTATGGCGGTTTGTCGATGTGTTTAGCCCGTTTTTCGGGCTCCTTGGCGGGATAGGAGATCACCCGCCACGGCGGGCGGGGGCTCTCGCCCCCTGCACCCCTATCTTAAATAAACTTAATTAAATCTAAAAATCGGCTCGCCCTATCGGGCTCGTTTGTAAAAATTAAGTCAGTTAATCCCGACCTAGGTGGGGGCAACTCCCACCCAAGTCCGAATTTTGTCCGAGAAAATATTTTTTGTACCTTTGCCGACGTTGAAGAATGCACAATTCAAAACCCCAACGGCCAAGGGTAGCGGCCACTAGTTCTCATTTTAATACAATTGCAATTATGGCAAAAAGTAAAAGTGGTGGTACCCGTTCTTACATTCGTGGCCGCGTGGGTGCTGACGTCTATTCAATTGGCCGCGATGCTAAAGGAGCCAAGCAGCAGGTTGTTCGCTCGCTGGCTGAAACCGTTGCTAACCCCCAGACGGTTGCTCAGATGCGTGGCCGTATGATCATGTCGACCGTGATGCAGGCCGTTAGCGCAATGCGTCAGATTATCGATCATTCGTTCGACAACGTTCCGACTGGCCAACCCTCTATCTCTGAGTTCATCTCACGCAACTATGCACTGATCAAGGCTGATGTTGCAGCTCATCCTGCTAGCGGAAATCAGTTCTTGCTCAATGCGTTCAAGGAGAAAGGTGCGTTCCCCGGTGTTTACGTAGTTTCTGAGGGTAATGCAGTTCTTCCCTCTGCTGTAACACCAGAAACGTATGGTGGCAAAATCAGTCTGACACCTACTGCTAATACGGTTGGCGATCTTAAGGCCGCTCTTGGCCTTACTGCAGATGAGTATCTCACAATTATAGAGCTCATTGGTAAAGGGGGTGCAGGTGGTGTTGTCGAGTACTCGTTCGGCTATGCTCGTTATCACATCAACTCGGCTCTGGCCGATTCGACCGTGATCTCTTCCGAGAACATCAACAATGTGTTCAACGTTGAAACAAATCTCGAGGACTACATCTCGCTCAGCACGGATGGCGGCAAGTTCGACATCTTCCTGGGTGATCCGAATGCTGATCTCTCATCGGCTGCTGTCATCATTTCGAAGAAGAGTGGTGCAGGCTATATCCACAACTCTGCTACTATGCAGATATTTGCCGCAGCTGAAACTGCTTCTGCACACGCTTCGGATGTTGTTCTTCCGTCATATCCCGTTGGAACTGAAATGTTCCTCAACGGTGGCGAGTTGTGATCAGATTTAGACTAGCAAATTTTCGTGGGGTGTGGGCTCCTGCCTATGCCCCATGTTTTTACCTCGGTGAATATGGCAAGTGGAAGAGTTGGTGGTACGAAATCTTTAAAGTCGGGCAAAGTCGGTGATACGGTGCTCGGCATCGTGCAGGAATCTAATGGATCCTACGCTCAAAAGGTGTCGGCCTATGTGCCTACCAAGGCGCAGACGCAGACCGTGAAACTGGCTGTCCAACAGATGTGTACAGGAATGGTGGAAGCCATGATGAAGCAATTAAAACCACTCGCTAGTGTTGGGTTTCAGTCAGCTGTGAACAAGTCCAAGTCGCTAAACGCTTTCTCTTCATATAACCTCATGCTATTGGCCCGAGAAGCAAAGGATTATTGGGATGAAGTGCATGAGTTTGAGTTCGCTTTCAAGGGTGAACGAATAAGGACGGGTGGCCGTTATATCCTTTCCTCGGGGTCGCTTCAGTATAATTGCTTCGACGGTTATTTCGGACATGCTTTCCCTGATGATTGGCTTGATCCTGATGTAAAAGTCGGCCTGCTGCATTTCGGTGTTTTCTTTATGATGCCACCTACCGGTTGGACTATAAAGAAATTCATGAGCCGCTTGCGGCTAACATGGTCTACCGAGATTTGGCTAGCCCAATACTCAACAAATCAAGATGAGGATAAAGAAGGTGAATATGTGTGGTGCCAGGTTCGCATGAACCATCAAGTGAGAGAGTCTGATCCTGCAGATGAAGAGCACATACAAGCCTTGTTTACTATCAAGTCTAATAAATGGGGATTAACACAGTTCTGTCGGCCAACAGAATACCAACCTCAATGGAAATATGCGTTTTGTATCGGTTTTAGGCATGGTGATGATATTGGTGACTATGTGCCCGTTTTAGGCAAGGCTTTCACTATCACGTATGTCAATGGCCGAAAACAGATATCATCCGCTCGACTTGATTACTTGATTGATGACCATGATATAGAGTGGGGTTATTGGCGATATCCTGCCGCCTGCGTTTCATCATGGACGAACCCCGTGATTCCTGCTCCAGTGCCATTCCCGTATTGATATGATTATTATGCAATCACGTAAACATGAAAAATTTGTGGCTGTATGCAGTTTTTTTGCCGCTGTGGGATTGGCTTTCACATCCTTAATCATAAGCCCTGACCACGACATAGAAGCTGGAGTGCTGATGATGTGCGCGCAGTTCCTAACATTGACCGCAACTATCTTCGGCATCGACTATAAGTTTACTTATCCGCGTCAACCAAAACACAATGATAAGTAGAACCATTACCATATTGATACTATGCTCCTGGGTTATAGCTTCAGTAGCCATCGCCCAGAGTAAAACTACAGAGGTTGACCTCTCCTTTTCCACGTGGAACGCAGTGTACAGTTCGTCGCTTGGTTTGCCCATCTACATCGCTTGGGATGTAACCCGCGATGATATTGGTACCGTCAAGCGCGAACCGTCTATGCCGTTCCGCGCTGATCCTCGCCTTGGCCCCGATGCTGTGTGTTCAGATGACTACTCGCAATCGGGCTACCATCGTGGCCACATGGTACCAGCGGCCGACCGCTCAAGCAGTCTGGCCGCGATGCAGGAAACGTTCGTAATGTCGAACGTCTGTCCGCAACTACCATCACTCAATACGGGTGCATGGAAACGTATGGAAAACTACGAACGGGTGGCCGCGCTTCGCCTTGGGCGCGTGCACATCCGCGTCGCTCCTATCTTCACACATGAGGACACTAGCCGCATAGCTGGCGGCAAAGTGGCCGTCCCTCATGGCTATATAAAAGTTATCTACGCAGCTGATTCCCTTACGGTGATCGCCTGCCAATTATTTACTAACCAGCATGATTGAGAAAAAGATTCCTCGGGGTATCAGAAACAACAACCCCCTAAACATCCGAAAGGGTAACAATTGGCAGGGCGAAAGGCATCCGCAAACCGATCCTGCTTTTGAAGAGTTTGAGAGTATAGAGATGGGCCTGCGGGCTGGCTTCAAACTGCTCAAAAAATATATCTCCGGTGACGATGGCCATCGCAAGCCTTGCGACACAATCGCGAAGATCATTTCGCGATGGGCTCCCGAGGTTGAAAATGCCACGAAAAAGTATATCGACTTTGTGGCCGATGAAGTAGGGATAAGTCCTTATCAGCGGATTTGGTTCCTAGACCGTAAGACCATGATTAAGATTGTCATGGCCATGGCTTTCGTCGAGTGCGGCCAACGCATATCCCAGGATGCGTGCGAAACCGCCTACGACTTGGTGTGACTCTTTTCATTTTAAACATATTCGTCAACGTTATGGCAAAAGTGGTATTCTTTTTAGTGTTCGGCCTTATAGTCGTATCTGCTTGTTCTCCAACTCGATGGTATCTGGTCAACTCCAGCGGGATTGCGACCTATAACCATCGCACAGGTCAATTAGAGGTTCTGTGGGAATGGTCGGAGAAACCGAACACTTTGGCCACCGATTCAATTCGTCCGAAAGTTCACAATGTGCGCTAGGTGGCCACTATGTTGTTTAGACTTTTATCCCTGCTCGCAGTGATTGCGCGCAGGGCTTTTTTATATACTCGATGAGATATCCCGAAACGTCTCCAGAATGTAATACAAGTGCAGATCTTCTTTTGTATTACATTTCATGAATAAAGTTTGGTAATTCACTGAAAATTACCTATCTTTGCACCGTGAACTTTTAAAAATAGCTGTTATGGAAAAAGATAAAACGGTCTCCGTCAGAATGGAGAGGGATTTACTAGACAAACTAGACGCTGTTACTCATGGTTTGAGGTGGTATAGCCGATCAGCCGTGATGTGCAAATTACTATGGTTTATCCTGCTCAAACTCGATGAGCGGGATATCAGCCAGATTGTGCATACTTATGAGCATGATAAGGCGCAAGTTGACCGAATGCACCTGTCGTTAACCATTGATCCGAAGCCCGAAACTTAATTTTCGGGTATTTTTTTGGTTACGTTTGAGATAATTCTGATTTTTGAAGCAGTTTTGTTACGTTTCTGGTATGTCGATGTTTTATGTGAGTGTACTGTTGGTTTCAGTTTGGTTATGGTGTCGTTTCTGTATGGATTGAGTTTGTTTGTCGATGAAAACTACTTGGTTTGTCGATTATATTTGCCCACGTTCTACTATAATCGTACATTTGCGGTGCTTTAGGATAATGGGCAACTAGAGGTAGACCCATGAACGTAAAAGCGAAGGTTTGGCGCAGTTATGCGTTTGCCCGAGTGATTGGTTCTTTGCTAGATAGATTGCTCGGGTCTTTTTTTTCTCTTCTGTCTTTCTATTCTATTTATCACAGTGCCGATTCTAGGGAGTTAAGCAGCCTTATTACGTAACTACCTAAAACGCATAACATTATGGTAAAGTATTATTGTTTTTTCAAGGATTGTGGGCAATTCAGTCCAGGTTCCATCGTGTTCAAAGTCAAGGTGGGTACCACGCATCGTGATCAAGTAAAACGTTCCCTTTTGGAGCACTATGCGCAGGATTGTGGGTACTACTTTCGCCCATTTGATGATGTCACCCACTCTGAGTTAATTCTGCGCTGTGGTGGCTCTATGCGAGGTTCTAGCGGTTTCGATGTTTTATATTCGACCGTAGTTATCTCTGTTGCAGAATTGTATAAGTCCATCATCGACGGTACACTAGATTACATCAAGCCAGATTCGGTTTACAATCGCAACCGCTTTCGCCTACTCTCGATCCTCTGCCCCGCCTTTTTATCCTCCAAATCATCCTCTCATTGTAATACATCGCGCCAACCTAACCTACGTAAAAACCTAAGTCCACAAGGCGAGTGGGTATTGTTTAATGCAGCGTTTGGTATGTTGGCATGTGTTATTCTCTTCTTACTTGGTGCATTACTAGAGGGCCTTGAACGTTCCATGTGATTAATCACTTTTTTGTTTCATTTTAAATAATTTACGTCTTATGCTTAAATGTGAAATTATCGGTAATTTGGGAGCCGATGCCGAGGTTAAAGAATCCAATGGCTCTAAGTTTGTGGCTATGCGCGTTGCGCACTCTAGTAAGTGGACTGACCAAGACCAGAAGACTCACGAACAGACTGAGTGGGTCGATGTTACGTTCAACAATGTTGACTCCAAGGTTTTACCCTATCTCAAAGCAGGAGTGAAGATCTTTGCCCGGGGCAATGCTTCGCTCAGATGCTATTCGTCACCCAAACTCAAAAGAATGGTGGCAGGATTGTCGATTGCAGCGCAAGAGATTGAGTTATGTGGTGGCCAGTCTGATGAGGTTCCACGTCAGTTGATAGATCCTGCCGATGGTGCATTGTATGATGTCACGAAGCACTATTGGTGTAACATGGATACAAAGCCATTGAAGAAAGATGAGTTCCGTGTGCTTGTCGATAATCGTGGTGGTGAGTATGCGCAGAACAAGGCTGGTTTCGTGGTTCCCAAGGCAGTGTTAGAACAGCCCGAAGAGGAGCAGATATGAGCGAACTAGTAGTTAGAACCGAAATGCAGGTCGGGGCACTCCAAGAGTGTTCCGACCTCGAGTTTAACGGTTATCAGCGAGTTTTCTTTTCGCACTCTGACAATCTGTGGGTCATTAAACTGCATCACCGTAGCAATGGCCGTACACTCATTGTCAAGTGGAAACCTGACGGTTATAAGATCATCGAGGATAAGTTAATTCTAAAGTCCGTTGGAACTTGGTTTTAACTTGATTGTGTCGATGTTTTAAGTTCATCATCAACTAATATGCGCTGTATCAATCTCGATTGGCTAGAGGTCTCTTGCGAAGAGTCTGCACGAAACTTTCCCTGCAATGCTGAATATTTCAGAGAGCAGGGTTATTTCGTCAAGGAGCGTGAGTATGGTACCAGAGTCTGGAGCCAGGTCTTTACGCTCGAAGATGCCGATGGCCATCCATGGATTGAGGTGCGTAGATGCCCGCCGTCGGGTGCAAGTTCATTTACGGGTCTTACAGAATACTCATGCAGGCTACGTTTGGTTAACTCGCAGTGTTATGTGACCGACTGCATCGAGCGATTGCGGCAGTTTATGCTACGACATGGATATGTTTTCAAAAAGATCTTTCGTATAGACATTGCTTATGACTTCGAGCAGTTTGATTACGGTGACCAGCCTGCTCGCTTCGCTCGCAGGTATATACAAGGCCGTTATCGCAAAGTGAATCAATCCAAACTGAATGCCTTTGGCATGGACAATTGGAGCCAATTTAATTGGGAGTCATTGTCATGGGGTAGCCCTACATCGATGGTGTCAACAAAGCTATACAACAAGTCGCTAGAGATAGACACCGTAAGCCGTGAAAAGACCTACATTAAACTTGCCTGGTTCAACGCAGGGTTAATAGACGATCCTATAAACGGAACAAAGCGCAGACACAATGGTGAGGTCTATAAACCCGAGATTTGGCGAGTCGAGTTTAGTCTGAAAAGTAAGGCCGAAAGATGGTTGGTGATAGAGTCGCAAGAGGGTAAGCGAATGAAGAAACGTGCTATTCCTCACACCCTTGATTTGTTCGATAGCCCCGATAAACTCTGGCAGAGATTCCAAGACCTTGCATTCCACTATTTCCAATTCAAGGTGGCTCGTTTTAAAGAGGAATCAAGATCACTTGTGGCGGTCGCTCTAGGTAAGGTGGTGAATAAATCAGAATGGACACCCGTCAGAAAAGACCTCTGTCCAGAAAAGAAGCTGTTCAAGTGGGCAGCTGACCGCGAATTTCTCCACATCGACAATTGTGTCGAGGGCAGAAAACCCGAAAATGATTTGGAGGTGCTTCGCAGGCGATTGACCACCTTCCGAAACACTCACTCCGATATGGCCGTTCGCGATGCTTGTTCTGCCCTGCTTCAGTTCATCGAAACCGAAGATCTTCGTCGATACACTCCGAAGCAGATATTTGCAGAGGTAGAAGCCCTGCGACGCACGCTAGCCCTACGAATGAAGCACCCAGAGGTGAAGATACTCGAAACGATTGCGGAAATCCAAGAAATGTTGTTTAACGATGAAATGTTCTAGTATGGAAAAGAATGGAAAGAACTGGAAATGTGCCGACTGCATTTGGTGCATCACTCAACCTAACAAAGAGAATATGATACATTGCAAATTCTTAGGTTGCGGAGTGTATGCTGGCTCCATGGCTTGCCGCCATTTCGAGCCCTACGACCCGAAAAACCGCCCTTTCTAGGGCTGATTTTCCGCACAGACAGTGCGGTACAGTAATACCGCACTGCGATTTCAGTGTGTAATACGGCGAAAACCCCCTGTAGGCAGGGATTTCGGGCGATTTTCTCTCACGGATGCGGGCACACCCGCCCGCGCACCCCCGCGCCCCCGGGCGCACCCACATAAACAGCCAAAAAATTGAAGAAATATGGAAGATAATACAGATAAATGGGATATACTTACGACAAAAGAGAAAGTTGAAAAGGCCGTTCGGTTTATTCGTTCTGTGGCGAGTCAGCATAATTGCTTTCTTGCCTTTTCGTCGGGTAAGGATTCGTGTGTACTGGAGTTCCTAGCTAAAGAAGCAGGTGCAAAGGTGCGAATGGTTCATAATGTCACAACGATTGATCCAGAGGGCACTTTACCGTTCGCTGTAAAGCACAATTGTGAGTTAAGGCGAAATAATCACTCCTTTCTGGATTTAGTGGAAATGAAAGGATTTCCTACAATGTTCAGGCGATTTTGTTGTGAAGAATTGAAAGAGCGTTATATTGATAGTTATGGTTTCTTTGGCATTAGGAAAGGTGAGTCAGTCAAAAGGACAAAGTGCTATTCAGCATTTGATGATGTGTATTATTACACAAAAAAGATCTTTTCGAATAGGTTTTTTCCGATACTCTTGTTCACTGATGAGGATATCCAGAATATTGTCAATGAGCATGATATTGAAATGCATCCAATCTATTATGATGCTCAAGGCAAATTCTGTGTAGATAGGCGATTAGGGTGCATTGGTTGCCCCTTGCAAGGTGACAGAGGAAAACTCGACTATCTGGGTTATCCGATCCTACTCAAGCAGGTACTTCGTCGAGGTATTCTCTTTCATAAAAGGCAAGGCCGAACAGAGAATGATGCAGCACTCAACTTGGTGTATAACCTCTTCTACTCAAATCATGGGTATGAGAAGTTCCAGCAGACATATCAAGGGCTGTTCGATACAGACCCTTGGGAGATACTAGAGAATTATTTCTTTCTGGACAGAGAAGATGTGATGAGAAAATTACCAAAACCAAAGTTTTAATATGAAAGATGTTCATGAAAAAGCCATTAGGCTTGTAGAAGGTGGTATTGTCGAGGTATCTGGCCTATGCGTTAGGATGAGCCGTGCGCCATTTGAAATGGATGCCTGCGATGGTTGTGATCTGGTTAGCCTTTGTCACAAAGGCAATCCTATATGTGATCTGTGCGAAGAATGCGATAGTATAACAAGGGATAATTGCTTCCTTATCTTGGTTTCATGATGGATGCTCCGGGCGCACATGATCGCCCTACGCAGGTGGGCGCACTCAATCGCCCACCTTTTATTTGTCGCTATGCGGCAGACCGCATAGCTTCTAGTCCAGCCCACAGAGCCCCCACCCACTCCCCCTACCCCCTCTCACTCCCAGAGGGGGTAACCCCACGCAGGCGGCAGGCATTCCAGCCCTGCGCCCATTCCCCTTTTATGATGGGGCCCCTTGGGCTACGTTCTGGAATGCCTGCCCCCTGCTTAAAGGGAGATAGGACTGCGGCCGCGCTACGCGCCGCCTCGACCGTTTTTGTCGGCTGGCGCACAGACTTGCGGATTACGGGTTGCGGATGGCCTTGCATTTCATCCACCCACCATACCCCCACCCACTCCCCCCTTCCCCCTCGCACTCCCCGAGGGGGTGAACCCCACGCAGGCGGCAGGGGATAGGCGCGCGCAGGCAAGCCTGCACCACGTCTACCCCTGCCCCCTGCTTAAAGGGAGATAGGTTGCAGGCCGCTAATTAGCCGCCTGCACATTGTTCATCGGCTACCGCACAGAACAGCGCATAGTTCATCCCCGCAGGGCGAGGGCTAACTATCTCTAGCCCTCCCTCCTGCTAACTGGGGTTGGTTCATCTGTCTTCGGCATTCCGTCGGTTCGATATTAGTTGATAGGCAGCAGCAGACCGCTCCAGGCAGGCTTGTCGCTAGTTGCAGCGAGCGACCCTCTCCGCACAGCTATGAGGGACGCTCGCTGCAAGTAGCTATCAGCCCGCCTTGCGCTCT
>JAEEGI010026876.1_pt1 | contig 11060 bp, 8 predicted proteins | sample 8958751 | NCBI WGS metagenome assembly JAEEGI01 (sample SAMN16246545, study PRJNA631951) | gut metagenome | biome: gut microbiome; feature: rumen; material: KS-attached | host: Bos | place: Iran: Karaj | collected 2018-10 | reverse complement strand
TCTTCGTCCCGACGGAAAAACTCAGGTCACCGTTTAATATGAGGATGACAGACCCGTCCGCATAGGCGAAATAGTTATCTCCGCGCAGCACTCCCCCGTTGTTAATTACGACGCAATAAAAGAAGGACTTATAGAAGAAGTCATAAAGCCCGTTATTCCCGAAGGAATGACCGACAAAAACACGCGAATCTTCATTAATCCGACAGGACAGTTCGTTATAGGCGGACCTCAGGGCGACAGCGGACTGACGGGACGCAAAATAATCGTAGACACATACGGCGGCTATGCAAGACACGGAGGCGGAGCATTTTCAGGCAAAGACCCGACGAAGGTAGACAGAAGCGCGGCGTATATGACAAGATACATAGCAAAAAATATAGTAAAAGCCGGATTAGCGAAAAAATGCGAGATACAGGTCGCATATGCGATCGGTGTTGCCGAGCCCGTTTCGGTTTATGTTGACACTTTCGGAACAGGCATCATTCCGGACGAAGCGCTCACAAAAACAGTACGCGAGCTTTTCGATCTGAGACCGAAGTCGATCATCGAAAAACTTGATTTAAGAAAACCGATATATCAGCCGCTTTCCGCATACGGTCATTTCGGCCGCGAGGACCTCGGAGTAAAATGGGAAGCATGCGATATGACAGAAGAACTGAAAAATGCGATCAGAAATGTTTAAGGCAGACTGTCATATTCATACAGAGTTTTCGTTCGACGGGCATCAAACCGCGCAAGAAGCGGTAAGAGCGGCTGAAAAAGCCGGACTTACGGAAATTACGATAACCGAACACTGCGAATGCAACGATAACGCAGCGTTGCCGCCTGGTGAAGAACCGTGGACAGATCTTGACGTTGCGGCATATACGAAAACGTTCGAAAAACTCAGAGAAACAACGCCCGTAAAAATCAATATCGGCATAGAACTCGGACAGGCTGCGCAGGGGCTCGAATACGCAAAGAAAATGGTTTCGGCTTATAAATGGGATTTCATTCTTGGATCTCTCCACAATGTCCGCAACGAATACGATTTTTGCTATATCGACTATAAAAACAAAGATATAAAAAAACTGTTTACGGAATATTTCGAACAGCTTTACGAAACGGTCATGCTCGGAGGATTTTCCTCGCTCACACACCTTTACTACCCTGTTCGATATATTTACCGCGCCGGTCTCACGGTAGATTTATCGGTTTTTGACGAACAGATCCATGCGGTCTTGGAACTTTGCGCAAAAAAAGATATAGGTCTCGAAATAAACACAAGCGCGCTTGACGACAAATTTGCCGATTTTGTTCCCGGATTGAAATATGCCGAAATGTTCAGAACGCTCGGCGGAAAGATAATAACCGTTGGCAGCGACGCTCACCGCTCGCAGAGAGTCGGTCTCGGCATCAGCGAAGCTTATGAAATGATAAAGCGTGCGGGATTTTCCGAAATCGCCACATTCGAAAACCGGATACCGGTTTTTCACAAAATATAACCCTAAAAGGTTTTACCCGAAAGGAACACAAAAAAATGATGAATTTGAAAGAAAAAGTGCTTCGTTTTCTTGAAGACGACTGCAGATTTTCCGCAAAAAACATCTCAGATGCGCTCGGAGCAACCGAGCAGCAGGTCGCAGACGTTATAGCGGAATGTATAGACGACGGAACGATTCTCGGCTACAAGGCACTTATAAACTGGGATAAAACCGAACGCGAATATGTTTCAGCAATGATAGAAATAAAAGTTCAGCCGGAAAAAGGCGAAGGGTTCGACAGCGTGGCAAGACATATATGCGCTTTTGAAGAGGTCGTTTCCGTTTTTCTTATGTCAGGCGGATTTGATCTTGCGGTCATGCTTGAAGGAAAAAGCATGAGAGAAGTTGCGCTGTTTGTTGTTGAAAAGCTTGCCGTGATCGACGGAGTTACCGGAACCGCCACACATTTTGTATTGAATAAATATAAAGACAAGGGCGTTATATTTGACGAAAGAGAAAAAGACACGAGAGTAATGACGGAGTTCTGATACGATATGGAATACGATAATCTGCTTACCGGAACTGCGAAAAATCTGAAACCGTCCGGTATACGAAAATTTTTTGATGTAGCCGAGCGTATTCCCGACGCTATCGCACTCGGTGTCGGAGAACCGGACTTCAAAACTCCGTGGCATATAAGACAGGCGGCAATAGACGCGCTTTCAAAAGGTCAGACACGTTATACTTCAAATGCGGGACTTATGCCGCTCAGAGACGAAATTGCGAATTATATGAACCGTAAATTTTCTCTGACTTACGATCCCGCATCCGAAATAACCGTGACCGTAGGCGGAAGTGAAGCAATAGACAACATAATCCGTTCAGTTGTTTCATTCGGTGACGAGGTGCTGATTCCGGAGCCGAGTTTTGTTTGCTACGCTCCGCTTACCGAGCTTGCCGGAGGACGACCCGTTATTTTACCGACATATGAAAAAGACGGCTTCAAGCTCACGCCCGACACGCTGAAAAAGGCTATCACCGAAAAAACAAAACTCCTCATTATGCCGTATCCGAACAATCCGACGGGCGCGCTGATGGAAAAAGAGGATTATGAAAAAATCGCCGCCGTTCTTAAAGGAACAGATATTCTCGTTCTTGCAGACGAAATATATATCGAGCTTAATTATTCCAACGCTCCGCTTTTTTCTTTTGCGCAAACGGACGGGATGAAAGAACGAACGATCGTTGTAAACGGCTTTTCAAAAACGTATGCAATGACCGGCTGGAGGATCGGTTTTGCGTGCGGTCCGAAAGAGATCATGAAAGCAGTGCTGAAAATTCATCAGTACGGTATAATGTGCGCTCCTACTGTTTCGCAGTATGCCGCGATCGAAGCTATGAAAAACGGCGATGAAGACATTGAATATATGCGGCAGAATTACAATATGAGAAGATGTTTTCTTCTTGACGCTTTTCGTTCACTTTCAGTTCCGTGTTTTGAACCGAAAGGCGCGTTTTATGTTTTTCCGAATATTTCGGCGTTTGCTGAAAGCTCTGAAAAATTCTGCAGCGATTTTCTTGAGAAGGCGCACGTTGCTGTAGTTCCGGGCAGCGCTTTCGGCGAAAGCGGAGAAGGATTCATACGAATTTCTTACGCATATTCTCTCGATCATCTTAAAAAAGCCGTTGACAGGCTCGAAAAATATATCAAGAGGTAGAAAATGACATACAACGCATATGCCAAAATAAACCTCACGCTCGATATCGTCGGAAAAAGAGACGACGGTTATCACAATATATCGTCTGTAATGCAAACGATTTCACTTTACGATAAACTGACGATCGATGTTTCACGAAATGACTGCGAAAAAAACTCAATAACTGTTACATCTACGGATAAAGATCTGCCCACGGACAGTAAAAATCTCTGTTATCGCGCGTGCGAGCTGTTTTTTGATGAATTTGCAATTCAGGGAATAAATGTCCGCATCCATATAGAAAAAAACATACCTGTAGGAGCGGGGCTGGGAGGCGGAAGCTCTGACTGCGCCGCAACTCTTAAAGCGCTCAATAATATTTTTGAGCTCAACGCAACAGATGAAACGCTCGAAAAGATCGGTGGAAAAATCGGTTCGGATGTTCCGTTTTTCATAAAAGGCGGATGTCTTAAAGCAGAAGGAACAGGAGATGTTCTTTCCGGTCCGTATTCGTCAGGTGATGTTTTCATTGCGCTTTTTATGCCGAAAAAAATGTTTTTTTCGGGCGAGATCTACAAAGAATTTGACGATCTGCAGGAAAAGGAAGCGCCTCTTTTTCCGAAGCCGTCAACAGATCAGTTTCTTTCATCGAAAAACCGATGGAAATATGTTTCAAATATGCTTGCATATGTTTCGGAGAAAAAATCGGAAGAAATAACGAAGATCAAAAAAAAGTTTATCTCTCTGGGCGCTCTGGCTGCAGAAATGTCAGGCAGCGGTCCTGCGGTCTTTGCGGTTTTCCGCACAAAAAAAGAAGCTGAGAAAGCTCTCACAGAGCTGAAAGATCATATTCCCGCAGGTTTTTGCGGAGTATTCAAACCGATAAAATTATAAAATATCATATTCAAGGGGAAAAACAATCATGGAATTCATGGGTCTTAATGAGATACGCGAAAAATATCTCAGTTTTTTTGAGTCCAAAGGACATCTGAGAATGGAATCTTTTCCGCTCGTACCTCAGAACGACAAAAGCATTCTTCTCATCAATGCAGGTATGACACCTTTAAAACCGTATTTTACGGGACAGCAAACACCTCCCAGAAAACGCGTGACCACATGCCAGAAGTGTATAAGAACACCGGATATCGAGCGTGTAGGCAAAACATCGCGTCACGGAACATTTTTTGAAATGCTCGGAAATTTCTCTTTCGGAGATTATTTCAAGCGTGAAGCGACTGCGTGGGCGTGGGAGTTCGTAACGCAGGTAATGAAGCTGCCCGAAGATAAGCTGTATGTTACCGTATATCAGGATGACGACGAGGCTTACGATATATGGACAAAAGAAGTAGGCGTTGATCCGTCTCATGTTTCACGCCTCGGCAAAGAAGACAATTTCTGGGAACACGGTTCCGGTCCGTGCGGACCCTGCAGCGAGATATATTTTGACCGCGGTCCCGAAAAAGGATGCGGCAAGCCCGACTGCAAAGTAGGCTGCGACTGCGACAGATATGTGGAATTCTGGAATCTTGTTTTCACACAGTTTGATAATGACGGCAACGGCAATTATTCCCTTCTTGAAAAGAAGAATATCGATACGGGTATGGGACTTGAACGTCTTGCATGCATAATGCAGGGCGTAGACTCTCTTTTCGATGTTGACACCATAAAAAACATCACGGAGCGCCTTTCCGAAATGTCCGATAAAAAATACGGTCAGTCGCCTGAATCGGATGTTTCTCTCAGAGTTGTGACCGACCACATAAGAAGCACCACGTTTATGGTCTGCGACGGTGTTTTGCCGTCAAACGAAGGCAGAGGATACGTTCTGCGTCGTCTTTTGCGCAGAGCGGCGCGTCACGGCAAACTTCTGGGAATAAAAGACAGCCATTTTCTCTGTGAGCTTGTTGATGTTGTTATACGCGAAAGCGGAGCGGCATATCCCGATCTTGTAGAAAAAGCCGATTATATAAAGAAAGTTATCGAAAACGAAGAAAACTCATTCAATCAGACTATCGACAGAGGTCTCATTCTTCTTTCGGATCTCACGGATAAGCTTTCTGCCGAAGGAAAGACCGTTCTTTCTGGTGACGACGCTTTCAGACTTTACGATACATTCGGTTTTCCGCTTGACCTTACTCTTGAAATACTCGAAGAAAAGGGCATGACGGTTGACGAAGACGGCTACAACGCTCTTATGAAGGAACAGAAGGAAAAAGCGAGAGCCGCAAGAGGAAACGATACTGCGTGGAAGGGCGACGAAACGCTTGACGGTGTTGAAAAAACGGTATTTACCGGTTACGATACTCTCGAAAACGATTCGAAAGTGCTCGCGCTTGTTATAAACGGCGAACGCGTTTCGGAAGCGTTTACAGGCGCGGAAGTTCAGATCGTCCTTGATAAAACGCCGTTTTACGGTGAAAGCGGCGGTCAGGTAGGCGACAAGGGATATATTACAAAGGACGAAGCCGTAGTAAGAATCGACGATGTTAAACGCGTAAACGGAATATTCGTTCATTACGGTCATATCGAAGAAGGCGAGCTGACGGCGGGCGACTGCGTTCATGCCGAGGTCGACAGAGAAAACAGAGAAAGCATTATGCGAAATCACAGCTCCGTTCACCTTCTCCAGTCTGCGCTCAGGGAAGTTCTCGGAACGCATGTTGCTCAGGCGGGCTCATATGTGGATGCAAAACGCGCACGATTTGATTTTTCGCATTTTGAGGCTATGACTCCCGAACAGATAAACGAAGTTGAAAAAATCGTAAATTCTCATATTTTTGCCGCAATTCCCGTAACAAAAACGGAAATGTCTCTTGAAGAAGCAAAGAAAACCGGAGCTATCGCACTCTTCGGCGAAAAATACGGCGAAAAAGTACGCGTTGTAAAGATGGGAGATGTTTCGACCGAACTTTGCGGCGGAACCCATGTTGAAAATACAGGCATGCTCGGTTGTTTCAAAATTCTTGCGGAGCAGGGCATTTCCGCCGGTGTAAGAAGAATAGAGGCAATAACCGGTGCAAACGTGCTTGAATATATAGACGAGAAAAATGCGTTGATCGCAAAAACAGCGCAGACATTCAAATGCAATGTCAACGATATCGCTGCAAAAGCGGAACAGACCGTAGCTGAACTTAAAGCGGCAGAAAAACAGATCGCTGAGCTCAACTCAAAAATCGCTCTCGCATCGCTTGATGAGATCGTTGCAAAAGCAGAAAAAACCGATAAATTTACGGTCATATCCGGCATGATCGACGCAAAAGCCGATATACTGCGCGAAATGTGCGACAAAGTAAAAGAAAAAGACGAAAATGCCGTTATAATTCTGGCTTCAACAGATAAAGAGAGCGGCAAGGTAAGCTTTGCATGCGCATGCGGCAAAAATGCCGTAAAGAACGGCGCGCACGCGGGCAACATAGTAAAGAAGGCTGCTCTTGTATGCGGCGGAGGCGGTGGCGGCAGACCCGACAGCGCAACAGCAGGCGGCAAGGACGCTTCAAAAGCGGAACAGGCGCTCACAGAGGCGGTAAATTCACTGAAACAGTAAAAAAACAAGGGCAAAACAGGGACGAACTCTCTGTTTTGCCCGAATACGCACCAGCCAAAGCATATCAGGCATGAAAAGGAGAAAAAATGAAAAAAGAAGACTGCATTTTCTGCAAAATAGCGTCGGGAGAAATTCCTTCAGATAAAGTTTATGAAGACGAAAAAGTTGTGGCTTTCAGGGATATTGCGCCTCAGGCTCCGGTCCATATCGTATTTATTCCGAAAGATCACGTTCTTTCTTCCGCAGACGACATAACCGAAGAAAACGCAACGATAATCGCAGATATATTTGTAGCCATTAAAAAGACCGCCGAATCACTCGGACTTGAAAACGGCTACAGAATAATAAACAACTGCGGACAAGACGGCGCACAATCAGTAAAGCACATACATTTTCATCTCTTAGGCGGCAAAAAACTACCCGAAAGGATCGTTTGAAATGGCTGACATCACCGAAAACAATACGGAAAACACAGTATCGGAGCTTAAACCGAACGAAAACAAGAATATCGTCCGAAAAGTTGGTGATACCGAATATGAGCGCTACGCGATAAAAACGCGTTTTGTAAATATCGGTGACGATTATATTGAAGTTGTAAAGGAATATGCTCTTCCGCATGTCAAGGAAGGCGATTTTATTTCGATAAGCGAAAAAATAATCGCTCTGTGTCAGAAGAGGATCGTATACCGCAAAGATATCCATCCGGGGTTCTGGGCAAAACTGCTGTGCAAATTCGTTCATGTTACCCCTGCAGGTCCCGGAGCAGGAACACCGCATAAAATGCAGCTTATAATAATGATATGCGGCCTGCCGAGAGTGCTTTTTGCAACATTCTGTTCGGCGGTCACAAAGCTTTTCGGAATAAAAGGAGTATTTTATAAGGTTTGCGGTCACGAAGTTGACGGGATCGACGGACTTATAGATTACGATATTTCATATAAAGAATACGTAAATTACGGTATCCTCAATCCGGAAAATCCGTCAGGCGTATGCAATGAGATCTACGACAAGCTCGGCATAAAGTGCATGATAGTAGACGCCTGCGATATTTCGGTCAAACTGCTCGGAAAATGCGACGCTCTTGATATAGACACTCAAACGCTTGAAGATATAGTCAGAGACAATCCTGCCGGTCAGGATGACCAGTGCACACCCATCATACTCATCCGCAAGAAAAACTGAAATAACACACAACAACGGAGAAAACACATGAACAAAAAAAGTCTGACCCTGCTTTTTTTGACGATGCTGCTTTTTATAATATCCGCAGTATCGTGCTCTCTTTCTGAAAAAGAAGTTCCCGTAACATCTGTTCAGTTTTTAAAAACGGAATATGATTTTTCCGAAACCGGACAGACATTTCAACTTGCCGCCGTTGTCAAACCCGATGACGCAACAAGCAAAAAACTTTTATGGTCATCATCCGATGAAAAGGTAGCGGTAGTAACTCAATACGGTCTTGTTACCGCGGTAAACAGCGGCGAAGCGTATATTTATGCGCGGTCCGAGGACAGTGAGGCTTTTGCAAGCTGCAAGATAACCGTAACAACGTATGTGGATGTTACGGGCATTTCTCTTACGGAGTCGTCGCATGAGTTTACGTATTTCGGAGAAATAATGTCGCTTGGCTGTGAAGTGCTGCCGTCAAACGCGACCGAACCCGAAGTATTATGGTCATCTTCAAATCCGCTGGTTGCAACTGTAGACAGCAACGGAACCGTTATCTCCGTTTCAAACGGAAAGGCCATTATTACCGCGCGCACGGTAAAAGGTGATTTCGCCGCTTTTTGTGAAGTTAATGTAAATGTGGATATAAATGTTCCGATGACGGATGTAAACTTCGACATTTCGGAATATACGTTCACCACTTTTGATGAGAATATTAGACTTACCCCTGTATGGGAGCCTGAAAACACAACGGAACGCGGTCTTGAATGGATAGTATCAGACAAATCCGTAGTAACCGTAACCGTTGACGGCTCCACGGGGATCGTTACTCCGGTAGGCAACGGTGAGGCAACGGTATACGCTGTTTCAGACAACAGAAAAAAACAGGCGATATGCAAAGTTAAGGTCGATGCGGTGATCCCGGCAGAAAATATCACTTTAAGCCAAACATCGATCAGTTTTGACGAAAAAGGCGAAACATATACTATTTCGTACACATTGTCTCCTAAAAATACGACCGACAGATCCGTTGTTTTTATATCTGATAATCCGGATGTTGCAACTGTAGACGGAAGCGGAAAAGTTACTGCAGTATCAAGCGGAACCGCAAAAATCAATATTTTCGCCGCAGGCGGAAATATAAAAACGGTAGTGGATGTTAAAGTGGATATTCCGCAGAATGTGGCTGTAACGGGCGTTTCATTCTCATCCGAAAGTTATGTTTTTGCCCAAATAGGAGATTCGCTCACACTTTCGTGGGCAGTCGCGCCCTCTTTGGCTGCGAATAAAAATGTTACCTTCGTTTCTTCAGCTCCCGATATTGTTTCTGTAGATAACAACGGTAAAATAACTGCGCTTTCTGAAGGCACGGCAATAATAACGGTTACAACTCAGGACGGCGGATTTACCGCAAACTTTACCGCAACGGTTGAAAAACAGGAAGAACAGCCTACCTTACCTCCTTCAGAAGAGATCGTAATAGGCGCTGCTTCCGACGGACTTAAAGGTTTGTGGGTGGCAACAGTTTCAAATATCGATTTTCCGTCAAAACCGGGACTTTCGGCTGCAGAGCTGCGCGCTGAAATAGATACGATCGTAAATAATGCTTACGAATGGGGCTTCAATGCGATATTCCTGCAGGTCCGTCCGAAGAGCGACGCTGTTTATTATTCTTCGATATTCCCGTCGTCAGACTGTATTGTTGAAAAACAGGGCGACAAGCTTCCGCTTGACTGTCTTGAATATTTCATTACCGCAGCGCATTCACGAGGAATAGAGCTTCACGCCTGGGTCAATCCTTACAGAATAACGCAAAGCGGAAAAATAGGACATGATCTTTCTCAGCTTGCGGAATCGAACCCGGCAAGGGTCCATCCTGAATGGGTAGTAAAGCACAGCGACGGTGCAGCTTACTATAATCCCGGTATACCTGAGGTCCGTAAACTAATAATTGACGGCATACTTGAAATAGTAAACAACTATAACATTGACGGCATACATTTTGACGATTATTTTTATCCGTATAACGACTCTTCCAAATTTGCCGACAGCAAAGAATACGAAAAGTATAAAACAGAAGGACAATCTCTTGCCGATTGGCGCAGATCGAATAATGACGCTCTTGTTTCGCAGACAGCAGCAGCAATAAAAGCAGCGAAAAGTTCGCTTGCGTTCGGCATCAGTCCGAGCGGAGTATGGGCGCTTAAAACAAACAACAGCCTCGGAACGGATATAAAGAGCTCGTCAGAATCATACTATCAGGTTTATGCGGATACAAGAAAATGGGTGCTCAACGAGTGGATCGATTATATCTGTCCTCAGATTTATTGGGAAATCGACCATTCTACCGCGCCGTTCAAACCAATAACAGACTGGTGGAACGATCTTGTTTCACAAACTAAGGTGAAGCTTTATGTAGGTATTGCGGCATATAAGGGTGCATCGGTAGCCGCATACAAATCACCGTCCGAAATACAGAATCAGCTCAAATACCTCAAAACAAAAGACCATGTTTCAGGTGTTGTGTTATTCTCGTATAAAGATGTTGCAAAAAATCTTGCCGGAATTCGTGATACGGCAAAAACATATTTCAAAAGCGGCAGCGAAGGTGTTGAGGCTGCAACTGATAAGCTTGTTTTGTCGTATTCTTCACTGACTGTTGAAAGCACAACATCCAAAACATTCATTATCGGCGTATCAGATCCGAATTATCCGCTTTACATAGCCGGGGAAGAAGTAACTACACGCTCGCCCAAGGGATATTTCACGCACATGGTATCAGTTCCCAAAACCGGCGAAAATCATTATGAAATAGAACACAAGGGCGAGACCGTAGATTATATCATAAAGAAAAGCGGTTCATATTCAGAACCTAAAACGATGTCTTCATTCGGTTTTGTTTCCGGCACGTGCGCCCCGAAATACGACAGAGCCGAAAAATCAGGCACAACGATCAATTTCTCCTGCACCGCAACCGCCGGAGCAAAGGTATATGTTGTAATAGGCGAGTATACCGTTGATCTTTCCACCACAGACAAAGATTCGACCGACGGTTCCTTCAGAAGAGCATGGTATGAAGGATCGTTCGTTTTGCCCGATATAGACGGGAACGCAGTTCTTGGCAATCCTGAATTCGTGATAGAAAAAAACGGTTACGACACCGTCCGCTATAAAGGATCCAACACAATT
>JAEEGI010026875.1_pt1 | contig 11060 bp, 8 predicted proteins | sample 8958751 | NCBI WGS metagenome assembly JAEEGI01 (sample SAMN16246545, study PRJNA631951) | gut metagenome | biome: gut microbiome; feature: rumen; material: KS-attached | host: Bos | place: Iran: Karaj | collected 2018-10 | reverse complement strand
AGGGACCTATGAGCCTATAATAGCGGCGCGAGGAGCCGTTAGCACCCAATGCCAGACATTCCTTATAGGGAACGCCGGCCCAGCGGACAAAGAGCCGCCCCAGTTGTTCTTCCTCAGAGGACATCGCTTATTCCGCTTCTTCAGCTTCGGGAGTGGCGTTTTCCTGTTGCTGACGCACCTCGTCGAGCATGCGGCATTTGCCTGTAAAGACAGCACCGGGCTCGATGGAGAGTTTGTTAATCAGGATGTCGCCTTTGACTCGTGCGGTAGCATTGAGAGAGAGGAGCTCCTTGACAGAGAGGTTGCCGTTGACGGTACCAATAATATTGGCATTGACACAGAGGACATTGCCGTTGACAACGCCACTATCGCCGACAACGAGCTTACCATTGAGTTGGATGTTGCCTTCGAGAGTGCCGTCAAGGCGGAAGTCGCCAGAGGCGGAGATGTCGCCCTTGATAAGGGTACCAGCGGTGATGATGTTGATTGAGTTGCTTTCTACTTCCATTGTTCTTGCCATTTTTTCTGAATTATTAAAATTATTGTTTTATTCCTTTTTTCTTTAAAGGTTAAAGGTTAACGGTTAACGGTTAAAGAAGCTGCCGCAGCCTTTCTTAAATCTTGATTCTTTAAACTTTAAACCTTAAACTTTAAACCTTAAACTTTAAACGTTAAACGTTATACCGTTACTTCTTGAGATAGTACTTTCTGAAGAACGGGAGGTATGCCGCAGGGTCTTTGCGGTTGTAGAAGGTTGCGTAGTTCTGGGTAGTGATGGGGAATTCGACGTGGTCGCTGTCGGCATACTGACGGAGGGGGCTCTCCTCCTGCTGGAGGTGTCGCCAATAGTTCATCGCCTCGCCGTCGTTGACAAAACGGTGAATGGTGATAATCTGAGTAGTGTCGGTGAAGAGCGAGGCATTGACCTTGAATCCCGAGTTGGAGTAGTATTTGTTATTGAATTCCACGATTTTGTGCTGCAATTCGGTAGCTTTGATGGTGCGGTCGTTGACAACAATGACCATGAAGTGCTGTTGGTTCTCGCGGTAGCGATAGACCTGCGATTCGGGCGGCAGCTTGTCCTCTTCCTGAGTGGAGGTTTCGGGGGTTTGTGTTTTGACTTCGGAGCCGTTGGATGCATCGGCCGTCTCAGCATTCCGCTCTCTACGCTCCGAACGGTCCACTATTTCCTCGCTGTTAAAATCGAAGGTTGAGTCCTGAAGGAGGTCGAGTTGGGCCTGGGCCAACGGCTGAAGGGTGTCGGAGGCCGGAAGGGCGGCCAAAGGACGCAGGACGGTGACGGCATCGGCACGGTATCCTTTCTTCGCCAACGACAGCGCTTTGAAGTAGCGGAAACGATTGAGCATGGGATTGCCGGGATAGTTCTCCTCGGCACGGTCGGCAATAGCGATAGCGGCGGAATAGCGACCTTCGACAAAGTCGGCGTAGAGCTCCTCATAGTCGGCATCGACAATGCGCTCACGACGAAGCAGTTCCTTGTAGTATTCGTTGTCGCGGATAAGGTTGGCGAAATCGCAGTCGGGGAATCCCATCAGCACCATATCGCGGTAGTAGTTGGCCTGCGGAGTGTTACCCTGCCGGTCATAGATGCGGTAGAGCATATAGAACGCCTGCACAATCTCGGGATGGGCGGTGTAGTCGTTGGCCAAACGGTGGTAGCACTCGAGGGCTCGGGGGATGTTGTGAATGCCGTCGTAGAAGATATAACCTGCACCGAGGAGCGACACGGAGGTAAGGGAGTCGATGGAGTCGAACTGCTGAGGTGTAGAGGGTAGGTCCTTGAGGTAATAGGCAATGCTGTGGGGGTCATCGGGATTGCCACCGGCATCCTTCGTCTTCGAACGGGCGGCCGTAGTGTCGTCCACTCGGCTGCTGTCGCTGTCATCGTCGACTTCGTCATCATCAAAGGTGAGCATGGACATAGTGTTCTTGTTGGAGAGGAACCAGAGGTCTTCCAGTGCACGCATCCCCCAGCGCTGACGGAAAGTCTCCTTGCCCTTTTGAACGGTCTGCGGATTGTAGAAATACCAGTCGCCAGTGAGGGTGTTCTGCTGCGCACGGGCATCGCTGAGGAGTTCGTCCAGAAGTTCCTTCTCCTTAGCCTCCTCTTCCTGCTTTTTAAGCTTCTCAATTTTCTCGTTAATCATTGCCAGCCGCTCGCTTTCGGGCATCGCGGCTACAGCCTTGAGGCTGTCGCAACGTTCATAGACGCGAGTGAAGGAGACCAGCTCGGTGAGCATGTCATAGCGGCGGTGCAGGGCGTGATAGTTGGGATAGTCGGAGGTGATGTTCTGCATGGCGGTGTCGTAGTAGCGCTGAGCCTGGTCGTAGTCCTCGAAGACTTCGTAGAGCACCTCGCCCATGCGGAGCGCCGACTGAGCCTTTTGGGCCTTGTTGGCTGTGGCAGCGGCGACAGAGAGGCGGTAGTTGTCACAGGCTTTCTGAGGTTGCTTGATGCCGAGATACATTTCGCCCTTGGCGAAATAAATCTGGTCTTTATACTCCTCGTTCTTCTTGTCGGAGAGCATCTTGTCGAGCTGACGTTCCAATTTGGCAATGTCGGCATGTTCGAGGTCGGCACAGGAGGCTTCACCCAGCCTGGCATTGAACACCATCACATAGGGCGGACCGCAGGAAATCACCTCTCCATAGTATTTGGAGGCGACAGAGCGTTTGTCGAGCTTGCGGTAGATTTGCGCCATAATAAAATAGAGACGCGCGCGCGCGTAGCTGTCCCTGGAGGCGTCGATGGCCAGATGGATATACTCAACGGCCTTCTTGTATTTCTCCTGCGGCACCGTGGCTTCGACCATTGCCATATAGAGCTTGTCGCGCTGCGAACGAGAGAAATTACCCTTCTCAAGGTTGCGCACCAATTGGTCGAGGGTGGCTTCAGCCTCGGCATACTGTTTCTCCATCGTCTGACAGCGAGCCAAAAGGACAGACCCCTCGTCTCCGGCACGGGTGCCGGAGAACTGGTTGAGGAGAATGTTGCAAGAGTTGACGGTGGAGACATAGTCGTGCTTGTAAAAACTACCATAGGCCGTCAGCAGGTAGCATTCCTTGATATAAGGCACATGCTCCACACCTTTGATATAGATGCTGTGTTTTTGAACGCCCTTGATACCCTTCTCGATGGCACGGTCGAACTCAGGATTGAGGCTGCGGGCCAACTCATCAGTACCAAGGTTCTCCACAGGGAGCATCTGTGTATAGTCGTCAACCGCCTGCTTCTTCAATTTCTGCAGTCCTGCCTTCAGACTCTCGTTACCATTCCACCATACATTATAATGGCAGGTAAGATTGTGATATTGGATATTGGTCCACTTGGCCTTCTGGGTCGAGCAGGAGGCGAGGAGAATTAAGAATAAAGCCCCCCAAAGGAGAACTGAGCACCTTGAAAAAGAAAGATATTGTAGCGGAGAATTCTTCATTTCATTCACTAACCAATAACCAATAACCAATAACCTTTTACACGTTAAATCTAAAGTGCATAATGTCTCCATCCTGTACGACGTAGTCCTTGCCTTCGACAGCTATCTTGCCGGCTTCGCGACATTTGGCTTCGGAACCAAGAGTGACATAGTCGTCGTATTTGATGACTTCGGCACGGATGAATCCCCGCTCGAAGTCGGAGTGGATAATACCCGCTGTCTGAGGGGCTTTCATTCCTTTTTTGAAAGTCCATGCGCGGCACTCCTTGGGGCCTGCGGTGAGGAAGGTCTGGAGCCCAAGTAAACGGTAGGCGGCTTTGATGAGGCGGTTCACACCGCTCTCCTTCAATCCCAAGTCTTCGAGAAACATCTGCTTCTCTTCATAGGTCTCTAATTCGGCAATATCAGCCTCAATACCGGCACCGATAAGGAGCACTTCGGCATTCTCGTCCTTCACAGCCTCACGGACAGCCTCGGAATATTTGTTTCCGTTCACCACCGCACTCTCGTCGACATTGCAGACGTAGATGACAGGTTTGGTGGTGAGGAGCATCAGGTCTTTGGCCACTTCGGCCTGGTTTTCGTCGAGCTGCACGGTGCGGGCGCTTTTGCCCTCGAGAAGGGCGGCCTTGTAGAGGTCCATCACCTCAACAAGTTTCTTCGCACGAGCATCACCACCGGCTTTGCCTTTCTTCACCTCCTTGTCGTAGCGATTCTCGATAGTCTCCAGGTCTTTGAACTGGAGTTCGAGGTCGATAGTAAGTTTGTCGCGCACAGGGTCGACAGTGCCATCGACATGGGTGATATTGTCGTCGTCGAAGCAACGCAGCACATGGATGATGGCATCGCAGTTGCGTATATCGGCCAGGAATTTGTTGCCCAACCCCTCCCCTTTCGAGGCTCCGCGAACCAATCCGGCGATATCGACAATCTCGACGGTGGCAGGAACAACGGAAGCTGGACGCTCGATCTCCACCAGTTTGGCGAGGCGCTCGTCGGGAACGGTGATAATGCCCACATTGGGCTCAATAGTGCAGAACGGGAAGTTGGCAGCCTGTGCTTTGGCATTACTCAGACAGTTGAAGAGGGTCGACTTACCGACATTTGGCAGTCCCACTATACCACATTGCAGACTCATAGCAAGTTTATTGTTTTGTTTAAAGGGTTTAAAAGGTTTAAGAGGTTTTAAAGGTTATTGGTTATAGGTTATAGGTTATTGACGCTTGCGCAGCACGACCGCGGCAGCCTTTCTATAACCTATAACCCATAACCTATAAACTTTATAAAGTTCAAAGTTCTTTCTCAATGAGGTATTGGTTACGGGTGCTACTGTTGCGACAGATGAGTTCTCCGAGAAATCCGGCGAGGAAAAGCATCATGCCTCCCAGCACAAAGAACATCGAGAGGTAGAACCAGACGCTCGTAGTCAAAGCGATGCTTCCGCTGAAACGCATAATGATGAGTACTATCAGCGAGATCAATCCAAACAATCCCGACACCGTACCCACAGCACCGAAGAAGTGCATCGGTTGCTTGCCGAACTTCGACATAAACATGATGCTCATCAGGTCAAGGTAGCCATTGATGAAGCGGCTCATGCCGAACTTGGTGACACCAAACTCGCGCTTGCGGTGTTGGACTACCTTCTCGCCAATCTTGCCGAAACCGGCCCACTTGGCAATGACGGGGATGAAGCGGTGCATCTCGCCATAGACCTCGATGCTCTTCACCACATCGTGACGGTAGGCTTTGAGGCCACAGTTGAAGTCGTGCAGATAGATGCCACTCATCCGTCGTGTCGTCCAGTTGAAGAACTTCGACGGGATATTCTTCGCCAGCTTCGAGTCGTAGCGTTTCTTCTTCCATCCACTCACCAGGTCGTAGCCCTCCTCCTTAATCATACGGTAAAGCTCCGGAACCTCGTCGGGACTGTCTTGAAGGTCGGCGTCCATCGTGATGACCACATCTCCCTCGGCGGCGGCAAAGCCCACATTGAGGGCGGCAGACTTACCGTAGTTACGACGGAACTTGATGCCACGATAGCAAGGATTGGCTGCGTGGAGCTTCTCGGCAGCCTGCCAGGTGCCGTCCTTACTGCCATCGTCGACAATGATAACCTCGTAGCTGAAACCGTGTTCTTTCATCACCCGGTCAATCCACTCTGCCAGATGGGGCAGCGACTCGTCCTCGTTATATGAAGGTACAACAATTGAAATATCCATATTTGTAATTTTTATATATATTGTTTTGTTTAAAGAGGTTTGAGAGGTTTGAGAGGTTTAAGAGGTTTAAGGCGACAGCCTTTCTATAACCTATCTGCCTGACCTTTGGTCACGGCCTGCGACCTTGTGGAGCAAACCTATAACCTATAACCTATAACCTTTCTATAACCTATAACCTTTCTATAACCTATAACCTATAACCTTTCTATAACCTATAACCTATAACCTATAACCTATAACCTTTTTAACGTTAAACTTTAAACTTTATTACAGTTCCTTTTTCATTTTTTAAAATAAGGGCAGCGATAAAGGCGCCAAACCCTCCAAGAACAGCCATAACGATGGCCGAGAGTAAACCCCACAGCGCCGACCAATAGTGGGCCGGATAATCGGCAAAAGGTTCAGCCTCCATCAAGTTGTTGGTAAATAATTCTATCTGCCCCGGAATGGAAAATCCCGATAGCCAGATGTAGAGTCCATAGAGCAGTGAGGCGATGACAGCTGTACCCATGCCGAAAAGCATCAACTCTTTTATGGTAGCCTTTCGTTCAGGTAATGCATTGCGGTAGAGCATGGTGAAGAGAAACACCGCCACCAGCAGGATACCGTCGCTGAGGTACGATACCGGACTCTCGGCAGGGTTCTTCATCAACCACCTCACCAACAGGTAGAGCACGAGCATCATGCCCGAGAGCAACCCGCTCCGTAGGTATGCCCTGCGGTAATTCCCATGAATCGTCGATTTATATCTATGAAAGAATCTCATCTTAATATTGTTTGATTGTTTGAATGTTTGATTGTTTGAGTGCTGACGCGGCAGCCTTTCTATAACCAATAACCTATAACCTATAACCAATTTAAACGTTAAACTTTAAACTTTAAACCTTAAACTTTAAACTTTATTTCACATTCCTTTCCAGTTCTTTTCTAATCATTGCCTTCAATTCGAGGGCTTTCTTTGTTGCGGCACCTTTCTTCTCAGGCTTGTAGAAGTCACCATAGCGCACGCTACCCAAACTGATACTGGGATCGGACAGCGAGCCTTTAATGTCGACTCCCACCTTTACGAGGAGGGGATTCTTCAGAAGTTCGATATGGTAGTTGCAGAGGTTGTCGAGGTTGTGGACACCCGAGATGCAGAAACTGTATTTACCCATATTCAGCAGGAAGGGATAGACCTCTATCTCCTTGCGGAAACAGGTCATCTCCACGTCCATACTGTCAATCTTAATCCTGTTGTCGTCTTCCTTCCGACTCTTCAGGCCGATGAGTTTGGCGGTGCGGGCGAGCGACTCGTCCTCAAAGACGATGAGGTCTTTGCCGCTGAAGGCTGCAGAGCCCAGCAGTGAGCTCATCTTAGGCTGGTAGCGGGCATCGAGGAAGGTCTCGCCTGCGAGATGAAAGTCGCCATTGCCGTTGAAGGCTTTCAGCATCGGCACCAGGGTGTCGATGCAGGGAATCATATCGATGAGTTCATCAATCTGGATATCGAGCAGATGGAAGTCGATAGAGAAGAATAGGTTGTTGGGACGTGGTGATTTATACATAGCCGTGAGCTGCATGCGGGCGGCCTTGCAGACGAAACCCATCTGGTCGAGCACTGCCACTCCGTCTTTCACCGTAAGTTCGCCCGAGAGGTCGCGCAGGTCGTTGTCGAAAGCCACGCTGCGCTTGATATGCGTATTGACCGTCACGTCGATATTTTTGGGAACGATGAAGGGGGTGGCGTCTTCCGGCACACCATCTTCTTCCCTCATGCTCTCCAATTCCTCGGGGTCGCTGCCAGCGCCGCTGAAGAGGTTCAACATCTGGTCTATGTCGGCATAGTCGGAGGTGAGATTGAGGTAGCCGGTAAGCAACTCTTCGTCGTCTAACCACTCTTCGATATTATTAAACTTGCCGAATATATCGAGGTCCGTATGACCCATCATCAACTGCGCCGATAGAATTTCGAGAGCATTATCTTTATACTCCACCTCTAAATCGGTAAGCTTCAATGCCTCTGGCAGTCCGGGAGTGAAGAAGGTGGTGTTGTTGGTGGAGAAACCCAGTTGCGGGGAGAATTGCGTCAGGAGACCATACTGGTTGTCGTCGTGCTTGATGGAGCCATGCAGGGAGATTCCACCCGTGGAGAGTGTCGTTTCGTCTATAGCGCCCTCGGACTCACCCACAGTAAAGGAGAAGTCGGCCTCGATAGCATTCTTTATTATATCGTTGACAGCAAGGGTGATGTCGAACTTGTCGCACTGACTCTGGAGTCTTGCCGGACCGGCTTCGAGGAGGAGGTTGCCGGTGCCGGCACCGCTGATATGCACATCGGCCAGCTTGCCTTCATGCTGCTGAGCAGGCATCGCGAGGGCGACATTCATCTCGGGGAAAGAGGCCATGAGACCTTCGTAGTCGAGGTCCACTTCACGTAGCGAGAGGTTGCCTGCGACCTTCATCTTCTCGAAGTTCCTCGCTGCGAGGTCTTTCCATGAGAATTTGGCTTTGAGGTCGAGGTTGGCATTTCCTTCAGCCTCAAGTTCCGTATCTTCGGGCAGCAAGGGGGCGATGTCTTGCAGCGGCATATGGCCTGTCAGCGATGCGTCGATGCGAGGGTTACCCATGAGGTCGTCAGCGCGGCCGGAGAGGAGGAGCTGGCTTTCGCCGGCTTTCACCTGCAGTCGGTCGACCTTTGCCATGGAGGAACCACCTTGGTTCATATCGAGGTGGGCCATCATCTTGCCCGCGACTTTTATAGGAGGTTTAAGAGGTTTAAGGGGTTTAAGAGGTTCAAGGGGGTTTAAGTGGCCATTGCGGATGGTGAGGTCTGCATCCACCACAGGCATGGCGGTGTCGCTGAGTTCACCTTTTGCCGATGCTTTCAGCTGTATCTTGCCGTCGACCTGCATTTTCTTCAGCGAGGAGGCAAAGGCTTTGGGGATGAGGGAGAGAAGCCGTTTGAGCTGCCAATCGCCATCGGAGGAGAGGGTGATGTCGAGCGACATGGGGGACTTGGTAACCACATCGCCATCCACTACGAGACCTATGTCGGCAATATTAACGGTGGCCTGTTCAAGGTGAAAGGTGAAAGGTGAAAGGTGAAAGGTGAAGGGTATCTGAGTCTCAAGCAGGGGGAGGGTCGATTGCTGCAACTGTTCGTTCACCATCTGCTGTCCTGCGAGGTCGAAGGTACCGTTTGACACTTTCAAACCCAGAGTTCCGTTGATACCGCCATTGCTGCTGGCACTATGGAGTGCTACTTGCCATCCTTCGAGCACGGTAGCCAAGGAGGTGGCTCCATTGCTATCGGTCGTTGTCACTGCCACTCTATCGCCAGCCATGAGGGCTTCTGCCTTGATATCCAAACCTTTCTTGTCGAAATCTGCTTCGAGGCCCAGCTGTTCCACTCCGGCAGACAGCTGCTGCTGCTCGAAACAAATATTATTGCATTGGGCTTGCAGTTTGGCGGCGATATCGTTGCCTTTCATTCGACCGTTCAGAGAGAGATTCAATCCATACAGCTGGCCATCCATGCCGTCACGCTCGTCTTTGAATTTGGCATTGAGGTTTTTCACCTCGATTTTCTTCAAATCGATAAGGGCAGGCAACTGGGTGGCGGAGGTGTCGTCGCTGGGAGGCACAATGTCGAAATTGCAGCGTCCTTCCTTATCTATATATAGACTGGCGGTAGCGTTTTCCAGCGTCACCTGGTGGACAATCAACTCATCATTCTTCAAGAAAGCCATGAGGTCGATACCCAAGGTCACATCGCCAATATAGGCCAGTGTGTCGCTCGGGGCTCCGGGCAGGGGCTTGAGCAGCGTCACATCCTTGACGACCAATCCCGCATCGGGGAATGTTGAAATGAGCGTAAAGTCGACATATTCGAAGTGTGCATCACAATCTAAGAAATCGCCAATATAGCGGTTCACCAACTTCGTCAACTGCGAAGGGGTGAAGACGAGCCACATGGCAAAAGCGACAAGCAGGAGTATCAGGCCCACAAAAGAGCCCAACACAATCCATGTGATTTTCCAACCCTTCTTTATACTCATCTTTACAACTTATGTTTAAAAGGTTTAAAAGGTTTAAAAGGTTTAAGAGGTTTTAAGGCTGACGCGGCAGCTTTCTTTAAACTTTACTAGGTTATTTTTTCACAAATTTCGTTGTTCTTCCGTAGATATCCTCCCAGCGCATCGACGAGGAGGTGAGCTCGCGAATGCGATACACCTTGGGGACTGCCTGATTCTCGTTGGCTCCGCGAAACACGCAAGTCAACTCATCCTGGTCGAGCGTCCACTCGAACTTGAGGTTGCTCTCGTGTTCATAAATATCTTCGCTCTCGTCCCAAGTCACTCCGGAACCGTCGCTGCGGAAACGCCAATACTCCTGGCTGTTCTCCACGACCCATTTGCCTGTCAGGTCGTTGGAGTCAATATCCAGAACCATGTCCTTGATACAGCCATTCATCAGAAAGCATCCGGCCGAAAGGACAAAGAGCACGGCTATTTTTAATCCAAATTTTTTCAATGCTTTCATAAAGGTTATAGGTTATAGGTTATAGGTTATAGAGGCTTGCGCAACACGACTGCGGCAGCTTCTTTAAACTTTAAACGTTTTTCGCTTTATTAATTTTATATCTAAGGTGCTCAAGGCCATTCCCTACGGTCAGGCAGAAACTTTAAACTTTATTTTTTCACTTTATAAATCTCCTTCAATCCTCTCCCCTGCTCGTCGTAATCTAATCCATAGCCGACGATGAAATCATTGCCTATTTCGCGACCGATATAGTCGACCTTGTAGTCGCCCTTAAAGGCTGCAGGCTTGAAGAACAAGGAGCAAATCTTTACACTCTTCGGTTCCAACGCCCACACATTCTGCAACATTCGCTTCATGGAGAATCCAGAATCCACCACATCCTCAACAATCAGCACATCTCTCCCCTTCAGTTCAGGCGGGAAAGGCAGCATGCACTTTACCTCACCGGTGCTGCACATGCCGCTATAGGATGTATAACGCACGAAGGTTACCTCACAAGGTATCGTCAGCCGACGAACGAGGTCTGACGCAAACATAAAGGCGCCTGTCAAAATGGGACAAACGACGAGGTTGTTCCCCTCGTAGTCGCGGCTCACCTCAGTGGCCAGTCGCCTCACAATCTTGTCAAGCTCCTCCTCCGAGATGAATACCTCAAATTCCCTGTCCTTAACTTTCATAACTTTTTGAAAGGTTATAGGTTATTGGTTATAGGTTATTGAATGGTTAGTGGTTATTGGTTATTGGTTATTGAATGGTTAGTGGGTTTAATGGGTTTAGTGGGTTTAATGGGTTAGTTGGTGGGACTGCGGCAGTTTCTTTAAACGTTAAACGTTAAACTTTAAACTTTACTCTTCCATCA
>JAEEGI010026870.1_pt1 | contig 11062 bp, 14 predicted proteins | sample 8958751 | NCBI WGS metagenome assembly JAEEGI01 (sample SAMN16246545, study PRJNA631951) | gut metagenome | biome: gut microbiome; feature: rumen; material: KS-attached | host: Bos | place: Iran: Karaj | collected 2018-10 | reverse complement strand
AAGGAAAGAGGAAGTGAACAGGATGTTCGACTGCTACGACAGCACTGTCACCGTCCGAGCATCGACATCATTGGTGGAAGACCAGGAGTAGGGAGTTCTCTAGAAGACGAGGATGTAGCCTACGCCCAGGACATGACATGCAGCGGTGAGGCCGGCTTTGTCATAGAGGTGGTACATATAATAGAAATCCAACGAGTGTCCGCCTCCCAGACTGATTTCGGAACCCGCGTAATGCAATGAGCGTACCCAGCCCTTCCCGTCGAGACTGCCGAAGATCTCATACATCAAGTATGGAGTGAAGATGCTGTCTGAAGCTTTGTATTGTCCGCGGAGCCTTACTCTGAGGGTGTTGCTGAAGGACTGGGATGCAGGATTGTATGCCAGTTCGTACTTCTCCCTCAGAGCCACGGCCAAGCCGTCGCGCTTGAGGGTTTCGTTCAATGTCAATACGCCTTTATGCTGTATCATGTTTCCCGCAGAAGGGATGCTCCAATACTCGTAACTGAGATCCCCCTTGAGCCAGCTGTTGAAATTGTATCCCGCACCGGCCATCGCAAACCAGCATTCGGTATCGCTGATATTGTCGAAGGAGCGATGCTCCAGCCTGGCCATGGCATATGGCGCGCCCAAAGACTTGATCAGCTGGATACTGCTCCAGGTTCCCATATCTGAAAAAGATTGGGCCTTAGCCTGTGAAGCGAAGAGGACAAGAGAGGATAGAATGATAAGAAATACCTTTTTCATACACTACTTATTTGTTAGGTTCTCTACAAAGATATAAATAAAAAAACGACAAAATGAATATCAACGGAATCATTGTAGGCGCAGCCGTATTCTTAAGCATAGGCATATGTCATCCGGCCGTGATCAAGATGGAATACCACTTGGGGAAGAAAAGCTGGTGGATATGGCTGGTGGTGGGACTTATAGTTGCCGCAGCATCCTTGTTCGTCCCGAATCAGATCGTATCCACCATACTTGGCGGTTTCGCCTTCTCATGCTTCTGGGGGATCCTTGAGATGCATCATCAGGAAAGGCGTGTCCTGAAAGGTTGGTTCCCAGAAAACCCCAAGCGACATGAATACTATGAGGATTTGAGGAGAAGGCGGAGAGAATAGATCATTTAATCTTTGTTTTGTCACTCTGTCTCACTATTCCGACATAGATCAAAAGAACGATGTTCATCATGAGGGAATAAAGAATGGCCGGGATCGCCATCTCTTCATTTGCGAAAATGAAAGGACTAGACGCGATGGCGATGGCCTGCGCGGCATTCTGCATTCCGACCTCGATGACAACGGTCCGGCGCTGCCTCCGGCCGCTCCTGACCAGACGGGACAGAAGGGAAGAGCAGGAGATTGCTACGAGAATCAATGCGGTCACACACAGACCAAGGACTCCGATATTATCGAGGATGGTTTTGTGATGCTGGATATAGAAAACGGTGATGAGCACAAGAAGGAGAGGGAAGGCGAGTTTGCCCAGCACCTTATCAGTCTTTTCCGCCGCTTTGGGCCAGATATAATTCATACCGATCCCCAAGAGGACGGGAAGAAGCATCAGGAGCAGATTCTGCTTGATGAGATTCCCGACCGGCAGGACAATCCCGACGCTTTCTCCTATGAGAGTGGTGGTCCAACTCATGATCAAGGGAATGGTAAACAGCGTGATTACGCTGCTGAGTGCCGTGAGGGTCACCGACAATGCCACATCGCCGCCTGCAAGCTTCGAAAACACGTTGGACGAGCTGCCACCCGGGCAGCAGGCTATTAGCACAAGTCCGATGAAGAAAACCGGAGAAAGTTTGAAAACCGTCGCCAGTCCAAGCGCGATAAGGGGGAGAAGCACCAACTGTCCAAAAAGGGCGATAAAGATTGGCCAGGGAGAACGGAATACTTTACCAAAATCATCGAATCTGAGGGACAACCCCAGATCAAACATCAAGAGGGTCAGAATAGGGAGAACTATCCAGATAGCCATTATATTATAATATTAGGGATCATGACAGCAAGCGCATGACCTTTTCATTTCAATCGAAAAGATAGGGTATTTTTTCAGTATAAACAAATAATCTGGGCATGCTTTTTCAAAATATCGCTTGCGATATAAAATTAATGTTGTATATTTGCATCGTGAACGATATAAATAACTAACGATATGGCAAAGATTTATGATTTCAAGGCCCTGAACAACAAGGGTGCAGAGGTAGATTTCGCGAAATATGAAGGAAAAGTCCTCTTAATTGTCAATACCGCTTCCAAATGTGGATTCACCCCTCAGTATGATGGTCTGGAGGCTCTTTATCAGAAGTACAAGGACCAGGGGCTCGTGATCCTGGGGTTCCCGTGCGACCAGTTTGCGCACCAGGAGCCCGGAAGCGACGAGCAGATTGCCGAGTTCTGCCGCATCAACCACGGTGTCACATTCCCGTTGATGAAGAAGATCGACGTTAACGGTCCGGCAGCCGATCCCGTTTTCACCTATCTCAAGGAAGCGGCTCCTTCCGAAGAGTACAACGGACTTAAGGCAAAGGCTACGCAGAAACTGCTGAAAGGTCTCAGCAAGAGCGTCGAGAAGGACAGCGATATCCTCTGGAATTTCACCAAGTTCCTCATCAATCGTGACGGCTCCGTCGTCAAGCGCTTCGCTCCCGTGGCCGAACCGGCATCCTTTGAAAAGGATATCGAAGAGATGCTGTAATGGACGGGCGGTTCAAACTCGACAACCAGCTCTGCTTCAGGCTATACACCGCGTCCCGTCTGATCACGCAGGCCTATCATCCGCTGCTTTCGGAACACGGGCTGACCTATCCGCAGTATCTGGTACTTCTGGTGCTATGGGAGCAGGACGGACAGCCGGTGAACGATATCGCCAAGCGTTTAATGCTGGAGACTAATACCGTTACTCCGCTGCTCAAGAGGATGGAATCGGAAGGTATCCTGACCCGCGCCAGGGGCACGGAAGATGCCCGTCAGATTATCGTGAAACTCACGGCCAAGGGACGTGGAATGAAGAAAAAACTGATGGATGTCCCAGAGGCGGTCGGCAGTTCCGTCCTATGCGATTCCGTCACACCGGAGACAGTTCCGGAACTTTACGGAATGCTGGATAGCATCATCCACAAGCTGAATGATAAACAATCCAACAATTAGACAGATTATGTTCATAAGAAGAATCTTCGGGATTGTATGTGCAGCCCTGTGCCTCCTTTCCTGTAACAAGACTACGACCATCTACGAATTCAAGGCCGAATCCAATGTCGGCGAGGAAGTGAACTTCGCTGACTTCAAAGGCAAGGTTCTCCTGATCGTCAACACCGCTTCCAAATGCGGTTTTACCCCTCAATACGAAGGTCTCGAGGCCCTGTACAAGAAATACAAGGGACAGGGACTCGTCATAGTCGGCTTCCCTTGCGACCAGTTCGGTCATCAGGAGCCCGGAACCAATGAAGAGATCGAGGAGTTCTGCCGCATCAATTACGGAGTGACTTTCCCTTTGATGGCCAAATCCGACGTGAACGGGGAAAATGCCAACGATATCTTCAAGTGGCTGTACTCCGAGAAGCCCTTTGCCGGTTTCGGAGACAGCGACAGGGGTAAAGCAATGGACGGTATGCTTTCCAGAGGCAATCCCGAATATGCCTCCAACCCGGATATCAAGTGGAATTTCACGAAGTTCCTTATAGACAAGAAGGGTCGCGTCGTGGCTCGTTTCGAACCTGTCGTGACTCCAGAAGATCTGGAATCGCAGATCCAAGCATTACTCTAACGCTCATTACATTGCGATTCCTTATCTGATGAAGTTCATCATCTCCCGGGACTCTCCGGCGCGTCCCGGCGCAGGCTTTCCTTCCGTTGCCTTCAGCAACCACGCCATATTGTTGGCCAAGGTACGCATGGTTTGAAGGCCTTCAGTGTCCAAAGATGCCTGCCCGGGGCTAGCGCCATATATTATATTCCAGTATTGGGAAGTCACGATGGGCATATTCATCATCTGGAAAGGCATATTAAGCGTCTCGAAAGAAGCGGTAGCGCCACCTCTGCGACAAACTGCGACAGCGGCTGCCGGTTTGCCGGAAATGCTTGCACCGTTGGAATAGAAAGCCCTTTGTATGACGCTAAGTACGGCGCCGTTAGGCTGGCCGTAATAAACAGGCGAGCCCACAATCAACGCATCGGCGTCGGCGAACTTTTCACTGATCCTGTTGCAGATATCATCGTCAAAGACACATTTTCCGGGATTCCTGGCACATTGGCCACATGCGATACAGCCCCGGACAGCTTTGTTGCCTATCCAGACCACTTCGCTTTCTATACCGTTCTTTTCCAATTGCCTGGCAATCTCGTCCAATGCGACGGCAGTATTGCCCTTCTGGTGAGGGCTACCATTGATCATCAATACTTTCATTGTCTTTCCATTATTATTGGTGGCAAGAGCTTCTACGCCAGTGGCCGACAACAAGACACCGCCGGCAGCCATTGCCGATTTCTCCAAGAAACATCTCCTGTCCATATGCGTAACTATCTCTTCGGTTTGATATTCAGGTTTACGCCCAGGACATCCTCCGAATCCACGATGGTCCAGCTGCTGCCTGGGTAGATGCCGATGGTGCGCTCCGTATCAAAGCCCAGGGCCTTCAGCTCCCGGATCACCTCGTCGCGGTCGTCACCGACTTCGAATCCAATATGATGGACTCCAAACTGATGCTTGTCCTGGAACTCGTGGAACGTGCTTGGCGTTCCATCGACTTGATGCAGTTCCAACACCCAGTCACCCATTTCGAATACGCACATCTGTAAATCGCACGGGATATCCTTTCCACGGTAAGTGTATGGATACTCTCCGTTGGACTGCAAGTGGTTCACCCAGATTTCGGGTTCAGGGACATCAAGCAGGGCGGCCCAGGCCTTGGCGGCTCGATGGATATCGTCTACGACAATTGTGACTTGAATGAACTGCTCCTTCTTCAGCGGAGTGGCCAGCGGTTCGAACTCGGCAGGGGAGGATTCTTCCGGTTGCCCCGAGAGATACTCTTTCATCTTCTCGATACCGAACTTTGCTACGACCAAGTCTTCTTCCGATGTCGCGCCGCTGAAGGCAAAGGCCATCTTGCAGCCATCAAACTCGTCATATGCGCCGCCGACATAGCCCAGCTCTCCCACAATCTTCTGATGGTCCGGATTGCCGCTGTCGGCACCGGTTGCTATGACTTCACCACACTTGGACCATGCTATGGCTACAAGGTTCCAACCTTCTTTCCAAGGCGTTCCGACGACTTTCATCTCGCCGATCCAGTCTTCCCTTTCACCTTTGCCCAGGACAGAGGCGGTAGCTACGCCTTGAATACCCATTTCGACAGCCTTGGCTTTCATATCTCCCAATGCCATCACAATCTTGTTTCTCAAGCGGTCGTTTTTCATATCGTGTCAACTTGTAGTGGTTAAGGCTGAAGTTATGAATAATCAGTGGATTTACCAAATACATCAGTGCCTTATTTGAATTTGCTTTTTTATGTAATGGAGCGTATCTTTGTCAATACTATCCCACTATCATTTTCGTCGAGTATGAAGAAATCGTTATTTGCAGCCGTTATCGCTTGCATCGCCATGTTTACATCCTGCGGAACGTTGAATATACATCATACCGGAGATCTCACCGGATCGATCTACGGCGTATGGGCTCTGGATTCCAAGACCATTGCTCCCGCGAACTCACTCGGAAGGGATGCCGGCACTCAAGTCGATTACTCCGGCGTCCATTTCTATCTTTCATTGAGTGAACCACGCATAGCCCTTGCCAAGAAGGGCAGTTTCACTCAGCTGGACCTCAAAGACGTGGATGTTGACGGCTCACAGTTTTCTTACAATGCTTCCAAGAAACAGATCGGTTTTACGAAGACGCTATGGCTCACACAGGGCCTGCAGTATGAAATGCGCCTGTCCGGGACATACAAAGTCCTTGAAATGACTCGCACGAAGCTGGTCATCCAGAAAGATTCCATGGGGGTCAGGACCACATACTCCTTCCGTAGATACAGATAGACACCCTCACGTTTTCCTTGTTTCCCCAGAAACTCCGTCGGCGTAGTATGGTATTTCTCAGGCAAAGGTCATGATTATCTTTAATATTGCAGTATGGATTTCAAGGAAATAGGAAGCAAGGGAACCCCGTCATTGCTGCTGATTCCGGGGCTTGGAGTATCTTACGAGATCTTCCTCCCGCTCATCGAACTCATGAAAGGCAGGTACCACATTATCGCCGTCGGAATCGACGGATTCCTGCTCGGCCGGAAGTCCGAATTCACGTCTGTGGATGATCAGGCATCGCAGGTCATCGCGTATGTCAAGGAGCAGTCGGGAGGCCGTCTTGACGTCGCCTATGGGCTTTCCCTAGGAGGGAAGATACTGTCCAGGATACTGGAAAGAAATGAGATAGTCATCGACCATGCCATAATGGATGCCGCTCCGCTTCTGCCGCTTCCGAAATGGAGCGTGGATCCTCTCAGATATTACCAGAGTGCAAATGTTTGGAGTTGCGCTCACTGGACCGGATTCTGGCGCCGGGTGTTCCATTCACATTACTTCGATATCCTGCTGGACGAATGCAGGAAAGTGTGGCCATACAGTGGGGGAAAGGCCGTCCGGGACGGATACAAGGACGTCTATACCCACAGGTTGGAGTCCATCAATGGCGCGGATATCCATTACTGGTACGGGACCAAGGAGGCTTTCGTGGCTAAACCTCAGGCCAGACATCTCTGCTCGCTTCATCCGGGAGCCCATGTGGAGGTCTTCCCCGGGATGAATCACGGACAGCTTTTGATCGACCATCCGGAGGAGATAGCCCGGAGGATCGACTTCGAATTCACCCACGGGGATTCCGAATAGTTTTTTACACGAGCGTGTGTATAGCGCCTGGAGAAGGCAGGATTCAGAATATGGTAGAAACTTATCATCACATTCGATATGCCAGGGCGGGACGGTTCGAAGATCCGGTCCTTGAACCTTTTGCCGGAGCCATGGAAGATAGTGGGACCCTTACCGCTTGTCCCCAGAATCCATTCCGTCTGAGTTTTCTGATGGGCGGGCAAGATGAACTTACGCAAACGGAGGATTGCCATTTCCTAAGCATCTTTACACCTTCCAGGAAGGGCGCGCGTCCGGTATTGGTGTGGATTCACGGAGGAGCCTATCTGGCCGGAAGTGGAGAAGAGGCCGCCTATGACGGCTCCATGCTTGCCGAAGAAGGCGAGATCGTCGTGGTAACCATCTCTTATCGGCTCGGCGCCTTCGGCTATCTTCACGATATTGATAACCGCACCGTCAATCTAGGGTTGAAAGACCAGATAGCGGCGCTCCGCTGGGTGAGGGAATACATTTTCTGCTTTGGCGGAGACCCGGATAAGGTCACCCTTGCCGGGCAATCGGCCGGCGGACATTCCGTTGCTTCCATTATTTCTTCCTGCCAGGAACCGCTTTGCCGAAGGGCAATTATCCAGAGTGCGCCATTCACGTTCAGAAATACTGTCAAGTCTGCCCGGAAAATGCTTGCAGCTTTCACGAGAATAGCAGGTAAAAGACCTGCCGACTGTACTACGGAAGAAATCCTTGCAGCCCAGAAATCCTATCTGGCATCCGTGTCTTCAATGATGCCGTTCAGCCCGCTGGAGCCGGATTTCTCGGGGAAAGTCTCCATTCCCTCCTTTGAGAAGGTGCTGGTTTCCTGGCAAATAGACGATACATATCCCTTCGTTGCATTGAAACTGGGGCGGACAGAGAAGGCCGGCAATCTTTTCCACCACCTTATCGGTTGGATTGCTACGCAGACAGGAATCACCATCCCGTCGAAAAGATATGTCCGAAAACTGGAAATCAACGGAGTCAAAACCGAAACCGTAGCATTTGACTGGCGGCCGGACGCCTCTGTTTTCGGGGCATGCCACTGTCTGGAACTGACGCTCCTGTTCGGCAATTGGGAAAGGTGGAAAGGAACGGGAATGCTTGGCGATACCACTCGGGAACAGTGGGAACAGAAGGGGAGAGAGGTGCGAAAGAAATGGATAGATTTTACCTCCTGCTGAGGATACGCATTTATTATTTCCCCAGGAACTCAGTCGGCGTGATGCCGGTCACCTTCTTGAAGAGGCGGGAAAAGTGATGCGGGAACTCGAAGCCCAACAGGTGTGCGGTTTCATTGACGTTGTGGCCGTTCATCAAAAGGTTCTTACCCTGCTCAATTACAAAGGAGTGGATATAGCCGATGGCCGTGCCTCCGGTTGCTTGGTGAATGACGTCGCCCAGGTAGCGGGCCGAATAGGCCATCTTGTCGGCAAAATACCTCACGGAAGGAACTCCCACATCCATCTGTTTACCGTCCAGGTAGTACTCTCGCAGCAGTCCGTGGAATCGCTTGAGCATGTCCGGGGCGGCCTTGTCTTCCTGTGAGAGCTGGCGAAGATAAATCCGATTGCAGTATTCCAGGATAAGTCCGATATACCCAAGGGCAACAGCCCTGAGGGCTACAGAATCGGGATTCTCCTGCAGCTCATAACGCAACTGGATGAGCAGCTGGGTGATCCGTCCCCATTCCGAGGGTTCCATCTTTAGGCTCTCAGTGGCGAAGTAGGAGAAAAACTGGTAATCCTTCATCTTCCCTTCCAAACTGCTTCCTTGAATCAAATGAGGAGAAAACATAAGCACCCATCCACTAACGGAAACGGGGATTCCATCGTCTTCCTTCCCACCGACCTGGCCTGGCTCCACAGCGATGATGGAACCTTCGGACGGAGTGAACATCTTCATTCCATACGTCAGGTTATCCGGAAAAGTACGCTGAATGAACAGCCCGTAAACGCCGTACCTGTTCAGGCTGGTATGTACCGGTGAAACTTCGTCATAATGAATGACGCTTATGAGCGGATGCAACTTGGGCGCGCCGACAAACCGGGCATAAACATTGGGCTCAGTGATGTGCAGAATGTTCTTCATAATACAAAAATAATCATAATTCTGCGATATTGGTAGAAAATAGGCAAATATCGGTTAAAGAATTACCGATGAAGCATCTACCTTTGCACCAACAAACATCAACATAATGAGTATTAAGTCAATCTTTACCTTTTTTGCCGCATCACTGATGCTGCTTGCCTGTCAATCAAACAACACCCAGAATATGAGCACACTTACCCTCACCCAGGAGTGGGACAAGACGTTCCCCAAGTCCGAACTTGTGAATCATTGCAAGGTTACCTTCCACAACCGCTACGGCATCGAGCTGGCGGCTGACATGTATGTTCCCAAAGATGCAGAAGGAAAACTTCCCGCCATCGCGGTGAGCGGTCCCTTCGGCGCCGTGAAGGAGCAGTCGAGCGGCCTGTATGCCCAGCACATGGCGGAACGCGGTTTTGTGGCAATCGCTTTTGACCCTTCCTTCACCGGTGAATCCGGCGGCAAGCCCCGCAGGATGGCTTCCCCTGACATCAATACCGAGGATTTCCTTGCGGCCGTGGATTTCCTTTCCACCTGTGACCTGGTCGATCCTGAGCGCATAGGTATCATCGGAATATGCGGTTTCGGCGGAATGGCCGTTAACGCAGCGGCGCTGGACCCCCGCATCAAGGCTACCGTGGCTTCCACCATGTACGATATGAGCAAGGTTAACGTAGAGGGCTACTTCGCCAGCGAGGACACTCCCGCCCAGCGACAGGAGAAGCGCCAGGCCCTGGCCGCCCAGCGGACGGAAGATTATAGGAGCGGCACTTATAAAAGGGCCGGCGGCGTCATCGACCCTCTGCCCGAGGATGCGCCCTGGTTCGTCAAGGACTATCATGCCTACTATAAGACCCCGCGCGGCTATCACGAGCGCAGCGGAAACTCCAACGACGGCTGGAACGTCATCGGATGTCAGAGCTTCTTGAACCAGCCCCTGCTGGCCTGGGCAGGAGAAATCGAGAATCCCGTTCTGCTCATCCACGGTGAGAAAGCCCACAGCCGCTATTTCAGCGAATATGCCTTCGAGAAGATGACCGGACGCCATATTGAGGGCGAAAGCGCCGTCGAAGGAAATAAGGAAGTGATGATCATCCCCGGAGCCTCCCATGTTGACCTCTACGACGATGTTGCCGGAGTGATTCCTTACGACAAGATGGAAGCCTTCTTCAAGGCAAACCTCAACTAATGAAAGCTTTGCTGCAACTGCTGACTTTTGCATCCCTCCTGCTGTTCCAGGTGGGATGCAGCCCTGATTCCGTGGAGCCACTTGTCGTGGAGCCGCAGGAACAACAAAAGGAGAATCCGAAAGAAAACAGAGACGATACGATGCCCGACGAGATCAAGATCTCCGTGTCCGGAAAGACGCTTCCGGTGAAAATAGAAGACAATGTAGCCACAAGAGCCCTTGTTGAGGCTCTTGCGGAGACTTCCATCACATACGAAGCCGACGATTACGGCGGCTTCGAGAAAGTAGGGGCGCTCGGACGGACGCTTCCCTCCGACAACAAGCAGATAAGCACATCAGCAGGAGATGTCGTGCTGTACAACAGCAGCAACATCGTGCTTTTCTACGGCAGCAACTCCTGGAGCTATACGCGCATAGGCAAAATCCAGTATGGCACTTTGGACGAATTGGAATCCTTCCTGAAAGCAGGAAGCGGCAAGATATCAGTAACCCTATCGCTTTAAATGGGCATGGCGGGCGACGGTCTCCGTCTGGCTTCTGCTTGGATCGGCTTTCATCGGCATTGCCAATGGCATCGGCATTTGTATCGCTATGCTCTTCCTCCTTCAGGCCTTCTTGACACGCAAGAAGCAGATGCTGCCGGGCTAATGTCGTATCCGTACTTGGTGTCGTGATTCTGGGGCAATCAAATCGCAATAAATGGGGATTTACCGCTACAAGTATGCTCCGTAACTTTGCAGTCGTGCAACTAAAGTCTGTCAAGTTATGGAAAAGAAAAACAGAATCATCCTCTTCTGGACCCTCACCATCCTTGGATTCCTAGCCCATTCACTCGCTGATGCGCTTCCCGCCTTCTGGGGACAGAGCATCGCCGCCCAGCAAGGTC
>JAEEGI010026868.1_pt1 | contig 11063 bp, 10 predicted proteins | sample 8958751 | NCBI WGS metagenome assembly JAEEGI01 (sample SAMN16246545, study PRJNA631951) | gut metagenome | biome: gut microbiome; feature: rumen; material: KS-attached | host: Bos | place: Iran: Karaj | collected 2018-10 | reverse complement strand
CATGTTTGAAAAGGCCACCCCGCTGATCTTGGCGGGCTTCTGGCTGACCATCCGCATCTCAATCGTTTCGCTTTGTCTCGGTATGATTCTGGGACTGATTACCTGTCTGTTCCGGTTGTCAAAGCTGCGTGTCATGCGCTTTCTGGCCGGCGTCTATATCTGGATCATCCGCGGCACACCCATGCTGGTGCAGGCGCTGATCATCCACTTCGGCATTCCGCAGGTGGTCAACCTGATTCTGCGGGCCATGGCGGACGGCGGCGATTTCAAGAAGTTCACGTTCACCGCGTTCGCGTCCGGCGTCATCACGCTGACGCTCAACGCCGGCGCCTATCTGTCCGAGATCTTCCGCGGCGGTATTCAGGCGGTCCCCGTCGGGCAGAGCGAAGCGGCGAGAAGTCTCGGTATGACCGGTTTCGGCACCATGATGAAGATCGTGCTGCCGCAGGCGTTCAAGATCGTCATCCCGTCGCTGGTCAATCAGTTCATCATCACCATCAAGGATACGTCCATCCTCTCCATCATCGGGCTGGCGGAGCTGGTCAACAAGGCCAAGGTTTACGTCGGTTCCACCTATCAGTACATGGAGACGTATCTGTTCGTTGCGGTTTGCTACCTCGTGTTTACCTCGCTGCTGATGCTGCTGTCGCGGTTTGTGGAAAAGAAGCTGAAATACGCGAAGAAGTAGCGGCACGGCCGCAGGGAATCTTTCGGAGAGGACGGTTTTGTTATGAGTGAAGAACGCGCGGCGGTCGTTTCCGCCGATCCAAACGAAAAAAAGATCATTATTTCGCATCTGAAAAAGTGTTTCGGGGACCACGAAGTGCTCACCGATATCAATCTGGAGGTCACCAACGGCGAGGTGGTCTGTATCATCGGACCCTCCGGCAGCGGGAAATCCACGCTGCTGCGGTGCATCAACCGGCTGGAAAACCCCACCGCCGGCACGATCATCGTGGACGGCAACGATATCACCGATAAAAAGGCGAATATCAATAAGATCAGAGAGAACATCGGCATGGTGTTTCAGCAGTTCAATCTGTTCCATAACCATACCGTTTTGAAAAATATTACGCTCGCGCCGATCGACCGAAAAAAATATACGCGGCAGCAGGCGCACGACCGCGCGACCGAATTGCTGGAGCGCGTCGGTCTTTCGGAAAAAGCCGCGTCCTATCCCGGCGAGCTTTCCGGCGGACAGCAGCAGCGCGTCGCCATCGCGCGGGCGCTGGCGATGAACCCCGACATCATGCTCTTTGACGAGCCGACCTCAGCTCTGGACCCCGAAATGGTGGGCGAGGTGCTTGCCGTTATGAAGGAACTGGCGGCGGAGGGTATGACCATGGTGGTCGTGACGCACGAAATGGGCTTTGCCCGCGAGGTCTCCGACCGGGTCATCTTTATGGCGGACGGCGTGATCGTCGAGGAAGGACCGCCCGATCAGGTGTTCGATGCGCCGCAGGAACCGCGGACGAAGGACTTTTTGAACTGTGTGTTGTAAGAAACGTGAATATAAAGCAGCCTGCGGAGGATGTCCGTCAGGCTGTTTTTTTGAAGATACAGCGAACCGGCAGACGGGAAAGACAAAGCGGCGAACGCCCCTCTTGTATTCTTGTTCGATTTGTGCTATAATATAATTACCCTAAATACAGGAGGCATTATCATGGACGATATCAAAACCTTTTTTGACGGTATGGCAGACGTGATCTCTTCGTTCTTTGTCAGCATTCTGTTCTTCTTTTTCAACAGATAAAAGACGGACGCGAACAGGAACTGAGAACCGCACAGAAATATCAGCAGCATGAAGATGAAAAGACGGGACCGCCGCGCGCGGTTCTGTTTTTTTCTTTACAAAACAGAATTATGAAAAATTAAGCTTTCTGAACAGCGCTTTACAAACCCCGGCTTTTTGGCTAAAATCAAAACGGTGATCCGGGACGGCGGGTCGGTTCGAAGTAGCCGGCGGCGCGCTTCGGATACGGAAAGGTGGGTTTGCTGTGTATACGTGGAATATGATCGTGAACGTCATTGTGTCTGCCATTATGGTCATCGAGGCGGTGTTTGCACTTCCGTTTCAAAGCGCGGTGTTCTTTATCGACAACGAAGCGTCGGTGTTCGAAAGCGGCGACGGAATGTACACCGTGATCTGGTCAACGTCTTTGCCGGGAACGGGGTATGTGACCTATACCTATGAAGGTGAAGAGTATATCGTCAAGGATCTGCAGAACTCCGCGGTCCGTACGGAGGACACGGTCCACAGCGTCCGGATCCCGAAGGCGCATCTCGACCATAACACCTATACTTACGCGTCGCAGCAGATCGGCACAAGGCGCGCGTACGTCGCCGTCAAGGGGCGGACCGTCACCTCAAAGCCGGTCGCGTTCCAGGGCTACGCCGGGCAGGAGACGATCCACGCGCTGGTGCTGTCGGATATCCACGAGAACCCCGTCAACGCGCAGAAGGCGGTGGACAACTTCGACGCGGCGCCCGATCTGCTGGTCCTGAACGGGGACCTCGTCAGCTATATGACGTCGGAGCTGAAGTTCAAGCAGGTCCTTTCCTATGCCCATCAGTTCTCCGGCGGCAGTATTCCGGTCATCTATACGCGTGGCAACCACGAAAACCGCGGCACCTACGGCCCCAAGGCGGTCGATATCTTCAAGACGTCGACGCGCGGACAGTATTTCACCTGCAGCTACGGACCGATCTCGCTGCTCTGTCTGGACACCGGCGAAGACAAGTCGGACGACGACTGGACCTACAGCGGGCTGGTGGACTCGACGACTTATGTCGCGCAGGAGACCGAATGGCTGAAGACCCTGACGCCCGACGAGGACGCCGCGTACCGGGTCGGGATCGCGCACATGCCGAACCTCAACAACCGCTACGGCAACAACTGGATCCCGCTGCTGACCGATCTGAAGATCGACCTGTTCGTCGCGGGCCACAAGCACCGCGTGAACTTTGAATATCAGCGGCAGCGCGCCCCGTTCTATCAGATGCTCGACGGCGGAAAAACGAACGACGACGGCTTCGTCGCGACCATGCTCACCTTCGGCGGCGGGAAGATCAAAGCGACTTGCTACGACGACCAGAAGAACTTTGTGGGCGAACACACCTATGAGATCAAACGGTGACCGTTCGCCGCGCGCGGACGGACCGGAAAGAGGCGGGAAGCACCTGTCTCTTTTTTCTTTTCCAAAATCGCGCGATATATAGACTTTAGATCGCGTTTGTGATATGATACATACATTGGGTTCCCGCGTTCTGAAACCGGCGGGAACGACACGGGAGGTCCGCTATGCTGAAAAATATCCCCAAACTTTTATCGCCCGCACTGCTGAAGGTCCTTTGCGAAATGGGACACGGCGACGAGATCGTGATCGGCGACGGAAATTTCCCCGCCGCGGCGAACGCGAAACGCCTGATCCGCGCCGACGGGATCGGCGCCTGCGAGATGCTCGACGCCGTGCTGCAGGTCTTTCCGCTGGACCAGTACGACGCGAACAACTTCGTGCTGATGCAAAAATGCGAGGGAGATACCGCCGACACGAGCATCTGGAACGACTACGAAGCCATTCTGCACCGCTATGAGCCGGACGCGACCGTCTCGTTCGAAGAGCGGTTCGCCTATTACGACCGGGCGAAGAAGGCCTACGCGATCATCGCGACGGGCGAAGAAAAGCAGTATGCCAATATCATTTTGAAGAAAGGCTGCGTGTTGTGATGAAAACGTTTGCGACCTACTTTCAAAACGACGAAAAAGAACCGCTCCAATACGGCGAAGTCAACCTGATCAACCCGCCGCGGCAGCGGCTGCGCGGCGAACCGCTGCGTTTGGGCGTCGAAGCCGTGCCGGTGTTCTGCGGCTTTTGCGGGACCGACCATGAGCTGATGAACATGGGACGGAAAGGGCTGCTCGGTCCGAAGTTCCCCGCGGGGCAGACCCGGCTGATCAACGGCCATGAGGGCGTTGTCTGGGTCCCCGGCGAACAGCGCTTTGCCATCGTGCTGATCCGCGGCGGCGACAGTTATGATCCGACGCGCTTCACAGAAGACGAAACTTATTTTGAATACGGCTGCGACGGCGCGGACGGCATCTTCTGCGACAAGGGGTATTTCAACCCCGATATGCTGCTGCATCTGCCGGAACAATATGAGGGCTTGCAAAAGCTGCCGCTGTCTCTGGCAAAGAAGCTGGTCTTCTCCGACCCCTACGCCTGCGCGGTGTTCCAGCATGAGCGGATGTGCGACATCGGCGAAGCGCAGCTGTTCCGCGTGGTAATGGCGAAGGAAAAGTGTGACGAACCGACCGCGCGCAAAAAAGCCGTGGAAGCCGCGTTCGCGCGCGTGGTGATCTTCGGCCTCGGCACGACGGGTCTGTTCATCGGAGATCAGATCCGCCGCAACCATCCGAAGGCGAACATCCTCTTTGTCGCAAGAAGCGACGCGGAGAGCGAAAAGGCGCGGTTCGTCAAAGATGAGCTCGCGTGCGACTATCTCTCTTCCGGCGGAATGGACGAAGCGGAAACCGCCGCGGCGATCACGGCGCGCATCGGCGGCAGGGCGACGATCTTTGTCGGCACGAGCGGCACCGAAGCGGAGCACCGCATCGCGTTCGCGCAGGGCGTCCTCGGCTGCAACGGAATTTACAACAGCTTTTCGCTCGGGCCGAAGGTCACCTATGACACGATGCCGTTCGGCTTCCAGAATCACGTGATCCTCGCGTCGATCAACTTTACGCAGGCGCACATGGAGACCGCGATCCGCCTGCTTTGCGAAAGCCGGTTCGACCGCCTTGTGAAGCTGATCGACAAAGATGCATTCACAAGCGACCCGATCGGCGCTTACGAAAACAAGATCTACAGTAAAGGCGCGCCGCTGAAAACGGCGGTCGTCTGGAACCCCGCCTATCTCGATATGGAGGCTTGACATGAAAGCAATAGAAATCACCGCGCCCGGCAAAATCCGGATCATTGAAAAAGAAGCGCCGCAGCCGAAAGAGGGCGAAGCGCTGCTCAGGGTGCTGTACGGCGGCATCTGCGGCGCGGACGTCGCGTCCTACACGGGCAACCAGCCGTTCACGACTTATCCGCGGATCCCGGGGCATGAGTTTTCTGCCGAGATCGTGTCGATTCCCGCGAACGACAGGGGGCTGAAAGCGGGCGACGTCGTCACCTGCAACCCCTATTTCAACTGCGGAACCTGCTACGCCTGCAGGCGCGGGCTCGTCAACGCCTGCCACGACAACCAGACGATGGGCGTCCAGCGCGACGGCGGCTTTCAGGAATACATCACGATGCCCGTGGAGCGCATCATCGACGGCAAGGGACTTTCCGCGAAGGAACTCGCGCTGATCGAGCCGTTCTCCATCAGCTGCCACGCGCTCTCCCGCGCCGAAGTGCGCCCGGGCGACAATCTTTTGATCATGGGTGCGGGACCGATCGGTCTGTTCGCGCTGCTGCGGGCGAAAGCCCTCGGCGCAAGGGTGCTGATCGCCGATATGCTCGAAAGCCGGCTCGCCCTCGCAGCGTCCTTCGGCGCGGACCGGACGGTCAACGTCAAAGAGACCGACCTGCACGACGCCTGCGGCGCCTTCACCGGAGAATGCGGCTTCGACGTCTGCGTGGAAGCCTGCGGCGCGCCTGAGACATTTTTGTCGTGTATCGGCGAAGCGGCCCACGGCGCGAATATCATTCTGATCGGCAACGGCAAGCGGGAGACCACGTTTGTCCATTCGATTTTACTCAAAAAAGAACTCAACGTCTTCGGCAGCCGCAACGCCTTCACACGCGACTTTGAAACGCTGATCGACCTCGTCAAAAGCGGCAAAGCCGACGTGCTGAAGATGGTCAGCGGCGTGTACGCCATGGAGGACGCCGCCGCGGCGTTCGAGGCGCTCGCGCACAACGACGGCACGCTCGCCAAGCTGCTGATCCAAATCGGTGACTGAGATGAAAGAAACGATCTTACAATTCGGAACGGGCAACTTCCTGCGCGGCTTCGTCGATTGTTTTATCGACACGCTGAACAGGCAGGGACTGTATGACGGCAAGGTCGTCATCGTCTCGCCGACGGACTCCAAAGCCGTGGAGACGATCAACGCACAGGGCGGCAGATACCACCTGATCCTGCGTGGCGTGGAAAACGGCGAAGCGGTCAGCAAAACGACGGAGATCACCTGCGTATCGCGGGCGGTCAATCCCTACCGCGACTTTGACGCGTTTCTGTCGCTTGCCGCGAACCCCGATCTGCGCTTTATCGTCAGCAACACGACCGAAGCAGGCATCCGCTTTGACGGCGCCTGCCGGTTTGACGACCGCCCCGCGGCGTCCTTTCCGGGAAAGCTGACGCAGTTTTTGTACCGGCGGTACCAACTGTGCCTCGGCGGACTGGTCATGCTGGCGTGCGAGCTGATCGACGACAACGGCAGAGCGCTCAAAGACTGCGTGTTGCGCTATGCCGTGCAGTGGAATCTCGGCGACGGCTTTGTGTCGTGGCTCCAAAAAGAAAACCGCTTTTGCGGTACGCTCGTGGACCGGATCGTGACGGGCTTCCCGAAAGAGGAAGCGGAGGAAATCTTTGCCGAGCTCGGCTGCCGCGACGCACTGCTCGATACCGCCGAACCCTATCACCTCTGGGTGATCGAGGGCGACTGCGAAACGGAACTGCCGCTGCAAAAAGCGGGCTGCAATGTGATCTGGACAGATGACGTCGCGCCGTATAAAAAGAGAAAGGTGCGCGTCCTCAACGGGTCGCACACGTCGCTCGTGTTCCCGTCGCTGCTTTGCGGCGTCGAGACGGTCGGCGAGAGCCTCGGCGACACACAGCTGAACGACTTCTTGCACACCTGTCTGTTCGGGTATATTCTTCCCGTGCTCGGCGATAGCGAGGAAAACCGCGCGTTTGCCGCGGCGGTGCTCGAGCGCTTCGCTAACCCATATATCCGGCATTTGTGGAAGTCGATCTCGCTGAACTCCGTCAGCAAATACACGGCGCGCGTGCTGCCGACGGTGCTGGACTGTCAAAAACAGCGCGGGTCTCTGCCGAAGCCGCTGGTGTTTTCGCTCGCCTGCCTGATCCAATATTATAAAGAAAACGACCCGACAGACGACGCGGCGGCGATCGACTTTATCCGGACGCACGGCGTGTCCGACATGCTCGCAAATACCGATCTCTGGGGCGCTGACCTGCGCGATCTGACGGCGTTGGTCGAAGAGAGCCTGCGGCAGATCGCACAACACGGGATCAGGGAGGCGATCAGATGGAGTATGTCCTGATTCACAAAAACGACAACGTGAAGGTCTGTCTTGCCGACGGGCAAAAGTACGCCGTCAGGCAGATCAAAGCGGGGGAGCCGGTGATAAAATACGGCTTTCCGATCGGCGTCGCGACGAAAGACGTCGCCCCCGGCGACCGCGTGCACACCGAAAATCTCAAGACCGCGCTCACAGGACCGGAGACCTATCGCTATCAGCCCGCCTTCACGCCGCCGCAGCCGCTTTCTCCCGCGACGATAGAGGCGTATGTCCGGAAGGACGGCGGCGTCGGCATCCGCAACGACCTTTGGATCATCCCGACGGTCGGCTGCGTGGACGGGGTCGCGCAAACGCTCGCGCAACAGACGGGCGCGTTCTGCTTCGGCCATCCCTATGGCTGCAGTCAGCTCGGCGACGACCTTCTCGTGACGCAGAAAACGCTGGCGGGGCTGATACGGCACCCCAACGCGGGCGGCGTGCTCGTCCTCGGGCTCGGCTGTGAAAACAACGGGATCGACGCGATGCGGCAGCTGCTCGGCGACTATGACGAGACACGCATCCGCTTTCTCAACTGTCAGGACTGCGGCGACGAGATCGCGGCAGGTACGGCGATTCTGGAAGAACTCAAAGCGCTTGCCGAAACAGATCAACGCACGGCAGTGCCGGTTTCCAAGCTGAAACTCGGGCTCAAATGCGGCGGCAGTGACGGCCTTTCGGGCATCACCGCGAACCCGCTTTGCGGCAGGGTGACCGACCGGCTCGTCGCTATGGGCGGCACGGCGGTGCTCACCGAGGTGCCGGAGATGTTCGGCGCGGAGCAGCTGTTGTTCGACCGCTGCGTCAGCGAAGACGTGTTCCGAAAAGCGGTCGCCCTGATCAACGATTACAAGCAGTACTTTCTCGCCCACAATCAGCCGGTCAGCGAGAACCCCTCGCCCGGCAACAAAGAGGGCGGGATCACGACGCTCGAGGAAAAGTCGCTCGGCTGCGTCCAGAAGGGCGGCACGGCGCCGGTAACGGCGGTACTCGATTACGGCGACACGGCCCGTACGCCGGGGCTCAACCTCCTGAACGGACCTGGCAACGACATGGTCGCCGTGACGAACCTCGCCGCGGCGGGCTGTCAGCTGATCCTGTTTACCACGGGGCGTGGAACGCCGCTTGGCGCGCCGGTCCCGACGATCAAGCTCGCGACGAATACCGCGCTCGCAACGAAGAAGCAAAGCTGGATCGACTTCGACGCGCAAACGCAAAATGAAAACGACCTGTTTGAGCTGCTGCTCGCGACGGCGAACGGCAAACAAACGAAGAATGAGGCAAACGGCTTTCGCGAGATCGCCCTGCTGAAGGATGGTGTGACGTTATGATCATTGACAGCCATGTGCATCTTTGGAAAACCCAGAACGGCCGCGTGGCGGGGAAACCGGTCTTTTCGGTCGGCAACGGCAAAAGCGACTTCGGCGGGACAGTCCGTCAGATGATGCCGCCGTACATGGTCAGCGGTGAGAACACGCCGGAGATGCTGATCGCCAATATGGACTACGCCGGCGTCAGCGCGGCGGTGGTTACGCAGGAGGAGATCGACGGCAATCAGGATGCATACCTCCTCGCGGCGAAGGCGAAGTACCCCGACCGGCTGAAGATCTGCTCGCTGTATGAGGAGGGCAGACCCTTCGCGCTCGACGGCTTTGACGGCGTCAAGCTCTGCGCCGGACGGTTCCCCACGCAGGACCTGACACAGCACGAAGCGGTGTTCGACGCGGCAAACAAGCATGGCAAGTTCCTGTTCATCGAACTGGCGGACGGAGACAGACAGACCGCGTCGCTCGCGGAAATGATCCGGCAGTACCCCGACCTGCGCATCGCGATCGGGCACTTCGGCATGGTGACGCGGGCGGGCTGGGAGGCGCAGATCAAACTCGCCCGCCACGAAAACGTCCGCGTCGAAAGCGGCGGTATCACCTGGCTTTATAACAGCGAGTTCTATCCGTACCCGTCTGCCGTCCGCGCGATCAAAGAAGCGGCGGAACTCTGCGGGATGGAGAAGCTCATATGGGGCAGCGACTACCCGCGCACGATGGTGGAGATCACCTACAAGATGAGCTATGACTTTGTATTGAAATCAAAGGAACTGACCGAAAAAGAAAAAGCGGCGTTCCTGTTCGAAAACGCCGCAAAGTTCTATGGGTTCGACAATCTTGTCCCGTGTAAAAAGATTCCGAATATTCTGGAAGATTAAACGCAACAAACGCCGCCCTTAAGGCGGCGCTTTTGTTTTTTACATCAACTGAATACAATCGCCCGTATCCTCCACCGGAACGATCGCGACGCGCTCGTCGCCGGAAGAGTTCGGCGTGTGGTAGGTGAACAACAGCAGCCCGTTCGCGGAAAAGAGCATCCCGTGACCGCCGTCGCTGTCGATCAGCGGGGGCAGGTGCTCAAAGGCACCCGTGATGCTGCCGTCCGGGAAGCGGACGAGGCATTCCGCGTACTGTCCGTTCAGGATCGTTGACCAGAGCATCAGCAGCGCGCCGCCGGTCGTTTTGTAAAGAAACGGGCCGTCGGTGACATAGTGGCGGCCGTCGGGACGCTTCTTGACGTAGGACGGGTCGGAGCCGTGAAAGAGCAGCACCGGCTCGCCCGCCGCGGCGGAAAGGTCGTCAGAAAGAGGCAGGTAGCAGATCGTCCCGTCGATGATCTGCGTATGCTCGTGACAGAAGACGAGATACGGTTTGCCGTCTTCGACATAGAGCGTCCCGTCGAGGCACTCCCATTCGAAGGGCGTGACGGCGCCGTCGCTGTGCGGGCGGAAGGGACCCATCGGACGGTCTGCTTTGAGCACATAGGTGCCGCGCAGGCCGTTCTCTTTCGTGAACGTCGCGAACATATAGTAAGCGCCGCGCCATTTGTGCACTTCGGGCGCCCAGTTGACCTCGGTGTTCAGCCCGTAATCGGCGGAGGTGAAACAGGGGGTCGGGTCGCTCCATACGGCAAGGTCGGTCGACGTGTAGACGTCGAAGCCGCCGACATGCCGCCCGAACGAAGCGGCGCGGGTGCCGTACAGGTAATAGGTCCCGTCTTCGACGAGAATAAAGGGGTCGCGGATGTTGATCTCTTTGGCGCGCATAAAAAACGCTCCTTTCCGTCGTCGTTATCTTTATTTTATATCAAACGCGGGAAAAATACAAGGGAAACCTGCGCGGTTTTCCGCCGTAAAAGGCGGTTCACAGTTCTTTTGCAAATGATTGATACTTCTGTGATAATCCTGTGATATACTGAAAACGGCAAAAAAGGAGAGGTCACATGCAGAATACAAAAAAACCAATCCGCTATTACGCGGTGCTGGGCGCGTCGGTGCTCGCGGGCAACGCGCTTTTGGCGTTTCTTGTGGCGGCATTTGTGCTGCCGCGTGGGATCGTCATGGGCGGCACGACCGGGATCGGGATCGTGCTCTCGAACCTCACGGGGCAGGATACGGCGCTGTTCGTGCTGCTGCTCAATCTGGCGCTGCTGGTGTTCGGGCTATGCGTCCTCGGAAAGACGTTTTTTCTTTCCACGGCGGCGAGCTCGGTGCTCTATCCGGCGTTCCTCGCGCTGTTCCAGCGCGTGCCCGGACTTGACGCGATGACGGACAACGATCTGCTCGCGGCGATTTTTACGGGTCTGCTGATGGGCGTCGCGCTCGGGCTGGTGATGCGCGTCGGCTCGTCGACGGGCGGCATGGACGTCGTCAACCTCGTGTTCCATAAATGGTTCCACCTTCCAATTGCCGTCCTTGTCTGGGCGTCGGACCTGATCGTCGTC
>JAEEGI010026867.1_pt1 | contig 11063 bp, 8 predicted proteins | sample 8958751 | NCBI WGS metagenome assembly JAEEGI01 (sample SAMN16246545, study PRJNA631951) | gut metagenome | biome: gut microbiome; feature: rumen; material: KS-attached | host: Bos | place: Iran: Karaj | collected 2018-10 | reverse complement strand
CCCCACCAAGAAGAGCCAGGTCTTCTCCACCGCCGCCGACAACCAGACCAGCGTGGAGGTGAACGTCCTCCAGGGCGAGCGTGAGATGGCCGCTTACAACAAGTCTCTGGGCCGCTTCCATCTGGACGGGATCGCCCCCGCCCGCCGCGGCGTGCCGCAGATCGAGGTCTCCTTCGACATCGACGCCAACGGCATCGTGAACGTGTCCGCCAAGGACCTGGGCACCGGCCGGGAGCAGCATATCACCGTCACCAGCTCCTCCAACATGTCCAAGGAGGACATCGAGCGGGCCGTCAAGGAAGCCGAGCAGTATGCCGCCGAGGACGCCAAGCGCAAGGAGGAAGTGGACATCCGCAACCAGGGCGACCAGATGGTCTATCAGGCCGAGCGCACCCTGGAGGAGGCGGGCGACAAGCTCTCCGACGCGGACAAGGGCCCGGTGAAGGAGCAGATCGAAAAGCTGAAGACCGCCCTGCAGGGCACCGACTCCGCCGCCATCAAGGCCGCTACGGAGGAGCTGACCCAGGCCTTCTACAAGCTCTCCGAGAAGCTCTATCAGGCCAACGGCGCGGCGGGTCCCCAGGGAGCCCCCGGCGGTGATCCGGGCGCGGGCTATGCAGGCCCCAATCCCGGCGGCGGCAGCGCGGGCGCCGGCTATCAGGACGCCGACTACGAGGTCGTGGATGACGACGACAACAACAAATAAGCACCGGTATTAAATCATCTTCTTTCTCTGCTTCGCGCCGTCGGCTGCTTTTTTGCCGACGGCGCGCGGCAGGTTTTTCGGACATAGGGAGCGGCGCATTTTCAGACCGCTCCGGAGAGCAAGCGAGGTGGCAACATGGCGGATAAACGGGATTATTACGAGGTCCTGGGGCTCCAGAAGGGGGCCAGTGAGGACGAGATCAAAAAGGCATACCGCCGTCTGGCCAAAGAAAACCACCCGGACATGAATCCGGGTGACAAGGGCGCAGAGGCCCGGTTCAAGGAGATCGGAGAAGCCTACGAGGTGCTGTCCGACCCGGAGAAGCGTTCCCGCTACGATCAGTTCGGCTTCGCCGGGGTCGATCCCAATTTCGCGGCCGGTCAGGGCGCGGGGGGCGGCTTTGGCGGCGGCTTCGGCGGCTTCGGTGATTTCGACATCGGAGATATTTTCGATTCCTTCTTCGGCGGCGGAGCGGCCCGCGGCGGCGGCGCGCGCTCGGCCAACGCCGCCCGGCGGGGGGAGAATATCCGCGTCCAGGCGGAGCTTACCTTTGAGGAGGCGGCCTTCGGCTGCACCAAGGAGGTCCCCGTCTCCCGCATCGAGAACTGCCCCGAGTGCGGCGGGACCGGCTGCGAGAAGGGCACCACCCCCGAGGTCTGCAAGCGCTGCTCCGGCACGGGCACCGTCCGCAGCCAGGTGCGCACCGCCTTCGGGGTCATGTCCAGCTCCTCCCCCTGCCCGGACTGCTCCGGCACCGGCAAGATCATCCACAGCCCCTGCCGCAAATGCCGCGGCAAGGGCGCCGTGCGGAAGAACACCACCGCCAAGGTGGAGTTCCCCGCGGGCATCGACGACGGGCAGACCTTGTCCGTCCACGGGCTGGGCCACCGGGGCCTGAACGGCGGACCCGCCGGCGACCTGCTGGTCACCGTCTCCGTCCTGCCCCACAGCCAGTTCGAGCGGGAGGGCTTCGACGTATATTACGATATGCCCATCACCATCACCCAGGCAGCCCTGGGCGACAGCGTGGAGGTCCCCACCCTGGACGGGAAGGTGAAGTACACCATCCCCGACGGCACCCAGACCGGCACGGTCTTCCGCCTCCGGGGAAAAGGCATCCCGCGCCTCAATTCCTCCGGCCGGGGCGACCAGTTCGTGAAGGTGACGGTGCAGACCCCCATGAACCTCACCGGCGAGCAGAAGGAGCTGCTGCGCAAGCTGGGGGAGACCTTCGGAGAAGAGGGAAGGAAGGGAAGCATCCTGGGCGACCTCTTCGGGGAGGACAAGGGCAAAAAGAGCAAAAAGAAGAAATAAGCGCAGATGCGCAGATACACGGAGGCACGGGCGAAATCCGCCCGTGCCTCTTAGTTTTTTCGTCGCCTCCCTCTTTGAGGGAGGTGGATCCGGCGCCAGCCGGAGACGGAGGGAGTCAGAGTAATTCCCAGCGGTTGCTTCCAATGATAGCCGCTGTTTATCCTGTGCTGACTCCCTATTCCGCGCGAGGGGTAGCAGGCGCGTCCCAGCGTGGGGCTCTCGCGCCCGGAATGGGGACCCACCGTGCAGCGGTGGGCGCGTGCTACAATCAGGCGCTTCGCGCCAGCTCCCTCAGAGAGGGAGCCTTTTTGCCTCAGTAATCCCCGATGCTCTCCGCGTCCGGGACGATGATCATATACGCCCCGTCCCGGAGCATACGCAGCAGGGCCAGCATGTCCTCCTCCGTGAGGCTGACGCAGCCCGCGGTATACCAGTGGTCGGCGCTTTTGCAGTGGAGGAAGATAGCGCTGCCCCGGCTGTAAACGATGTCCTCCAGGTTGAAGCCGATGTTGACGGCGTATTTGTACTGATAGTAGTCGATCAGGTGCTCCCCGGGCACCGGAGTCTCGCTCTCCACCCAGGTGTTGAAGCTCTCGTCCTCAACTTCGGACCAATAGGAGGCCTCCGTGATCCGCCGCCAGGTCATGTCCGTCCCCGGATTCTCGCCGGTGCCGAAGGCCAGGGTCAGGGGAAAGGCGCCGATGGGGGTGGTCTTCGAGCCCATGATCCGCTCCTCGGCAAGCACCAGGCCGTTTTTCCCATAGCCGCAGGCAGCCTCCATCCGCAGCTGCCAGGCGCCTTCCTCCGCCTTCTCCCAGAAGGTCAGCGCATGGTCCACCGCCAGGACGATCTGGTCCGTCTTTCCCGCCGTGGCGCAGGCCGCCACCGCCGCTTGCAGGGGGGCCCGATCCTCGGGGGTTTCCGGCGGCGCGGGCTCCGCGGGAGCTTCGGTTTCTGGGGGAGGCGCGGTTTCCTCCGGAGACGGTGCGGTTTCCCCAGGCGCCTCCGTCTCCCGGGCGGGCGCCTCCGTCACCGGCGCGGGGGAGGGGGCGCTGACCGCTTCCGCCGTCGGCTCCGCCGGGGCAAAGACCGCTTGTGCCGCCTCCGGCGTCGGGAAAGCCTGTTCCGGCGCGCAGGCCATGAGGCCGAGGCAGAGAAGGAACGCCGGGAGCAGGGCAAAAACTGCGCGCCTTGTTCTCATCGCCTTTTCCGCCGCGCTCTCACTCCGGCAGGCACAGCAGCAAAATCCCCGCGATCAGGTTGACAAAGAGCAGGGCACAGACTTTCAGCCCCGCGCCGATCTCCTCGCCGCTGTTCAGCTTCCGGAAGATGCTGACGGTGATGGGGATGCACCAGGCCAGGGGGATGAGAAAGACGCCGAAGCCGATGCAGCCCAGGATCAGAAAGACCTTGGCCACGGTGACGAGACCGTCGTCCCGACGGGGAGGCGCGTCGTAATAGGGCGGCACATAGACCCGCTCAGCCTCCGCTGTCCCGGCTCCCACGGGCACGCCGCAGTTGCCGCAGAAATTCATCCCTTCGGAGAGGGGACTTCCGCAATTCGTGCAGTATTTCATATTTCCACCTTCTAAAAGGCACGGGCAGTCTTGCCCGTGCCTTTAATACCGTATGTCTCAGCCCCGGACGTTGTAGTCCGCGCAGAGGAGGTTCATGCTCTTCATCATCTTGTGGCAGTAGACCAGGGGCCCGATGATGATGAGGCAGCCCAGGATGCCCCAGCCCCAGAAGGTGCCGGCGCCGAATTTATAGGGAATGCCCCGGCGCAGAAGCTCGTTGCCGATGCGGTTGGAAATGCGGTGATACCACACGAAGGGGGCGATGCCCAGGGTCAGCCAGCTGAAAACGAAGGCCAGCAGGAGGAAGTTCATGGTCGTCTTCCGGTCATAGGGAGTGGCGATGGTATTGACGTCCTCGGTGATGGTATACATGACCCAGATCCCGTAGATGCCCAGGGTGATGAGGGACAGGAGGATCATCTTCAAAAGGCCGCGGTTGGTCCGCAGCTGCTTCACCGGCCCCCGGGCGTAGCCGCCGTAGTTCTGGTTCTGGTAAATGCTGCCGCCGCCGTTGGCGTTGTTGAGGTTATTGTTGTTGGTGTTGGTGTTGTTGCTGCTGCTGGTGTTGTTGATGATGATGGGCGGCATCTGGGAGACCGGCGCTGCTGCCGCCGCAGCTCGCGTCACCTCCAGCCGGGCGCCGCAATTGGGGCATGCGACGGCGTTCGCGGCGATCCTGGTCCCGCAATTGGAACAGAACTTGGTGTTCCCCTGGGGTGCGCCGCAGGAGGGACAGACCGCCGCATTGTTCGGCATTTGTTGGCCGCACTGACTGCAATACATGGCATTCACCTCATAAATATATTATGTATATTTGCTTCCCTTGCCGGGATCGCAGACGGTATTATGCCTTCCCCAGGGCTTTCAGCACCTTGTCGGGGGTGGCGGGGGGATCCACCCACACGCCGATGGCGTTGTGGATGGCCATAATGACCAGATGGGTGTTGGCCAGGCTGTGGGAGATGCCGCTGGCCCCGTAGGCCGCGTTGCTGGCCCTCGTCTCCAGGAATTCCTTTTCCACGGGCGGCGCGTCCAGCACGGTGGGCTTCAGGTAGTCGATCATGTTGGAGTTCAGCTGCACGCCGGTGTGCTCGTCGAAGATGAAATCCTCCAGCAGCTGGCAGCCGGTGCTGAAAAACATGACCTGGTCCACCTGGCTCTCCAGGGAGGTGGGCCGGATGACCTTGCCGGGGTCCGCCACCACGCCGAAGCGGAGGATCTCCACTTCGCCGGTCTCCTCGTCCACGGCCACCTCGCAGTAAGCGGTGTTCATGGCGTCCAGCTGCCTCGCGCCGGGGCCCACGCTCCAGACGGACAGGGGCGGCTTGCCGGTATAGGTGGCGAAGAGGTTCTCATTGGTGGCCTCCTTCAGGGGCAGGCCTATGCTGTGGTCCGCTTTCAGGCAGACCATGCCGTCCGCCATATCCAGCTCCTCGGGGGTGTGCCCTTTCAGGGGATTCTCTTTGCGGGGGCCGCCGAAGCCGCCGAACATGCCGGGGGCCGGCGGGTTACTCGCCTGGCGCACGGCGGATTCCAGGATCTGCCGCTTCAGATCGTTGGCACATTCCTTGGTGACCCAGGAGGAGGCGGTGGTGCCGTCGGAGCCGCCGCCCATGGGGGTGAAGGCCTCCCGGTAGTCGAAGTCCACGGCGATGTCCTCATACTTGAGGCCCAGCTCCTCCGCCGCCACCATGGCGTTGCACTCCACGCTGTAAATGCCCACATGGGGGCCCTGGGTGGGGAAGTGGACCACGCCGTTCCGCAGCTCCAGCTTCACGGAGTAGTTCATGCCGGAGTGCCGGGGGCACTGCTGATAGCGGAAGGAAGCCCCGTGGAGCCGCCCGTCGGGCAGGCGCTTGGCGCCGTCGGCGTGCCAGTTCCAGTCCATGAGCTTGCGGCCCTTTTCGATGCAGGCCTCGAAGGAGGGCACCGGGTCCGTGTCGTCCTTCTCCTTGGGTCCGTGGAGGTTTGCCCGGGCCACGTCGATGGGGTCGAGCCCCAGCTTTTCCGCGATCAGGTATTCCGCGACGCTGATGATGTCCCAGTTGAAGGGGCAGTGCTGGCCGGAAACATACATCATGCCCCGGTTGGAATCCACGATGTCCATGCGCTGCTTCACGTCGCCGCACTTGATGGAGGTATAGGGCCCGTAGGTCAGGTCGCCCGCCGTGCCGAAGGAAGAGCTGCCCCGGACGCCGCCGTCCGCCAGGGAATTGTCGATGATGGCGGTGATGACGCCCTTCCTGTCAAAGCCCACCTTCACATGGCAGAAGCGCTGGTTCATGAGGAAATCGAAGGTCTCCTCCCGGGTGTTCACGCAGCGGACGGGCCGCCCGGTGCGCTTACTCAGCAGGGGGGTGATCTCCTGGCTGCGCCGCAGGCCCCAGTCGCAATAGCGCCCGCCCATGAAAAGGCCCTCCTGGATGGTGTTCTCGATGGGCATGCCGTAGGACCGGGCGATGGGCTCCCGGTTGCGCACCGCGCCTTCGATGTGGAGGGTGGTCCCCCGGTAGGGGTCCTCCTCCCACCAGCCGATGGAGCCGGGGATGTTGGGCACCACGGAGCCGTAGGAGGGCATGTTCATGTCGAATTCCAGGGTAAATTCGCTCTCCGCCATGGCCTTCTCCGCGTCCCCTTCATCCAGACCGGCGTGGGAGACGTTGCCCTCCTTGGGGGGCAGGTCCGGCCCGCCGCCTCCCCGGTGGCCGAAGGTGGTGGGGGTGGGGTTGCCGGGGAAGATGACGAAAGCATCCTTCTCCGCGCCCTTTTTGATGTCCACCACATGGGGCAGCACTTCCCATTCGATGTCCAGGGCCCGCAGGGCCTCGTCGCACAGGTCCTCCGTCTCGCAGACCACGATGCAGCCCACCTCGGCCCCTTCCATGTCCGCGATGTTGTCCAGCCAGGGGCGGGGCGAGCCCCAGTGCTCCCCGTTGCCCACGAAGTTTGCGATATCCGGGTCCTCCCAGGTGAGGATGTCCACCACGCCGGGGATGGCCCTGGCCCTGGTGGTGTCCAGCTTCACGATCTTCGCGTTGGCATAGGGGCTGTGCAGGAACCTGGCATAGAGCATATCCGGCTTCACATAGTCCCCGCCGAACTTGGCGACGCCCGTCGCCACGGCGTAAGAGAGCACGCCCGGCAGATTGGGCTGGCCGACGACTTTAAAGTCCTCCCGCAGACCGTTTACACCCGCATAATCCGGCATAGTCCAGACCTCCTTGAAAAGGGAGGAGACGGCCCCTCCCGACTGATTGCTATATAACAAGGTAATTATAGCGGAAAGCGGCGCAGTTTTCCACTCTAATTTCAGGAATTGATTGCCTTTTTCCGAAAAGGATGGTAGGATAAGGAAAACTATACTGATTTACCGAAAGGAGCAATACAACATGATCGATTCCATGAAAAACGCATTCTGCCTGAAGGATAAGGTCGCCATCATCACCGGCGGCGACACCGGCATCGGCTTCGGCATCGCCACCGCCATGGCGGAGCAGGGCGCCAACATCGCCATCTTCTGCCGCCGTCAGGACCGGGCGGAGGAAGCCCTGCAGAAGCTGGCCCCCCTGGGCGGCACCTACAAGTGGTACAAGACCGACATCACCGACTATGACAACTGCAAGGCCAGCGTCGATGCGGTGGTGGCCGATTTCGGCACCGTGGACATCCTGGTGAACAACGGCGGCGTGGCTGCCATGGGCAACATCCTGGAGTACGGGGAGGACCTCAAGGAGTGGTTCCACTGCATCGATGTGGACCTCAACGGCGCTTTCCGCCTCTGCTACCTGGTGGGCAAGATCATGCGGGAGAAGGGCAAGGGCAAGGTCATCAACGTCACCTCCAACTCCGGCGAGATGTGCAACATCCCCTCCTTCACCCCCTACAACGTGGCCAAGGCGGGCCTGAACCGGCTGACCAAGTGCCTGGCCTGGGAGTGGGGCCCCTACCACATCAACGTCAATGCCATCGCCCCGGGCTACACCCATTCCAACCTCTCCTCCGGGGCCCCCAAAGAGGTGGAGGAGATGCTCACCCGCAACATCCCCTACGGGCGCTACGGCGAGCCCATCGAGATCGGCGCCCTGGCGGTCTACCTGGCTTCCGAGGCCAGCGACATCATGACCGGCGCCGTCCTCACCATCGACGGCGGCTATTCCCTGGCGCGCTGAAGCAGCTGAACGGGTACCCGGCGGCACCGCCGCCGGGTGTCCTTTTTCCGGCCCGGCCCTCCCATAAATACCCATAATCTGAATATAATTCACAAAATTCTCTTGACAATGAATATTTATGCGAGTATACTAGGCCACGTTCCCGTCGGAACGGGATAGAAATGAAAACCCAAACAAGGAAGAAGGATAAGGAAATGAAGAAGATCGTTGCGTTGGCGCTGGCGCTCGTGCTGCTGGCGGCCCTGTGCCTGGGCGGCTGCGCCAAGAAGCCGGCCGAGCAGCCCGCGGAGACCAAGGCTCCGGAAACCGCGCCTACCGCTGCGCCGGAACCTGCGCCGGGGACAGCCGACTTGAATACCGTTACTGCCGGGTCCCTCACCGTGGCCATCTCCCCGGACTTCGCGCCCATGGAGTTCGTGGATGTCTCCAAGACCGGCCAGGACCAGTATGTGGGCTTTGATGTGACCCTGGCCAAGTTCATTGCGGAAGAAATGGGCCTCAACCTGGTGATCAAGCCCATGAGCTTCGACGCCTGCCAGGCCGCCGTGCAGACCGGCAGCGTGGATATGTCCATCTCCGGTTACAGCTGGACCACCGAGCGGAACGAGAATTTCAACCTCTCCGATTACTACTATGCCGGCGACAACGAGACCGAGCAGGCCATCATCACCGTCAAGGAGAAGGAAGGCGCCTTGACCAAGGCGGAGGACTTCGCGGGCCTCACCGTGGGCGCGCAGACCGCCTCTCTGCAAATGAGCCTCTGCACGTCCCAGCTGCCCGAAACCACCGTCATCAAGGAATTTTCCGACATCGGCACCGCCGTGGAAGCGCTGCGCAACGGCAATATCGACGCCCTGGCCGTGGCCAAGGGCAACGGCGACGCCATCATCGCCAACAACGATCAGCTGGCTTTCACCGGCTTTGAGTTCGAGGTCGCCGAGGAAGCGGAAAACAATGTGATCCTGCTGCGGAAGGGCGCCGACGAGCTGACCGCCAAGGTCAACGAGATCCTGGCCAAGGCCTACGCCGCCGGGTACTACGGCCCCTGGTATGAGGACGCCAAGGCTCTGGCCGGCATCGAGACCTCCGAGGAGATCAGCTATGACGACGAAGGCAACGCGCCTGCCGACGAGCCCGCTCCCGAACCCGCTCCCACCCCCGTGGAGACCATTTCCGCCGGGTCCCTCACCGTGGCCATCTCTCCGGACTTCGCCCCCATGGAGTTCGTGGATGTCTCCAAGAGCGGTCAGGACCAGTATGTGGGCTTTGACGTGACCCTGGCCAAGTTCATCGCGGAAGAAATGGGCCTCAACCTGGTGGTCAAGCCCATGAGCTTCGACGCCTGCCAGGCCGCCGTGCAGACCGGCAGCGTGGATATGTCCATCTCCGGTTACAGCTGGACCCCTGAACGGAATGAAAACTTCAACCTCTCCGACTACTACTATGCCGGCGACAACGAGACCGAGCAGGTGATCATCACCGTCAAGGCCAGCGAGGGCAAGTGGGTCAAGGCGGAGGATTTCGCGGGCCTCACCGTGGGCGCGCAGACCGCCTCTCTGCAGATGAGCCTCTGCACGTCCCAGCTGCCCGAGACTACCGTCATCAAGGAATTCTCCGACATCGGCACCGCCGTGGAAGCGCTGCGCAACGGCAATATCGACGCCCTGGCCGTGGCCAAGGGCAACGGCGACGCCATCATCGCCAACAACGACGCCCTGGCCTTCACCGGCTTTGAGTTCGAGGTTTCCGAGGAAGCGGAGAACAACGTGATCCTGCTGCGGAAGGGCGCCGACGAGCTGACCGCCCGGGTCAACGAGATCCTGGCCAAGGCCTACGCCGCCGGGTACTACGGCCCCTGGTATGAGGATGCCAAGGCCCTGGCCGGTATCCCCACCTCCGAGGAGATCAGCTACGACGACGAGGGCAACGCGCCTGCGGAATAAGCCTGATTTCCCGACCCCGACGGGCCCTCCCGGTCCGCCGGGGTCGTGTATCTGCCCCGCAAATCTGATCTCCGGAGGTCATGAATTTGGATTTCTTCAGCAACATCGTCAAAATCATGGCGAAGTACTGGAAGGTCTTCCTGCTGCAGGGCGTGGGTTACACCCTGCTGCTGAGCGCCATCACCGTGGTCTGCGGCGCGGTGCTGGGCCTTCTGCTCTACCTGGGGCGCACGGCCCGCTTCAAGCCCCTGAACTGGCTGTGCATCGCCATCGTGGAGGTCGTCCGCGGCACCCCCATGCTGCTGCAGCTCTACATCGCCTATTTCCTGGTGCCCAAGATCCTGCCCTTCCATGTGACGGAATTCGGCAGCGTAGCCGTGGGCCTGGTCATCAATTCCGGCTGCTATGTGTCCGAGATCTTCCGCTCCGGCATCCAGGCCATCGACAAGGGGCAGACGGAGGCGGCCCGCAGCCTGGGCCTCAACGGGCGGCAGACCATGATGCGCATCATCCTGCCCCAGGCCATCAAAAACATCCTGCCCGCCCTGGGCAACGAATTCATCACCGTGGTGAAGGAGACCTCCCTGGCCTCCACCTTCTTCGTGGGGGATCTGATGACCTCTTACCTGAAGGTGAAGGGCAATACCTATCTCACCATGGAATGTCTCACCATCGTGGGCGTGATCTACTTCGTGCTCACCTTCATCCTCAGCAAGCTGCTGAATGCTTTTGAAAGGAGGCTGAAGGCGCATGACTGAGAACCTGATCGAGACCGTTGACCTCCATAAGAGCTTTACGGTGAACGGGAAGGAGACGCTGCATGTCCTCAAGGGCGTCACGGAGCATATCGCCAAGGGGGAAGTGGTCTCCATCATCGGCCCCAGCGGCGGCGGCAAGAGCACCTTCCTCCGCTGCCTGAACCTGCTGGAAAGGCCGGAGAGCGGGAAGATCATCTTTGAGGGCGTGGAGATCACCGGAGAGAAGGTGGATATCAACCTCCACCGGCAGAAGATGGGCATGGTCTTCCAGCATTTCAACGTCTTTCCCCACCTCAGCGTCATCAAAAACATCACCCTGGCCCCGGTGCTCCTGGGCAAGCGCAGCCAGGCGGAGGCCGACGAGCAGGCCGAGCAGCTGCTGAGCCGGGTGGGCCTGCTGGACAAGAAGGACGAGCATCCCGGCCGCCTTTCCGGCGGGCAGAAGCAGCGTCTGGCCATCGTGCGGGCGCTGGCCATGGAGCCGGACGTGATGCTCTTCGACGAGCCCACCAGCGCCCTGGACCCGGAAATGGTGGGCGAGGTGCTGGACGTTATCAAGGCCCTGGTGAAAAGCGGCATGACCAGCGGCATCGTCA
>JAEEGI010026865.1_pt1 | contig 11064 bp, 10 predicted proteins | sample 8958751 | NCBI WGS metagenome assembly JAEEGI01 (sample SAMN16246545, study PRJNA631951) | gut metagenome | biome: gut microbiome; feature: rumen; material: KS-attached | host: Bos | place: Iran: Karaj | collected 2018-10 | reverse complement strand
GGCGGCAGGAAGAAGGCGGCCGCCGCCCTGCTTGGCATCTCGCGCACCTCTCTGTGGCGCGTCCTCAAGAGCCTCGGCAAGTAGCGCTTTCCTCCGTACTTCTCCCACGCGCGCACAGCCGCACCGCTTGTGCATCCTAGCCCCCTCTTGGCCCCTCTCTCTCGGCCCCCCCCGGAGCCTGGAACCGCCCTTCAACCCTGCCGGCGCGCCCGCATCCCACGCGGAACCGGCGCCGCTCAACGCTTCACCCTGCGCACAGGGCATCATTACATGGACAAGGGAAAGATCTTTCTCCTCTCGGCTGCGCACATGAGTGCGGACATCAACGCGGCTGCCCTGCCTGCCGCGCTGCCCTTCCTGGCAGTGGCCTTCGGCTACTCCTATACCGAAGTGGCGGGCATCATGTTCTGCTACTCCGTTGCCGCCTCACTCGTGCAGCCCCTCTTCGGCTGGCTCTCCGACAGGCTCCACTGCTTCGCGCTCCTGCCCGTCTCCATCCTGCTCATGGGCTTCAGCATGGGCGCCGAGGGCTGGATGCCCTGGTACTGGGGCCTGTGGGTCTGCACGGCCCTGCTCGGCTTCGGCTCCGCGCTCTTCCATCCCGAAGGGGCGACCCTGGTCAACGTCCTGGCCGGCAGGGAGAAGGGCACGGCCATGAGCATCTTCTCGGTGGGCGGCAACATGGGCTTCGTGCTCGGTCCCGTGATCATCGCCCTCATCGTGCCGGCCTGGGGACTGAAGTCCACGGCCCTCTTCGCCGCAGCTGGCATCGTCACCGCCCTTGCCGTGTGGGTCGCCTTCGCCCGCATGCCGGCGCCCCAGCGAAAGCTCATCGACGAGAAGCGCCGGCCCACGGGCGTCAACGACTGGAAGGCCTTTGCCTGGCTCTCCGGGGTGCTCGTCAACCGGTCCGTCTTCCTGCAGGGCTTCCTTTCCTTCACGGCCCTCTACTGGATGCGGGTCTTCGGCTGGACGCCCTCGCAGGGCTCCTTCGTGCTCACCTTCTTCTCCGTGGCCGGCGTGCTCAGCAACCTGGCCGGCGGCACCCTCTCGGACCGCAAGGGCTACGTCTTCGTGCTGCGCATGACACAGATGCTTTCCCTGCCGGCCGTGCTCTGCTTCGCCTGGTCGCCCAGCCCCTGGCTCTCCATCCTGCTGCTTGCGCCCATCGCCTTCTGCGTCTATGCCTCGTATTCGCCCATGATCATTCTCGGGCAGATCTACCTCTCCCGCAATCTGGGCTTCGCGGCCGGCGTCACGCTCGGCGTTGCCAGAAGCGCCGGCGGCATAGCCATGCCCCTCATGGGCCTCATCGCCGATGCCTATGGCCTGCCGACGGCCTTCTGCTGCCTCGGCGTGCCGGCGGCCCTCGGCCTTGCGTGCGCCTTCAGGCTGCCCAAGGTGAAGTCGCTGGGCTAGCGCCGGCAGGCCGGGCCCATGCCCGGAAGGGGCTCTGGAAGCGGACTGGCCTGTCCCAGCCGCCTGCATGAACGAAAAGGACTCCCTGGCTCCGTCGGGGCTTGGGCGAGGAGGAACGCCATGGATCTCGAACACTTCGCGCAAGCGCCGGACCTGGAGCAGGAGCGCCGGCTGGTCAACGAGGAGTCGCTGGCCCTGTGCGAGGCCGCCCAGGCCGTGCTCGATGAAGACGCGGAGCTGGCCCGCGTGCTGCACGGCCTCTTCTACGGAGAGGACGAGCAGGACTTCATGGCTCTGTCCGGAGAGCATCCCTTCGAGGTGGCCAGCGGGCTGGTCGGCTACTGGCTGTGGGTGCTGGCCTCGGCTGGCCTGAACACGAAAGCGTCCAAGAGGGAAACGCCCCTTGAGATACTGCGGCGCAGGAATGAGCCGGTACTCCAGGGGCCCTTGCGGGATGTGGTGGAGGAGGCCTGCGTCTCGAGGCTGTCGCTCTACGAAGTGCAGGCCGTGGAAGGCCCCCGCATCCAGATTCTCGACCTGCTTGCCAAGGGAGCGGAGCCCGTGTGGGTGGACACCTATCCCAGCCAGGTCTTCTTTGTCCCCTGGGACATCATGGGCCTGCGCATCCTTGGCATTGGCAGGAGCTTCCGTGCATCCCACTCCGTGCACTTCTTCTCCAGGGAGCAGGGCCTGGCGCTCGCCAGGATCCTGCGCATTGCCATGCGGAAAAACGCCCGGCTCGCCCATCCCCTGCCCTGGGTGCTTCTCGTCGACCAGCCCATCGTCCGGGCCTGGTTCGACAACATCCTGAACCGCGACATGCCAGAGGATCCCCAGCCGGAGTATGATATGGCGCTGCTCGCCAGCGAAGGCGGGGAAGAGCTGCTGAAGCAGCGCATGCTGGCCTGGACCGGGGAGGCGAACGAACTGCTCGACGGCAGGACGCCGGCGAAAGCTGCCCGGATGGCGCGGGAGCGTGTCAAGGTCGTGAACATGCTCAAGTCCTTCGAGCATCAGGAAGCCCTCCGGGTGGACGAGATGGGCGGCGAGCCCTTCAGCTTCCGCTTCCTCTGGGAGAAGCTTGGCCTTAATCCCGGCATGCCTTCCCTGTAGGGCGACGAGGCGAGGCCCCCGGCGCCGGCCGCGTCTCAATCCGGCTTTTTTGCCTTGTGCGGGCCGAAAGCCAGAGCGCCCGGCCGGCAGGCCGGGGCAGGCGCCTGAAGCCGGGCCGGCGCCGAAAGGTGCGGCAGCTTGCCGCAAGGCCGTGTTCGGCCTTGGCGGGGCGCGCCCTTTGCCGGCCTCGTTGCGCGTGGCTGCGTAGCGCCTGCTCCTGGCAGAAGCGCCGGCTGCATCGACGCTTTCTGCATCGCCCCCTTGAGATGCCCTTCGTTGACGCCCTTCAGCCAATGCTGCCAGCCCAATGTTGCTGGCCCGATGCTGCTCCGTGTTGCTGTCTGTTGCTGTAGCATGTTGCGCTCTGAACGCAAGCCTCCTGCCCAATCCTGTCCTTGGCCTTTCGTCCATCGCCGGCATGAGGTCTGGGGAAGGCGCCTGCTTCCAGCGCAAGCCCCGCGATGTCTCGTGTCAACTCCCTGCAATCGCAGGCCTTTTTTGTGCCGGCGCGGGGCAGGGCAGGGCCGGAAGGCTTTGCCCCCAGCAGGGCGAGCCGCTGAGATTCAGGCGCGGCACGCTTTTTGCTTGTTTGCAGGCAGTTCGTCCAAGAATCCGGTCCTGGGTCCTGGGCTCCCTTGGGCAGGTGATGCCGCCTGCGCGGAGCCTGGTTCCTGTACGCTGGCGGAAGCCGATTGCCCCGGCCTCCGAGAGATGGCTTGAAGCCGGCCGCTTCCTTCCGGGGGGAAGGAGGCGGCCGGCGGCGCTTTCCTTATTTAAGGATAGAGAAGGCGATGCCGGCTGATGCCTGCACCTTCCTGTCCTGGGCGAAGGGCAGGGGGGCCTTGGCGGAACATGCCGGCGTGCTGGGAGCTGCTAGGCGGCTATTGGTTCAGGTCAGTGACGTTGCCACATCCGGGAGGGAGCCTGGCCACGGGCCAGCGGACGCAGAGCTTTTTCCAGAGACTGGCCCGATGCTGGCCCGAGACTGGCAGGGCCCCAAGCAGAAGCCCATCCCGGGACAGGCACAAGCCAGAGCGGACTGCCCGCTGGCAGCCGAGACATGTGCACCTCATGGCATGCTCCCTGATCCGGTTCCCAGGAGGCCTGGCCTCTCGCCGGCAGAGGCAAAAAAACTGTACTGAACTGCCTTGGCAGGCCTGGTTCAGTCTGGCGGTTAAAATTTTTGGATTGAGCTTTTGCGGGCCTTGCTGGACGGGATGGATTTCTAATATGCTTGAATCACTGAATATTTGTTTTAGAACTAGCTTTTTCAACATGCTTATAAAAAAGAGCTTGACAGAAAATCGGCAAAAGCGCTTGAAGGCCGGTGCAAAAAAGTGTACCAATCGGCCTGCGGCATTCCAGGTTCGCGCGCTGCTGAAAAGAGGGCACCCCGCTTTTTCGTGTCCCGAGTTCGGTTTTCAGCTGGTAGCGGCAACTTCTCCCAAAACAATTCTACCTGCAGAGACAAGGAACTCTCCATGAAAAAGCTTGCAGTTCTGCTTATCGCTTCCGGGCTGCTCCTCGGCGCCTCCACCAGCGCCAACGCTATCGACTTCAAGATGAAAGGCCGCTGGGTCATGGCCTTTGACTACGGCCAGCACGGCAACTTCTCCGGCGGCCATGGCCAGACCGGCTTCGGCAAGAGCGGCGAGGACGAATTCGAAGCCCGCCAGCGCGTCCGTATCCAGATGGACGCCGTTGCTTCCGAATCCCTCAAGGGCCAGCTCTACTTCGAAATCGGCAAGACCATCTGGGGCCAGGCCAAGGAAGGCGGCGCCCTGGGTGCTGACGGCAAGACCATCAAGGTTCGTCGCGCCTTCATCGACTGGAAGGTGCCGGAAACCGACCTCAAGGTCCGCATGGGCCTCCAGGGCCTCGGTCTGCCTGCTGCCGCGATCGGCACCTCCCAGGTCTTCGTGGACGACGTGGCCGCCGTCACCCTGTCCTACCGCTTCAACGAGAACGTTGCCCTGACCGCCTTCTGGGCCCGTCCCTACAACGACAACTATGACACCGTTAACGGTCTGGACAAGGATGGCAATCCCGTCAGGCTGGGCACCAACGGCAGCGCCAGCTTCATGGACAACGTCGACATGGGCGCTCTGGTCCTGCCGCTGACCTTCGACGGCGTGAAGGTTACGCCTTGGTTCGCCATGGCCGGTATCGGCCCCAATGCCCTTGCCGCCGAAAAGTACACCGATAAAAACGGCATCGACGTTTCCAACGCGAACAGTGCCCCGGCCACGAGCTGGAAGCAGACGGCTTATGGTCTGCTCCCCGCCTGGGGCGTTGTGAGCAATGACGGCAAGACGAAGTACTCGGATGTGATGAAGGACAAGTACGCCACTGCTTGGTGGGCTGGCCTTTCTGCCGACATCACTTACTGGGATCCCTTCCGCATCGCCTTCGACTTCGCCGCTGGTGGCGTCAACTACGGCAAGAGCCGCATGAACCGCGCCGGCTGGATGGCCGCTCTGCTCTTTGAGTACAAGATGGACTGGGGCATTCCCGGCCTCTACGGCTGGTATTCCTCCGGCGACAACAAGGATGCCGGCGACGGCTCCGAGCGCCTGCCCTACCTCTCCCTTGGCAACGGCAAGAACGCCTTCTCCAGCTACGCCTGGGACGGCCATCCTGACATCTCCCGCGAGTTCGTCATGGGCCACGGCATGGCCGGTACCTGGGGCATCGGCGCCCGCTTGAAGGACGTGAGCTTCCTCGAGGATCTCAAGCACACCTTCCGCATCAACTACATCGGTGGCACCAACAAGCACGGCCTGCTGAAGAAGGTACGCAAGTACAGCGCCACGAATGGTGTCTGGTCTCCTGCGGCCAACGCTGGTGGCGTGGGCGTGGAAAGCCTCTACCTGACGGATCTCGACTCCGTCATGGAATTCGGTTTCACCACCACCTACAAGATGTACGAGAACTTCGAGATCCGCTTCGACGCCAGCTATCTCGCCGTGTGGCTTGACGACAGCTCCAAGACCTGGGCGCAGACAGGCATGAATGGCGCTCACGGATCCCGCGACGTGCGCGACTGCTGGAACCTCAGCCTCTCCTTCGCCTACTCCTTCTAAGCAGCTCCGCTTCGTAGCCTCTGCCTGGCCTCGCCTGAGCAGGCTCTGCTGAAGCAGCACATATCGAGCCCCCCTTGGCCTCCTTCCGAGGATCTGGTCAAGGGGGGCTTCGGCGTCTATGATGGCGGCTGGGCGGGGGCGCCGGAAGGTTCCTTGCAGGTTCTTTGAAAGGCTCCTCCTGCAGCGGACCGGCCCGGCCCCCCGCTTGCCTCTTTCGTCAGCCCCTCCCTCTCATTCCTCCCAACACCATCACAGCAGCCACCCCGGCAGCAAGGAGAAGGCCATGTCGCTTTCACCCCGTTTCTGCTCTCTGCCTGCACTTGCGCTGGCCTGCCTGCTCGCGCTGCCGGCAGCAGCCGACGTTCCCTCGCCCGAGGGGGACATCCGCGAAGGCAAGGTCGAGCAGTGGCACCGCGCCTATCCCGGCACGGCGCCGGCGATGGAGGCCGCGCTTTCGCCCGACGGCAAAGCCATGCTCCTGCGCATCACGGCCAAGATTCCCACGTCCTACACCGTCCGCGTGGACGGCAAGATAGCGGCCAAGGGCCGTATCGCGGAACTCAAGGGCGGCGTCCAGACCGAATCCATCTCCCTTGCCGAGCATCCAGGCGAGCAGGGCGTACGCATCGTGCACGTCGACTACTCCCTTAGGGGCGTGGCGCAGGAGGACGGCGTCCTGCGCAAGACGGACGACCTGATAGCCGGCTGCCTGCGCGCCCGCTACGGCATGGCCACGTCCAGCGGCAAGACCGTCCTGAAGGTGCTGGATCTGGACGAGGAGGACGCCGACATCCTGAACCGCTGCGGCCTCTGAGCCCTGGCCTGTCCCGGCAGTTCCGGCGTCTGGGCAGTCCCGTGGCCGGATCGCCCTGTTATCCGGCAATGCTCCGCAGAGCCATAGACTGCGCCAGCCGTCCCGGCTGTCCATTGGCGCACGCGTTGCTGCCGTCAAGTTCCTCACCTCAAGCCCCTTTCCTCAAGCCCGTTTTCTCAAGGATCCTCAAGGAGGAAGCCATGTCCAGCCAAGCCCGCCTCGCCGGCCTGCTCTCCTGTCTTCTGGCCTTCGCCTTCGCGCTGCCGGTCCAGGCCGACGTTGCCTCTCCTGAGCGCGACCGCCGCAGGGCGGCCGTGGCCCAGTGGCACCATAAGCATCCCGGCACGACCCCGGCGATGGCCATTGCGCTGTCGCCAGACGGCAAGACCCTCGCCGTGAGCTTCGAGACCAGGACTCCTGCCGACTACAGCATCCAGCTGAACGGCAAGGACGCGGCCCAGGGGAAGCTTGCTGATCTCAAGGGCGGCGTCCAGACCCAGCACATCGACCTTGCCGAGCATCCCGGCAGGCAGGGGCGGTGGCGCGTTGCCGCCAGCTTCAAGCTCAAGGGCGTCAAGCAGGACGGTGCCAGGCTTGCCGAGTCGGGCGACAGCATCAACGGCTGCCTGTTCAAGCGCTTCGAGATCGTCGAGAAGGGCGGCAAGCCCGTGCTCAACGAGCTCGGGCTCGATGCCGAGGACTACTTTTTCCTGCGAGGCTGCGGCCTGTAGCAGCCTCCTTCGCCGGCCGCACTCCCCAGTACTGCTTTCCGGCCTTGCTCGCCGAGAGCCCCCCGCAAGCCAGGCGCTTCCTGCAGGCCGCGCCAGCGCCTGCCCTCGAGCTTTTGCCCGCGAGTCCTGCCCCCTGTCCTCAAGGAGAAAGCCATGTCGCCTTTCCGCTGCCTGCCCAGCCTGCTCCTCTGTCTTGCCGCCAGCCTCGCGGCCATGTCTGCCCGCGCCGACATGGCCTCCCCGCAGGAGGACATCCGCGCGGCCAAGGTGGCCCAGTGGCACCAGCGCTATCCCGGCACCGTGCCGGCGCTGGACCTCGCCCTCTCTCCTGACGGCGCAAGCCTCGCCGTGCGCTTCACGGCCAGGACGCCTGCCGACTACAGCATCAAGCTGAACGGCAAGGAAGCGGCCAAGGGAAGCCTCGCGGACGGCAGGGGCGGCGTCCAGACCCAGACCATCGCCCTGGCCAAGGAGGCCGGTAGCCAGGGCGAGTGGCTGGTGCACGCCGACTTTACGCTCCGGGGCGTGCGGGCCAGAGGGGACAAGCTTGCCGAGACGGGCGAGCGCATCGCAGGCTGCCTGCGCAAGCGCTTCGAGATCGTCGAGAAGGGCGGCAAGCCCGTGCTGAACGAGCTTGGGCTCGACGGCGAGGACGCCTTCACCCTGCGCAGATGCGGCCTGTAGGCAGCCCGTGCTTCCTTGACTGCGCAAAGAAGCCCGTTCAGGCTGGACCGTGGCCCCTTGGCTCGACACTTCCTTGCTTCTTTGCCCCCTTGCCCCCTTGCCCCCGCAAGACAGGGCCGGCGCGGCAGAAAAAGGTCAGAGCAGGCAGGGGACATTCCGTGCAGGATGCTTCAAAGCGGAATGAAGCAATCCAAAATTCTGCTTGACGGAGAAGTAACGCCTGTGACACAAGCCTAGCCCGAGCATTCTGCCTGCGCTTGGATTGTATCTTGCACCATGCCTTGTGCCATGCGCCCGCAGACGGCATGAAGGAGTCCGCCCCATGAACCGCACTGTCTCGCTGGCTTTGGCAGCCCTGCTTCTGACCTCCCTTCCCGCACCGGCCAGCGCTGTCCCTCTGGAGCGCATCTCAGCGGACGAACAGCCCATCGACATCGTGTCCGCGGCCCTGCGCGGTTCGGAGGGCGACATCAATACGGTGCTCGCCAGATCGGCCAAGATCTTCGTCATGAAGACCTGGAATGGCACGACGGTCGATGCCAGAGACGTTGCCGTCTACTACGCCCTCTTCTGTGGCAGGCCCGAAGCGGCGAGGCACATCCTGAAGCGCGGCTTCGGCCGCGACTTCGACGAGCTTGCCGGCATGCCCCGTATGGAGGATGCCTGCAAGGGCGATCCGACCACGGAAACTGCCCGCAGGGCCATTACCGAGGCGCAGAAGGAACAGGCCCAGAAGCTTGAGGCGCAGAAGGATCAAGCACAGAGCGGGACCGGAGCCAAGACTGAGCCCATCGTGTTCGCGGAGCTCTCGCCTGAGGCTCTGGACGTGATCCTCGACGTTGAAGACGACCACTGCCAGGCCGTGTCCGCCAGCGGCAAGCCGCTGCGCCAGCATCTCCAGGAGAGGAAGGACGCCGAGGCTGTCCTGAAGGTCTTCGAGGCCCGCTGTCACTAGCCAGATCGCCGCACTGCCTGCCGACGCACTCGACGAGCCATGCATCCCTTTGCCGCCAGGCTCCTTTCCGCAGCCAGGCCTTCGGCCGTGCTGCGCTGCGCCTTCAGCGAAGGCCGGCTGCCCTGCCTGCCGTCCCTTGCCGCCATGCCTGCCGTTCCCGCAGGCCCGGCAGCCTACCATTCGGGCTCGGTGCTCGAGCATGCAGGCCGGGTCATGGACGCCGTGGCAGGCGACAGCCTTGCCGTCTGGATGGCTTTCGTGCACGACGCGGGCAAGCTCGAGACGCCGCCCGAGATCCTGCCGCATCACTACGGCCATGAAGCGCGCGGCGTAGTGCTGGCGCAAGCCTGGGGCAAGGCGCTGGACCTGCCGGAGGCCATGGTTGCCTGCGGGTGCATGGCTGCCCGCGAGCACATGAAGGCGGGCCGCTACCGCCTCATCCGTCCGGGCACGCGCTACGATCTGCTCCTGGCCGTCGCCAGGCACGGCCAGGCCGCCATGGCGGCTTTCTGGAAGCTTGCCGACGCCGACTCCAAAAGCGACGTCAGCAGGGAGGCTCTGGCCGACTGGGCCAGGGTCAAGGCCTTTCTTGACCTGCACAGCGGGGACGGGGAGGCTGCAGGCTGTGCGGACGCCTGCAGGCTGCAGGAGAGGCTGCGCCAGCAAGGCATCCGGGTGCTCATGGCGGGGCACATGGCTGTCGCACAAGGCTGAGGAAGCCGGCTTCCCGTGGCCCTTTCTCTCCTGGCTTCAAGCTGTCCCGAATCCTCTCTGGGCCTGCCCCGAAACAGCGAGGAGCCTTGCCGGCGCAGGCCGCGGCGCTGCGGCGCCCCGGCCAAACGAGGCCTCTGCGCCATCTGCGGCCTCTGCGCACAGCGCGGGACTGCCGGCGGCTGCGCCTGAGGGACGGACACGGGCCGGGACGCTGGCCTATTCGAGAATGAACTTGTCCTTGAGCTCCTCGAGGCAGATCTCCTTGTTCCAGCGGGCCCGGTCGGAAAGGAGGGGGCGCGGGGGCAGAAGGCTGCGGAGCGTGCGGGCGAAGCTGGGGCGCACGGTGACCACGGAGAAGAGTTCGGTGGGGTTGAGGCCGGCGCCGAAGAGGGAGCCCTGGCAGTCCCAGTAGACGGCCTGAACGCCCTGGTAGGCGGGATCTTCGAAGAAGCGCCGGAAGAAGCCTCCCGGATCATCGCGCAGGCAGGGGAGGAAGCCTGCGGAGGTCGCGGGCGGGGTGGTGCACAGACCCATGATCTGCTTGACGGCCTTGGCCTTGAGGCGCTTGAGGTTGATCAGGGGCCCCTGGAGCGCCTCCTTGCGGTCCATCATCTGGGTGAACGAGCTGTCCTTGGGAATAGGCACGATGATGTCGCTTGCCTTGATGCTGAAGTGCTGGATCTCGCCCTGCCGGGCCAGGGCGTACTTGATGTGCCCGATGACGAGGTTGCTGCTGCGCGCGCCGTGCAGGCCGGAGAGGACGCCGGGCGTCAGGAAGTTGCCGTCAAGGCCGCGCAGGCTCACGAAGCGCTTGTCCTCCGGGGGAAGGGTGTCCCAGGAGATGAGGGTGACGACGGCGTCGTTGTCTTCGGGGAAGAAGGGCGAGGTGTCGGGACGGTCGTTCATAGCGTGTGCACTCCCCTAGTCGCGGGCCTTGCCGCGGCGCCGCAGGAAGCCGGCCAGAGGTGCCGGACGGCGCCGCCTGGCGGGCTGCTGCGGGTTCAGGCCAGGGTTCATTTCAGCGTCCAGTTCGGACGGCTGTCCAGCGGCTTGTCCAGCGGGCTTTCGAGGCGCCTTGCCAGACGGCTGGCTGGCAGGCTGGTCCGCAGGCTCCGAGACCTCGCCGGCCTGGGCGGTTTTTCTGCGGACGGCGCCCTTGCCAGCCTTGCCAGCCTTGGCGGTCTTGCCGTCATTGGCCTCCTCGGCGCCCTTGCCAGCCTTGGAGCCCTTGGCTCCCTTGGCATTCTTGGCCCCCTTGGCATCCTGGCCAGCCTTGGACCCCTTGCCCTCCTTGCCCTCCTTGGCTGCCTTCCTGCTCCTGGCGGGCTTGGCTGTCTCGGCTTCGCTGTCTGCAGCCGTCTTGGTCTCTCCCTCCGTCATGGCGGCTATGGCCGCGGCGGCCTCGCCGGCGTCGCCTTCGCCGTCCCCGCCGTCTGCATCAGGGAAGAGCAGGCTTTCGGCATCCTTCTTCGGCTTCTTCCGAGGCCGGGACAGCGTCGCGGCCGGAGTGCCGCCAGCTTCGGCAGCCACGGGGGCGTCCTGCCCAGCCTC
>JAEEGI010026863.1_pt1 | contig 11064 bp, 10 predicted proteins | sample 8958751 | NCBI WGS metagenome assembly JAEEGI01 (sample SAMN16246545, study PRJNA631951) | gut metagenome | biome: gut microbiome; feature: rumen; material: KS-attached | host: Bos | place: Iran: Karaj | collected 2018-10 | reverse complement strand
TTATATTACAACTGTATTTCGAAAATCCCTGTGACTGCGGCATAGATCAATTGGTCCGTACGTGCATCCGCGATGGGGCCCATCAACCTTCTTGTTGATGTTGTTGGATAGCTGACAGGAACACGACCTGCTCGGGTGCGTTTGCGAAAGTGGACGCCAAGTAATGCCGAGGAAAACCCTCGCCAACAACACCGCAAGATCATCCCATACATAATACAAGTGTACATGATGCATCGTTTTACGGTGTGTTTGTGCGTTTGTGGTGTATTCTCGCAATGGAGAAGAAAATGGGAGATTTATTAAAGGATTTCAACATAGACTCGTTCCGAGAAGGTAACCACTTTGAAGCGAAACTAGCCAATGGAGGTTTTCCCAAAAGTCTTTGGGAAACCTATTCCTCGTTTGCAAATACCGATGGAGGACTTATTCTTCTTGGAGTTAAGGAAAACCGGGATCATACATTTTCCATAGAAGGTATCGAAAATCCAGAACACATGGAAAAACTGTTCTGGGACAATGTGAATAATAAAAATGTTGTGAATATTAACATTCTGAGCAACAGCAATGTCGAAATAAAAGAAATAAACGGAAAACATATTCTTTCAATCACAGTTCCTAGAGCCGACAGAATATATCGCCCTGTTTTTAAGGGGACGGATATGTTCACAGGAACATTTAGACGAAATGGCGAAGGTGATTATCTTTGTTCCAGAGACGAGGTTAGTTCTATTTTTCGCGATGCCGGTCAAGTAAGTCAAGATTGCAAAATTGTAAAAGAAGTTAGTCTGGATTCGCTTTGTAAAGAGACTATCGCCCATTATAGGCAAAGATTTCGTTTGTCTCATGATGGACACGTTTGGAATAATCTTTCCGATATGGAATTTCTGAAAAAGATAGGAGCCGCAAAAATAAATCAAGATGATGGAAAGGTTTATCCTACAGCTGCCGGTTTGTTGATGTTTGGGTATGAGTCGGAAATTGTCTATGAATATCCGCTTTATTTTTTAGATTACCAGGAACATTTTGATGAAACAACTAGGTGGTCGGATCGGTTCATTTCAAGTTCGGGTGAGTGGAGTGGAAATGTGTTTGATTTCTTCTTTAAGACTATAAACAAATTATCAGAAGATATAAAAAGGCCTTTCAAACTTGAGGGAATTTATAGGGTTGATGACACCCCCGTTCACAAGGCAATACGAGAGATTCTTCTAAACACGCTGGCAAATGCGGATTATTATGGTCGAGCTGGAGTTGTCGTAAAAAAATACAAAGACCACTTCTCTTTTGAAAATCCAGGAATATTCAGAATTAGCATAAGGGACGCCATAAATGGTGGAACATCTGATCCGCGCAATGCCTCTATTCTCAAAATGTTTTCTATGATAGATGTCGGCGAACGAGCTAGAAGCGGAATTCCAGGAGTCTTTTCTGTATGGGAAAAGGAGTTTGGCCTTAAACCAGAATACACGCAGAAAATATCGCTTGAAAGGACAGTGACTGTGTTGAAATTGGAAGAAATTGCCCAGAGAACAAGTGAAAATTGCCCAGAGAATGGCGAAATTGCCCAGAGAAATGATGAAAATTGCCCAGAGAATGTTGTAAGATTGCCTCCAAATTGCCCAGAGATTGCCCAGAGAACGTATTTAGCGATTGTGGAGAATCGATATGCGACTATTGATGAACTGAGCGAAAAGTTGGAAATCTCTCCCCGTACAGTGAAAAACCACATAGCGCTTTTGCGAGATAAATTCATTAAGCGAATAGGTAGTGATACAAAGGGATATTGGGAAATAAAAAACGACGATAGTGTGTAAGTGTGTTCTTGATTCAGTTGCCGAGGAATCCTCGGTAGTTTGATGTATCAACTGTTCGGTATTTCCGAACAGTTCAAATATTACCCATTTCGCGGCAACAACGAGACCTCTTGCGTTTGCATAGCGATGAGCGTATTTTAAAGGTGAATGAAAAAACACTTTGTAAAATACAATCAAGGAGAATGCAATGTCTGGTGGAACTTTTCGCTATCATGAATCGCGTATTGAGGGTATGGCCGATTATGTACGGCGGACTTACTTGAAACATAAAAGTAAGGAATGGGTTGAATTCGTTCAGACTCAAAAGAGCGAGTGGTTTAAACCTTATTCGAAAGAAACTTTGGCCATTTTTAAAAAGGCGTACAAGGTCCTGCGTACTGCATATATCTACGCCAAATGCATAGATTATTTGGAAGCTGGAGATTATGGTGAAGATAGTTTCAAGGAAAATCTCAAGTTTATGACAGATGAATTGGATCGGGAACTGAAGAAACCTATCAAGGTCTCACCGAATCAAATCAAAACTTGGATTGAGAATTATGATGAGGACGACTATTGGTACTAATGTCTAAAACCTATGTTGTTGAGCATATAAAGGACATTTATGAAAAGGGTAAACTGGATGGATGTTCAACTTGTCGGAATTTCCGACAGGTTCAGCAAGAAAGTCAAAGACTTTTGAATCTTGAAATTTTTTTCTATACCTCAACATGATTTGCTGTTCAGAATTTCTGAACTACTGAAAGCAAAGATTTAGATGAAAAATCTGTTGTGTAATTCTTCCACAAGTTGCGAAGAAATTGTCACTGTGTGTATTCATCTTCAAAATGCAGAAGACGCTCCACAGGATGGAACGTCTTCAGGAACTCCTTCTACATTTGCAGACGAGATAGTCTAAATATAGGATTGTATTTAGCGTATATCAATAGTTCACAGAACGGTTCACAGAAAATGCAACAAAACCGGCTGCAAGTCGCGCCTATTACCCCCCAAGTTGATATAAAACACAACATTAAACTCAACTTTAAAAACCTCCCAATTTCCTCCCAAAACCCGCATTTTTCTTAAGCGGCTCGGCCTTTCGTCTGTTGAGGCGGCTTCAACGGAATTTCTGTAGCGGTATGTCTGTTTTGAATGATAGAATCTATATTATTACAAAATGGAGTGTGTTTTATGAGGATTTTTAAGCTACCTGCAATCGCTGTTTCTGTAGTGTTGAGCCTTATGGCTTGCTCTGAAGACAGCAGTTCAATTGTCAATCCCATGCCTCTTTCCCCTGTGGAAACGTCTTCGGCCAGTGAATTGACAAGTTTTGGCAATGAGGCTCAAGTCAACGGAATTTCCAGTTCCAGTATTGAAACTCCCGTCAACGAAGTTTCTAGCTCAAGTGTTGCCACCCCGGTCGAAGTTTCCAGTTCCAGCGTTGTCGCACCCGTCGTTTCCAGTTCTAGTGATTTTACTTTGAACTTGTCCAGCTCCAGCGTCACTGTTGAAAACAAAGTCTCAAGTTCCAGCGTCCAGCCCTCCAGCAATAGCGAAGGCGATTTGGAAAACGGGAAGGCGAACGGTTCCGAGATTGTCTTGAAGCTCGCGGGGAGCACGGCGACTGTCGAAAACAACAACAACTGCGTCGAAGTAAAGGACAAGGCGGCGACCATCACTTGCCCGGGCGATTACTTTGTCACTGGCGAAGCTTCCGATTTTCAGGTGGTGGTGAATACTCCGGGTGCTGAAAACGAAGGCAATACCGGAATTTATCTCAACAATGCGACTTTGAAGAGTTCCAACTCCCCGATTCTCGTGAAGAACGCCGACAAGACGGTAATCCACCTGGTAAAGGGTTCTGTCAACGTCGTGGAAGACGGTAAGGGTAATCATTTGTTCACAACCGTCAACGGTAAGCAGGACACTTCAAAGGCTGCAATTTATTCCAAGGACGACCTGAACATCAAAGGATCCGGAAAGCTGACCGTTACGGGCAACTTCAAGAACGGCATCCAGTCCAGCAACGACCTCAAAATCAAGAATGGCGACATTACCGTGGTCGCAGCCGATGACGCTATCAAGGGCAAGGGCAGCCTCGAAATTTCGGGCGGCACATTGAACATCACCGCCAAGGCGGGAGACGGTCTCGAAAGCGACGAATGCGTAGAAGACAACAGGGGTGAATTCAAGGACACTGTGGCAGGCAAGGGTTTTGTCGAGATTTCCGGTGGCAACATCACCATCAAGGGGCACAAGAGCGGCATCAAGGCGGCCAACTACATTCTTGTGAGCGATTCTACCGAACCTTCAACAATCAAGATTGAATCCCCTAACAAGGGAATCTCTGCCGAAAAGTACATCTATGTCAACGGCGGCACCATCGACGTGAAATCGGATTCTTCCGCAATCCGCACCAACTGGCAAGTTTACATGAACGGCGGCGACGTGACTATTTCTACAAAGAAGAAGGGCATCCACGCGGATTCCGCCCTGTACATGAGAGGTTCGACAATCAACGTTGTTACGTCTTTCGAAGCTATAGAAGCGTTCAAGATTTTTGCGGAGGGCGGTGTAACATCCGTGTTTGCGACTAACGACGGCTGGAATGGCGGCGGCGGCCCCAAGAACAATAGCAGCTCCATGGCCATGTTCAGCGAGAGCAGCGGCTATGTCACCATCAGCGGCGGCTACCATTACATCAGCGTGAAGGGCAACATGGTTGACGGGTTAGATGCTAACGGTACTGGAAAAATGACCGGCGGCGTGGTGATTGTTGAAATTACCGGCCAGAGCTACGAAGGCCAAGGCGGCATGGGTGGCGGCATGGGTGGCGGCATGGGTGGCGGATTCAACTTCGGCGGCGGCTGGGGCATGGGCGGTCAGCAGGGCGGAAACAACTGCGGCGCGTATAACTTTGCCGGTGGTCTCATCGATACCGACGACGGATTTACAATTACCGGCGGCGTGCTCCTCGCGTTTGGAAACTACACGATGGATGTTCCCGGGTGCACCGCTTTAACCTACAGCAACAACAGCTATTACGGTTCCGACAAGGCGGCCGTCAAGCCGACATACCAAGGCAACTATATCCTTTACGGCGGCGAAGTAAAGTCTGTGGCTCAGGTGCAGACCAGCGGCATGAAGGAAATCAAGTTCCCCAACGGCGTGAGCTATATGTACAAGTAAGACTTGTCGAAATCGCAGAATTTATAATTTCCCGTTTACTTTTTGTCACCCCGGCCTCTGTGCCGGGGTCTGTCATTCTGGAGCCGAAGGCGATAGAATCCAGTGCATTGCCACCCTGCACTCTGTTGCGGGGCATCTCCTTTTTTGAGGCGATTCAAGGTTGACCAGTGCGGAACTTCAAATTAAATTATCATCTATGAGATTCCCAATATTCTTCGTGCTTTCTGCTTGTGCGTTGTCGCTTTCCGCGTGTTCGGATTCTTTTACGGATCCGCGTGATGGACAAAGTTACGATGTCGTGAAAATCGGCAATTTGACGTGGATGGCGGAGAACCTGAATTTTGAAACGGGGTCCAGTGCGTGCCCTGATGGCTATTCCCGCAACTGCAAACGAATGGGGCGGCTCTATTCGTGGGCGGAGGCGAAAACAGTTTGCCCGGAGGGTTGGCGTTTGCCGACGAGAGCGGATTTCGAGTCGTTGATTGCTGCGGCAGTGGGCGAGGATGCGACTTCCGAGGATGCCGCGCAGTCTCCATCGCAGTCTTTCGCACAGTCTCGCAGTGGCAATCCCGGCGCAGTCCCGAATGCGTCTAGTGCAGTTCAAAATAATAAGGCAGGTGTGGTACTCAAAGCTCGCGACGGTTGGTTCAAGAAAGGGAACGGCGACGATAAACTCGGCTTTAACGCACTCCCGGCGGGTTATGGTTTTGCGAACGGCGCTGCATCGGGTGCTGCGTCCTCGAATAAATTCGACGGCATCGGCGGTTACGCGTATTTCTGGAGTGCAACTGAAGATTCTGAAAATCGCGAGTCGAATGCGTATTACTTGTTCTTGTCGTTCAGCAGTGATGCGGCGAGCTTGAATGCGTTTGCGAAAGAAGATTATCGATCCGTGAGATGCGTTAGGTAGTTGTGGTATAATCGAATTCTCAATATAGATTTGCTATTGTTGGAATATGTATAAATTTTTTGTTCCGTTTTTTTTGGCTTTTTTCTTAGCCGGTTGTACAATGGCGGATAAGGTTGTCCGGAAGAATAATGATGATATTCTTGGGAGAGTTTATATTACAAACGGTTCTGGTTCTGCCGCTATTTTTTTAGACGATAAATTTATGGGAAATACACCTCTAGATATAAAGCTTTCGGTTGGCGAACACCATCTGATTATGAAAGTTTACAACAATGTGGTTTTGGACACCGTTATAGACGTTACTGATGATTATAACCGAAATGTAAATGCTGGTGTAGCGGGCAGTGTTGTTGCAGGTTTCGTTCCGCTTTTATTGGTTCCGTTTCCGATAAATATTTTTGTGGCTCCGTTGTCAGCTTGGGTTGTAGGAGAAAATGTAACGAGATGTAATAGGGATAAAATTGCAAGAAACCCGTATAAGGAATATGATGTAAAGTCAGAATCTTTGCAGAAAGTTGTTGAGACTAAGAATATGCTGCATAAAGGAACAGATTTAGCTCATTATTATAAAGATTCCGTTGCCTACGTAAATGGAGCGGTAATGCATTATGTTAATGCTGAAAAAATTCAGTTTCTGCGTCAGAAACATGACGATGATGATACGCTTATGGTTAACGCGAAGTATATCTGTTACGAAGAGTCTGATGATTTAGTTTGGGCTGCAGAACCCGGTTCTGGAACAAGTGTCTATCGAAGTGATGAGTTTATTCCTTGTGAAGTTGATTCGCTACCGCATCCAAGACCGCTTGGGGATGCTCTTATGAGAGGCGGAATAGTGACGGGAGCTTTTGGAATAGTTGGTGCGGTGGCGGGAGGAAGCTTGGCCAGTACTTTGGGCATGACGCTTGCGGGATGGTTACTGGTTGGTTCTCCGACGATGGGCATTTCGGGGCATGTTTTTAGACAGAGAAATATTCACGCCTGCCAAAATTTCAGGAGCAAACCTTTAGTAAAAAAATGGTATCGCCAATACCCTTGCCGTCAGAATACAAAGCCAATTCCCGAATCAAAGAACCAATAGCTTCCTTTGACGGCTGGACTCAAATAGAGTGTCGCTCCTGCAGAAATTTGTACGTGTTTTGCGATAAGGATGGATGCTCCGAAATATTGCGTGAAAATAAATGGGAATCGAAAAGAAATTTCGTAATCGCGGACTTCGTCATCCCACCAGGGCCTGTAAAGGAACGGTGCGTAAGAAATCGCAATTTCTTTTATCGGGAAATAGTTTATAAATCCGCCGACACCTCCGTGAAGCTTGATTTCTTGGTATTCTCCTTCTTGTGAACCCGAATAATCTTCGTAGCCGTATGCTATTCCTTGGTATTCATGCGACACCCATTCAATCTTGTTGTTGGATGTGTTCATGCTGACGTTTAAATATGCTGTTATGCCCGCTTCGACGTGTTGCGAATTTACCCCGACGGCCCCGCGGATAAAGGGGTAGGGGTCCAACCCGATTCCAGCTCCCCACAGTGAAATTTTATTCTTGCTAAAGTAATCGAATGAACCCGTGACAGGGAATCTCTTGAACCGGTAAGCGATATTTGCGTTGCAACCTTGTAATTTAACTCCGTCTTCATTAACATCTTCGTTTTCAATATCTTCGAGTTGCCATGTTTCCTTGTCGCTTTTGCGAATTTGTATGCTAACTCGCATGGCACTGGATTTTTCATCCATCGAAAATGATGCACCCGTGTAAGGTGCAGGTGCATAGACATCGAAAGTTCCTTCGAGTACATTTGCTTTCTGCCAGCTGCAGCTGCATAGGCAAATAAAGCATATCGCGATGCTTGCGATGAACGCATATGTCGAAAAAACTTTATTCACAGCAAATAGTCCATCCTGATTTTTCGCATGCTTTCGAACAAGTTTGCCTTGAGCGTGGAGCTGCCTTTGGTGAGGCTCTTGATTTCTTCGCGGATGGTTTTGCGGTGGCTTGCTTTCGAGAATTCGCAGGTGCAGGTGAACTTGCGGATGTTCGCATCTTCGGCGTATGCGATGATTTCGCTTTCTTCGCAGTAGCAAAGCGGGCGGATGATGCTGCACGGATATTTTTCGTACGGCACCATGGGCGGCATTCCGCTGAATTCGCCCTTGTACAGCATGTTCATCAAAAGCGTTTCGACGATGTCGTCCATGTGGTGGCCGAGCGCAATCTTGTTGAAGTTGTTTTCGCGTGCGAACTTGATGAGTTCCGTGCGGCGCTGTGTGCTGCACCAATAGCAATTGAGCTTGCGGCCTTCTTTGAGGCGGCCTTCTACCGCCACGTCTTTAAAGTAAAACGGAACTTGCGGATATTCTTCGGCCATCTTCTGCAAAAATTCGCGGGGTGCCTTGTCTGCAAAATCGCTCTGGATGTGGATGGCGGCGAGTTCGCACTTGGGGCCGAATTTGCCGAGGCGTGCGGCAAGTTCCATCAACAGCACGCTCGAATCCTTGCCTCCGCTTGTGGCAATCAATACGCGGTCACCGTCTTCAATCAAATTGAAGTCGTGAATCGCCTTTGTGATTTTCTTATTGACTCTCTTGCGTATTTGACTAGACATGATTATTTTATTTAAAATTTAGTAATCTTACTTTATATTAAGAGGCGTGCTTTTCATTTTGTCACCCCGGCCTCTGTGCCGGGGTCGGCTTCTTTATGAGAATTCGCTTTTATTGTTCACTATATTTTATAAAAAAAGGCTCTCGTTCGAGAGCCCCTTTAATTTTTACGAACCGCGACTAGTTGTCGGTGAGGTGCGTCGGCATCAACAGGAACGAGAAGTTCATGTTTTCGCCAACCGGCTCGATAATGCAAGCGCCAAGCGGATTGTTCATCTTCATGATGACTTCTTCGCTCTTGCACATGCCGAGGATTTCTGCGAGGAACTGACCGTTGAAGCCAATGCAGAAGCTGCCTTCGCCGTTGTGCGTAATGGCGAGTGCTTCGCGGGAATCGCCGCCGACATCCGGGTCTGTTGCACTGAGTTCGAGGATGTTGCCGTCGAACTGCAAGCGGATCTTGCGGGTGCGTGCGTTCGCCATCGAAATCACGCTGCGAATCTTGTTCTGGAATTCCGTGGTGTTCGCCTGTGCGGTGCGTTCGAACTGCTGCGGGATCACAGAGCGGTAGCTCGGATACGGTCCTTCGTACAGCTTCGAGATGACCTGGATGGAACCCGTGTTGAAAAGGATGTGCGTTGCAGAGGTGCGGACTTCGACCGTAGAATCGCCCTTCGCCATGTGCAGAATGTGCTGCAATGCCTTGTGCGGAATGATGACGCCGTTCGAAAGTTCTGCGCCTTCCTGGTCAATCGCTGCACGGCCCAAACGGTGACCGTCTGTGGCGACCATGGAAATCTTGCCGCCTGTCGCTTCAAGGAACACGCCGTTCAAGCTCAAACGCGTGGAGTCGGTCGAGGTGGCGAACAATGTCTTTTCGGCGAGGAACGCAAGTTCGCTTGCGGCGATGTTCAAGGTTTCGCCATTTTCGATTTCCGGGAACGGCGGGAAGTCGTTCGCGTCAAAGCCGATGATGCTTGCCTTGCCGCGTTCGCTCCACTGGATTTTAACCAAGTAGTCCTGTGCGTCGAAAGTGATGTTCGTGATGCTTGGGTCCACGAGGTTCTTCACTTGGTCGAACAGCTTGCGGGCGTTGATGACGACCGCGCCATCACGTTCGCCCTGCACTTCGACCTTGACCCTGATACCGAGGTCCAAGTCGGTGGCGCTGACTTCGAGGAAGTTGCCTTCGAGGCGGAGCGAAAAGTTATTGAGAATCTGGATGGTGGATTTGTTCGGAACGGCACTAATCGCCGCTTGCAGGGCATCCTGCAATACATTCTTTTGAATGGTAAATCTCATGGACTAGGCACCTCTTTGAATAAGCATTGTTCCTACGAAAAACACAACGACAATGATGGCAAGGAGCACGATGACTCGTTTGTCCAGTGCGTTTGCCTTCTTGGGGACGAATTTTTTGACATTTTGCTTTGCTCTTCTGCGATCGCTGCGACTCATAGAAAAATCTCCGTTGTTTTATGTTGAAAAATCTACTATTTTAGAGGGGGGTCGAGAAGATATTATGAACGAAAAAACTCTAAATAAGCTGAAAAATACGGCGATGGACTGTGCGTCCAACGTACTCTCCCGCGTTGAATTGTCGATGATGCAGTCCAAGCTCAAGGCCAAGTTCCAACTTCTGGGGCAGCATGCTTACGACGCCATTCAAGAAGGCCGTTTTGACACCTTCAAGGACGACTCGTCGGCAATCGAGGCCGTGGGCGCCATTTTTGAAATAAAAAAACAAATTGCAGAAATCGAACAGAAATTGAACAAGGCCGAAGGTTCCAGTGAAAAAGCTTGAGGTTCATGTACATCCAGGGCTGAAATCCAAAGGGCGTGATTTTACGTTCTCGGTGAAGAAAGCTGTCGCTTATGTTGTCGTAGGCGTCTGTGCAATCTTGGGCTTTGTCATGTTCTCTCCTGTCCAGATTTTGGAGAACTTGTCGAACGGCAACCTGATAGACGTTTATCACCAGAACTCCGTCATCAAGAAAGAAATCAAGAAAATCCGCACGGTCGTCGATACGACAATCTTGAAGATTGAAGAAACCCGTGCCGTCCGCGACAGCTCCATGAAGTTGGGCGGACTCGGTTTTACGCTCGAAGGCTCTCCCATCGAAGAAGAAACTCCGAAAAAGAATTTACATGCAATCCGTTCGACGTTCAGGAGAACTTTAAATAAACTAGAGAGTGATTCTGCACTCGCGGCTCGCGTTCCGGTACTGCACCCGCTCAAGAACCATCACGACATCAAGAGCCGTTTCGAGATGGTATTCGATGCATTTACGGATCAGGAACTGCCGCATCGTGGCGTTGACTTCTTGGCCGCCGAGGGCGATACCGTCTATGCACCTGGAGCCGGAACTGTTGTCGAAGTCCGCAAACATCGTGGCTTTGGACTTACGATGAAAATCGAACATCTGAAGCATGTGAAAACGTTCTACGCGCATTTGGGCAAGACTCTTTTGGATAAAGGAGATGAAGTCCGTCGCGGAGACCCCATTGCGGTAATCGGCAAAAGCGGTTTGCAGTCAAGTCTTGGGCTTCATTACGAAATCCGCG
>JAEEGI010026856.1_pt1 | contig 11066 bp, 10 predicted proteins | sample 8958751 | NCBI WGS metagenome assembly JAEEGI01 (sample SAMN16246545, study PRJNA631951) | gut metagenome | biome: gut microbiome; feature: rumen; material: KS-attached | host: Bos | place: Iran: Karaj | collected 2018-10 | reverse complement strand
TCTACTCCCCGCCCTATAGGGAGGGGTTGGGGGAGGGTCTTCCTTCTCTATAGGGAGGGGCCGGGGGAGGGTCTCTTACTTACAAACTCCTCAATCATATTGAAGGTGATGTCTTCGTTGTCGGGGAAAGTCTCGCGTACTCTGTTAATTTTGAACAGACCGATCCTGATTATCAGGTCTTGAATACGCTTATTCAGGGGCGACAGTTGACGCTGGTAGGAAATATTGTCAAAACTTCCTTTCCGCAGGCTTGCCTTCAGGTTCCGTTTCTGCTCCTTCAGACTGTCGATTTCTTTGCCGACATTGGCGGCCAGTGTTTCATATTCGGCATACAGCTGGCGCATTTTCTCCTCGTTGTAGTGTCCCAGCAGGTCGGTGTATTTGCTTTGCCACCTGTCGCACTGTTCCTGTAGGCTCGCTATCTGTCGGTTGAGGACGTCAATCTCGTGCTTCATAAACAAGGTGTCGATAATGGGTGCGAAATTGGTTTGCCCGTTGTCTTCCTGGTGAAGTATGTCGAGCACTTGCTGAAGGGTGTAGGACTGGTAGAGTTGCTTAGCCTCGGTATAGCGCTGGTTGAGTTTCATAAACGGGCCCCAATGCGCACTGAATGACGACAAACTGACGATTTCCTGCTGACCGTCTTCGCGAACGGCGCAGCATTTGTTCATTCCGCTCAGCGGACTGCCTGCCAGGTGATAGACAAGGCTGCGGCGACCTTTCTTGTCGGTATGTATGGCGTCTTTGGCCTGCTGCCACCACTCGATGTAAACGCCCAAAGTGGGACCATGGAATCCTGACGTGCCGGTATAGGCCAGCCCGTTCTGAATGGCGACGGGGCAGAGGAACATACGGCTGTCGCTGAGAATGCGCTCGCTGTGGGCCAACAGGTAGAAGGCGTTGTCGATGAATAGTTGTCTTTGCGCCTCAATAGTTGGCGACGGCTGTGGGGTGGGGGTGGGCTTCCGGCTGCCAATGATAAGGTACTGGCCCGTTTTGTCCAGCTCCATAGGGTCGTGGTCTGACTTCTCGGGTGCTTGCCCGTCAAGCGGGTAACACTCGAGTTCGCGACCGTCGGTAAGAATGATTTTGTTCTGCGGGAAGTTCTCTCCGCCTTCCTTGAAAGGTTCTGCTATGATACTCATAATTGCTCTTTGATTAAATGTTAAACATAAGTGGGAAGACACGACGTGTGGGCACGGAAGCATTGGGTGCCGCCGTGCAACGAAACAAAATGTAATAGTGGAATTGATTCCTCATAATGCCAGGGTTTTATAGTGTGAATACTCCGTTAAAACGCTCGCTTGTTTTTAGTCGGTAGCCGTTGGTCAGCGACCAGGGTTCCGACTCGCATTATTCTCCCACCGTAGCTGCTTATGAGGGCGGCTCGGTTGGGGCAGTTCAAGACTGTCTCTTAATGCAAATATGTGTTCAACATAACAAAGAACGAGGCTTTTTCAGAAAAGCAGCGCAAAGGTATGTAAAATAATTGAGATAGCCAAATTTCCGCTCATAACGTTTGTTAATCCGTGGAAAATCGGCAAAAAGTAAAAGCCCGCATAAACACGAGGTCTACGCGGGCTTTTGTTATGGGTTCTAATGTTTTGCGTCTTACTTCACCTCCTCGAAAATAATCCATATTGATAATCAGTAAGATACGGCGACGTGTCGCAAATATATCCCAATTTTTTGATAACAGATAATACGTGGTGATAAGTATCCATAAGTATTGTTTTCCGGCTTTATCCCGTTTAGATAGTTTAACTGTATTGTTCGCTATTAGTATCATGTATGTCATCCTCATGATTGGTAATTGCGAAGTGTTAAAAATGTGTTTTTTATCTTTAACACCGTTTAGTTATGATTTTTATTATGTAATTTTGCAGTCCGTAAGAAGATTGTTATGATAACATTAACGTTTCCTTGGTTGGTTGGATTGGTTGCACTGGTATTTGTGGCTACACTTATTCTTGTGGCCTGCTATAAGTCACCAATGCGAAAATGGTTATGCTTTGCCATTTCCACTATAACTATCGCGTACCTTTTATATATTATGCTTTGGCAACAGCATGAATCTGGTCAGCGTCTCGAATGGTATCTGTTGGGTTGCGTGGGTATCATTGCTGCCTTGGTCCTGTCTGGTGTTGGCTTTATGGACTTGGTCAAGCCTATAGCCAATACTGCACCTATAGATAGTCGAGTAGATCCATCAATCCTTGTCAGCACTACAAATAATCAAACGGATACTGATGCAGTTAGCACTAATGCCGACAACACTGGTGATAAGAATGTAGATGACGTAAACACAGATGTTGGCAGTAAAGAAGAAATGGTATCAACAGATGTGACAGAGGCTAAAAATAAAGATGATGCAGAGAACGAAATCGAGGATAATACTTCTGTTGATGCTAAAGATGATGCTAAGAATGACGCATTGACTGAAGAAGAAAGAATGCAAAGGGAAGAACTTAAAGGGAAAGTGATGCCTTGGTTCTTGGATCAGTTAAATCAATATGGTGAAGAAGAGAAAAATGCCATAAAAGTCTGTGCGATAGACTTCGTGAATGAAGGTAAATTTTCTCCGCCGACAGTTGTTGTTCAAAATAATAAGCTATATAGCCATAGTCGCATCATTGAGATTTGTAGTGCTCTTTATTTGATTGGGGACGACAATAATGCTTGTGTCGATTTCATTAAAGAGGTTTTTGCGGAGCCATTTGCGAATACTGAAGAAAGTACTATTTTGAAAAAGTTAAGTGGGCCAGACAAAATGCTGGAAATAATAGATACTTATTGGGAAGCTCAGGGTATAAAAGTGGAAAAAACAAGGCTTTTCCCAAAAAAGTAAGTAAATTCTTTGGTGATTCGAAAATTATTCGTACCTTTGCACCACTAGAACCCGCCAAGCCTCTCAACGATGCTCAAATGTGCGGGTCGTTTTATTTTTATACAATGAGCAACAGAGTACCATTTCAGAAATCATATACCAATGCGCATGACCTTGTCAGGTTATTGCAGTCACGTGGTTTGACAGTTACAGATACTGCCAAGGCAGAAAGTTACCTTGAGTATATAGGCTATTATCGTTTGTCTGCCTATATGTACCCATTATTGCAGATGCCAAAGAATCAGCACCGCTATAAGCCCAATACGTCCTTTAATCAGGTGATGATGCTCTATCGCTTTGATAAGAAGTTGCGTCTGCTTATCTTCAATGAGATTGAAAAGATAGAGGTAGCTGTTCGCAGTGCTATAGTTAATATAGGCAGTGAGATGACAAATGACCCATTTTGGATGACAGAAAGTCGCAACTTCATCGATGCAGGGAAATTTCGGCATACTATGGATTTGATTGATGCAGAGTTACGTCGCTCACGAGAGGATTTTATCGACCATTTCAAACAGACATATTCAGATGCCTATCCTCCTGCATGGATTCTGGCAGAAGTGCTACCTTTCGGTGTCCTCACCAATATATATAGCAATATTCGGGTTCCTCGGATAAAGAAACGTATAGCCCAGAAGTTTGGCTTGCAAGTTGCTCCTTTTGAATCATGGCTTACAATTGTTGCTCTGACTCGTAACTCATGTTGCCATCATGCACGTGTTTGGAACAAACAGAACACAATCCGTCCTATGATGCCAAATCGTATGACTGGACATTGGATTTCTCTACCTACAGATCCACTTCGTATCTATTTCAATCTGTGTATTATCAAATACTTTTTGGATGTCATTTCACCGCAAAATGACATGAAAGTTAAGATAGATACACTACTTGCGAACTATCCTGATATAGATATTGCGGCAATGGGCTTCCCCCGTGGGTGGGAATGTGAACCGTTGTGGCAATAACTTTATTTTCCACTATTTCTTTAGGATGCACCGATAATGATTATTCTTTCTCCCCCTGCACCCAGTCGAACTTCTTTACCCACCGCCAGACGGTGACGCGCGAGAGGTTCGTCATGTTCTGTATTTGGGGCTTCGAGAGGCCGATGCGCATCAGGTAGCACACCTGCATCTGCTGTTCGGTAAAGGTGCCGAGTTCCTTCAGCAACTGGTCCTGGAATGTGGGGTACAGCTCATCGACGGCCCGATAGAGTTGTTTCCAGTCGGCAGGCTGCATTTTCTTCTTTCCCTCCGATGACTGGCGGATGGCCTCGATGACATCCTCAGCCTTGCCCTCCAACTCCGACTGATGCAGCAGATTGAGGAAGGTCTGGTTCTGCTGCATCTTTTCCGTCAGCCGTTGCTCCTTCTCGCGCAGTTCTATGTCGTAGCCTGTAAGTTCGGTGCTCACCTTGTCCAGTTGTGCCTTCACCTTGCCCAGTTCATCATCCTGTTTCTCCAGTTGATACTTTGCTTCGGACAGTTTTCTTTCCCGCAGGTCTATCTCCTGCCGCAGCCGCTGCTCGTCGTCGGCCTTGCCTTGCAGTTCCTGAGACAGTGCCGTTATCTGTTCAAGATGCCTGTTCCTGCGACGGACATACACTGCATAGCCAAGACACAGCAGAAGCAGGGCGACGGCGCAGACGACAGCCACCGCCAGTTTGTAATGCTCCTTTGCATCGCGCAGTTGCTGCTCCTTCTTCTGATCCAGGTGATACTGATACTCGTTGCCCACCGTAGCGGCCAACTGCTGACGCTTTCCGAAATCCAGCGAGTCGCTCAGTTGCATATATATCCGTGCATAGTGGAGGGCTTTCGGCTGATTACCCTGTGCGTCGTACATCTGATAGAGCATCTTGGCCGCATCGTACATATTATTGATGTCTGTGCCATCGTCAATCACCCGGTTCAGAAAGACGCTTGCGGAATCAGTCCGCCCCGTCATCTGGTAGTACATGGCCAAGGCGATACACGGGAATGCCGCAAAGTCTCTTATAGGGTCGCCGTCTATCAGTTTTCGGCATCGTTCGGCATTCTGTCGCTCACCCAACTCAACATAGTGGCACAGCAGGTTATAGAGGTTGCCCTGCTGATGGGCTATCTTATTTGAACTTTCAATCGCTTGGAGGGCTTCGTCAAGATAAGCCTTGGCCTGCCGTGTGCTGTCCGTTGCCATCAGTGCCCCGCCTAAGTGGAGCAGCGGCACCACCTTGTCGCGTCCTAACGCCCGGCATACCTCCAGTTCTTTTCGCCCCGTCGCAACAGCCTCCTGATAGTTCTGTACTCCATAATAGAGGTAGTTCAGATTAGAATAGGTGTTTTGTAGCATCACCGAGTCGCAATCCTCCGCATCTTCAGCATATTCTATCGAGCGGAAGAAATATTCCAGGGCGCGGGGCGTATCTTGCAAGTCACGATAGACGCTGCCGGCATAGTAGCACACCTCCTGCTTGTCCTGCACCGTACCCTCCCGTTCAAAGTAGCCCAACAAACTCTTGATGACGATATCCGATGTCGCCGTCTTGTCGGCCTTGTCGTTCAGTCGGATTCTCAGCAGGTCGTACTTGTTCCTTGTGTATTCCGACTCTGCCCGCATCTCTATTTCCAGAGAGTCGAGCATTGCAAGAGCCGTCGCAGGGTCACTGTCGCCCACATGCTTTATCTGGTCGAGCCTGTCCATCACTCCACCCTCCTTGCAGGAAACAAGGAACAAAACAAGCAGAAACCGAGTGCATAGTCTAACGTATCTGTTCATCGCCTTATTGTTTCAATTCGGGTGCAAAGATACGCAAAAATCACGGTATTTCAAAGATTTTCAGACAATCTTTGTGTTTCACTGTGTTTCTCGGAAACACAATGAAACATCCATTTCTTGATTCTCTCCCGACTTATGCCTACCTTTGCACCCAGAAATAAAATAAGTAACAACAGAAATAGGTATGAAACAATTAAGATTAGTATCAGTCCTTCTTGCTGCCGTCATATCGGTGGTGGCAGAAGCGCAAGTCCCGATTATGGATGATGCTTTCTTGAAATGTTCCTACGAATACAAGAGCGTGAAGGACAGTGTAAAGCATGAACAGAAGGAAGACCTTGTACTGCTGCTTATTGGCAAGAGTCATTCTGCATTTTATAGTTATTACACATTTCAAACTGATTCGCTGAGACTGTCACCAGATTATCAAATAAAATGGCGACAGGCTTTCCTAACCGCATTTCAGAAAGACGGCGCCGCTGCTACCAACTTCTATTTTCGTCGTCTTACCAGTTACACTTATAAGGATTTTTTGCTGAATACCATAAAGACCTACGATGATGTGAATAACAGCCTGTTCGTCTATGAAGACACGCTTGATGCTCAACAGTGGGAACTAATGGATAGCATCAAGATTGTTCTTGGCTATAATTGCCAGAAGGCAGAAACTGTCTATCATGGCAGGATATGGACTGCTTGGTTTGCAGCCGATATTCCAATAGATAACGGCCCATGGAAACTTGGAGGACTCCCTGGCCTGATTATGGAAGCCTACGATGCTAATAACGAACATCACTTTACCATGAACGGTCTGCAACAGGTAAACCACACGCCCATTATTGACAAAAGCAAGGAGGGGAAATACAAGAGGACAACACGGATAAAGTTTCTGAAAGCAAAACGGGACTTTGAGGAGAATTCGGCAAGAATTATTCAGGCGCAGACAGATGTCAGCCTCGATTTTGATGCTTCGTCAAAAACTATACATCGCGATTATTTGGAAACGGACTATAAATGAAACGAAATATGAGAAAACCTGCAATTATTTTGATGTGCTTAATGGTGTCTTTTGCCTTTGCACAATCCACCCATATCATTGAACCTGCTATATTGGAAGTCCGTTATGATTGCTGGCAGGCGGAATACGATGACTCCTACATTCTGAGGATTGGTAAGACTGCCAATCAGTTCTTCAGCTATTATCGCTATCGGGATGACAGTTTGATGTACACCAGCGAGGCCACGATGCAGATAGCCATACAAGAGTTCATAGACTCTTCTGGAAAGAATGTACCCCGCGCGAAGAAACTGAAGACCAGTACTATCGGCAATGAATGGCTCTATCAGGATATGACAACGGGCAAGTTGGCGCTCTATAGCTTTTATGCCAGTGCCTACAATACCTATGAAGAGGATATCCCTAAACAGGAGTGGACTATTCATGCGGATTCCGTCATGACAATTTTGGGTATGGAATGTCATAAAGCCACGACTAAGTTCAGAGGCCGTGTTTGGGAGGTATGGTTTACTGAAGAAATCCCAATCAGCCTTGGCCCATGGAAATTGGGAGGCTTGCCTGGCTTGATTCTCAAAGCAACGGCAGACCATGACTTCATCAAGTTTACTGCTATTAGCATCAAGAACGAAAGCATCAACCCTGTTACATTTTATAATTGGGGCGATGAGAAATTCTATCACATGACAAGGGAGAAATTCCTAAAGTACAAGAATCGCCCACGGACAATTCCTTATACAGAGAAAGTCGTTCAAGCAAAACCTTATATAGAATTAGAATAATGAAACAGATATTGATTGTATTTTTATGGATGCTTTCTCTTAGGGGGTTGGCACAAGAAACTCATGTTATTGAGCCTTCAATCTTGGAGGTCAGGTATGAAGTAACTCATGAAAAGGACAAGGACATGTATGTTCTCCGTTGTGGAAAAAACGTGAGCCAATATTTCAGTTTGAACAAACTGCGTGATGATTCTTTGAGAGCTTCGCCAGATCCCGCCATGAGAAATATTGTGTTGGACGAAATGCTTGAAGCGGCCATGCATCGGGACGATCCCACTAAACAGCGGCCAGCCTCCCCTGGACATGGTGACTACTTATATTGGAATCTTGTGGCAGACACTGTGTCGGTCTATACAAGGGTTTTCGAAAACAAATATCTTGTGGAGGAAGAAATACCTACAATGGAATGGACGATTGGCGAAGATTCAGTACAGACGATTCTCGGTTATGAGTGCCACAAGGCTACGACCAAGTTTCGTGGAAGGGAGTGGAATGTGTGGTTTACGGAGGAAATACCCGTGAGCCTCGGCCCATGGAAATTAAACGGCCTGCCTGGTATCATCCTACAGGCAGAATGTAGTGGCTATATCACCATTACTGCCTATAACATTTCGACTACTCGTATTTCACCCGTGACATTCTACAACTTAGCCGACTTCAAGTATCAACCTTTGGAACGGAAGAAGTATCTGAAGATGAAGACCAATCCGAGTTCCTATCCAACAGATACAATTATAACACCCCTAATGGAACTGGAATGAAGCGACACCTTATCATTATATTATGCTGTCTCTTTCCGTTCTTGGCAATGGCGCAGATGCGGATAACGGGAACGGTTACCGACAAAAAAGGCGACCCGCTGACGGGCGTCATTCTCCAAGTGCGTAGCAATAACACGAATAAGATGATACGCTTTGGCAAGACCGACAATAAAGGCTCGTTCTCTATTGAAGCAAATGCCGATAGTTATCTGGAAGTCTCGATGCTTGGATTCAAGAAACTGCGTATCAACAGCCTGTCAGATAAAGAACCGATGCGAATAGTGATGCAGGAGGAAGCCGTTGCTCTAAAGGAGGTGACCGTCAAGGCAAGTAAGGTGCGTGAGCATGGCGACACACTGACATACAACGTAGCGACCTTTGCCGACCAGAACGACCGCAACATAGGTGACGTGCTTTCCCGCATTCCTGGTTTCGAGGTGAACAAGCAAAACGGACAGATTAAGTTTGAGGGTAAGCCCATCAGCAAGTTCTATATCGAGGGACTGGATATGTTAGGAGATAAGTACGGTATAGCCACCAACTCACTGCCACAGGTGGATGTAGGCTCCGTGCAGGTGATGAGAAACCATCAGCCCATCCGCGTGCTGGAGGACTTCACCTATACCGACGAGGCGGCAGTGAACATCCGCATGAAAGAGGGAGCCAAGAGCCATTGGGTGACATCGTTCAACGGCGGGGCAGGCATCAGCAGCCATACAGGGTTATGGAAATTCGAGGGCTTTGGCTTGCGGTTGAAGTCTGACTTCCAGACCATGCTCACCTACAAGACCAACAACACGGGGCAGGACATCAGCAAAGAGACAACGAGTCTCTTCAACTTCGACGATTTGGAAAGCCGTAATGACTATGTCCTACTGTCACCGCCTACGACACCCAACCTTGCCGAAAGCCGTACCCTGTTCAACCGCAGTCATGCCGTCACGCTCAACACACTGAAACGGTTTAATGAGTCGTCGCAGATGAACATACAAGTAATCTATAACAACAACCGCGAGACGGCAGAGGGAGAAAGGCGCACGGAGTATTTTCGGCCAGACGGTAACCGCATCATTGACAACCGCAAGGACTATCTGCAAAAGGATAACGAACTATACGCACTGGTGAAGTATGAGCGTAACAGCACCAACCAATATCTAAAGAACTCGCTTTCGGGCGATTTCACTTGGAGCCGCCAGTGGCTTAATGAGTCGGGAACAAGTAGCCATAATCAGTTTGCCCGCAAGCCCGAATACGACATCAAAGACAATCTCTACATCATCCGCAAGTATGGCAATAGTCTTGTGTCGTTCTACTCCAACAACCGCATCGTCAGCCGTCCGCAGTCATTGTCCGTTGATAGCCTGTACCAGCACGCCAGCCAACAGCAATATAGCACCAACACCTATGCTATGGGCGGCACGAAACTCGGCAAGTTTAGCCTGTCGCTGAAAGCGGGTGTCAATGCAGCCTTGCATCGGCTGGAGTCGGACGCTATAGGTCTGCCCGATACTCTGGGGATACTGGCCGATAACAGTCGTTTCACCTTTGCCCGCTTCTATGTAGAGCCGAAACTGACCTACAAGACACGCGACATCAACATCGAACTCAGCCCAACAACGGAATACCTCTTCGAGAAATACAGCGAGGACAAAGGCAATCACAAAATGCTCTTTGCGCCAGACCTCAGCATCCGCTGGTATGTCACGCCCCGCTTGCGGCTCTCCCTCGGTGCCTATTCCTCGGTGGAGCCGTCAGACCCCAGCCGTTTCTATCGTGCCTTGATATTGCAGGACTTCCAGTATATCAATCAGGGTTGGACGGGCTATCGTCACAGCCATACGCAGTCAGTCCGTGGTGGCATCGCTTACAACGACGCGCTGAAAGCCCTGCACTCCATCCTCACCGTCTCACGCTCCTTTACCACCTCGCCTTATACGGCCACCCGCCAGTTCGTAGGCGACTACATCATCATCTCTGCCATAGAGCAGGAAAGCAAGTCCGACTCATGGCAAGCGAACCTGATAGCCAGCAAAGGCATCAACCTCTGGAACGGCGTTGTCAATCTCCGTGCATTCTACGTGAATAGTCATTCCACGATGTTGCAAAACGACCAACCGACAGCATATGAAAGTCAGATGCTCAATGCCCGTACTGGCATCGACTTCTCTTTCTGGAAGGATATGCACCTGCGTTACGGTCTCACGTTCAGCCATAGTCAGATGAAGATGGAGCAGACTGCCACGACCTCTGACATCAGCAACTGGAAGCACGACCTGTCGCTAACCATCCCCGTCCGTCGCCTGACCTTCGACCTCACAGCCGAATACTACCGCAACGACCTGACCGACGGTCATCACAAGGACTTCTTTTTGGCCGACATCAAGACCAGTTACAAGTCCCGCCACATCGACCTCGCCCTCTCGCTCTGCAACCTGCTGAACAGCGGCACCTATTCCTACGTCATTGCCAGCGACCTCATCCGTCGTGCCTCCACCAACCGCATTCGAGGCCGGGAACTATTACTAACAGCGTATTACAAGATATAAACAAAATCAAATATCGAAATGAAACAACTAAGATTTGTATTAGTCTCTCTCGCTGCCATCGTATCAATAGCGGCAGAAGCACAGGGTAACATCACGGGGCGAGTGATTGACGAACAATCCCATCCATTGCCGTTTGCCAATGTCGTAGGTACCTGTCCCCACGGCTACGAGGACTTTCTGTAACTTTGTGGCTCGGAATGACAAATAAAACGAAAATGAATATGAACAAAATGAAACACTACAGACGATTCCTGCTCCTGCTGGCTATGCTGCCAGTTGGGACATTTGCCAAAGACAATTTTAAGATGACGGGTA
>JAEEGI010026855.1_pt1 | contig 11066 bp, 7 predicted proteins | sample 8958751 | NCBI WGS metagenome assembly JAEEGI01 (sample SAMN16246545, study PRJNA631951) | gut metagenome | biome: gut microbiome; feature: rumen; material: KS-attached | host: Bos | place: Iran: Karaj | collected 2018-10 | reverse complement strand
TTAATTGTTTGCGGTATTGAAAAAAGTTGTACTTTTGCCGCGCAATTCGCAAGCGGAAATAGCTCAGTTGGTAGAGCACGACCTTGCCAAGGTCGGGGTCGCGAGTTCGAGTCTCGTTTTCCGCTCCGCTAATGCGGAAATAGCTCAGTTGGTAGAGCACGACCTTGCCAAGGTCGGGGTCGCGAGTTCGAGTCTCGTTTTCCGCTCCACAAGGTCCCGATGGAAGTCGGGTTTTTTTGTGTAAGTGCCTGAGTGGTGGAATTGGTAGACACGAGGGACTTAAAATCCCTTGCCCTTTAAAGGCGTGCCGGTTCGAGCCCGGCCTCGGGTACAGCGCAAACCCCAATTACTTGTTCAAGCAGTTGGGGTTTTGTTTTAGTTCATAGCGGCCAATTGCTTGTTAATGATGCTCACAACTCTTTTGACCAATGCATTACCTGTTGAATGGATTTCTTCAGTAATATACAACCACCAACCCCATCCTTTTTCTTCTTCAATATTCCCTTTTCCCTTTTCAAAAGTTGTTTTAAAAGCCTTGTAAAAGTGTTTTGCTTTGGATCTTGGTGCTTTGGCTTCTTCAAAATATGAGTAATGCTGATTTTCAAAGCCTATACCATACCTAAAATTGTTATTCTGTAAATCGATTTCAAAATAAGATCTTAATTCTTTCTTATTATGAGTTTGCCAATGTGATTCAGAAAAAAGTGTAAAACCGATTCCACCATTCCAAACATAACTATCCAAATTGTATTTTCCTCCCACACGCTTTTGTATGGGCTTAATATACTCTTCTGTGATATTTTTGGTTTTAAGCTCATCAAGCCTGTTTTGGAGAAGAGAACGTAAATCGTCCAAATCATTAATACAATTATCTACATAATCAATGTCGTCTTTTCTTTCTCCCAAAAGTGAATCTATAATGCTATTGTTTATCATTTGCTCTTCTTTTCTGAGGTTAAACATTCCATCTAAATGATCGATGTACTGCTCAAGTGCAGATGCAAGGATGGAGTTGTCTTCTTTACATGTTGGTAATACCTCATTTTTCAACCAAGGTAAAATATCATCCTTATAATTCAGCGTAATATAACGACCTGGATTACTATCGTCTTTATATTCCAAGAAGGCCTTTGCTTTGGAGAAGCTTTTTTCATCAACGATTTTACTTCCATCTCTGGTCAAATAAATAACATATACATTTTTGTCTGTTTTCTTAAAATTATGTTCTTTTATGGCATCTATATATCTGTCTAATTGTTGTTCTTGGTCCGGAGCCCAATGAATCTTATTTTCAATAATTATTACGTATTTTCCCTTTTCTTCAATCAAAGCATCAATATGTTCTTCTTGGCCGGAAATATGGGGCTTCTCAATTTGATGTTGATGCGAGAATTGTTTGCAATGGGTTGACAACACAAACATAAAAGACAATAGGAAAGGATATTCCTTGTTTTCCGATTGGTACTGAAGCAGTTTTATTAGTATCCTACTATGAGCGTTTTCGTTAGCATGTAATTCATCGATTACATTTAAATGAAAAGGCGTTTTATGTTTCTTCTTTTCAAGTAGAAACTGATTAATCAATGCAATAAGTTCATCGTTTTCCATAAAAAAGATTATTTCTTTTTTCTTTTGTTTTCCAACGCCTTTTTCTTCTCACTCTCCAATCTTCTCTCCACTTTCTTCACATCTTCCGCAGGTGGCAGGTTTTCAGGCACAATTCCTCTTTCAATCAACATTTGACGGACTGCGGCATTATTATCAACATGTTCCTTTGTAATGGAAGATTCGCCTTTCAAGTCTTTAGCTTGTACATTGACACTGGTCATTTCGGCAGCAAAATCCTTTGCCTTGATGCTGATAGTTGGAAGGAAGTCAGCCAAATGACGAGTCTGAGGCATTCCTAGACGTTGTTTCATCATATTGGTACTCAAGCGGAAAAGCGCTTGGTCACCTTTTGAACGGATAACGGCAAAAGTTTGGTCGTTTATCCCTCGTTCATATAGGATGCCTGATAGTTTACGCTCGGTTTCTTGCAGTTTAGCACGCGCTTTTACGCGCTCCACTTCCAGCAATCGTTGCTCGATGAGTTCTGCACGACGAGTTTGCACGGCGAAATAGGTTTGGGCAAAGGCAATTTGGGGTTTTCTTGGGTCTCCATTTTGAGCGACAAGATAGCATGCGTAACGGGTGAGCATGATGTCATCTACTTGGCGTTGAGCGCCTTTCCCTGCAATTATCATCTTATTGACGTCAATAAAGTGATCGCCGATTTCTTGCCCGACAGTTTGGCAAGATTCTTTTGCTTTGGCAATTACTTTACTGAAGTTTTGCCAGAGGCTATACCCTAATAATTGCTGTAATTCTCTTGCACTCCAACATTCAGTATCATCAATCAAGCAGACGGCATCCTCGTAACTTTGAAAAAGGGCTTGGATTTCTTCTTTTTTCATACCGTTTTCATTTTTTTGTTTAAAGAGCAAAAATACAACTTTTTCTCTTCATCCCTAAATTATCTCAACATTTGCCCCACCAAACTATTTGATTATGAAGAAGGATAAAATATAATGGCTGAGGTAAATTGTTACATCATCACCCCAGCCATTTACAAATAAACGCATCTCTCACTCCGCCTTAAACCTCACCAACCGCAGCGGCACGCCTTCACAATTCTTTAGCACTTGGACGCCGTAATAGTAACCGTTGTGGCAAACGAAGCGCTTTTTGGTAATGGCAAGGTCGTAGTCATCGCATTGGAAGGAGCCTGTTGAAATGCTTTGTTCTTTGCTGACAGAATAGACATGGAACGTGTTTTTGCCAGCTTCCTCTGCATCGTCAAAGAATAGGATGTTGTCATCGTTGCCTTTGATGGCCATAGTGAACCAACCCATATTGATAGGCTCCTTGATGTGTTGGATGCCGTTTTCGCAATAGGAAATCAGATTGTTGTAATAACGAAGCACTCTCTCGTCGGATTCCTTTGGTAACTCGTCTTTCAAATCCTTGATTCGGGCGTTTTGCAGAGCAATCTGCTCTTCAACGGAAAGAGTTTGCGGTTCCCAATCCAAGAGCTTTTCCGAAATCTTATTGCCACTATAATCGTATGTTCTCACTAGCCCATCTATCGGGTTTGTAACGATGAGTTTGTTGTTGACTTTTGCGATTTGCCACCGGCCTTTCATGTCGTTCCTTTTGCTTTCTGTGTAAATGAAGTAGCCTTTGTCTTTGATGTCTGTGTTCATGTCTTCAAATACATCGCAAAGGATTTTATCCTTGCCTGTGTTTGTATCCAAAATGGATACAAGGTTTCTCCATTTTTTTGTCCATGACGTACCTCCAATAATGGCAATATGGTGGTCGTCCAATGCCAGCATTTCCAAGGCTTGGTATTTGATTTTCAGTTCTTTGACAATCAACCCGTTGTTGTCAAACAGATAAATGTCGCCTGTGTTGTTGGCCCGAGTGAAATACAAGTTGCCCAACTTCCCTTCCACGGGTTGGAGGTTGCGCGGCTTCTTGCCTTTGTCAGCGAAGTACAAGGTGATATCCTTCAGGAATTTGCCGTTTGCATCGAATAGGGAATACCTGTTCCTCGTGGCATGGCTGACCATGGCTTTGCCGTCATCGAAAACGACGAGTTGCTTCCGTAATCCGTAGGGACGGCCATCTAAGGTGTCATAATACGTGTCAAAGATTTTGTCCCAGTTGTTCCCTTGACCGTAGGTTTCGTCGGGAACGAGTTGAATCACTTGCGCATCAACTTGAAAACAAGTTGCAACGGCCAAAACAATGATTATAAATAAGTTCTTCATGGCTTTGATATTTAAAGGTTAATATCCGTTTTTTCAGTTTGTAATTGCATCTTGAACTCGGCAAATTCCTGTTCGGCAGAAGGTTTGTTTGCGTCGTAATCTTCGATGGTGTAAAAGTCGAAGATGTAATCAGTTGGTTTGGGTTTCGACAACAGATTGATTGCCACCACGATAAGCGCTATGGCACTGGCGGTTGCCAAAGAGGAGATAAAGACAATGCGGGTGACGTTCACTTCTGGCCTTGTCGCCCTTCCGAAACTGAATTCTGGCACTGGGACGTCATTCGGAACCAAGGTATCCAACGAGTTCTTCATTTTTTTGGAGAAAGATCGTTGTGCTTCGAGTCTTTGCCTGCACGATGAACAATCTTCGAGGTGCATTTCCACCTTCTTTCTATCGCTTTCTGGCAATTCATTGTCAATATAGCTTTGTATCGTTTTGTCGTTCAAATGTTTCATAGCACGTGTTTCTTGATTTTATCCATGATTCTCGACAGGGTTTTTCCTATGGAAGAGAGGTTGCGCCCCGTCATTTCCGCAATTTCCTTGTAGGAATAACCTTCGCTGTAAAGCACGACAAGCGTTTGTTCCTTCTCATTGAGATGAGCTATCGCGTTGAGGATGTCGGGAGCCTCGTCTTGGGGGCTTTCATTTGTTTCGAGTGGTTTTTCCATCATGACGGTCCTAGCCGTTTTTCGTTTGTAGTCGATTCCCTTGTTGATGGTACTCCTGACAAGCCAGTTTTTCGTGTCGCGAATGACTTTCTCGTTGTTCATCGCGAAATAATACGCTGTGAACACGTCTTGTACGACATCTTTTGCACCCTCTGAGTCTTGCAGCATCTTGGTCGCAATCCTGAACAGTTTTGGGTAGTAGCTTCGATATGTCTTTTCAAATTCAGGGTCCATCTTTGGAGCTTTTACATTTACAAGACGTTTGAAAGAGCCGTCTTGTGACAAGGATCGGTACATTTTTTTGAATCCAATAACTTTGGTGAATCCAAACCTTGTAGACGGCAAGACACAAAACGGGGACGTAAATCCTTTACTTGAATTTACGCCCCCGTAACCTAGTTGCGTTAGGACACCGCTAAGTGTTTACTTCACTATCTTAAATACGATAGGAAGCGCACTGTTGCCGTTCTCGAAGTGATAAGTGTTGTCCTCGCTATTAACTATGGTGCTAAGCGTCATCACGTATGTCTTTTTGGGCGAGAATGCCTTGAAGAAATCCTTGTCGTTTTCGGAGATTTCATTGGCATCGGTCACGGTACGGGTGATTAATACCTCATTCTTTGAAACAACCTCTTCCAAGGTTTGACCAGTTTTCAGCTCATAAACATTCACCTCATACTCCACCTCATCCCCCTTGACTACATTCTTGACAGGTGTCCAAGAAACAGGGAACGTTTTGGCCTTTTGTACTTCGGGCACTGAGGTGGGAAGTCCGTAATTCACCGGGTCATAGATGTCGTCGCCTGTGCGATCTACTGGAGCCTTCCATTGTGGTGTCTTAAAATCTGGTGCCTCTGGGTCATCACCCCACCGGAATAAGACCCCATTAGAATATGCCAATTCTTCCTCCACAAACTCACGTGAGACGGTATCATGGACATGCTCTGCTAACATTTCATTAACGTAAAAACTGGTGTCAGCAATCGAATATTTCCAATAATCGACAGTATAGAGACTTGTCAGTTGCAGATAATAGAGGTTGCCTTGTTCCAGCTCAGAACCCCATCCAGCGAGGGTGCGGCTAACCATTTCATGACTATCCATCTTATTATAGCTCTCAGGCACCTCTTCAATTCTCTCGATGAACAGCGGTTCATAGGAGGTAATGCTGTCAATGTCAGCACCTTCTATATTCTCATATAACTCTATGGTGTAAGAGACATTTTTCAGCGATTCATGTCGTGTGGGCATAAAACTAACCTCTAAATTATCGGTCATCGGGACGGTGTAATAGCCGTCGCTCTCAACGTAATGACGCTTGGGAGTGGGCACATATTTTCGTTCATCGGGATAAGCCTCGGTAAGACTAGAAACAGTAGCGGCATCTTGGATAAAGCTTGCGAGGTACTGCATTTTCATTTCATCCATAATGGATTCCAATCCCGACACTTCCTCAACACCGCCTTCCCATTGGGTTAGACCATCCACTCCTTCACTGTCATCTCCGTCTTCGATTTCGTCCTCCACGGTATAACCATAACGTCTCGAAGATTTGCCTTGAGGGGTAACATTCTCCCCGCCTGGGATTTCTGGAGGGAAAATGGGGTCTATCAATCCTCCCAGTTTGGAACCGAGAAGGTCGTCGTCGAAGACATAACCCCAATAGAAAGGCATTGGCTGGCTTTTGCCCTCATTGGAGATGATGAAGTTCTCCGTTGAACTGCTGAACTTAATTTGTTCGGCCTGCACCTGTGCCACATAGAGCACCCCCTTTTCCATCTGTACCTTGATATCACGCAAGGTATCAAATACTGCATAATTGTTGTTGCGCACTTCTGTTGAAAGGACAGTCGGATTATACTTGATGGCGTCCTGATAGTTCTGCCCATTCAGCACCTTCACCACTTTCAATTTATATTTGAAACGGGTATTTCTGCCAGCACAGTTGGAGATGACGGGAGTCCAAAAGAAATTGATTTTCCGCTTAGGTGTCACAACCATGTCACCATTCAAGGTCATCTGCGCACCTGCCATGGGAGACACCAGTTCGGGTGCGGAGCCCGAATAGCAGATGACGAATGTAGGGCAAGGCCCGATGGTGATTGGGACTCGTGCCGGATTGTCCTTATCACTCCAACGGTAAAAGTCCAAGCAAAGCGTATAGGTGCCTTCAGGTAACTGTTGTGCGTCGATGATATTATTGTAATCAAAATTGGTTTCCGTACGGATCAGAACCTGGGTATTCAACTCATCACCCCTCATATTGTTGACTCCCTCGGAAAGGTGAATAGGCTGCATAGGAACTGTACCTGGACGAGTACGGACATAAAGCGGGCTGGTATTGACTGTCATCTCCATGTCAAAGAAAATGTCCAGACCTTCATTTCCCGCACCGTTCACGATAAACTGTATGTTGAAGTAACGGAACGGACCATCCAAATAGCTGGTCACTGTCGCTGGCAGGGCGGGAACTTTTTGGCTCAACAGCACCTGAACTGTCTGTGCCGATACGGTCGTTAGTCCCGTAACAAGAGTAATAGCCAAAACTAGAATTCGGATAATGCGTTTCATATCAAGATTTGTTTATTATTTTGCACTGTTATTTATGTTTTTTTGACTTTATCAGGCGTGAAGCGAAACTATAGCTGTACTCCACCATAAGACGTACATCGGTATTGACAGCTACGTGCTGACCAATGATGATATTATCACTATAATTACTGATAGAGAAGAAGATGGACGCATTGTGGCGATCCATGTAGTTCAGCGAGGCACCTAGACGGGCAGCAACAGATAAGTCATTGGTCATCTCTGTGCTAGCTTCTGCACCTATGCGACGGGCGAGGTAGTTCAGAACCTGCTTCTCCGAGTCTGTAAGTTCCTCAGCTTCCGTCTTCTCAATGTTATAGGCCATCGTCAGTCTGGCGTTGCCAGAAAGAGTCATATTCTCCTTTCTAATAAAGTGATAGGTAGTGCCACCCGAAAGGCAGTGGGAGTTATAGTCACTGCCCGAGGAGCGCGACAGAGAGTAATCGTAATTGGCATCGAGCGAAAGCCGTGAGCTTGGAAGATAGACATCATAACCAAGTCCGTAACTCGTAGTGGTGACATCGAAACTCATCCCTTCCATTTGCTTGTTAAGGTTCTTATTCTCCAACAAATTGAAATTCAAACTGAAAGTGTGGTCATTATCAAGCGATAAGGTATAACTGGGAGAGAGGTCAAAGGAATGGGTAATCTGGTTGATGCGAATGTTCTCAGGGACGGCCAACACACCGTCAAGCTGTTTCTGCGTCACGCCATTGTACATGATTGACAAAGCTACATTGTCACCAAAGGAATTGTTCCAGCTAGCGGTATAAGAACCAACCTGATTGGTGTATAACTGTTTTTTGTCCATGTTGTCACGTTGCAAATAGCCGTTCAAGGTCAAGAAAGCGATATTGCTAAACAAAGATGTAGAAATATTGCCGCCAAAAGTTTGAGAGTTTTGGTTGAATCCGTTGGCTCCCAAAGAAGTATAGTCGGGTCGCACAAAACGGTAAGTTAACGTTGTGGAGACAGGGCTGAAATTCAGATTCAACAAGGCATCGCCAGCAAAGCGGACCTCACTGCCGTAACGTACATTGTATAAGCCCGTTTTTCGTATTCCGCCTATGAAATTGTTGGCTAAAGTGATTCCACCGCCTTCTCCCTCCAGCACCACTTCATCCCGTGTGATATCGGGAGTGAACAAACTGACTCCCAAGTTGGTCTCAAACATCACCCATTTGCCAATGGTAAAATGTCCTTTCAAACCCAACGCCAGATTTTCTTGTCCTTTGATTGTTGAGTCGCGCACAAAAAGAGTGGTGTCAATCATGTCGGCGGAATACACATTGTACATATACCATTGCGATGGCAAACTATTGAGGTCATCAACGGCATGGAGAAGACTGAGATCCACATAATTACGCATGCTACCGACAGCTACATGGGCAGCGTATGCCTTGCGTTTGAACTGCGGGAAGGTGGTATAAGCTACATTGTTCAAACCAAGTAACGAGTCGGAAAGGTATTGAATGGCATCGCGCTCATCGAGTTGGGTACGGAAGGTGGTGGCATGGTTGAAATTTCCATAAAAGCCTCCGAAACGGAACTTGTTGCCCCTATATTCCATACCAACACCATCGAAGGAAATGCCGTTATACGTATAGTTGGAGAAATTCATTGAAGACGTACCAAAATGGAAGGTGAATTTCTTCCACATGGGCTTAAAGTTGATCGTAAAAGTCGGCTTGGGAAAGGTGAACTGTTCGGCACTTACGTTGATCAAATTAACACTCATCGGAACACTGATACCATAGACATTAAACGTCATATTAGCGTAAGTAGAGGTCGAAAACGGGGAATTGTAATGCAGGTCGGCATTATTCCACGATGAAGTAAGCTGGGTTCCGACCGTACCTGAAACAGTCAGCGGGTCAACTATGGTTTGACGTTCCGAATCCTGTGCCATTGAAGTTAATGAAAGGCCGAACAACAACGAAAAACAAAGAAAGCTTAAGATGAGTATACGATGTTTCATGGCAAAGATTTTTGTTATCATTGATTTATTTTTGCAAAAATACAAATTAAATAATTAGATTCTTTCTTTTCTCAAAAAAAATGTAATCCTGAGACCACTTCCCTTTGAAAAAAACGCCTATGGTTTAAATAGAAAAACCCCGCCGCAAAACTATGCGACGGGGAAAATGTGTTTTTGAAATAAGGTCTTATTCCTTCACAAACTTTCTGATTTCAACAGCACTGTCGGTGGTCAGACGAATCGTGTAGGTTCCAATGGCATACTTGTCAACATAGATTTCTATCTTGTCGGAACTGCTGTTCTGTCTGCACACCAAAGCTCCGTTGCTGGTGTAAATCTCAATCTTTTTGATAGGTTCGGAAGCTTCAATGGTCAGTTTGTTCTTGACGGGATTCGGGAACAGCGAGACTGTGATGCCACCTTGTTCAACAACGCCTTCCAAATGCCGCAAATGAGCGGTATAGTCGCGTGCTTCTGTCACAACAAAGGAGAAGGTTTCGCTTTCCGAAACGACTTGATCGTCTAAAGTCCAATTGATGAACTCATATTCACTGTGCGGCGTAACCGTCAGTGTGCAAGTCTCACCATAGTTGTAGAAGCCAACACCTTCGATGTCGCCTGTGTACTCCGGATCCGTCTTGGCTTTGATTTCAAAGACGTTGATACGGAAATTGGCCACATATTCGGCATCTTCAGTCACACGAACAGGATGTATAGAATTTGTCGAGATAACAGAACCGTCTTTGGTCCAGTTGACAAACTCATAGCCCTCGTGAGCGACAGCACGCAAAGTGACAATATGACCAAAATCGTAAGTTCCACCTCCATAGACGTTACCACCCTCGGCAGGCTCCGACAAAACAGTGATTGTGTATCGTGCGACAGCGAAATGAGCCACATAGTCCCCGTTATCAGTAACGGTGAAGCTATACGTGGCATTGCTGTTCACCACAGTACCATTCTTTGTCCAGTTGACGAAGCTGTACCCAGTATTGGCTGTGGCTGTCAAGGTGCAAGTTTCACCGTATGTGAAGCTACCACCACCAGTAGCATTACCACCAGCTTCGGGATCCACTGAAACAGTGATGTTGTAGTGGTCGAGGTTGAAGTGTGCAACGAGGTCGGTATTGTCCATCACGGTGAAAGTATAAGCGGCGTCGGTGGAGACCACCGTGCCGTTCTTCGTCCAGTTGGTGAAAGTGTAGCCTGCATTAGGCATAGCGGAAACGGTACAGTTCGCTCCAAAGAGGAATGAACCACCGCCAGACACCATACCACCCGCTGTCGGGTCGGCAGAAACAGTGACCATGTACATATTAAGGTTGAAGTGGGCCACATAAGTGGCATCCTCCGTCACAGTGAAGCTATGGGAAGCATTGCTTGACACTACTACTCCATCCTTGGTCCAATTGGTGAAGTGGTAACCTGTGCTAGCCGTGGCTGTCAAGGTGCAAATTGAGCCATGAGTGTAGGAGCCTGCACCTGAAACATTACCTCCCTCTGTGGGATTAGCCAAAGCCGTGATTTGATGGCTGACACGGGTGAAGTGGGCCACATAGGTTCCGCCTTCGGTAACAGTGAAGTTATAAGTAGCGTCAGTCGATACTACCTGGCCATTTTTGGTCCAATTAGTGAAGACGTAATATGCATTTGGCGTAGCAATCAGCGTGCAAGTTTGGAAGTGATTGTAGGTGCCACTGCCTGTTACCGAGCCACCTGCATTCGGATTGGCTATAGCCGTAATCTGATAGCTGTTGAGCTGGAAGTTCGCCGTGTACTCGGCAGGACCCGTGACGGTGACGTTACGCGGGTTGTCCATCACGCCATCGCTCCATCCCATGAAGGTGTATCCTACGCTGGCCGTGGCCGTGAGCGTGGCCGTCTCGCCATGGTAGTACGTGCCACTGCCCGAAACTGTACCACCCGCGGTCGGGCTGGCCGTGACGGTGACCAGGTAGCTGTTCAGCTGGAAGTTCGCCGTGTACTCGGCAGGACCCGTGACGGTGACCTCACG
>JAEEGI010026852.1_pt1 | contig 11067 bp, 11 predicted proteins | sample 8958751 | NCBI WGS metagenome assembly JAEEGI01 (sample SAMN16246545, study PRJNA631951) | gut metagenome | biome: gut microbiome; feature: rumen; material: KS-attached | host: Bos | place: Iran: Karaj | collected 2018-10 | reverse complement strand
AACACGCCCGGTTTCCCGGTATGCTGCCTCCTTGTCCGGGAAAGCGTGGAAGCCGTTCAGAGAAAGGACGATATCGAAGCTCTCGTCGGAAAAGGGCAGCGCGCCTACGTCACCCTGCACGAAGGAGACGTTTTTGATTCCGGCAGCTTCAGCCCGTTTTTGCGCGGTCTCCATCATATCTGCCGAATAATCGAGACATGTAATGTCTGCCGACCGCAGCTCCTTGTAGACCGGCATGGTCAGCACGCCCGTTCCCACCGGAACCTCCAGCAGCTTCCCGTCGAAATCCTCCGGAACGCCGGAGATGGCCCTCGTGAGATATTCCAGGTTTTTCTCACCGTCCATATTCCAGACCAGACGGCAGACCGCCTTCCCCGGCAGGGTGGAATACGTCATCATCCCATCATAGAAGCTGGCGCTGCCGCCCAACTGTTTATAAGCGCTTTTGATCTGTTCTTTCCTCGTCATGACTGTCCGCTCCGTAACCCAGCGCCGCATCCAGGGCCATCGTTTTTCATTTTCGGCCGAATAAGCCTTTCTTCTCATAGGGGGCCGAGCCCACGGACAGGCAGGAATAGCCCGTGGCGTCGATGGCCGCTTTCAGCTGCTCTGCGTCCACGGTTGCTTCTGTCAGGAAGGAAGCTTCCTTTTTGCTTCGGGAGGCGGCGACCTTTTTGGCCGCAGGCACGGCTTTTCGGATAGTCTCGCAGATATGGGCCTCGCACATGGCACAGCTCATGCCCTCGATTTTCAGTGTTGTTTTGACCATCGTTTTATCCTTTCAATTTTCTGTATCCGCAGTCGCAGTACGGACCGCCGGAGGCCAGCGTGTATTGCCGCACAAACTCGCAGGCTCCGCCCGCTTCGGTCATGGCATAGTCCAGCGCGCACATGGCCGGGACGATCTCTGAAATGCCCAGTTCCTTCATCAGCGTGCAGATACCGCATTTGGAAAAGCGGGCTTCGTAGCCGCTTCCGTCAGGATATGGCCGGAACTCCATGTTCCAGGAATAAGGGTTTCGTTCTGCGGCGTTCAGCGCCGCCGTTGCCCTCATGCCGGCAATGTCCATTCCGCTGAACTTCTTTTTCCCGGACATCCGGCAGAAGGCGCGCATGGGGCTGATCATCATGGCTTTCTCGAAGTATTCCGTCATCTGATCCACGTCCGGCTTCTTCTCCATGTTCAAATAAAAGGCCGCCAGCATGGCGCAGCTCGCGATGTTCATTTTGAAGCGGTCGCCCTTCTCAAACTCCGGCAGACGGTTGATGATCTCCTTGTATTTCGGCAGAGCCTTCTTTTCGGTCTCCGCCGCAGCCTCTTTACTAAACCCCAGAACGTCGACCATCTTCTCCCGGAACGAGCGGCGGAAAAGCTGCCACATACCGCCGGGCATGCCCGTATATTTCATATGACACCTCTCAAACGCTCTCTGTCCGCTCCCAGCCGTCGCCCGCATCCGTTTCGTGCCGGACGAAATCGAAGTCGCAGCAGTCGCCGCCCTGGCAGAGGGTCTTGCTGCGCCTGAAGTCGGTATAGGGCAGGCTGCCGAAGTTGATCACGTCCGAATGACAGAACATCGCGCCCAGCTTCATCAGATTCCGCTCGCGGAAGATGTGCCAGTACAGGCACTCCCGGCACTCGAAATGGAAGCGGTCCTTCGGATCCTCCTCCAGATGCCAGGTATAGCGCCAGCCCGCGCCAGAGCCGTGACGGAAGCCAAAAGGCAGGATCTTTTTCATCGCCGGAAGGAAGAAGCTCAGCCGCGCCAGCTTCTGATAGGTCTTCGGCGTCAGCGCACCCCACATGGCCTCGGAGACGATCTTGAAGGCCTGCGGCTCGCATTTTCCATGCCGCTGCAGGACCTCATAGAGGGCAATCGTGGTCAGGATCTGCGCGATGTGCTTATAGTTGCCCTCATCGCACCATTGTTTTTCTTCTTCCAGCAGGATGTGCATCCTGCCAAGGACATCCTTTTGTATTTCAGAAGGCATGGTGGGGAAAAGCGTTTTATAACGGCTGATTGCCACCAGCTTTTCAGGGGTGTATCGTTTCATCCCATCACCTTCTTTGATGCGATCAAAAGACCGCACATCATCCATAAATTTCCGACGCTGATCCAGCCGGTCGCCAGCGCATTGGTCAGCCCGTAGTTTCCGATCAACCGCATCAAAACTGCGAAAACGAAGCCGAACAGCGCGGAAATAAACCAGCACCCACGCGGAAACGGGCTGTGTCCTTTGGCAAATGCCCGGATCTGAACGACGGCGGCAAGCAGGAAAAACACGAGGAAGATCACGGTCGCGGGCAGCAGAAACCAACCGATAAAACCCAACGTCTCCTGCATCGCCGTCGCGGGATCGTCCCCATAGAAACGCTTCAGCAGCCAAACCGCCATGCAGCAGGGCACATGGACGCCGCAGCCGCCGAATATGAGACAGCCGATGATCCCGGCCCGGTAAACGTGCGCGTCCTTTTCGGAACAGGACTTTATCATCCGGTAGATCGCAAACCAGCACAGACATTCGATGGGAATGCCGACAAGCCCCAAAAGTGCCGAGGCGAAGATCCTGCCGTCCGACACCGACAGATACCGCGTGAACATTGCGGGGAGCTCCGTCACAGACGGATCGCTCACACCCCAGCCCAGGAGCATGTCTCCAGTCAGAACCATGAGTGAGGACAGAATGCCCAATTTCAAAAGGTGTTGGATGCGCGGCCAGTCGAGCGATTTGTCCATTCCAGTTCCTCCGCGTTTTTCAGTTCTCCCGCTTTACTCATCTCCCGCAGCAGGATCAGGCCCAGGATCAGCACCAGCGCGTGGCCGAAGGATTCCGTGCCGTGGTCCAGCTGATTCAGCGGCCAGGGCAGCAGCGCAAACAGGTTCCCGACGACTCCCGCCATCATCAGCGGGCTGCACAGCGTGGCGAGGATCCTTGCAGGCGTGCTTTTCAGCGGAATGAGCTTCTTCCAAACCATCACAGGCACGGCGACGGTCAGCCCGAGGTCGCAGAGGATGAAGGCGACCAGCATAGGCGCAGCGTTGGCGTAAAACACCCGATTGGCGATATCCGCTGCGGTCTGAATCTCACCGCAGCTCTGATCAACGAATTTGAAGATCAGTGCCACATTCATGAACATGGCGTGGACGTAAACCCAGGCTGCCGTCCCTGTAACATAAGCGGCGCGGAACAGCTTCACCCACTTCCGGTCTTTCTCTTCCGTGACGTGGATCAACAGCAGATTGTACATGCGGTGAAAACCCATGTAGTACAGGAGCGTTCCGACAAAGCCGCAGAGGATGCTGGCCACCATGCGCCAGGTCCCCATCTCCAGATAAGCCACGCGCACCATGAAGCCAATACTCTCCGTCGTCTGCCCTTTGCCTGTCGCGGCAAACAGGAAGTCGCTGATCACATAGAGCAGGCATCCGATGATGCCAATGATCAAAAGCCGTTTTGACTTATTTCTTACTGACATAATGTTTAACTCTTCATTGTATGAGGCACAGCAAAATGCTCCGGCATTAGTTAGCTATAGCTAACCTTTGGGTAAAAAAAGAGAAACTAGATCTCTGATAGAAAGCTGTTTTCTTTGAAAGCAAGCCAAGCAACCAGGTTAGCCGCATCTAACCTCATTATACTCCAAAGCTGAAAGAAATCAAGAGGGAATCACATAAATGACGTACTTTCCAATATGAGCATATCAACGTAACAGGCACACGCTGGTTTTCAGCGGGCGCATGTCTGCACGAAGCGCCGGTTTCGGTGCGCAGCCGCGGCGCCGGCCTTTTTGATCACACGGCAACATTTTCATTTCATAATCTTCTGCGTTTCGCGCAATCTATGCTCGGGACACCGAGAATGAACAAAGGAGAAACGACAATGGCGAACAGCTCTAACAAGATCGTCGTGCCCAACGCCCGCGAGGCGATGGACCGCTTCAAGATGGAAGCCGCCGGCGAAGTCGGCGTCAGCCTGAAGCAGGGCTACAACGGCGACATCTCCGCCAAGCAGGCCGGCAGCATCGGCGGCCAGATGGTCAAGAAGATGATCGAGGCCTACGAAAACGGCCTGAAGTAACCTTCTGACGAAAAAGACCGCGGCAGGTCCATCGGGATCTGTCGCGGTCTGCTTCTGTTTCCGTTTATAATCTGCGGCGTTTCTTTTTGCCCTTGTAATCCTCGCCCAGGGTCTCCCCGAACTGACGAAGGATATCCTTCTGCTCGCCCGTCAGGTTCTTAGGCGTTTCCACCGTTACGGTGACGAACTGGTCTCCCCTGCCGCCGCCGTGGAGATGAGGAACGCCTTTTCCCCGGAGGCGGAATACCGTTCCGCTCTGGGTCCCCTCCGGTATGTTGTACTTGACCTTTCCGTCCAGGGTAGGCACCTCCACCGTATCCCCCAGCGCCGCCTGAACGAAGTTGATGGGGAGTTCATAGAGGATGGAGAAGCCGTCCCGGGAGAACTGGGAAGAGGGGCTCACGCTTACGGTGATCAGCAGGTCTCCCGCCGGGCCGCCGTTTGCGCCTTTGTGCCCCTGACCATGGACGGACAGGGTCTGTCCATCGTCGATGCCCGCAGGGATATCCACGGTGGTACGGGTGTTCTTCCGCACGCTGCCCTTTCCCTTGCACTTGGGACAGGGACTGTGTATGATCCTGCCGCTGCCCGCGCAGTCCGGACAGGCGGTGGTGGTGGACATGACGCCGAAGGCGGTGCGGCTCTGGGTACGGATACTGCCGCTGCCGCCGCAGCGCTTGCAGATCTCCGGCGTGGTGCCGCTGGCGCAGCCGCTGCCCTGGCAATCCGGGCAGTCCTCTATGCGGGAGATGGGGATCTCCTTGGAACAGCCGAAGGCCGCCTCTTCAAAGGTGAGATCCAGGCTGACCCGGAGGTTCTCTCCCCGCCGGGGAGCCGTTGCATTGCTGCTCCTGGTCCTTCCGCCGCCGCCGAAGAAGGAATCAAAAATATCCCCCAGGTCAAAGTCGCCAAAGCCCGCTCCGCCGAAGCCGCCGAAACCGCCGCCCTGCTGAGCCGCGTAGCTGGGATCCACGCCGGCAAAGCCGAACTGATCGTAATTCCGGCGCTTCTCCGGATCGTTCAGGATCTCATAGGCCTCGTTGATCTCCTTGAACCGGTTTTCCGCTTCCTTATCCCCCGGATGCAGGTCGGGGTGGTTTTCCTTGGCCAGGCGTCGGTAGGCTTTTTTGATCTCGTCCTCCGAAGCGCCTTTTTTCAGTCCAAGGACCTCATAATAATCCCGTTTATCTGCCATAATCCTTACCTCGAACTCAGTGTCTGCGCGTCATGCAAGCAAGCGGGAGCGCCGGCTCCCGCTCACTCGCCCATGGGGCGTTATTTCTGATCGTCGTCGTCCACGACCTCGTAGTCCGCATCCTGATAGCCCTGGCCACCGGGATTGCCGCTGCCAGCGGCGCCGCCGCTCACATCCGGACCCGCTGCGCCGGGATTGGCACCGTTTGCCTGATAGAGCTTCTCGGAGAGCTTGTAGAAGGCCTGGGTCAGCGCCTCGGTGGCGCTCTTTATGGCTGCGGTATCCGTGCCCTTCAGAGCGTTCTTGACGTTCTCCACTGCGGACTTCACTTCGCTCTTGTCCGCCTCGCTGAGCTTATCCCCCACTTCCTCCAGGGTCCGCTCGGACTGATAGACCATCTGGTCCGCCTGGTTGCGGGTATCCACCTCGTCCTTGCGCTTGGCATCCTCGGCGGCATACTGCTCAGCTTCCTTCACCGCCCGCTCGATATCCTCCTTGGACATGTTGGAGGAGCTGGTGACGGTGATGTGCTGTTCGCGGCCGGTGCCCAGGTCCTTGGCGGAGACGTTCACGATGCCGTTGGCGTCGATATCGAAGGTGACCTCGATCTGAGGCACGCCCCGGCGGGCCGGCGCGATGCCGTCCAGATGGAAGCGGCCCAGAGATTTGTTGTAAGCCGCCATCTCCCGCTCGCCCTGGAGCACGTTGACCTCCACGCTGGTCTGGTTATCCGCCGCAGTGGAGAACACCTGGCTCTTCTTGGTGGGGATGGTGGTATTCCGCTCGATGAGCTTGGTGAACACGCCGCCCAGGGTCTCGATGCCCAGGCTCAGGGGGGTCACGTCCAGGAGCAGGATGCCTTCCACATCGCCGCCCAGAACGCCGCCCTGGATGCAGGCGCCCACGGCCACGCATTCATCCGGGTTGATGCCCTTGAAGGGCTCCTTGCCTGTGAGCTTCTTGACCTCTTCCTGCACGGCGGGGATCCGGGTGGAGCCGCCCACCAGCAGGACCTTGTTCAGCTTATCGGGGGTGAGGCCGGCGTCGGACAGAGCCTGCTTCACGGGGCCGGTGGTCCGATTCACCAGATGGGCGGTGAGCTCGTTGAACTTTGCCCGGGTGAGGGTCAGGTCCAGATGCTTGGGGCCGGTGGCGTCCGCCGTGATATAGGGCAGGTTGATGTTGGTGCTGGTCACGCCGCTGAGCTCGATCTTGGCCTTCTCCGCCGCCTCGCGCAGACGCTGCATGGCAACGCGGTCCGTGCTCAGGTCGATGCCGTTTTCCCGCTTGAACTCGCTGACCATATACTGCATGACGCATTCGTCGAAGTCGTCGCCGCCCAGATGTGTGTCGCCCGCGGTAGCCAGGACCTCGATGACCCCGTCGCCGATCTCCAGCACGGAGACGTCGAAGGTGCCGCCGCCCAGGTCATAGACCATGATCTTCTGGTCGTTTTCCTTGTCCAGCCCGTAAGCCAGAGCCGCCGCGGTGGGCTCGTTGATGATCCGCTTCACTTCCAGGCCCGCGATCTTGCCCGCGTCCTTGGTGGCCTGACGCTGACTGTCGCTGAAATACGCGGGAACGGTGATGACCGCCTCGGTCACGGGACCGCCCAGATAGCTCTCGGCGTCCGCCTTCAGCTTGGACAGGATCATGGCGCTGATCTCAGGTGGAGTATACTGTTTGTCGTCGATGGTTACTTTGTGGTTCGTGCCCATCTGCCGCTTGATGGAGCTGATGGTCCGATCCGGATTGGTGACGGCCTGGCGCTTTGCCACCTGGCCTACCATACGCTCGCCGGTCTTGGAGAAGGCCACCACGGAGGGGGTGGTCCTGTTGCCCTCGGCGTTGGCGATCACGACGGGTTCTCCGCCTTCCATGACCGCTACGCAGCTGTTGGTCGTACCCAAATCTATACCAATGATCTTTCCCATTGTAATGATCCTCCTTTTTATTCACTCTATCGTCAGTTTGCCACTTTGACCATGGCAAAACGAATGACCTTGCCATTCAGGGTGAAGCCCTTCTGGAATTCCTCCGCTACGACGTTTTCGCCCAGGCTTTCATCCTCCACGTGGATCACGGCGTTATGCAGGGCCGGGTCAAAGGTCTGACCTGCGGCTTGGATGACCTCCACTCCCAGCTTGGCGAAGATACCCATGAGCTGGTCCATGATCATCTCCACGCCCTTGTAGAAGGCGCCGTCGCTGCATTCCGCTTTCAGCGCCCGCTCCAGATTGTCGTACACCGGCAGGAGCTGCAGAACGGTATCCGCCTTGGCGTCCGCGTAGACGGTTTCCCGCTCCTTCTGACTGCGCTTGCGGTAGTTATCATATTCCGCCGCCAGGCGAAGATATTTATCCTTCTCCGCGCCGAGGGCGGCGTCCCGCTCTTCCTTCAGCTGCTCCAGTTCCTTCTTCAGCTCCGCTTCCCGGCGGGCTGCTCTGGCGCCGCGGAAGCCTTTTTCCCTGCCGTGTTCCGGTCCAGTCGCTTCCGTTTCCGCCGCGGGTTCCTCCGCCGCTGCAGTCTGCTCTTCCGCGGTATCTTCCGCTTCGGCTTCAGGTTCCCGCAGTTCTTCGTCTTTCCGTTCGTCCATATCCCTGTCTCCTAACGACTTTCATCCTGATCATCCATCCGGCGCAGCTCCGGAAGCTGGGGAGGAGACGTGCCCTGGGAGATCTGCTGCATGCCTCCGGCGATATAGGAGAGGTAAGCCGCCACCTTCGCATAATCCATCCGGGTGGGTCCCACCACACCGATCACGCCCTGCATATTGTTCCCCAGAGGGTAGGTCGCCAGCACCACACCGCTGTCCTTCAGTTCCTCGGCAACGTTCTCCGGTCCGATCAGGATCTGAACGCCTTCCTGGCCCTGGGGCATCTCCAGCTGTTCCAGTTCCTTTCCCTCCGCCAGAAAATCCATGAGCTTGTGCGCTTTGTTCACATCCTGGTATTCCGGAAGGGTCAGCAGATTGGAGACGCCGCTCAGCACCTTCTTCGAGCCGCCGGATTCCAGCGTGCTGATGGTGAAGCTGGCCAAGGCCGCCGCTGCGCCGATCTCGTCTCCCAGGGTGCGTTCCGCCGCCCGGATCATGGCGCTGTCGATCTCCTGGGCGGTGAGGTTCGTGAACCCGGCGTTGAACACCGTTCCCATCCGCTGGACCAGGTCCTTTTCAATGCCTCCGGGGAATTTCATCACCCGGTTGCAGGCGGTGCCGTCCTCCAGCAGGAGCACAGCGATCACGGTCTCCCCATCCACCTGGATGAGATCGTAACGCTGAACCGTTCTCCGCCCCACCTGGGTGGTCAGGGCGTATGCCGGATAGCTGGTGAGTTCGGAGACGACCTTGCCCGCGTCCGCCAGGAGGCTGTCCAGCTGGCTCATTTTCTGCTTCAGGGCCCGGTTGATCTCCTGGGTCTCTTCCAGACTCAGCCGATGCTCGTTCATCAGCTCGTTCACATAGATCCGGTAGCCCTGGGGCGAGGGAATGCGGCCCGCGGAGGTATGAGGCTGCTCCAAAAGGCCCATGGCGGTCAGATCGGCCATCTCATTGCGGATGGTGGCGCTGCTTAGATTCATCTCCGGGTCGGCGGCGATGGCCTTGCTGCCCACCGGTTCCGCCGTGGAGATGTACTGCTCCACGATGGCCTTCAGGATCCTGCGTTTCCGTTCGCTCAGTTCCATGCTTCCCGCCTCTGCGCCGTTTTGGCGCTCGTCCTTCCCGAGTGCTTAGCACTCTAACTTCCTGAGTGCTAAAGCAAATATAAACCTACCGGTCCTGCTTGTCAATAGCTATTTTTGAACGATTTGTAAATCCTTTCGCAGACCGCTTTTGGGCAAATCTTTCCCCATGCTCCACGTTCTCCGCGATTCCTGCGGGGTCCCTTGCAGCGCGTTCCCGGCTGTGGTACTATGCAGACAGGATCCTGCTTTTCGGGAGGTTTATCGTCAAATGGTAAAAGCCGTGCTTTTTGATCTGGATGGGACGCTGGTGGATACCAGCGAGGGCGTGGCAGAGTGTGTGAGCTATGCCGCCGTGAACCTGGGTTATCCCCTCCTGCCGCGTGAGGAACTGCTCACCTTCATCGGTCCGCCGCTGACCCTTTCCTTTCCCAGGCATTACGAAATGGATGAGGCGACCACCTGGGAGGCCATCCGGCTTTTCCGGGAGCACTACAATGCCGGAGCCATGTTCAAGGCCAAGCCCTACGACGGCATCCCCGAGCTTTGTCAGGCCCTGGAGCGCCGGGGCATATCCATGGCCGTCGCCACCAACAAGGTCGAGGCCCAGGCAAAGCGTCTTCTGGCCTACTTTGGCCTGGACCGCTGGTGCTCCCCCATCCGCGGCGCGGATCCCGAAGGCAGGCTGAAGAAGGCCGATCTCATCCGTCTCTGTGTGGAGGAGCTCCGACTCTCCCCGGATCAGGCGGTGCTTATAGGGGACACGGAATTTGACGCGGAAGGCGCCGAAGCTGCCGGCGTACCCTTTTTGGCCGTGACCTACGGCTTCGGCTTCCGCGGTCCGGAGGATACGGCCGGGCGTTCGTTTCTCGGCACGGCAGATTCCCCCATGGGGGCGGCGAAGATCCTCCTGGGAGAATGATCCCGGCGGAATGGGGCAAGTCCGCGATCGCTCAAAACAATGGGGATTGCATTTTCATTTTCACCTGTCTATAATGATGAATAGAAAAGCATATACAACTATACTGAAATAAAGGAGAGGTTAGCATGGGTCTGATTCAAGCTGCGCTGGGCGCCGCAGGCGGCGTTCTTGCAGATCAGTGGAAAGAGTATTTTTATTGTGAGGCTCTTCCGGAGAACGTTCTTCTGACCAAGGGCAAAAAGCGGGTATCCAGCCGTTCCAGCAATACGAAGGGCAGCGACAACATCATCTCCAACGGCTCCATCATCGCCGTGGCCGACGGCCAGTGCATGCTCATCGTGGAGCAGGGCAAAGTCGTGGATATCTGCGCGGAACCCGGTGAATTCGTCTATGATCTTTCCACCGAGCCCTCCATCTTCTACGGCAAGCTGAGCCAGAGCATCCCGGCGGTGCTGAAAGAGATCGGCAAGCGCTTCACCTTCGGCGGCGAAGCCCCCAAGGATCAGCGGGTCTACTACGTGAACACCAAGGAACTGGTGGGCAACAAGTATGGCACCCCCTCCCCCGTTCCCTTCCGTGTCGTGGACAAAAACATCGGTCTGGACGTGGATATCGCCATTCGCTGCTTCGGCGAATACAGCTACCAGATCACCAACCCCGTTCTGTTCTACACCAACGTCTGCGGCAACGTCTCGGACGAATATACCCGCGACCGGATCGACAGCCAGCTGAAGAGCGAACTGCTCACCGCCCTCCAGCCCGCTTTCGCCAAGATCAGCGACATGGGCATCCGGTATTCCTCTCTGCCCGGCCACACCCTGGAGATGGCCGATGCGCTGAATGAAGTCCTCTCCAAGAAGTGGGGCGAGCTCCGCGGCATCGAGGTCGCTTCCTTCGGCGTCAACAGCGTGAAGGCCTCCGAGGAAGACGAGCAGATGATCAAGGAGCTGCAGCGGAATGCCGCCCTGCGGGATCCCAACCTGGCCGCCGCCACCCTGGTGAACGCTCAGGCTCAGGCCATGCAGGACGCCGCGAAGAACACCGCTGGCGCACCCATGGCGTTCATGGGCATGGGTATGGCTCAGAATGCCGGCGGGGTCAACGCCGCCTCCCTGTTCCAGATGGGCCAGCAGCAGGCTCCCGCCGCCCCCGCAGCGCCGGCGGCGCCGGCAGCGGCTCCCGCCGCCGG
>JAEEGI010026850.1_pt1 | contig 11068 bp, 8 predicted proteins | sample 8958751 | NCBI WGS metagenome assembly JAEEGI01 (sample SAMN16246545, study PRJNA631951) | gut metagenome | biome: gut microbiome; feature: rumen; material: KS-attached | host: Bos | place: Iran: Karaj | collected 2018-10 | reverse complement strand
CGGCAAACAATCCAATCGTATGATCAGGAGGAAAAACTCCTCATTTTAATTTGCGCTAAATCTTGACATAGGAGCATCACTCCTTTTTGTGGTTCTGTCGTTTCCCTTTCACTCACAAGATAATCCACAGTATGCGTCGACCAAAACTATATACATTTTTAATACCTATATATGGTTAATACCATCTTTCTTGGTTTCGCTCTTTCTCCTGCTTCTTTCGCTCTATCCGTTCAAAGGCTCTTTTATATTTTTCAGACAGCTCCGGATTTGAATCCAAATAATCAGTGACCCATGGCTGTAGCATATATGGCCAAATGGGATTCAGCATATCAGCAATAGCGTACTGATGAGTCGCTTTAGAAAAGAACAACCCTTGTTCCATGCGAATGACTTCGCCGTCATATATGGGGAGTTTTCCTGTATGATTTAGCTCTTTATAAAGAGAATACACTAAAAACATTTGGTAATCATTCAAGTTATCTAATTGCTCTTTTCTCTTCTTTAATCCTCGGTTGAATTTCCCTCGCTTATATACATAAGGGATAACCACAAATAGAATAGTCACAACAATAATAGAAATAGTCGTAATGAATACTATTCCTAAAACAAAACCAAAAGATTCTCTAAACGCTTCTATGTATAGTTTCTCTGCCAAACCGCTTGGAAGGAATAGGATGAGTCCTGTGCCAATAGCCAAGGAAGTTACAACCACTAATAACCTTTTCACCGGGATTTTCAATACATCCGCAACATTAACACTTACCGCCATGTCTCAAATTCCTCCCTTTACGCTGCCGCATTCGCGTTTATACTCTCAATTACTTTCCTAATCCCTAACCATACTGAAAGATCACTGAATACCTCCACAACGCTTCCCATGTCCGTGAAGGGGGATTCCTGAAGCACAGAGAGATCTTTCATCAAACCATTATGTACAATGTACTCAATGATTTGATTTACGAAGTAAATCTGTCTGCTGTCGAGCTTATTACTCTCGAGGTAGAAGGCAAATGCTTCCTTGGCTGCATTCATATCAAGACCGACTATCTCACGTACCAGCTCACCAAGGGGTTTGGAGCCGTATTCTTGCTCGTATTCTTCCTTGGTTCCGAGTTCTGACCAGAGTACTTTTTCAAGGGATTCTACATCAGCTTGTGAGAGCGGAATATTGGACTTCAACTTCTTAATGGCTTCGTTATCCTGATGCTCTCGAATATAGAACTCTGCCTTTGCTTTGTAGTTCTTTAAATCATCATTATCGAGCTCCGATTCGTTCCAGGAAACATCTAGGATATCATCTTCAAAATTCGTATCATAACGAAGTTTATTACGCGGGATATACTTCATAAGATTACGAAGTTTCTGACGAATTTCTTCAAACTCGCTTATGCCGCAACGATCAATATAATCCGTATTCAGAATCTTATTAATCAGATCCGCCTGAACCATTATTTCCGGGATGTTGGCGACACTCGCCACTCCGCGCACTTTCTTCAGGAGATCACTTCGACCTTTTCCATATTTTTTTCCTGCGAGGTATGCCAGTTCAAGGCCATACATAAGTGCATCAAAACGCACTGCACTCGCCTCGTCATCATTAGGAAGAATTAAGGGTGCTACTTCCTGTCGAACCAGCAATGTATCCTCATAGGTTAAGGTCTGGTAATTTGATTCAGATGAATACAGGTCGACGTATCTCAAATGCTGTCTGACTGCAAAATTATCCCTCGGCAGTTCCTGGACCTTTCCCGCCATTTCTTCGACCAATGCGATTCTATATGCTATCAATCGGTCAATCTGATAGTCTAAGTCCTGCAGTTTGTATGCAATTCCGAACTGTAAGGAAAAGATTGCCCCTTGAAGTGCTATCATATTGGCTGTCGGTTTTCCCTTACTCATGCGGAAGAATTCAAAGTTGCCACAGAAGTCAAAGATGTAAAACTTTGTTTTATCCTGTCCATCGATAAGTCCCGGGCAAAGTCTGGTACCTCGTCCAATCATCTGCCAGAATTTGGCGTAACTCATCACTTTTTTAAAGAACACCAGATTCAAGACTTCCGGCACATCAATGCCGGTGTCCAGCATGTCCACAGAGATGGCTATCTGCGGATACTTATTAGGCTCAGAAAAATCGTCAATCAGCGTCTGGGCGTAGTTGATTCTGTTATCTATAACCTGGGCAAATCCGTTTAGATGCGGATAATCCTTGTTGAAAATCTCCAGTATTTTCTCCGCATGATCGTGGTTCTTTGCAAAGATAATTGTTTTGCCGATTCTCTGACCATAATCAATCTTTATACCGTCTGTCATTACGATATTCAGCACCTGTCTAATCGTATCCTCGTTGAAAATCCAGGAGTTGAGCGCGGATGATCCAATGGCCTCCGGAACTTCTCCGTCTTCCATCTCGAAAGTACTCTCATATACTTTTTTATCTTCGTCAGAGAGATCGGAATAGACAATGCCTTGGTCGATAAACTTCAGTTTAGTCTCCACGGAAAGATAGTCCACCAGATATCCATCCGTGACGGCCTGAGCAAGTTCATAACCGTATGTCGGAACTCCTGCCTCTAAATCAAAAATCTCATAAGTATTCTTATCGATATCATCTTTCGGAGTTGCCGTGAGTCCTACCAGCAAAGCGTCGAAATATGTGAAGATATCCTGATACTTGTTATAAATCGATCTGTGCGCTTCATCACATATTACGATGTCAAAATGTCCACTCGTAAACAATTTCTGATTGTCTACCTTCACAGAATCAATGCAATTCATCATCGTCTGATAAGTAGAAAAAACACAATGCGCGTTATAGTTATCCTTCTCTTCGCATAAGTTTGTCACAGAAAGAGAAGGATAGTTATTTACAAAGGCTCGCTTAGCCTGAGTAACCAGAGAATTTCTATCTGCAAGGAATAAAATATTCTTCACCCATCCCGCATCAAGAAGAACGTGGCAGAGCTCGATGACAGTTCTTGTCTTTCCAGATCCAGTTGCCATAACCAGAAGTGCTTTCCGACGGTTCTTTTCAAGGCTGTCACAGACGGCCTTGATAGCAGATTCCTGGTAATAACGGCCGGCTATCTTTCGATCCACTTTGATATGTTTAAGAGATGTTCTCATCCTTCTGAGATTGAACATCTTCTCAAGGTCGGCTTTCGAGTAAATGCAAGCCACTCTTCTCTCAGGATACTGCCCGTCAATAATCCTTGTTTCAAAGCCATTCGTGAGGAAGATGCATGGTCTTCTCTTATACTTCTCTTCAAGAATATCCGCGTACAATTTAGCCTGCTGCCGTCCCTTTGATACATCAACACAGGTTCTTTTTGCTTCAATCACAGCCAACGGTTTATGAGAATTATCGTACAAAACATAATCCGCAAATCCCACCTCAGATTTGTTTAGCATTCCCGGAAGTTCAACTTCATTAATCCAGTCAGAACCTTCTTTCCAACCGGCATCGATTAACATGGCGTCAATATATATCTTTCGTGTCTTATACTCCGAAAGATTAAGCGGTTTCGGAACATAGGTCGCCACCTGCTCCTCACGGCGAGTAGTCAATTCTTTCTTGAGGGCAGAATTCTCTTCGATGAGTTTCGTAATATCTACATCCGGAAAAACCTTTGCCGCCAGAGCGGTATCATCCTTAACCAGTAACGATTTATCAAAAGTATGCTCTTCGTATCTTTCAGAATAGCAATAGCAAACAAAATCCAAGAAGATCTGGAGATTCTCTAAGCAAAGAATGGCCTGATCCTCCGTAATCTTCTTTCCGGAATGCGCGGCGTTGTTTCCCATCTTTCGGATGAAGTCCATCCGTTTCATGAGATCATCATCGATGATATCGCGAAACTCTTCCGTGCTCATGAGACTTATCAAGGTATCTTGATATGGCATAACAAGAGAACCATCAACGGAATACATCCATTTGATAGCAAACTCCATCGCTCTACGACAGTTTAGAACGCAAGAGGTAGGATCAATTAATAATACTTTCTCTGCCGCAATCGCCACATCAGAAAAAGTGTCGAACCTTGGTTCATTTTTTAAGTAATCGAAGTTTGTCATGAGACTACCTCCTTTATTTGTACTGCTCTATAACTTTTGATTTGTTGACTTGAGAGACGGAGGATGCAAAATGGTTTTGTTGATATAATAGCGAAACAATAAACTCCTTCTTGCATGCCAAACAACTTCATCAAAAGTCTTCCTGACTATTGTGCTCCTCTTCCCCTATTTATCTCTATTCAACAATCAACCCTTCAACTTCGGTCTTAAGTAATTCGTAAAGCTTTCCGAACATCCCATTTGCAAAACTATGGACTTCCTCCATTTTTTGTTCCAAATCACATTCAGGATATGTATGATAATCGTTACCTTTTACTCTTTTTGAAAATCCTTGTATTTTGGCATGCATTTTTATGGCTTCGGTATTGGTATATACTTTTACCCCAATACCCTTATTGTGTTTAACCGTATTACCATAATCCCGAACGTAGCCAAATACGTCCGAATTTGAAATATACTCAACTAATTCCCTGACATCCTGCGTATGTATCTCTTCTTTTTTCTTTGCAATTGTTTGAAAATCAATCACATGAGTTTGAAGGTTATTACAGAAGAAAGAAGCAACTACCTGCGCCATATAATCAAAGAAATTCTGTACTTCCAAGAAAAAACTCTTTGCTTGAAGTTCTATCAAAAAACGAATGCTAATGTTTGCTTTATTAACTTGTAGGAAGTCACCAGGAGGGGAATAATTTCTTTCATCCTCAGAAACATCCAACGTTCCCTCGATTATTTTTTTAAAGTTTTCTTCTTTCATTTCCAGATAATACTTTGCTAGTATTCTGTAAACACGCATAGCCGAATCCGCATTATGCATGCTAATAAAATACTTTTCTGTTCCAGCATATTTAGATTGCCTAAGCACTCCTAAATCAAGTTTCATAATTACCTCATACTAGCCATATACCATTCAAAAGCCTATCAGCTATCCGAAATACTTTTGCATTAGACTATCAAACAAGAGTTGCGCCTCATTGAGTGCTTTCTGCACTGCAACTTTTGATTTGTCGACTTGTTCTACTAAATCTTCAAATAAACGCTGTTTGTCCTCGGATGGAATCGCAATAGGCATTGTTACCAGTTGTTTTGCTCCGAAATTTGGCTGTGCCCCACCAACTTTTTTATCATCTATAAACCCTTTCCCAAATGGTGAATTTATGTAGTGACACACAAATGTGGGAGATACTCCGATATTATTCTTTAGGCGTAATATCAATGTTGTAAACGTTTGGCATCCTGCATATTTCTCCGGCACAATACATGCCATTCCTACATTAACTCCTGTGCGTGTTACCAAAATATCGTTTGCTCTTAGTTTTTTATTCTCATATTTAGAGGCAAATTCGGGTTTTATGTATATCAAGTCACTATCATCAAGATAGTTTACTCGAATATTCTGATTTCGAAGCATCACTACACCTGACTCAGCATATGCATGAGTTGCAGAATTAGCAATACCAACCGTTACGTCTTCTGATATATCTCCTATGGTTATACTAGTATGTGCAATATCATCACCAAAGAGCTCGACAAATCGGGCTTTAATCAAATTATCATATGCTTCCAGCTCCTGTTGGCGTTTCTCGATAATCTTTGAGATTGCTTCGAGTCTATCGACAATAACACGTTGACTATCTAATTTCGTGACATTGAATTCATAGTTTAGTATGTCGTCTTTTGAACAAGTTGGATACGTCGCTCCTTTTGAATTTTCACCTAAACACTGTAAAAAGGGGGTACTGCAAAGACAATAAAACAGATATCTCGGAACACAGTGATTTTCGTCTGGTTTGATTACCGCGAAAGCAGATGATACCGCAGATACTTCTTCTTTGACAACTGTTATTGCGCCTCTTGTCGGCCTAACAGTAGATACAAGAATATCTCCTTTATACGCAATAATGGCTCCGGGAACCGAACCTTTTTTCTTAAGTTGATAATCTTTTGTGATTGTATCAATATCCCCTATTTCGATATAAGGATAATACCCAATTGATGCCTTGATAGGTTTTCTCTTTTCGACCACATCACGAATTCTCATGATCATCCTGCAATCCTCATTTTTGAAAATAATACTTTTACTCGTTTGAAAGTGAAATAACAAATCTAATTATATTTCCTGTCTGATACATGATAAACTCTAGAAATCTTTTTTCGGTTTTATCATGGTGTTTCGCATAGTTGTTCATATAATTCGTATACATCTGTAAAGTTGTTTCAAAATTGGCGGATAGTTCCTTGGGAACACCTCTTTCTTTAAGATACTGCCCAAAATCCGTCTTCATATTCTCTAGACTTGCCGTTTTTCCTAAGAACTCTTGCGCAAATGTTTCTAGCGCTTTCCGAAATAGATCAGCGACTTGGCTCGGAGACTCCATATCGGAATACGCTCTTAATGCTTTTTCCATTGCTTTTCTAGATAACGGATATTGTTGTAACCATGCAAAAGGAATTGATACATTAGCTTCATCTAATTCGTGCGCACCCTTTGGAAAAATATAGTCTCCATCATTATCACTCATAATCTCATAACCTATCTTTACTTCATCTAAAAACGCTTTGAGCCCATTTAATACATAGTCTCTCAACGGATTCTCTTTGAGTTTTTTGGACGCGTTTGAAAAAGCAATTGTATAACTAATCAGTCTTGTTATTTCACATTTCTTTATGATACAGCTTTTCACCGCATACCAATCATAATAATGCTCTTGGTTTCTTTCACCAATATCACTAAAGAATTGTCTACAAATACTCCTCTCATCATGATGATATATGCTATTCATCCCATCAAATAGGACTATTATTTTACTTTCAAGCATTCTGGCTTTATCTGAATCAGAAAAACTAATTCCCAGCGCCTCTCTGTAATCAATCCATCTCATACTGTTTGCCATCCTTTTTTATTCAATGTTCCATCAATATCAACTCATTTAGCTAATGCCGCCAAAGCAACCATTAAAGCCGCCATACTTGTGACCGCAGAAAACACTGCCACAATATAATGTCTGTCGTGTTCGTTTCCAATCTCGTTTCCTGAAGCACAAGAAAGCACCCCAAAGAAAAACATACAGATTGCAGGTACATCAAACCGACTAAAAGCATCTCCCAATACGCGCATTGTCCAGAATCTTTTTCCCCAATCCGCTTCACATAAGTACTCATATTTTGTCACCCAGATAGCTATCGAAACAGTAATCAAAACAATCCCAAGTATCCAAAGGAATATAGCTGCCATACTACTAAATAGTGTGGCAGATACACTTATTTTTTCCCTTTTCTTTCCATCTTGAGCCTTGTTCTCTACATCATTAATTGTTTTATGTGCCTTAATTATAGCGTTGGCCAACAAATCATAGTCAATCTCATTTTTCTCAACTTTAGTCACTCTCTCAACAACCTTCGATTTACTCTGAGAAGGTACCGGATGATTACAGATCATTTTCATTGCTGCCTCTACTACACGAAGCGTTTTACTCTCCATTAAGCAGTGCCTCCAGTTCACCCAACTCTTTCGCGATTTCATTCTCGAGTCGGCGAAGTTCCGTCATTATCTCACTAGTCGGCGGATACTCTACGGCGACATATTCCACTTTCTTATACTTATTTATTGACAAGTCATAATCGTTGTTTACTATCTCTTTTTTGGGTACCATGAAGGACTTTTCGGTTCGATTTCTTTCTTTCTCAGCTTCAAGGTTTTTAAATCGTTGGATGATATCCGGGATATCATTTTCCTTCGTTTCCGTTCGTTTATCGTCGAGGCTAAAACCGTCCGCCGTCATATCATAAAACCAAACATCATCTGTGCCCCCGTGATTGGTCTTAGTGAAGATAAGGATTCCGGTTGATACACCTGCATAAGGTTTGAAAACACCCGAAGGCATAGAGATAACTGCCTCAAGTCTTTGATTCTCAATGATTTCATGTCTAATTGCTTTATGAGCGTTAGATGAACCAAAGAGCACCCCATCAGGAACGATGCAGGCACACCGGCCACCGACTTTAAGCATTCTCACAAACAAAGCCAGGAACAGAAGCTCAGTCTTCTTGGTTTTACATATCTTCTGAAGATCCGTAGATACAATATCCGCATCAAGGTTTCCCTTAAAAGGCGGATTAGCCAATATCAGAGAATACATATCACGGTCGGGATTCTGATCGGAAAGGCTGTCCCGATACTCAATATACGGATTCTCAACACCATGCGTCATCATATTCATTGCACCGATGCGAAGCATTGTTCTGTCCATATCGTAACCATGGAACATGTCATTCATAAAATGATTACGGTTCTGCTTATCAAGAAGGATTTCCTTCCTGTACTTCTCTCTCAGATAATCCCCACTTGCCACCAGGAATCCGGATGTTCCACATGCCGGATCACAGATAAAATCGGTTGGTTTCGGATCCATCAGTTCAACCATCATGCGAATGATGTGTCTCGGAGTTCTAAACTGTCCGTTTACACCCGACTGGGAAATCTTGGAGAGAAGATACTCATAGACATCACCCCTGATATCCGTCTGGTGCAATTCTTCCATCATGGAGTAGATTTCATCCATCGCATCTACAATCTTAGACAACATCAGCGGAGTGTTAATTTTGAATATGGCATCATCCATGTATTTGCTGTATGCACTGTTCTTATCCCCATGCAGATTCTTAATAAATGGGAAGACCCAGTTCTGAACAACGTCATACATCTTCTGAGCAGGAAAATCGTGGAAAGTTGACCACTTAAGTTGATTTCCGTCAACCTTGCGATCTCCGATTTCTACTTCGTCCGCGAAAATGCTTGTATAAGGGAGCCCGAGCATTGCAGCTTCTTTTGCGCGCAGATTGTCCGAATTATCCAAATCCTTAATAAACATCAGATACGTCATCTGCTCAACAACATCCAAAGGATTGGTAATTCCACCTGTCCAGAATATCTCCCATAAACTGTCAACTTTATGCCCAAGTTCTCCGGTCATTATTTCTTTCTCCTTTATTCTTTGTCGCGGTTCCAAACGTATTTCGTATAACGTCCGCCACCGATTTTGTTTATTTTCTCAGAATTCAGTAACTCAGCCAGTGTTCTCTGCACAGTGATTTGACTAATGTCAGGAAATCTTTCCATTATCTGTGCTTTCGTTATTTCTCCATAAGTTTCCTTGATAAGTTGTGCAATTCTATCCGGCTTAGATATGCCGCTTGCCGTCAGGGTTTTTACTCTTGTTGTAAAGTCCCTGTACGCTGCAACAACTATTCCTAACATATACTGAACAAACGGTATATAATCATTCTCTTCTTCATGCCATGCCTCTGAGCTTTCTTGCAAGCACTCGTAGTAGGAATCTTTTGTTTTTTCTATCAGGTGCTCAATACTGATATACTTTCCGACAATGTACCCGGCTCTGTAAAGACACAGCAGTGTGAGCAATCGGCTCATTCTTCCGTTTCCATCGTTGAACGGGTGAATACAAAGAAAATCCAAAATGAACATAGGAATCAACAATAGCGGATCGGCTTTTCCCTGATCTATTGCTTTATTAAACTCTGTGCAAAGATTCTCCAAGGCCTCCGGAGTTTCCCATGCAGGTACCGGTTTAAAACGAACTCGCTTATTGCCCTGTTCATCTTCTTCCTCGATAATATTATCCGCAGACTTGTATTTTCCTCCGATATCATACCCCTCAAACTTGTATAAATCCCTGTGAAGCTGAAGTATCAGATTCGGCCTAATTGAAATATAGTCATGGCTTTCATGGATCGTATTAAGAACATCCCGATAGCCGGCAATCTCGCGTTCGCTTCTGCTTCGAGGAGTTGTCTTGTCCTTTACCAGCGCTTTTAATCTTGCGTCTGATGTATATATTCCTTCAATTTTGTTTGATGCCTCGGTACTTTGTATTTTGGCGACCTCAACAAGTTGAGACAAAACATCTGCTTTCGCTTCGATAAACAAAGTCTGTTTACCCTTAAACTCATGGATTTGCGTGAGCAATGCCACGATGTCAGGTGTCAGCAATTTACCCCACTTTTCACTATAATCATACGACCTCATTACAACTTCCTCACCTCAAAATCATTTTGCTCATTTTTGTATATAATGATGCAATTAAATAATACCATTCAACAGCATCATTGTCAACTCCAATTTCATCATTTGTTCTAAAATGATAAAATTAAACATATAATGATCAAATTCGAACTATATTCAACTAAAAGCGACTAAAACATAATAAAACCGATTTTTACACCCCCTGTAAAAAGTGGTACTTGACAGACAGTTTTCACATTTGCCGCGGGATGTGTTATAATCGTTACATGAGGACGCGAGTTTGGGAGACCAGCTATGAAAAGTCAAGAATAAATTCCTAAGATTTTTATTCTGGCTGTATTCCGAAAAAAGGCTCAACTTTAATAAGACCTCGGGCAGAGGCCTTCAAAAACAGTTCGATTAGCCTCCTGCTTATTCCAGGTTGAAAGTAACGTTATCAGTGAGCATCTTGAAAATGATGCGCACGAGCTTGCCGGCACAATGCCCTAAAGCGGCGTAATGAGGACGACCTTCCGACTTCTTCTGTGCATAATAGGCAGCAAAAGTCTGGTTGTTCTTCACCACGTTATGTGCGGCATTGATCAGAGCATACCGTAATGCTCTGGAACCGCGCTTGGACATGCGTGTGTGCTTTGCTTCAAAGTTTCCGGACTGGTAGACGGACGGATCCAGACCGGAGAAGGCAAGCAACTTGCTCGGATTGGAGAACCGGTTGATATCACCAATCTCCCCGAGGATCATTCCGCCATTGATGAAGCCAATGCCGGGAATGGTCATAATCACCGAATCTAGAGAACGGACAATGTCCTCAATCTCGGATTCAATCTGTTCCAATTGCCTATCCAGTAACTCGATCTGCTCAATGGACTGGGTTATCTGAATAGATAGAGAATTGTCGCTGGTGCCGACAGACTTCTGTGCCAGAACTCTTAATTCTACAGCGGTTTCTTTCTT
>JAEEGI010026848.1_pt1 | contig 11069 bp, 10 predicted proteins | sample 8958751 | NCBI WGS metagenome assembly JAEEGI01 (sample SAMN16246545, study PRJNA631951) | gut metagenome | biome: gut microbiome; feature: rumen; material: KS-attached | host: Bos | place: Iran: Karaj | collected 2018-10 | reverse complement strand
GTAGATCTTGTCGTCGAGCTGCAGCTCCTTGACGCACTGCTTTGTCAGGGAGCGGGAGTCGGACTGGTCGTAGATGGTGAACTGGGCGGGGTAGCCCAGACGGTCGGCGTACTCCCTCAGGAAGCGGATGAAAATGGAATGGAAAGTGCCCATCCAGATCCACCGGGCCTGGTTTTCTCCCACGAGGACCGCAATACGCTCCTTCATCTCGCCGGCAGCCTTCTTGGTAAAGGTCAGGGCGAGGATGCGGGAGGGACGCACCCCGTTTTCAATCAGATATGCGATCTTGCGGGTCAGGACCCTGGTCTTTCCGGAACCGGCTCCTGCAACGATCAGCGACGGCCCGTCCATATTGCGGACGGCATCGCTCTGGGCGGAATTCAAACCCTCCAAAATATCTCTCTTCTTCGTCTCCATATATGGTGCAAAAGTAGTATATTTGCACTCAGTTTCAAAGAGAAAAATGTCGGAACACATCAGGATAAAGAAGGGACTTGACATTCCCCTGACGGGCGAGGCGCAGCTATATGTGGCCAAGCGCGTCAATTCGGGTACAATGGCTTTCCGCCCCTCCGATTTCCGCGGCCTGAAGGCCCGTGCGGAAGTGGTTGAAGGGCAGAAGGTTGTCATCGGAGAGCCCCTCTTTTCCGACATCCGCCGTCCTGCGGTGCGCTTCTGTTCGTCGGCCTGCGGCGAGGTGATTTCCGTTAAGCAGGGCGACGACGGCCTTCTCGAGGAGGTCCGTATAGCCGCCGACGGCTCCCGCGACCACCTCTCCTTCGAGGTCCGCAAGCCCTCTTCGATGGAACGCGGGGAGATAGTGTGCCTGATGCTCGAGGCCGGCCTCTGGCCCTGCATCCGGCAGCGTCCCTTCGGCATAATCGCCGACCCCGAGAGGATGCCCAACTCCATTTTCGTATCCGCATTTTCGTCAGTTCCCGTAGCTCCGGACTACGATTTCGCGCTCTCGGGCCGCCTGGAGGAACTCCAGACGGGAATCGACGTGCTCGGAAGGCTTACCAGGGGCGGAATCCATTTCTGCCTGCCGGTGCGCAATTTCGCGGGTTCGGACTTCCACAAGCTGAAGGGAGTCATCCAGCACTCGGTGTACGGTCCCCATCCCGCCGGAAATGTCGGGGTGCAGATCAACCGAATCAGCCCCATCAACAAGGGGGAGGTGATCTGGACCGTGAACCTGCAGCACGTGGCCGCCATCGGCCGTTTCTTCCTGAACGGCTGGTACGATATGCGCCGCCTGGTGGCGATGACCGGCCCCGCCGCGCTGAATCCTTCGTACGTGGAGTGCGCGCCGGGAATGTGCATGTCCGATATAGAGGACCATTTCGACCACTGGCAGGGCAACCTGCGCATCATCAGCGGCGATGTCCTGACCGGCGCCAATGTTGGCCGCGAGGGCTTCCTGCGCTTCTACGACGATATGGTCACCGTCCTTCAGGAGGGCGAGGGGCGCGAGATGTTCGGTTGGGCGAGGCCCTTCAGGTTCAACAAGTTCAGTTTCTCGCATCTCTATCCCGCCCATCTTCTCGGGCCGCACAAGTTCGAGATGGACACCACCGTCAACGGAAGCGTCCGCGCCTTCGTGATGAACGACATCTACGCCAAGGTCTTCCCGATGGATATCTATCCCGTGGAGCTCTTCAAGGCGATCCTGGCGGGGGACAGGGATATGATGGAGAAACTCGGAATCTACGAGGTGGTGGAGGAGGACGTCGCCCTCTGCGAGTATGTCTGCCCCTCGAAGATCGAGATTCAGAGTATAGTTTCAAAAGGCATAGACCTTATGCTGGAGGAGGAGTGATATGAAGAAGGACAGCGGCATCAGAAGGTTTATGGACAATATCCGCCCCCACTTCGAGAAGGGCGGCAAATATTACTGGCTCCATTCCACCTACGACGCCTTCGACACCTTCTTCTCGGTGCCGGAGACCCTTACTTCCAAGGGGTCGCACATCCGTGACTGCCTCGACCTCAAGAGGCTGATGATTACCGTGGTGGTGGCGCTGCTGCCCTGTTTCGTGGCCTCCTGCATCCACTACGGATTCTTCAAGGTGCTGCCTCTCTACCTGGTGACCTACATAGTGGGGCTCGGCATCGAGTTCGCCTTCGCGCAGGTCCGCGGGAAGGAGGTCAGCGAAGGGTTCCTGGTCACCGGAATGATCATCCCGATGATCGTCCCGATCACCATTCCCCTCTGGATGCTGGCCCTCGCCGTGGCCTTCGCCGTGATAATCGGCAAGGAGGTCTTCGGCGGAACCGGTATGAATATCTGGAATCCCGCGCTGCTGGCGCGCGCATTCCTCTTCTTTGCATATCCGTCCCATATGACCGGCAACGTGTGGGTTCCGGATGCCGCCGATGCGGTTTCCGGCGCCACTCCGCTGATGCAGCTGGACGGCGGCCTCGAGTCGCTCAAATACAGTCTCTCCGACCTCTTCTGGGGCAATATCCCCGGTTCGGTGGGCGAGGGGTGCACTTTCGCCATACTGCTTGGCGCCCTGATCCTGCTGGCCACCGGCGCAGCCAACTACAGGGCGATGTTCTCCTGCGTGCTGGGCGCCCTCGCGGTAGGTTTGGCCGCCAATCTCGCCGCTCCTTCGCCGGAGTCGGCCCTCGCCGTCCCGGCCTGGTACCATCTGCTGATGGGCGGCTTCGCGTTCGGCGCGGTCTTTATGGTGACCGATCCCGTCACCGGGGCTCAGACCAATGCGGGTAAATGGATATACGGCTTCCTTGTCGGAGCCATTGCGGTGATTATCAGGCTCTTCAGCCCTGCGTATCCGGAGGGTATGATGATCGCCATATTGCTTATGAATACATTCGCACCGCTCATCGACCACTGCGTCGTGGCGGCCAATATAAACAAGCGCCTGGCGCGCAGCAAGACTGTATGATGAACAGGAACGGAAACCTTTACACGCTGCTTTATGCGTTGATCCTGGCCGCCTTCGTGGCCGGGGTGCTGGCGTGGGTTTCCACTTCGCTGGCGCCGCGCCGCAAGGCGAACGAGGAGGCGGCTAAAATCGCCTTCATCCGCGCCGCAGCGGCTATGCCGGAGGCATCGGTGGACAGTCTGGAAAGTGCCGGTCTCAGGGTCTTCCGCGCTATGACTGAGGAAGATACCATATTCGTGCTGCCCTGCTCGGGAAGCGGTCTCTGGGGCCCTATCTGGGGTTATATCGCCCTCGAGGAGGACACCTGCCTGGTCCGCGGGGCCGCTTTCGACCACAAGTCGGAGACTCCGGGGCTCGGCTCGCGGATAGGGGAGAAGGCCTTCGGCTCGCTCTTCTCCGGCCGCCGGTTCGGCGAAGGGCTCTACAGCGCTTCGGCGGATGCCGTCAGCGGAGCCACCGAGACCAGCCGCGGAGTGGAAAAGATGGTGCTCGAGTGCGTGGAAAGGTATTCCGCCTGCTTTGACAGCACCGGCCGTTTTCTGATAATCGAAGAACCAAAGGAAGATGAGCAGCTTTAAGGATACCATAATGAAATCCCTCTTCGGATCGAATCCGGTGACTGTGCTGGTGCTGGGCATCTGCTCGGCCCTGGCCGTTACGGTGCATATGAAGGAGGCGCTCATTATGGGAATCGCCGTGACTCTGGTATGCGCCCTCTCCGGTCTGGTGGTATCCACGATGCGAAAGACCATTCCGGCCCGCATCAGGATAATAGTGGAGCTGCTGGTGGTCTCCTTCTTCGTGATCCTGGCCGACCAGCTGCTGAAGGCATACGCATATAACGAGAGCAAGACCCTCTCGGTATATGTCGGCCTCATCATCACCAACTGCATCATTATGGGCCGCCTGGAGTCCTGCGCCCTCTCGCACAAGCCGCTGGAGGCGCTTTCGGACGGATTCCTGAACGGACTGGGCTACGCCATCGTGCTGCTGGTGGTGGCCTTCTTCAGGGAGTTCTTCGGCTTCGGGTCCCTCTTCGGACTGCAGATTATCCCGCAGGGCTGGTATTACGCCAACGGCGGTTTTTATGAAAACAACGGGCTCTTCATCCTGCCTCCTATGGCGCTCATCCTCATAGGATGCATAGTATGGATTCAGAGGAGCCTCGATAAAGATTTACAGGAGTAGCGGCAATGGAGATGATCAACATATTTTTCAAGTCGCTTTTCGTGGATAACCTGGCGCTCGCCTTCTTCCTCGGAATGTGCTCCTTCATAGCCGTTTCCAAGAATATGCAGACGGCCCGCGGACTCGGTTTCGCGGTGATCCTGGTGCTGCTGGTGACCCTGCCCCTGAACTGGGCCATCGACCGCTGGCTGCTGGCTCCGGGAGCCCTGAAGTGGCTCAGCCCGGCATTCGCCGAGGTAGACCTCAGCTTCCTGACATTCATCGTGTTCGTGGCTGTTATCGCCGCCGTCACCCAGGTGGTGGAGATGGTTGTGGAGCGGTATGTCCCTTCGCTCCATATCTCGCTCGGCATCTTCCTGCCGCTTATCGCCGTGAACTGCGCCATCCTCGGAGCCTCACTCTTTATGCAGGAAAGGGCCTACACCGGTTTGGGACAGGTCCTGTCGTACGCCCTGGGAAGCGGCCTGGGATGGTTCCTGGCGATCGTCTCCCTGGCTGCGATCCGCGAGAGACTGCGCTACAGCGACGTTCCCAAGGGGCTGAAGGGCCTGGGTATCACTTTCATAGTGGTCGGTCTGATGGGACTGGCGTTTATGGGTTTTATGGGCATTAAATTCTGAGCGCGATGAATCTTACCGTCATACTTGCCCTGGCCGTCTTCCTGACATTGATGCTGCTTCTGGTTTTGATGCTGCTCTTTGTCAAGAAGTCCGTCACCCCTTCGGGCAAGGTGTCGATAAGGATCAACAACGGATACCGCACCGTGGAGGTGGATCAGGGGGAGACCCTTTCCGCCACTCTGATGCAGGAGCAGATTTTCCTGCCTTCGGCCTGCGGAGGAAAGGGAAACTGCGGGCAGTGCCGCTGCCGGATTACGGAGGGCGGAGGCGATATCCTTCCCACCGAAACGGGCTTCTTCACTCCGCGCCAGATAGCCGACAAGTGGCGCCTGGCCTGCCAGGTGAAGGTTACCGGCGATATGGAGATGATAGTGCCCGAGGCGGTCCTGAGCGCCAAGATGATCACCTGCGAGGTGGTTTACAACAAGAGCGTCTCGAAGTACTACAAGGAGATATGCATCAAGGTTCCCGAGGAGGAGTATTTCCGCTGCCGCGCAGGCGAGTATGTGCTGGTATATGCTCCCGTGGGAACCGTCAATTTCGCTGATATCGATATAGACAAGCAGTTCAAGTGGGACTGGAAGGAGGAGAATCTCTACAGCCTCCAGATGGTCTGCCGCGAGGAGACTTCCCGCGCCTATACGGTCTTTTCCTATCCCGGGGAGGAGACTGTCCCCGGCGCCAATACCCTCAAGTTGCTGGTGAAGATAGCCCTGCCGCCAAAGGGATGGAGCCATCCGGGAATCTGCTCTTCGTATCTCTTCTCGCTGCGTACGGGCGACAAGGTCAAGATCGCCGGCCCTTACGGCGAGGTGCTTCTGCCCGACGGCGCCCCGAAGGACCAGGAGTTCGTCTATGTCGGAGGCGGTGCCGGCGTCTCGCTGATGCGCACCCATATCTTCACCCTCCTCAGGAGTCTTGGCTCTACCCGGAATATAACCTTCTACTATGGCGCCCGCAGCTATGCGGAGGCGATTTATGCCGATGATTTCGCGGCGCTTGCAAGGGAGTTCCCCAACTTCAGGTTCCGCCTGGTGCTCGACATTCCCGATATGGAGGCCATTATGAGAGGCGTCGATTTCGCGCAGGGATATGTCCATCAGGCGCTCCACGACGAGTATCTCGCCACCCACGATGCACCTGCCTCCTGCCTCTATTTCCTCTGTGGCCCGCCCGCTATGGTGAAGGCCTCGAAGGAGATGCTCCACTCTATGGGAGTCGCCGAGGAAAATGTTCTCTGCGACGACTTCGAAGAGGTTGAATAGCGAAAAAGTTGGAATAATCGCAAATAATGCATACTTTTGCACTCCAATTTTGACGGAGACTCGCTAGCTCAGTAGGTAGAGCACAGCACTTTTAATGCTGGGGTCTTGGGTTCGAGCCCCAAGCGGGTCACTAGAACGGCTTCTGCATCGCAGAAGCCGTTCTAGTGTATTGGGGCTCTTGGTTTGCTCCCTTCGGCCGCATCTCTCGCGGCTCCGCCGCTCGGGTCGAGCCCCAAGCCGGGGGCACGGCCCCCGGACCCCTCGCGCTTCGCGCGGTTTTCGTGCGACCCTCGGTTGTCTAATCATCTGTCACGAGGGCGATTATTAATACATTGTATATTAGCGATTTAGCTCCGGGCGGTGTGACAGGTGTGCTCCCGGGAAGCAGACCTGTCACGCTCGTATGTGCCAATGCGCTTATATTCAGGTTTTTGCTGAAAGCGGGCGTGACAGATTGCTAGAAAACCTGATTTTGGGTGGCCGGGTAATAATGTCGTTTTTTGTTATATTTGCATAATAATCACTTCGTGTATGGACCAGACCCTTCTGCTTGTTATAATTCTTGCCGCGGTGGCGGTGCTGCTGACTTTCCTCGTTACTTTCCTGCTGCTGAACTCCAGGAACCGCGTCAATATGGCCCGGATGCAGGGAGTGGAGGCCTCGCTGACCGAAAAGGTGACCGAACGCGAGGCTCAGATTGCAGGTCTCAGGGAGAGCGGCGAGAGGACTCTGGCCGAACTCAAGGCAGAGCAGGAGAAGCAGCTCAACAAAATCAAGGATGATCGCGAAAAGCAACTTAGGGAGCTGAAAGAGGATCAGGAAAAGCAATTGACAGCTCTCAAGGAAGAGCAGCAGAATCAGTTGGCGGCCTTGAAAAAGGATCAGGCCGATCTGATTGAGAAGATCAAGGCCGATCACGACCAGCAGCTCGAGAAGGTGGTGGCCAATGTCCGCAATGAGCTGAAGCTGGAGTACGAGGAGTCGCTCAAGGCCCGCAAGGAAGAACTCGCCAAAGGCAATAAATCAGATATCGAAGGTATCCTCAATCCGCTGAAGGAGAGCATCGAGGGGATGCGCAAGGTGATGAAGGAGAACTCCGAGGAGCATCTCAAGAGCACCACCGAACTCCGCAGCCAGCTGGAGCAGGCGGTCAAGGAGATGGGGGCCCGCACGGCCGATCTCGGAGCCAAGGCCGACAGTCTCTCGGAGGCGCTCAGCGGCCGGCCCAAGATGCAGGGCAACTGGGGCGAGAATATGCTCGACAGCATCCTTGCCCAGGAGGGACTTATCAAGGGAATGCACTATACCCGGGAGGATGCCCGCGAGGACCAGAGCCGCCCGGACTTTATCTTCCACTTCAAGGACGGCAGCCAGGAGAAAGATCTCATAGTCGATTCGAAGGTCTCGCTCACCGCATTCGTGCGATATGTCAACGCCGAAAATGAAGACGCGCGCAAGGCGGCGCTGGAGGAGCATCTCCAGAGCATCAACCGCCATATCGACGAGCTCGCCCGCAAGGAGTATTTCAAGAAAGTGGACAAGGGCAGGGCCTTCACCGACCAGGTGGTAATGTTCATGCCCATCGACCAGGCGTTCAGGGTGGCGCTCGACGCAAAGCCCACTCTCTGGCAGGATGCCTACGCCAAGGGCGTGCTGATAGCCACCGAGCAGACCATAATGCCCTTCCTCAAGATACTGCAGCTCACCTGGAACAAATATCAGCAGGACTCCAACCTGCAGGAAATCAAGGAGGCGGCTGAGCGTATGATCGACCGCGTCGGCCTCTTCTACGATTCATACAAGGACCTCGGGAAGCGCCTGAAGGCCACTATCGATACCTACAACGAGGGCATCACCAAACTCGAGGACAACGGTCGCAGCATCACCACCGCCGCCCGTCAGGTGATGAAATTCGGAATCAGGCGCAGCAAGGGCAAGGAGTTCCAGGTGCCCGAGGATACCGTGGCATTGCCCGAAAAGGCCGGAGAGACGCAGGAATAATCTATGAGTAGTCGCGGAACAGATGTGCTGTCGTACTTCAAGCGGCTGCTTAAGTACACCCTGTCCAACGTTGCGGGTTCGCTGGTGGACAACCTCGTGCTGTGGGTCTTTGCCACCTATATCTTCCACACTTACACTCTGCGGTACGTGGTTTCACCTATAATCTCCTTTGAATGCTCCTCGTTCGTCAACTTCCTGCTGGCCTATAACGTCATCTGGAGAAGCCGCATCACCACCCGCGGCGCCCGCTCCTTCCTGCGCCATTTCGCCGGCTTCAACATCTCCGCGACAGGCATTTTCCTGGTCAAGCTCGGCCTGATAAATGTCATCGCATCCCTTTTCCACTGGCACCCGGTCATCTGCAACCTGGTTGCTCTCTGCATCACCGGAATCGGCAACTACGCGGTCAACGAGTTCGTCATCTTCAAGGTCAAAAACAGCAATGCCGACACTAAGGCCGGCATTGTAGAAGAGTTGGAACAGAAACTCGACAGCGACAGGGGAGTGGAGGGCCTAACGGCTTCCTCCGCCAAATCCGCCGCCGCTAAAGCCTCCGCCGCCACCGAACGAGGAGAAGCCTCCTCCGCCGCCGACCGAGACTGAGCTCTGTGCGTGTGAAACCACGGCGCTGGTAATCGAATTCGCCATATTGTTGGAGATGAAGACCACGTTGTTCATCGTCGGATAATCCATTCCGACAGCCTCTTCGAAGGCCTGCGGATTGATATCCTTGAGCTCCTTTGCCACCTTGTCGGCAATGCCGTAGAGGGCTGCGAAGACGATGTAGTCGTGCCACAGGACGGCCTCCTGGCTGGCCCTCTGCTCCATAAGGGTGAAGTCCTTCAGATACTTCTCGAATCCTATGACGCGGCGGGCGTGGGCCTGTCCCTCCTTTGTGAATTTGGAACTCTCCACGAAATGATCGGCACGCAGGCGGTTGGAGCCCTCCGAGGTGAGCGATGTTACCCAGTCGGAGACTCTTTCTACGTGCTTCCTGGACCAGGAAGAGAACTCCCTGGACTGGAGTACGAGGTCGCTTCCGCTGGCCTCCTTAACCATATCGTAGAATTCCCGTTCGGTACCGCTGAGGGAACTCAGGTCGGCGCCGCTGCGGAAGGCCAGATCGATCTTGCCCTTGGCATTCTTCACCACATCCAGCTTCCCCTCCTTGATGAACCGGAGGATCAGGGCGCTGGCAATGGCGTTGGCCTTGGTGACGCGTCCGCATTTCTCCATTACATAACGGGATTCGAAGAGGTCGCCGTCGAAGGGGATTCCGCGCTCCCAGCCTATGTCCTTGATCTTTTCGACTCCGAACATGTTGAGGTTGCGCTTCTTGATCTTTCTCTTCGCGGCCCATACGGTGAGGGCGGTGATGGCCGCAAAGAAGATAGTCATGAAGCGGGCGAAGAATTTCGCCTCCTTCTGCTGCCTTATGTAGTCCTCATAGGAACTCCCCTTGAAGGCCATGTCCTGCACCGACTTGAAGTCGTAATCCTTGACGCTCGTGGGGTTGAAGAGCCCCTTGTCGAAGCGGGTCAGCAGGATGACGGACTCCTGGTCGCTGTAGAAGGGTTCGTCGGTCTCAACCACTATATCGCCGCCCTCGAAGGTGTCGGTTCCATTGAAGCCGAAAGCCCAGATACCGCAGTTGTCGGCGGTCAGTTCGTGCCCGGGATAGGAAACGGTGACCTTGGCGTGCTGGGGATGCGACGAGAGGCCGGGGGAGATGAACTGCATATGCAGCACGTCGTAGTCGGTAAGGGCCTTGACCACGTTGCTCATAGTGTATGAGACGGTGAAGATGTGGTCGCCGTAACTGCCTACGCCCCAGCAGATTTCATAGTCGTTCCCGTCGTGCGTGAGTCCGCAGCGGCCGGCTTTTTCGTCGATGCTGCGTTCGATGTCCCAGTTCTCGCCTTCGTAGATGTAGTTCCTGCCGGTCTCGTCAGTGACCGAAAGGTCGGAGATCTTGATGTCGCCCAGGTTGTGCCGCACCAGATACCATTCGGTGCCCGAGGCGACGCAGACATCCCATACCTCGACTATCTTCGCGCTGCCATTGTCCGAGAGGGTGACATCTATGCGGATGTCCCTGATCTCCGGGTAATAGGCGAAGGCGCCGAGGCCGGATAGCAACAGCAGAAGGGATAGTGCGAGGCGTTTCATCAGATCTTCATTGAAGGCATATCGGTCTTGCCCTGAGGCTCGGCGAGGTATTCCTTGGTCTCGAACTTGAGGAGTCCTGCGACTACGGAGTCAGGGAACTGACGGACGATCTTGTTGTACTTGGTGACGGTGTCGTTGTAAACCATACGGCTCATACGGACCTGGTTCTCATAGAGGTTGACGCTGTCCATAGCCTTTGCGTAGTTCTCGTTGGCCTTGAGTTCGGGATAGCGCTCCACCGCCACGTTGATCTGGCGCATTGCGTCGTTGATGGCGTTCTCCTGTGCGTTGACTTCGGCTGCGGTGCTGTTGCGGCCGAGGGGCTGGCGCATCGAGATGACATCCTTGAGAGTGTTGTACTCGTGCTCGTTGTAGGATTTGACGAGTTCGACGAGTGCGGTGAGGGCGTCCCAGCGGCTGTTCTGCTGGACACCGATCTGGCTCATTGCATTCTTGCAGAGCTCTTCCTGATTGACGAGTTTCCTCTGGACGCCGATGCCCCAGAAGAGGAGGACCGCCAGAATGGCGATAATGATAATAGCTGTCATTTTACTTTATTTTGATTGGTTTTGTAATATTCACAGTATGGCGCCAGGCCGCATCCGTCGCACTTCGGGCTGCGCGAGGTGCATACGTGGCGGCCGTGGAGAAGCAGCCAGTGGTGGGCCTTGGGACGTATGTTTTCGGGAATCCCCGCGGTCAGGTCCTTCTCCACTGCGAGCACGTCCTTTCCCTTTGAGAGTCCAAGCCTGCGCGAGATGCGGAAGACGTGGGTGTCCACGGCTATGACGGGAGCGTCGAAGAGTATGGAACTCACCACGTTGGCAGTCTTGCGGCCCACTCCGGGAAGGGTCTGCAGGGCCTGAGTGTCGCAGGGAACCTCGCCTCCGAAGTCGGAAACGAGCTTGCACGAC
>JAEEGI010026839.1_pt1 | contig 11072 bp, 7 predicted proteins | sample 8958751 | NCBI WGS metagenome assembly JAEEGI01 (sample SAMN16246545, study PRJNA631951) | gut metagenome | biome: gut microbiome; feature: rumen; material: KS-attached | host: Bos | place: Iran: Karaj | collected 2018-10 | reverse complement strand
GCCAAGAAAATTGAAAACCGCGGAAATAAGCATAGCAGGCCTTGCTTCCATGCATCTTGTGGTGACGCAGGTCGCGATCGCATTGGGACAATCGGTCCAGCCGTTGACGAAAATGACCCCGAGGGTCAGACCCACCGAGAGCATCAGGAGGGGATTCGATATGACCTGATTCCAAAAAAACGAAAACGAAAGATCCATACTCATATACAACTGTCCATTACTGCTTGTTCGCCCGTTCTCATGCGGACCGGGCGAATCCAATTTGTGCCAATAGTTTAAAGAGTATTCGACCGAAATGCAAGGACCAATTTGTTCATAACCGCGATGGTATTGCCGGAATGGCGCCGGGGCCTGCCGCCGCCGGGCCGCTATCCATCGCCGGGACGATACAGGATAAATACCGGGAGACAGCGCAGGCCGGACGCCGTCCGATCCGCGCGGTCTCCCTTTTTAGCCCGTTTCGCCGGGCATAACGGACGTCTTACTCCGATCCGGTGGGGGTTTTCCATGTATCACCCTTCCGAATGATGATTTGCGGCGGGCATTTGCGCCTGCGGCGTCCGCCGCCGTTACAGGGCGGGTGGGGAGAAGGCCTGGATGCGCTCCTGGAAGGTCTTTTTGTCCATGAACTGGGTCGGGTCCTTCACTTCCGGGCGCGCGCTTTTCCATATCCCGGCAGATATGGGTGATCTCGCCGGTCATATTGGCGATGGCGTGCGCGCTGTTCTCGATCAGTTTCACCATAAAGACGCCTCTGCATGCAATAACGATGCACGCACCCGCCGGGATCCCTGCCTGCGGCGGATGCGTGCTTTCTATATCTCCGCAGCGTGTATTTCGCGGGAGAAGCGAGGGTTTACAGGGAGGCGCCGAAAGCCTTGATCTCGGCCAGGGCGGCCTCCGTGCCCACCTGCTTGCCGTCGTATTCAAAGATGCCTAGGTCCTGCGCCTGGATGAAGCCAAGGATGCCCTTGTACTGCGTCTCGATGGCGGCATAGACGTTGGGTGAGCCCGAGGTCAGGAGCAGAGCCCACTTTTTGGCCGCCGGAGCGCCCACGGCATAGAAGCGGGAGACCACCGACTCCAGCTGCCCGGTCAGACCGTGATAATACACGGGAGAGGCCAGCAGGAGCATCTCCGATTCCGCCAGGGCGGGATAGACCTCCGCCATATCGTCCTTCTGGACGCAGGCCCCGTTGCCCTTCGTATGGCAGTATTCGCAGCCCTTGCAGCCCGCGATCTTCATGGTGCCCACCTGCAGGACCGAAACCTGATGCCCTTTGCTCTCCGCGCCTTCCTTAAAGGCGTCGATCAGGGCGGCGGTGTTTCCCTTGGGCCGGGGACTTCCGTTCAATACTACGATCTTCATTTTGTGTCCTCCTTGTTAAAAATAACTGATTAGCTTGCTACCTTATACAGAGAGTCTAAAGGAAAGACAGCGGCATGTCAACCTTATCTTTTGATCAGACCCTGCCGGTAGTAGCCGTGGATTTCAGTCAGTACGTTTTCAAGTTCGGGAAGCATGGCGTTTCTCCTTCTTGCATTTGCTGCGGCAAGACTGTGTCAGTTCCCGGCACGCAGCTCGTTTGCATCCTGTTCCGCCATGCTGACCGAGAATCCTGGCCGATACAGGGCTTATTCCCCGCGGCTCTCAGACGGTCTGACGAAAACTCTGCCTGCGCGATCTACGCACCGGAATGATGTGGTATTGCATCAATCTTACGATGATTGCAGTACTTTTGCAACAAGCATCTGCACCGTTTCGATCCGGGCTGCCCTGCGGTCGGCGGCATAAACGCTCCTTTTTCGAACTTACGGATTGACAACGCCCCCGATCCGATATAACATAACAGTCAAGGAGACAACGACGTCTTGCGGGCAGCCTTGCCCGGATGTCGCTGTCTCTATTTTTGTCATTTTCGGTCAAGGGGAATCATGCATCAGTCGGGAGGTGCCTTATGGCTGCGTTTGATAAGATCGAGTCCGGGATCCCTGCCATGGACGAGGCCCTGGACAGTATCCGTCTGGGGGACAACGTGGTGTGGCGCGTGTCCTCGCTTGCGGAGTTTCGGGAATTTGCCCGCCCCTTCGCCCGGCAGGCGATCCGGGACGGCAGGAATCTGATCTACGTCCGCTTCGCGGAGCATGAACCGGTCCTGGAGGAAATGGAGGGCTTAAAGATCGTAACGATGAAGCTGAGCCATCTGTTTGAGACCTTCACCATTGACGTTCACAATCTGATCGAGCGGGAGGGGAGAGACGCGTTTTATGTCTTCGACTGCCTCTCCGAGCTGGAGGAGGCCTGGGCGACGGACCTGCTCATGGGGGATTTTTTCCATCTGACCTGCCCCTTCCTCTTCCGGCTGGACACCGTCGCCTTCTTCCCGGTCCTCCGGGGGAGACATTCCTTCGAGGCCATCGAGACGATCCGGAACACGACCCAGTTGTTCCTGGATGTGTTCCCCTGCGAGCCCGGGAGCGCGGAGGAGCTCTATGTGCGGCCCATCAAGGTTTGGCGGCGTTCTTCGCCCACCATGTTCCAGCCCCACTGCTACCAGCGGGAGACCGGAGGATTCCGCCCCCTGTCGGAGAGCGTGGAGATGAGCCGCTATTACGCGCAGGTCAATCTGGCCACGGCGAAGAATGCGGACCAGAACGTGGACAGCTGGGAGCGGTTCTTCCAGCGCACGCGGGTGAAGTATGAAAACGGCCTGGACGTCACGGAGGAGTGCGGCAGGATCTGCGACATCATGCTCACCCGGGACCCCCGGATGCGGCAGCTCATCAAGCAGAACTTCAAGCCCCAGGACTATTTCGACGTCCATGCCCGCATGATCGGCACCGGGATGATCGGGGGAAAGGCCTGCGGCATGCTCCTGTCCCGGAAGATCACGGAGAATCAGCGCCCGGACATCTACTCCCGCATCGAGCCCCACGATTCCTTTTACATCGGCTCCGACGTCTTTTATTCCTACATCGTGGACAACGGCTTCTGGGACCTGAAGATCGAGCAGAAAACGGAGGCGGGTTACTTCGCCCTGGCGGAAAGCATCTCCGAAAAGATCATGCAGGGGAAGTTTTCCGAGGGGATGGAGCGCTCCTTCCGCGCGCTGCTGGACTATTACGGCAGCGACCCCGTGATCGTGCGGTCCAGCTCCATTCTGGAGGACGGCTTCGGCAACGCCTTTGCCGGGAAATACGAGTCCGTCTTCTGCGCCAGCACCGGGGATATGGAGGAGCGCCTCCGGGTCTTCGAGCAGGCGATCCGGACCGTCTACGCCAGCTCCGTGGGCCTGTCCGCCCTGGATTACCGGAAACGCAGGGGCCTGGAGCAGATGGACGAGCAGATGGCCCTGCTGGTGCAGCGGGTATCCGGTTCCCGACATGGCGACCTGTTCATGCCCTGTGCTGCCGGCGTCGGCTATTCCATGAGTCCCTACCGCATGGGGGTGGAGCATCCGGAGGCGGGGATGCTCCGCCTCGTCGCCGGGCTGGGGACCGCCGCCGTGGACCGCACCACCGGCTCCTATCCCCGCATCGTGTCCCTGGACGCCCCCACCCGGTTCCTGCTCAATTCCACAGCGCACCGGTTCCAGTATTCCCAAAGCCTCATCGATGCGGTCAGCGCCTCCACCGGAAAGGTGGAAAGCCTGCCTGCGGAGGAGGTGCGGCCGCAGCTTCCGTCCTATCAGCAGAATCTGCTCTTCACCCATGACTGGCAGGCCGAGAGCTGGTTCCGGGAGCGGGGGAGGAACAGGACGATCCTCTATACCTCCTGCGACGGGCTGGTGCAGAATGGGCAGCTGATGGCGGACCTGCGGGATATCCTGGCCCTCCTGCAGGCGCAGTATGAATACCCCGTGGATATCGAATATACGATCAATGCTTCGCCGGAGGGCAAATACGTCGTCGACCTGCTTCAGTGCCGCCCGCTCCAGATGTCCAGCGAGGGGGAGGCCGTCGCCTTCCCGGATGAAGGACAGTATGACCGCATCCTGGTGGAGACGAAGGGCGTGTCCATGGGCTTTTCCCGGCATCTCAGCATCGACGTGCTGGTGTATATCGACGCCATCGCCTATTATCAGATGCCGTATTCCGACAAATACAAGGTGCGCAACGCCCTGTCCCAGATCAACTGGAAGCTCCGGGGCCGGAACAAGCGGATGCTGCTGATCACTCCCGGCCGGATCTGCACCTCTTCTCCCGAGCTGGGCGTGCCCTCCTCCTTCGCGGATATCAGCGAATTTGACGCGATCCTGGAGGTATCCGAAACCAAGGCGGGCTATGTCCCCGAACTCAGCTACGGCAGCCATATCTTCCAGGACCTGGTGGAAGCCGGCATCCTCTATTCCGCCGTTTTTGAGGAGGGCAGCACCCTTCATTTTGACCCGGAGCATATCAGGACGGTGCCGAATGTCCTCGCCTCCTATACGGAAGGCGCGGAGGAACTGGAGGGCATCGTGTATGTGGCCGAAAGCGGGGAGGAGAAGATGGAGCTGTACTATGACATGACCGCCGAGCATCTGCTGATCACCGCAGGGAAAGGGAACCGATGACGGGAGGAAGACCTGGGAAGCGGCTTTGCCGCCAGCAGCTCAAAGAGCTTTGACGGGAGGAGCGTAGGGACCATGAAAAACCATCTTGTTTCTGTCGCGGCGGCGGTACCCCGGTTGAGGGTGGGCGACATAGCGTTTAACGAAAAACAGATCACGGAAATGATCGCCGCTCTCCCGGACTGCGGCCTGATCGTATTCCCGGAGCTGTCCATGACAGGATATACCTGCGCGGATCTGTTTCAGAGCGATCTGCTCCTGCAGAAGGCGCAGGAAGCCCTCCTCCGGATCGCCGAAGCAACGAAGCAGGCGGGCCTGACGGCCGTGGTCGGGGCGCCTGTGCGCTTTGGAAACTGCCTGTATAACTGCGGGGCGGTCCTTTCCCGGGGAAAGGTGAAGGCGCTGATCCCAAAGGCATATCTGCCCAATTATTCGGAGTTCTACGAATGCAGATGGTTCACCTCCGGGCGGGGGCTGACCGGCAGAACCATCCGCATCGGCGGTGAGGATATCCCTTTCGGTATGGATATCCTGGCGGTGGACGAGGATACCGGCGCCGTGCTCGGCGTGGAGCTGTGCGAGGACCTGTGGGTGCCGGACAAACCGAGTACGCACCTGGCGCTGGCCGGAGCCAATATCATCGGGAACCTTTCCGCTTCGGATGAACTGATCGGCAAGCAGGAGTACCGGTCTCAACTGGTGAAGCAGCAGAGCGGGGCTTGTTATTGCGCTTATATCTATGCGTCTGCGGGCACGCAGGAGAGCAGTACGGACCTGGTATTCTCCGGACATGCGATCATCGCCCAGAGCGGGAACCTTCTGGGAGAGACGGTCTTCCCCGGAGAGGGTCATATCGAAAAGGCGTTGATCGATCTGGGAAGTATGATGCATGACCGGAGAAAACAGAATACCTTTGAAAACGCTGGCGGGTCCGATTATCGAAGGATCCCCGTAAGGATACAGACCGCCGGAGCGCAGGAGACCGGTATCGAGGAGCTGGCGGAGATCCTGGATCGGCATCAGTATCCCGTTGCCAGGAATCCTTTTGTGCCGGCGGACGACAGTGCAAGAGACTCGCGGTGCCGCAGGATCCTGCAGATCCAGGCGAATGGCCTTGCAACACGGGTGCGGGCAACGGGGATCACCAATCTGGTCATCGGGATTTCGGGAGGCCTGGATTCCACGCTGGCCCTGCTGGTGTGCGCCGAAGCCAGGAAGCTGGTCCCGGATATCCGCATCATCGCCTACACGATGCCGAATCAGGGGAACACATCCGAGCTTACCCATACCAACGCGAGCCGCTTGATGGCGCTTCTTGCGGATGAGCCCCACGAGATCCCGATTCGGGACGGCGTTATGCTCCATCTGAAACAGCTGGGGCATGAGGCGGCTTATCAGGGAGAGGGCGACGTGGTTTACGAAAATGCACAGGCGCGGATGCGGACATATCTTCTGATGGACGCCGCCAACATGAAAAACGCCCTGGTAGTGGGAACGGGCGATCTGTCCGAACTGGCTCTGGGATGGTGTACCTACAACGGAGACCACATGTCCATGTATGCGGTGAATGCCTCCGTGCCGAAGACGCTGGTGCGCTTTATCTGTCAGGCCTATGCGGAGATCTGCGGGAACAGGGAACTCAGAGAAGTCCTGCTGTCTGTCTGCAGTACGCCGATCACGCCCGAGCTTACGCCGAATGACGGAGGGAAGATCGCTCAGAAGACGGAGGAAAAACTCGGAAGGTATGATCTGAATGATTTCTTCCTGTTCTATACTCTGCGGTATGGATTTGAGCCTGCGCGAACGGCGGCTTATGCGCGCAGAGCTTATCCGGAACTTGCCTTGCCGGAGATACGGGCCGCCGCGCGGAATTTCTTCAAACGGTTCTTTGCGCAGCAATTCAAGAGAAGCTGCCTGCCGGACGGCCCGAAGGTCGGTTCCGTCTCCCTTTCCCCCAGGGGCGACTGGCGTATGCCCAGCGACGCTTCGGCGGCGCTGTGGCTGGCGGATCTGGAATGATGTGAAATGATGATATGCTCACCGGAAGAGGGAAAACGATAAGCGTCTGTTTTGATAAAGTAAGGCCGATTAAAACGGGAGAGCCCTGAAATCCCTTGGATTTCAGGGCTCTTCATACTGCGTATTTCACCGGAGCCTGCCGCTGCGAAGGGGGTCGACAGGCGATTTCTGTCAAGCCTGCCTGGGACGCGGCATGCCGAAGGAGGGAGTCTCCACGCCGTTGTCCTCCTGGAAGAGGAAGCGGAGGCCCTGATTGAGGTATTTGCCCCAGGAGGTCCCCCAGTGGGATTCCCGGCTGTCGATGATCAGGCAGAGCTGCCGGTTGGTGAGCTTCAGGGAATTTTTCATGTGGCGGTAGACGTCGATCAGGTAATCAAAGACAAGGACTTCGATGCCCTGATCTCCGGAGTACAGATAGAAACGCGCGTTTTCCAGCTTCGCCGGATCGTAGGCGTCGATCCTTGCCAGGTAGTCCTCCGCTTCCAGGAGGCCCAGGCCGCAGGACAGGTCCAGGCTCCGCCCGAACACGTCGGGATCCTTGAAGGTCATGTAAAGGGACTCCAGGCCGCCCATGCTTGCGCCGCCGACGGCGGTGTGGGCCGCGTCGGGAAGGGTCATAAAGTGTTCGTCGATGATGGGCTTCAGCGTATCCTTGACGAAGTCGGCGTAATAGCCGCCCAGGGGGTTCGGCTTCGGCGCATCGGGCCGGCGGGGGCCGCCGAAATTCAGGTTGGGCTTCAGGGGCGGCAGCAGCTCGTTGCTGCGGTCGTCGGAGGTGTCGATGGCCACGACCATGCACTGGCATTCCGGCTCCAGCTCGCTGATGTGCAGATCGCAGTCCCAGCTGCCCATGCCGGGATTGGCCTTTTCGGGGAAGGCCACCTGTCCGTCGTGGAGATACAGCACGGGGAAGCGCTTCACGCCGTCGTAGCTCTCCGGGGTCCAGACGCGGATGGTGCGCATGCGCCTGTCGGGGATGGGGTCCATGGCGATCCGGAAGGTGACCAGCCTGCCCTTCTTCACCCATTCGGAGTGGTCCTCGAATACGATTGCCATAGTGTTCTGCTCCTTTCTGATGTTTAATTTTTTACTTTACGTTATGATGCGGAGCAGATCCGGGCGTCCTCCCCTCAGTCGCCCAGGACCGGCTGCCCGTATTTGAACAGGGCCGCGTTGATCTCATAGACGTCGTAGATCCCGTTCGTGATGAAATAGGACACGATCAGGTCAAAGGTGTCGCTGGGAGAAAACGCGAGCCCGGCTCTGGCCAGCAGGTCCAGCGTGGTCTTCAGATCCAGCTCCAGGGCGATGGCGAAGGCCACCGCCGTTTTTTTCTTCGGCCGGTAATCCGCCTTGCAGCGGATGCGGGAGAACACCTTCCGGTCCACGTTGGCCCTCTTGTAGACGGTCACGTCGTCCAGGCCGCGCTCGTCGATCAGCCGGAAGAGCCGCTGCTGGAAGGTCTCCCCGGCTGAGCCCAGCATCTCCTCCAGGCTTTTGCCCGCCTTCTCCGGGGCGGCGGACGTCTGCGCCGCCGCTTTCTCCGCCCCGGCGGATCCGGCGAAAAAGGCCATGCGCCCCGCCGCCGTCTCCTCCTCCCGCAGCCGGGCCGATCTGCGACTGCGGTCGTATGCCCGGTCTCCGCCGTATTCCGCCTCCCGCAGCTCGCGGGCGGCGTGCTCGTCGATGTACTGCTCGATCCCGCCCACCAGCGCTTCGGACAGCTCCAGCGCCCTGCGGTCGAAGACCACCAGGATGACCTCCATCTCGTTCGTGAGCAGGAAGCGGCCGATCCCGGAAAGGGCGGCGTTCAGCGCCTCCTCTTTGGGAAAGCCGTAGGTCCCGGCGGAGATCAGGGGGAAGGCCACGCTCCTGCATCCGAGCTCCCGGGCCAGGGCCAGCGAGCTCTCATAGCAGGAGCGGAGGATCTCCCGTTCCCCGTGCCTCCCGTCCACCCAGACGGGGCCGACGGTGTGGATGACGTACCTGGCCTTCAGGGCGAAGGCGTCGGTATAGGCCGCCTGCCCCGGGGAGATCTCCCCGAGCTTTTTCCGCTGGGCCAGGAGCTGCTCCCTGCCGGCGGCGGCGTAGACGGCGCTGTCGGTGCCGCTCCCGATCCGGGGCTCCGGATTGGCGGTGTTGACGATGGCGTCGGCCCTGACCCGGGTTATGTCGTTTCGGATGATCTGAAATGGCATTCTTCTTCCTCTTATTGACGGGCGCCGGGCTCCGTCACCTCGATCTGGCAGGAGCGCATCGTCTCCAAGGCGGCCCGGTGCTTCTCCGGGGTGACGCCGGCGCAGCAGGCGGCGTCCACCGAGATGTTCACCTCCGGCATCGCCGTCTTCAGGAGCAGGGCGTTGGAGACGACGCAGATGTCCGTGCAGAGGCCGACGAGCTCGATCTCCTCCAGATCGGCGAGCTTCGCCAGGTCGGAAGCCAGGCGCAGGCAGCCGAAGGTGGGCTTTTCATAGATGCGGCCGGGCTCCAGCAGGGCCGCGATCTCCGGCTCCAGCTGCCATCCGGCGGTAGCGCGGATGCAGTGCTCCACCGGGAGCCTGCGCCCCTCCTGGGTGGAGAGATAGTCCGGCCCGTGGGTATCCATGGTGGCGTAGACCGCATCGGGAGGATACGCCCGGAGCTTTTCCTTCACCGCAGGGACGATCGCCGCCGCCTCCGGCGTCCCCAGCGCGCCGTCGATGAAGTCCTTCTGCATATCGATGACCAGCAGCACTTTTTTCATTTCTTCGCCCTCCGTTTCTTTTCTTCCGCCGGGCAGAGGCCGCCCCCCGCCCGCAGGGAGCCTCAGCACAGGAGCAGCAGGGCCGCCGCGATCACGCCGGGCACCGTCACCGTATCCCATTCGCTGGGGCTGAAGAGCTCGGTCGCGGCGCCGAGCAGAGCGGCGGCAAACGCCGCCGGAAGCGCCGCCGATACCGGCATTTTATGTCCGAAATACAGGACGCCGAAGCCGCAGGCGAGGGCGAAGGCCAGCATGGCCGCGCTGCCCTCCCAGGACTTTTTCCCGTCCGCCGGCTTCAGCCTGACCTTGTGCTTCCCGAGGGGGATGCCCACCAGGGCAGCCGCCGCGTCTCCGGCGCCCCACATCAGGATCGCGGCGGCGCCGACAAAGGGCTTGCCGAAGATCCCCCAAGTGACCGCGGTGACGGCGGCAAAGGTCAGGAAGAGCATCAGAAGGCTCCTTCGGATCTCTCCCGGCTTTTTCTGCACCAGCAGAGGCGCAAACCACGGCTCCTTTTCCAGCAGGCGCAGGACGGGGTACAGCGCCGCCGCCACGACCACGGAGGCCAGCGCCGCCGCCTGCCAGGACCCGGCGGTGAGGATCATGACCGTCACGCAGGAAAACGCGACGATATGCAGCAGCTTGCGGAAGACGAAGGACGGCACCTTCGTGAAAAAGCGGACGGGGAGAAGCACGATCAGGCACTGGAGGATATACGCCGTCAGGATGCCGAGGCAGCGGAGCGTCTGCACGAAAAGGGGGAGCGCGGACAGGAAGCCCCAGTAGTGGAGGATCAGCATCGCCGCCCCCAGGACCGTCAGCACCGCGCCGGTCACGAGCCCCACGGTGCGGCTCCTCACCCGGTTGGCGAACCTGGCCGACCCAAGGCTCGATCCCGTGGCGGCAAGGATGCAGACGAGCATCACGTCCCACTTCTCCAGCACGATGGCGGGGTGGATCAGGACGTGGCTCACCGAGGCGATCAGCGCCGTGAAGGTCATGATGAAGGTGCTCGTCCCCACGGCGGTCTTCAGCTCCATGCCGAGGAAAGCGGTGAAGACGACCAGCATCATCATGCCGCCGCCGGTGCCCACGAAGCCGGTGCCGAAGCCGATGGTCAGGCCGAAGAAGAGGGAGACGGCAACGCCCCTCCAGCCGAGCTTTTCCCCCTTCGCCGCCCGGTTTTTCCGGCTGGCGTCGGGCCGGACCAGGAAGCGGATGCCGATGAAAAAGGTGAGGAAGAGGGTGAAGCCGCCCAGCACCACGTTGCCGACGATGAAGGCGGCGTAGCTGCCCAGGGTGCACATGCCGAGGATGCACGCCAGCATGACCCAGCCGCGCTTCAGATCGATGTTCTTATGCTTCGCGTAGGTGCAGGCCGTGACCGCCGAGCCCAGGATATCCGACGCCAGGGCGATGGCCGTCGCCTGATACGCGCCGGTCTCCCCGGCAAAGGAGGGGCAGAGCACCAGGAGGATCGGCACCATGACCGTCGCGGCGGACAGGCCGGCAAGGCCGGTCCCGATCCCGGCGCCGACAGATGCGATGATGAGCCAAAACCATTCCATACTGCTTACTTTCGGCGGTATCCCCCGGCGTCAGGAGACGATCGAGGCCCGGCTGCCGCCGCTCTGCTCCTTCGTTACGACAATCTGCTTGTCGATCCGTTTTTTCAGATCGGCCACGTGGGTGATGATGCCCACCAGGCGGTTGCCGTCCGCCAGGCCGGAGAGGGCCCCCATGGCCTGGTCCGGGGA
>JAEEGI010026837.1_pt1 | contig 11072 bp, 11 predicted proteins | sample 8958751 | NCBI WGS metagenome assembly JAEEGI01 (sample SAMN16246545, study PRJNA631951) | gut metagenome | biome: gut microbiome; feature: rumen; material: KS-attached | host: Bos | place: Iran: Karaj | collected 2018-10 | reverse complement strand
TCGAAGTCCTCGATGGTGACGAATCCGCAGGGATTGCCGCGCTTGTCGAAGCGTGTGCGGACGGCTGTGACGATGCCTCCCACCACCACCTGCTCGCGGTCCTTGAGCTGTTGCACGTCCTGCAGTTCGGTACAGCGGGTGTTGCAGAGGTTGTCGAGCACGATGCGGTATTCGTCGAGGGGATGTGCCGAGAGGTAGATGCCTACGAGGTCGCGCTCTTTGTTCAGCCTCTCGATGTCGCTCCATTGCTCTACAGTCTTGGGGATGGGCGGAGTGGCAATCTCGATGTCGTCGAAGGCGCCGAAGAGTGAGTTCTGTGCCTCGTTCTTGGCCTGCTGGTACATCTGTCCGTAGCGCACGAGGGTGTCGAGGAACACCTCGCCCTTGGCGTTCTGTGCGAAGAAGCTCTCACGACGGATGCCGAAGCTGTCGAAGCCTCCGCTAAGTGCCAGCGACTCGAATGCCTTGCGGTTGACATTGGCAAAGCTGATGCGCTGGGCGAAGTCGAAAATGTCGCGATAGGGCCCGTTCTGCTCGCGCTCGTTGATGATGGCATTGGCGGCAGCGTCGCCCATACCCTTGATGGCTGCCAGTCCGAAGCGTATCTCGCCCTTGTGGTTCACACCGAACTTGAGGTACGACTCGTTGACGTCGGGACCCAGGGTGGCGATGCCCATGAGCTTGCATTCGTCCATGAGCTTGGTGATCTCAGTAATCTGGTCGCGGCGTCGGGTCATGATGGCAGCCATGAACTCGGCAGGATAGTTGGCCTTAAGGTAGGCCGTCTGGTAGGCCACCCAGGAGTAGCAGGCGGCATGCGACTTGTTGAAGGCATAGGAAGCGAAAGCCTCCCAGTCGCCCCAGATCTTCTCGAGCACCTTCGGGTCGTGCCCGTTCTTCTTTCCGCCCTCGATGAACTTGGGTTTCATCTCGTCGACGATGTTCTTCTTCTTCTTACCCATAGCCTTGCGGAGGGCATCGCTCTCGCCTCGGGTGAAGTCGGCCAGCAGTCGCGAGAGCAGCATCACCTGCTCCTGATAGACCGTGATGCCGTAGGTGTCCTTGAGGTATTTCTCCATCACGGGAATGTCGTAGGTGATGGGCTCGTCGCCATGCTTGCGCCGGATGAACTGAGGGATGTAGGCCATAGGTCCCGGACGGTAGAGGGCATTCATGGCGATGAGGTCCTCGAAGACCGTAGGCTGCAGCTCGCGCAGGTATTTCCGCATGCCGTCAGACTCGAACTGGAAGGTGCCGACGGTACGTCCCTGCTGGTAGAGCTCATAGGTCTTGGGGTCGTCGAGGGGGATGTTGTCGAGGTCGACGTCGATGCCTCGTGTCAGCTTGATGTTGGCACAGGCCTCCTTCAGCTCGGAGAGGGTCTTCAGTCCGAGGAAGTCCATCTTGATGAGTCCTGTCGACTCGATGACGTGGCCGTCGTACTGTGTACAGTTGGTCTTGGTGTCCTTGAAGTCGGGGTCGTCGGCAGTACTCACGGGCACCCAGTCGCTGATGGGGTCGCGGCAGATGATGAATCCGCAGGCGTGGATGCCTGTGCCGCGAACGGTGCCCTCGAGCATCTTGGCGTACTTGATGGTGTTGGCCTGTGCGGGGTCGACGCTGGCTTCAGCTTCCTGCAGCTCGCGCGTACATTTAATAGCATTGGGGAGGTTCATCTTCATGTCTTCACCCGTCTGAGGGTCCTTCAGTCGGTCGGGGATAGCCTTGCACCAGGCGTTGCTCAGGGCCAGGGGCACCTTCTCCACGCGTGCCACATCCTTGATGCTGTTCTTCGTGGCCATCGAGGCATAGGTGATGATGTGTGCGCAGTTCTCGTAGCCATACTTTTCTTCCACCCACTTCAGCACGCGTCCGCGTCCGTCGTCGTCGAAGTCGGTATCGATATCGGGCAGGGAGATACGGTCGGGGTTGAGGAAACGCTCGAACAGGAGGTCGTACTTCAGCGGGTCGAGCTTGGTGATGCCTAGACAGTAGGCCACGACGCTTCCGGCAGCCGATCCTCGTCCCGGTCCCACCATCACGCCCAGCTCATCGCGTGCCGAGTTGATGAAGTCCTGCACGATGAGGAAGTAGCCGGGGAAACCCATCGTCTTCATGATGTGGAGCTCGAACCTCACTCGTTCCAAGACCTCTTGGGGAAGTCGGGATATGAGCGCTTTTTCATCTTCCACCTCTAATCTTTCATCTTTCGGAATGTAGCGACGGACTGCTCCCTCATAAGCCAGCTTTGCCAGGTAGTCGGCTTCGAACTTGATGCGGTAGATCTTGTCGTAGCCACCCAGCTTCTTGATCTTCTTCTCGCCTTCTTCACGAGGGAGGGGATTCTCGCCGTTCTCGTCAGAGGTGAACTCCTTGAAGAGGTCTTCCTCGCTGAACTTCTGACGCCACTCTTCTTCCGTGCCGAACGACTCGGGGATGGGGAAGAAAGGCATGATAGGATCGTGGTCGAGCGAGTAGATCTCAACCTTGTCGAGTATCTCCAGCGTGTTGGCCAAAGCCTCGGGCACGTCGCTGAAGATGGCGTTCATCTCTGCCTTGGTCTTAAACCATTCCTGCTTCGAATAGAGCATGCGCTCGGGGTCGTCGAGGTCCTTGCCCGTAGAGAGGCAGAGCAGGTGGTCGTGGGCCTCGGCATTCTCCTGGTCGACGAAGTGCACGTCGTTGGTGCAGATAAGCTTGATGCCATATTCCCGGGCCAGCTCGATGAGCACCTTGTTGGCTTGCTGCTGCATGGGGAAGGTTTCGCGGTTGGCGCGGATGGTGGGGTCGGTCACCTCGTGGCGTTGCAGCTCGAGGTAGTAGTCGTCGCCAAAGAGACTGTGATACCACTCAATGGCCTCGCGGGCTCCATTGATATCTCCGTCGAGAATCTTCTTGGGTACCTCGCCAGCTATGCATGCCGAGCAGACGATGAGCCCCTCGTGATAGCGCGCCAGGTCCTCGCGGTCGGTGCGGGGACGCATGTAGAAGCCGTCGGTCCACGAGCGGGAGACCAGTTTGATCAGGTTCTTGTAGCCCTGATAGTTCTTGGCCAGCACGATGAGGTGATAGCCGCTTTGGTCCTCCTTGCCGCGTCGCAACGACTTCGACCCGTGGCGCGACACATACATCTCGCATCCGAAGATGGGCTTGAAGGGTTCTTCACCGCTATTCTTGCGACCGGCATTGATGTCGTGAACGATGTCGTGAAATTCTTTGATGCCGAACATGTTGCCGTGATCGGTGATGGCCATTCCCCGCATGCCGTCCTTCAGCGCTTTGTTTACCAGATTCTTGATCTTCGACTGTCCATCGAGAATGGAGAAGTAAGTATGTACGTGTAAATGTATGAAATCTTCCATGAATTGTTGCTTTTTGAGGGTCAAAGATACGCAGAATAGTTGATATTGCCAAAAGAATTCGATAAAAAGTTTGTAATTTGCCAAAAAATCACTACCTTTGCACTCGAATTGCAAAAGCGCACCTGATCATAAACATGGGTAAGAGAATTAAGAAGCTCAAAAAAATAAGAATACACCGTGAAGGCACGAACGAACTACTCTACAGCATGTTTGCCATTGTGGCCATTGCTGTAGTGTTGTGGCGTTCGTTCGATTCCTGGATTCCATTTGCTCTCTTTCTGGCTGTGGCAGTAGTAGTGTGGCTGCTGGTGCTCAACTTCTACCGTTGTCCTATACGCTATTTCCCTGGTGACACCGAGAAGATAGTGGTGGCACCTGCCGACGGCAAGGTAGTGGTGATAGAAGAGACGGATGAGAACGACTATTTTCATGACAGGCGGTTGCTCATCAGTATTTTCATGAGTCCCCTGAATGTGCATGCCAACTGGTTCCCGGTCGACGGGCAGGTGAAGTTCGTGCGTCATTTCGACGGCAACTATCACAAGGCCTGGCTGCCGAAGGCCAGCGAGGAGAACGAGCATGCCGACACTATGATCGAGACACCCGACGGGCAGGAGGTGCTGGTGCGACAGATTGCAGGCGCTGTGGCCCGACGCATCGTGACCTATGCGAAGGACCTGGAGGAGTGCTACATCGACGAGCACCTCGGGTTCATCAAGTTGGGCTCGAGGGTGGATGTCTACCTGCCGCTGGGCTCACAGCCTAATGTAAAGATGGGGCAGTCGACTACGGGTGATCAGACCGTCATTGCCAAACTTAACTAAGATGAAGAAGCACATTCCAAATACGATCACAAGCCTGAATCTGATTTCGGGGTGTATCGCCACTTATTGGGCTTTTCAGGGCTTCTACCAAGAAGCCTTGCTATTCATCGTTATCGGTGCTGTGTTCGACTTCTTCGACGGAATGTCAGCACGTCTTCTGCACGTGTCGTCACCCATTGGCAAGGAGCTGGATTCTCTGGCCGACTGCATCACCTTCGGCTTTGCTCCGTCAGCTATCATCTTCAGTTTCCTGAGTTCTTTTCACATCCATCTGACTTTCGTACCCTTCCTGGCATTCATCATGGCCGCTTTCTCAGCCCTGCGCCTGGCCAAGTTCAATCTCGACGAGCGGCAGGCATTAGGATTCATCGGGCTGCCTACTCCTGCAAATGCCTTGTTCTGGGGATCGCTGATTGTGAGCCTCAACTTTGGAACGTGGTTTGAACCTTACCAGTTGCCAACGTATTGGCTGTACATCGTGCTGGCACTGATACCTGTCAGTTGCTACCTGCTGGTGAGCGAGATCCCGATGTTTGCCCTGAAGTTCAAGACCTGGGGATGGAAAGGCAACGAGGTGAAGTGGTGCTTCCTGCTGAGTTGCATACCGCTGGCGATTATCTTTGGCGTCAGCTCACTTGCCATCATCATTGCCTGGTATGTGTTGCTCTCCGTTTTGACCCGTAAGAACGCATAATTCTCCTTCGCACGCGCCATGAAGTTCCTCCTCGCACTACTCCTGTTCTTAACGCTCTATATCCTGTTCAACATTGCATCGGTGGTATGGAAGGTGCGCAAGGGTATTCGTCAGTTTAAGGATGCCGTCAAAGAGCAGTCGGAAAGAGAAGCGTCGGCCCAGCGTCGTCGCACCACCCAGACTACTGACGGCGTCACCATCATTGATGATCGCGACCCGAAGGAGGCCAACAAAAAAATATTCGCCCAGGATGAGGGCGAATATGTAGATTTCGAAGAGAGTTGAGATCTCAACTCTCAACTCTTACGGATGCACCAGCGTACCGATGTCCTCGCCCTGCATCACCCGCATGAGATTGCCTACCACATCCATATTGAACACATAGATGGGGAGGTTGTTGTCCTGACACATGCAGATGGCCGAGAAGTCCATCACCTTCAGCCTTCTGTTGAGCACCTCCTGATAGGTGATCTCGTTGAACTTCGTAGCTGTGGGGTCCTTCTCAGGATCGGCAGTGTAGACTCCATCCACGCGAGTGCCCTTGAGCATCACGTCGGCCTCGATCTCCACACCACGCAGGCTCGAACCTGTGTCGGTAGTGAAATAAGGCGAGCCCGTGCCAGCCGAGAAGATGCACACCTTGCCTTCCTTCATGGCTTCGATGGCCTTCCATTTCGAGTAGTATTCGCCGATGGGCTCCATGCGGATGGCGGTGAGCACCTTGTTCTCCACGCCTACTGCATCGAGTGCCGACGAGAGAGCCAGCGAGTTGATGACCGTAGCGCACATACCCATCTGGTCGCCCTTCACACGGTCGAAGCCTTTCTTCGAGCCGCTGAGTCCACGGAAGATGTTGCCGCCACCAATGACGATGCCTATCTCCACGCCCAGGTCGTGAACTTCCTTGATCTGGCGGGCATAGTCGCCCAGCCGCTCAGGGTCGATGCCGTGACCCTGATTGCCCATCAGGCTCTCGCCCGACAGCTTCAGTAGAATTCTTTTGAATCGTGCCATATTCCTTGATTATTTGTTAGATGATGAATTGAACTTCCTTGAATGCCAGCAGAAGGGTCTCCTCGTTCTCGCGCTGCAATTCCAGATGCCCGTCGTCTGTGACGTTCACTAGCTTGCATCGCTCGACAGCTCCGTCATTGAATCGGAAGCTGTGCGTCTCTCCCAGTCGGTAGAGGTGATTGCGATAGCGGGTGCGGATGTCGTCCCAAGAGTTGCTCCCCAACGTGTCCATATATAGGGCAATGTTGGCCACGACCTTCTGCAGCACCTCTTCGCGGTCCACCTCATGCCCCAGTATCTGACAGAGCGAGACGGGATTCGGAGCATCGCTCTTGAACTGTCTCTGGTTCACGTTGATGCCTGTGCCGATGATGCAAGTCTTGATACTGCTGCCACTCAGCGTGGTTTCAATCAGCGTGCCGGCTATCTTGCTGTCGCGCCAGTAGATGTCGTTTGGCCACTTGATTTTTACCTCGTCGATATAGTCGGTAAGGGTGTCTCTCAGCGCCAGCGCATTAGCCATCGAGAGGATGAACTGCTCGTTGGCAGGCACCTTCGACGGATGCAGCAGCACGGAGAAGAGCAGGTTCATGCCCCGTTCGCTCTCCCAGGTGTTAGTGCCGCATCCGCGACCAGCAGTCTGGTAGTCGGTCCATACCAGCAGGTCGCGCTCGTCGCCGTGCTCCTTCAGCCAGCGGTTGGTGGAGTCGGTCTCTGCAAGGTGTATCGTCTCGAATGCCATGTTTTCAGTTATCTGCTGCAAAGGTAGCATTTTTTTTTCAGAAAGCAGCTTGGAATCCGTATTTTAACATATCATCCTGCGCAGCCTTCTTGGTCTTGGTGCGTGACTTTCTTAGTCCTGATAGGCCACTTTCTAAGTCTTGTTATTCTGCAAACTAGTGCGAATAGTGCTTAAATATGTGTAAAGAATTTGCGCGTGAAGAGGTTTATGCCTATTTTTGCAGGGATGAAACGATTGCGACTCCTCCTTCTTCTGCTGCTTGCGGCAGTAACTACGGCTCAGGCACAGCGCCAGTTGGTGGTGGCCGACATTGAGACGGGTGAGATCGTAGCCCGTGCCAATGTCGAGGGTACCAACTTCCATGCTGTCACCGACTCGGCAGGATGTTTCTTGGCGCCTGACTCCTGCAGGACGCTGCTCTTCTCGCATGTCAACTACGAGAGTCGCATGGTGAACATGCAGGAGGTGGCGGGCGACACCATATTTATTATCTCCAAGCTCCTTAACCTCAAAGAAGTGGTGGTGTTTGGAAAGCTGCAATATGAGGATGACGGACTGGATGATCTGCGCAAGAGTCTGCGCATGCAGCGCACGGAGGCACAGCTGGCTGCCGCCGACCCCAGCAAGGCCAGTCTGCCATTAGGCCTGCTGGCCAAGCTCTTGCCGAAGAAGTGGCGCCCAAGCTACAAGAGTGAGCAGAGGCGACGTCGACATGAGGAAATACTAAGAAACTACTGACTATGCAATGGGTTGACAGAATACGCCAGGTGAAGATCGTGCTTGTGGTGGCTGCCATTCTCATTGCTGCCGCCTCGCTGCTCATCAGCCATAAGCTGGTGAGCGACCTCAAGCAGGAGGAACGGTCGAAGATGGACCTCTGGGCGAAGGCGATGAACTTCGTGCAGGAGGCTGACAGCGAGACCGACCTCTCGCTGGCGCTGGCTTTCATCGAGGGCAACACCACTATCCCCGTCATCGTCACAGATGCCCAGGGGGCTGTGATGGAGTATCGTAACATCGATGAGGATGCTGACGTGACTGACTACGCCCGACGCATGCGGCAGGCAGGCGATACGATCTCCATCGATCTGGGAGCTGGCGACTATCTGCTGGTGTGCTATGACGAGTCGACGCTGCTGAAACGTCTCACCCAATATCCCTACTGGCAACTGGGCATCGTGATGATCTTCGTCGTGGTGGCCATCTTTGCCTTGCTGTCGTCGAAGCGCGCTGAGCAGAACAAGGTGTGGGTAGGACTCTCGAAGGAGACCGCTCATCAGCTGGGCACTCCCATCTCGTCGCTGATGGCCTGGACGGAAATGCTGAAGGAGAGCTATCCTGACGATGAGCTCATCCCTGAGATGGAGCAGGACGTGAGGCGTCTGGAGCGCATAGCAGAACGTTTTTCGAAGATTGGTTCGCTGCCTGAGCCTGTGGCTACATCCATGAACGAAGTGCTCGATCATGTCATCGCCTATATGGACAAGCGCACCTCGCAGAAGGTGGCCATCAAAGGTCACTATCCCAGTCACGACGTGATGGTCAGGATCAATGCCTCGCTCTTCGAGTGGGTCATCGAGAACCTCTGCAAGAATGCTGTCGACGCGATGGAGGGCCAGCCTGGTAAGATCGACCTCTGGCTGCTGGAGGAGGGCGATACTGTGGCTGTAGAAGTGGTAGATACTGGCAAGGGCATTCGCAAGAAGAACCTGAATAACGTGTTCCGTCCTGGCTTCACCACGAAGAAGCGCGGATGGGGTCTTGGCCTCTCGCTGGCCAAACGTATTGTCGAGGAATATCATCGCGGCCACATCTTCGTCAAACAGAGCGAAGTGGGCAAAGGCACCACCTTCCGTATCGAGCTCCGACGCGATCAGAAGGCAATGCCCGATCAGTAGGCAATGCCGATGCCGATGCTGAAGGGATAGCACTTTGGTCCGTATCCGCTCTTGAACTGCGGTGTGAGCGATTTCTGCAAATAGATGCTGCTGCCACCCCAGCTGACTTGTAGGCGCAAGCCAAAGAGGTTGTTGTTCAGTTTCAGCCCTGCTGCCTGGGGAAATATCTCGTCATTGAGTTCATAAGAGGTGAAGTTGTTGCGCAAGGCATAATTAGTAGCGGTGACCCCGAAGCCTATGCAGAGCCGGTCGTTATCAGGATTCTTGAAGTATTTGTACCATTTCAGCATGAGGTGAGTGTCGAAACCCAAAGCAAAAAGCCGCGAGCTTTTGGCTCCCTCGATGTGCTGAAACCAGGCACGTCCATCTGCATCTTTTGCCAGCACATTGTCTCCCCTGAACTTGATGTTGGTCGCTTTGATGTTTGTGGCAGCTGAGATACCCCACGTCCGTTGCTTGTTGAGCCAGAAACCCATGTCGATGAACTTGAATGCTGATTCGGACGAATGCGTGAGCTTCGTAGGTACTCCCTCCGCACTGCCAAAGCCCAGGATGCTGCCCGAAAGTCCTGCGAATCCAACAGAGGCAATAGGGGTGGTCGGTATGTACTGAGGATTAGTGCTGAAGAACGGTGAACTGATGTAGAAACGTTCTATCTCCTGTGCGTCGGCGAAGGTACTCTCCTTCGTCTTTTTCATTTCCGTGCCGTCAGGGGCGTAGATGCTGACATGTGTCTCCACAGAGTCTTCGCTGATGGTAATCTGCTTGCCGTTGTAAGTGAATGTGGTGTCGGCCACCTCTTCGCTCATAGCGTTCAGCGGCAGGGCCAGTAGGGCCGTTAAGAATAGCTTTTTCATATAAGAATGGTGTTTTTAGTGTTCGACTATTTTATTTCTTTTTCTGATAGCACAGCTTCATGATGTCATCAGGGCTTAGTGCGCCTTCGATGTAGATGACGGCTCCACTTTTGTCCGGCTTCTGCGTGTAGAGGATGTATCGTTGCTGAGATTCTGAGAGCGGAGGCAGGATGTAGTACCCACTCTCAATGCGCCCGTCGCTGACCACTTCGCGTATCTTCGTGGCCTTTCGGCGGTCGTCGGCCAGCAGGCGTGCTATCTCTTCGCCCTGCTTCTGGTAGATCAGGCTCTGGTAGGTCTTCAGCTTGTAGCCTCTCAACTCCGTGTCGTGCATTTCTACCATCTTGCATCCCCGTTCGTCACCATAGCGGCTGAAGATGTCGGCCACGCGTAGCCCCTGCTGTGCCAATGTGCTGACGGCGATGCAAGTGAGCAAAAGAATGGTTGTCAATAGGCGTTTCGTCATAGCTGGATGGTGTTTAGTGCGTCAAATGTTTCTTCTTCAGTAGTAGTGACCATCATCAGGGCCTGTTCAGCCTCCTGTCTCACAACGGAGAGGTCGGTAGTGATGTGCCCGTCGATGACGGCATAGTTGGTAGGGGTGTCTTGCTTGTTCAGCAGCAGTATGCCTGCGCCAACCAGCAGGAGTGCCGCGAGACTGGCGGCAATAGCCGGTCGGCGATGGGAGTGGCGATGGGCCGGCTTCTGACGGATGGTCGCCGATTCTCTCTCTTCCCAGGCGAAGAGGGCCTTGTAGGCGTACCATTCCTGAGGCACGAGCTGCATCTCGCTGAAGTACTGGCGCAGCTGCAGTTCCTCCTGGCTGGAAGTCTCGCCGTCGAGGTAGCGGTCGAGCAGTCGTTGTATCTCTTCTTGTCTCATAGTTTGCTCAGTTTGATGAATAGTTCTTTGATCTTTCTTCTTGCCCTTGAGAGGTTCTGCCTGAGGCTCTCGTCCGTGCATCCTGTGACGAGCATGATTTCCTCCTTAGCGTAGCCCTCCACTTCCTTCATGCGGAAAACCTGTTGTTGCAAGGGCGGCAGCTGGCCTATGATGATACTGATCAGCTCCAGCTCGTCATGAATCTCGTCCGTTGGAATATCCTCATGCTCCAATCGCTGCTCCTTTTGCCGTCGTCGCCAGTAGTCGGTATGCTTGTTGCGCAGGATGGTCATCGCCAGCGCTTCAATGTTGGGATGTGCCTTCAGCTGCTGGCGCATCTCCCAGAGACGTAGCATAGTCTCCTGCACCAGGTCCTCGGCTGTGTTGTCGTTGCCTGCCAAGCGTTGTGCCTGCATAAGCAACTTGGGGCGTAGAGGCATCATTCGTATGTTGAACTCTTTCGCTGTCATCTACCTTCTAAACGAATGAATGCTGTCGTTTGTGACATGCAACTCGCAAAAAAACGTTAAATAACTAATCGTTTTAGTTTAATTAACTAAGAAAATTAGTTGTATAACGAAAAGTTTTAGTTACTTTGCAGTCGAAAACAATTATCAAGCATTCTACGACATGAAACAATTGACCCAGAAAGAAGAGGAAATCATGGAGCGCATGTGGAATCATGGGCCCATGCAGGTGCGTGAGCTTCAGGCCTACTATGATGAGCCGAAGCCTCATGTGAATACTTTGTCAACGCTGGTGAAGATCTTGGAGGAGAAAGGTTTCCTGGGGCATCACG
>JAEEGI010026830.1_pt1 | contig 11074 bp, 9 predicted proteins | sample 8958751 | NCBI WGS metagenome assembly JAEEGI01 (sample SAMN16246545, study PRJNA631951) | gut metagenome | biome: gut microbiome; feature: rumen; material: KS-attached | host: Bos | place: Iran: Karaj | collected 2018-10 | reverse complement strand
ATTATGGGGTATTGCCTTGACCTTATTCCTCTATTGGGCTATCCGCAAGTCGCAGTTCACGAAATACCAACAGGTGTTCATCCTGTGGTTCTGTGCCCATGAGATGCTGACGGCTCTCTTTATGCAACAGTTCAATATTGCCATTGCAGCCACAATCCTGCTGTCATACTACCTTATTGAGAAAGAGAAAGACTTTTGGGCAGCGTTCTTTATCATGTTGGGTACTTTCGTCAAAGCATACAGCATCGTGGGGCTGGCGTTCTTCTTCTTCTCCAAACACAAAGGGAAGTTGATTGGAGGATTGGTCTTCTGGGCTGTCGTAATGTTTTTAGCCCCTATGCCTTTCTTCCATGGGTGGGACTATATTGTCAGCCAGTATCATGAGTGGTATATCTCATTAATGAACAAAAATGCTCAAAATGCAGAGTCTATCATGCAGAATATCTCATTATTAGGAATGGTTCATCGCACGACGGGCTTGCAATTCAATAACCTCTGGCTGATACTGCCTGGTATGCTATTGTTTGCGCTCCCTTACCTACGTATAGGACAATACAAATACGTGGCTTTCCGTCAAACCTTGCTTGCCTCTGTGATGATGTTTATCATCCTCTTCTCGACAGGTAGCGAGTCGAGTGGTTATATCACCCCTTTCATCGGTATCGTCATTTGGTATACGGCAGCCCCTTGGCAACGTAACGGATGGGACATCTTCCTACTGGTGTTCGCCTTCATCCTGTCGAGCATGTCGCCCAGCGACCTCTTCCCAGCCTATCTGCGCAAAGAGTTCGTACAGCCATACGCACTGAAGGCATTACCTGTTACCATCATCTGGCTGAAACTATGCTATGAGATGCTGACGAAGGACTATCGTCCCATCATATCCTTCAATGATAACGTTTAAAAGTAATACATAGAAAATGAGTAAATTTGTTCAAGGTTTTAAGAAAATAATATATGGATATATACCTTTCTATTATGCAAAGGTTTTTAATCCTCAATCGGCAAGTCTCCCATATTATAAGTATGTGATTGATTATCACAATTCCCATCATCTATTCCTGTTTCGGCATGAGTACGAAATGATGGAAATAAAGATAGAAGAGGATAAGGCTTCAGGACTTCCATACGTATATCTTCCACACCCAAACAGTAAAAAGAGGCTTTTTTTTAGTAAGCAGATGACGCATGAAGCGATTAAGAAACTTTTCATGACTTTATTAATGGAGCAAGACCATCGTTCGCCTCATCGGTATTTCGACCATATAGAAGAATTCAAGGATAAAGTCCTTTTAGATGTAGGTGCAGCCGAGGGTATCTTGTCCTTGATGGCTATCGAGCAAGTGAAACATGTATATCTTTTTGAATGCTCAGAGGATTGGATAGATGCTTTAAATAAGACTTTTGAGCCATGGAAAGACAAGGTCACTATCATAAAAAAGTTCGTGAGTGATAAAGACGATGAAAACAATGTCTCGTTAGACACCTTTTTCAAGGACAAACCACAAAATAACCTATTCTTGAAAATGGATATAGAAGGTATGGAACGAAAGGCCCTTTCGGGCTGTCGCCAGATGTTTGCAAACGCAGGTAATGTGAGTTTTGCCATTTGTACATACCATCGGAAGGATGATTTGAGTGTCATCTCTTCTTTTCTTAATACTTATCATTGTAAGTATACTAATCAGACGGGGTTCTTTGCGCATCGTCTCAAGAGTGTTTTATTAAGAGGAACTAATTAAAATAAAGAAAAGATATGTCCTATTTATTCTCATCAGAATCCGTATCAGAGGGGCATCCAGACAAAGTTGCCGACCAAATAAGTGACGCGATATTAGACCAGTTTCTTGCCTATGACGATCATGCGCGAGTGGCTTGTGAGTCGTTTGTGACGACAGGACAAGTGGTGATTATGGGTGAGGTGCGCAGCGAGGTGTATATCGATCTACAGACCATCGCCCGCAATACCATCAAAAGAATCGGCTATACGAAGGCTGAATACCAGTTTGACGGGAACTCCTGTGGTATCCTGACGGCTATTCATGAACAGAGTGAGGACATCAATCGTGGTGTAGACCGTGAGGATGACGAGAATCAGGGAGCTGGCGACCAAGGTATGATGTTTGGCTATGCCACTAACGAGACAGAGAGCCTGATGCCTGTATCCTTGGATATTGCTCACCTGTTGATGCGTACTCTTGCTGAGATCCGCAAGGAAGGGAAGGTGATGACCTACCTGCGTCCGGATGCTAAAAGTCAGGTGACTATACAATATAGCGATGACGGTATTCCCGAGCGTATTGACACCATCGTTGTCTCTACCCAGCATGACGAGTTTGATACTGATGATGAGCGTATGCTCCAGCGTATCAAGGACGATGTGATAAACATCTTGATACCACGTGTAAAGTCGAAGATTCACTCTCAGAAAGTGCTTGCACTTTTTGGTGATGACATCAAATACTACGTGAACCCGACGGGTAAGTTCGTGATTGGAGGTCCTCATGGTGACACAGGTCTGACGGGTCGTAAGATTATCGTCGACACCTATGGTGGCAAGGGCGCTCATGGTGGAGGCGCTTTCTCTGGTAAGGACTCCTCGAAGGTTGACCGTTCCGCAGCTTATGCCGCACGTCATATTGCCAAGAATATGGTAGCGGCAGGTGTTGCCGATGAGATGCTGGTACAGATCAGCTATGCCATCGGTGTGGCGAAGCCGATGAATATCTATGTGAATACCTATGGACGTTCGAAGGTGCAGATGACGGACGGCGAGATAGCCAAGAAGATAGAGGAGCTCTTCGACCTTCGTCCGAAGGCTATTGAGCGTTCATTGAAGTTGCGTCAGCCGATGTATCTGGAGACGGCGGCATATGGACATATGGGACGTCAGTGTGAGGTGGTGAAGAAGACGTTCACCAGTCGCTATCACGAGACCAAGACAATGGATATCGAGTTGTTCACATGGGAGAAACTTGACCGTGTAGAGGATATTAAGAAGGCATTCGGACTATAATTGTTGCAACAGGACTCCATAGCACACGTCTCAACGGACATATCTGGAAGCGACTCTGCGGTAGTCAAACACCATCCGTTGACACCTGCTCAAGTATTGAGCTGGCTGCCTCGTAATGCAACTCCTGCCCAACAGGACTCTGCGATCCAGTCGCGCTTCCATCCAGGAGAGATTCATTGGAGTGAGCATCCTGACACACTCCATCTTCCAGGACATCCGCCAGGCGTCGATCTGATGAAAGCCGAAATACCGCAGTATTATCGGGAAGGTTTTTTTTCGAAAGACTCTTTATTTCACCCGGAATTACAAGGTGGTCGTATTGGAGTGGCGGGTGATCCCGTACCCTACAGGGTACATAATGACAATGTCATTACCTCCCTTTTGCTGGCGTGCTTCCTCGTCTCTATCTATTTATTCGCCAATGCCAGACTGTTCTTCGTCAAGGAGGCAAAGAATTTCTTCTACACACCCCGTGAAGAAAGGACAGACTTTTCTGAAACAGGTAATGAGTTACGCTATCAGGTCTTCCTGGTTGGTATTACTAGTTTGCTCATCTCTCTCCTTTTCTATTTCTACACACTGTATTACATAGGTGAAACCTTTATCCTGCAGTCACAATACACGTTAATAGCAATCTATTTTGTTATTGTTATAATCTATGTCGGGGTTAAAATGGGTCTCTATACCTTTGTCAATCTCGTTTTCTTTAATGGTAAAAGAAATCAACAATGGCTTAAGTCTTTCCTTTTTATTATAACGCTGGAAGGCGTATTACTTTTTCCTGCGGTATTATTAGGAGGATATTATGAAATGGACATTCATAATGTCACTACTTATGTCATTATTTCAATACTTTTTGTTAAATTACTAACGATTTATAAGTGTTTCATCATCTTTTTCCGTCCAAATGTCGTTAGTTTGCAAATTATTTTGTACTTTTGCACCCTCGAAATAGTACCAGTGCTCGCCTTATGGGGCGTGCTAGTCATGACAGCGAATAATTTAAAAATCAATTTTTAGGACACCAAGATGATAAAGAAGATTCTGGTTTCTCAGCCCAAACCATCTAGCGAGAAGTCGCCGTATTACGACATCGCAGAAAAGTACGGAGTGGAGTTGGTTTTCCGTCCGTTTATCAAGGTTGAAGGAATGACTGCTAAAGAGTTTCGTACACAAAAGGTGAATATTCTAGACTTTACTGCCATTGTATTTACGTCACGTCACGCTATTGACCATTTCTTTACGCTGGCGAAAGAGTTGCGTGTGGCAATTCCCGAGGATATGAAATATTTTTGTGTAACGGAGACGGTTTCACTCTATATCCAGAAATACGTACAGTATCGTAAACGTAAGGTGTTCTTTGGTACAACAGGTAAAATTGATGATTTGATACCGACAATGGTCAAGCATAAGCAAGAGAAATACTTGGTGCCAATGAGTGATGTCCACAACGATAGCGTGACAAAGATGCTTGACGCCAAAAAGCTACAGCATCAAGAGTGTGTCATGTATCGTACGGTAAGCAATGATTTCACACCTGAGGAGGTCAAGACTTTTGATTATGACATGCTGATTTTCTTTAGTCCCTCTGGTATTGAGTCGCTGACCAAAAATTTCCCTGACTTCAAGCAGGAAAAAATTGCGATTGCCACCTTTGGTCCCGCTACGGCGAAAGCAGTGAAGGATGCAGGTCTTCGTCTTGATTTAGAAGCTCCATCCGCGAATTATCCCTCCATGACAAGTGCTTTACAGGATTTCCTGCAAAAGAAGCATAAATAGTAGATACCAGATACTATGGCAGCCTATTCGTTTCATAAGCGAGAGCGGTTGTGTAGTATGAAACTCACAGACCGACTATTTAACGGAGCGGGTAGTCTTTCCATGGCGGCCTTTCCCATACGAATGGTATGGATAGAGAAAGAACGTGAGGCACAAGAGCCACCTGTACAGATAATGGTCAGTGTCTCAAAGCGTCATTTCAAGCATGCGGTTAAGCGAAACCGCGTCAAGAGACAGTTGCGCGAAGCCTATCGGTTAGCAAAACTACCATTGATGGAAAAGATAGAGAAAACGCCTCAGCGTACGCTACTGATTGCGTTCATCTGGCTTGCTGATGAGTTATATAGTAGTGCAGCGGTAGCCAGCAGGATGGAGCAACTGCTACTACGTTTGATGGAGAAGTTATGAAACGGTTATTACATTATCTATCACAGGGCTTGGCTTGGATTCTCATATTACCAATTCGCTTCTATCAGACAGCTATCTCGCCCTACACGCCTCCCTCTTGTCGTTTTACGCCAACATGTAGTGAATATGCGCGACAGGCATTATTGAAACATGGTCCTATCAAGGGACTTTATCTCGCTATCAAGCGGATACTGAGGTGTCATCCCTGGGGAGGCAGTGGTTACGATCCGGTTCCATAATAGTCGAATATCTAAATCTCGATATATCGGTATAATGAAATAACAAAAAAGAAAAATAAAAATGAAGAATTTTGTAGAAGAACTTCGTTGGCGCGGAATGCTGGCACAGATGATGCCTGGCACGGAAGAATTGCTCCAGAAGGAAATGGTGACAGCCTATTTAGGAACAGATCCGACAGCAGACTCCCTGCACATCGGACACTTGTGTGGCATCATGATGTTACGACATCTACAGCGTTGTGGTCATAGACCTATCATCTTGGTAGGTGGTGCTACAGGTATGATAGGAGACCCTTCCGGTAAGAGTCAGGAGCGTAACCTCTTGAATGATGAGACCTTACGCCATAACCAGGAGTGTATCAAGAAACAAGTGGCTAAGTTCCTCGATTTTGAGTCAAAGGAAGCCAATGCCGCAGTAATGGTGAATAACTATGACTGGATGAAAGACTTTACATTCCTTGATTTTGCTCGTGAGGTGGGTAAGCATATTACCGTTAACTATATGATGGCAAAGGAAAGTGTGCAGCAGCGTCTGAATGGTACGGCTCGTGATGGTTTGTCCTTCACCGAGTTTACCTATCAGCTCCTGCAAGGTTATGATTTCCTGTATCTCTACCAACACTATGGGGTGAAGCTCCAGCTGGGTGGTAATGACCAGTGGGGTAATATGACTACCGGTACAGAATTGATTCGTCGTACCTTGGGTAATGACGTTGAGACATTCGCCCTCACTTGTCCACTGATTACCAAGAGCGATGGTAAGAAGTTCGGAAAGACGGAGAGTGGAAACATCTGGCTCGATCCTGCCCGCACCACTCCATATAAGTTCTATCAGTTCTGGCTCAATGTCAGCGATGAGGATGCGGAGCGCTATGTCAAGATATTCACTTCATTGGATAAAGAGACAATCGACACTCTTGTAGAGGAACATAAGCAGGACCCGGGTCGTCGTGTACTACAGAAACGTCTTGCCGAGGAGGTGACAGTGATGGTACACTCACAGGAGGCCTTGGATACCGCTATAGAGGCTTCCAGCATTTTGTTTGGCAAGTCCACCAAAGAAGGACTGGAGAAACTTGATGAACAAACCTTCCTCGATGTGTTCGATGGTGTTCCTCAGTATGAGATTTCCAAAGACCAGTTAGGTCAGCCTGCTATTGAGTTATTGACCATGGCGGCTCCAGTATTCCCCTCTAAAGGTGAAATGCGTAAGATGGTACAAGGTGGCGGTGTCTCACTGAACAAAGAGAAACTGACAGACCAGAACCGTCCTGTCACTACAGAGGATCTGATAGACGGAAAGTATCTCCTAGCCCAGAAGGGGAAGAAGAATTATTATCTTCTGATAGTGAAATAATTGGCGAAAAATTTGGTAGTGGCATGAAAAACCACTACCTTTGCACTCGCTTAGAAGCACATGGTGTCCAATGGTGTAATGGTAGCACAACAGGTTTTGGTTCTGTTTGTGGTGGTTCGAATCCGCCTTGGACAACGATTTTAAATCATCCACATGCACCATGTGGATGATTTCACGATTAAATAGGTATACCAAATGAAGATTGAATCGCAAATCATGAATGCCGCCATAGAAGCAGTAAAAGCTTTGTATGGACAGGACGTACCGGAGAAAATGGTACAGTTGCAAAAGACACGCAGTGAGTTTGAGGGAAACTTGACATTGGTTGTTTTTCCCTTTTTGAAGATATCCAAGAAGAATCCAGAGCAGACAGCCCAGGAGATAGGACAGTATCTGGTAGACAACTGCGAGGCTATTGCTGCGTTTAATGTCGTAAAGGGTTTCTTGAATCTGGTCATAGCACCTGCGGCATGGCTCTCCCTGCTCGCCGATATTGATGCGGATGAGCAATATGGTCACAAGCAGGTCACCGATGCGAGTCCGTTAGTCATGATTGAATATTCATCACCTAATACCAACAAACCCCTTCATCTGGGTCATGTGCGCAACAACCTTCTGGGTTGGTCTTTGGCGCAGATTATGCAGGCTAATGGTAATAAAGTCATTAAGACGAATATTGTCAACGATCGTGGTATCCATATCTGTAAGTCGATGTTGGCATGGTTGAAGTGGGGTAATGGTGAGACCCCTGAGACCAGTGGTAAGAAGGGCGACCATCTGATAGGTGACTATTATGTGGCTTTTGACAAGCATTATCGTGAGGAAATCAAGCAACTGGTGGCTCAAGGGATGGATGAGGAGACGGCAAAGCAAGAGGCTCCGCTCATCAAGGAGGCGCATGAGATGCTCGTCAAATGGGAGCAGAACGATCCAGAGGTGCGTGCCCTTTGGGAGAAGATGAACAACTGGGTATATGCTGGCTTTGACGAGACCTATAAAAGAATGGGTGTTTCCTTCGATAAGATATACTATGAGTCGCAGACTTATCTGAAAGGTAAGGCAAAAGTAGAGGAAGGTCTTGCCAAAGGACTCTTCGAACGTCATGAGGATAACAGTGTATGGGCAGATCTTACCAATGAGGGACTCGACCAGAAACTGTTGCTGCGTAGTGACGGTACCAGCGTTTATATGACGCAGGACATCGGTACTGCTGAGATGCGCTTCCAGGACTATCCCATCGACAAGATGATCTATGTCGTAGGTAACGAACAGAACTACCACTTCCAAGTGCTCTCTATCTTGCTTGACCGCTTAGGTTTCAAGTGGGGTAAGGAACTCGTGCATTTCTCTTATGGTATGGTGGAGTTGCCTAATGGTAAGATGAAGAGTCGTGAAGGAACAGTAGTGGATGCTGACGACCTCATGCAACTGATGATTGACGATGCGCTGAAAACCTCTATGGAACTAGGCAAGTTTGCCGATATGGAGGAAGAAGAGCGCAACGAGATAGCCCGTATCGTGGGTTTGGGTGCCCTGAAATATTTTATCCTCAAAGTAGATGCTCGCAAGAATATGCTGTTTAATCCTGAGGAGTCTATTGATTTCAATGGCAATACAGGACCTTTCATCCAGTATACCTATGCGAGAATACGTAGTATTCTTCGTAAGGCTCCGAGTACTCCGAGTTCTCTGAGTTCTCTGAGTACTCTGAATGATAAGGAAATCGAACTCATCCAAAAGATGAGCGAATACGGTGCAGCCGTCGAGCAGGCAGGCAAAGATTATTCACCCAGCGGTATTGCTAACTACTGCTATGAGTTGACGAAGGTCTTCAACCAGTTTTATCACGACTACAGCATCCTCAACGAGGAAGACGAGCAGAAGCGTCAGGTACGCTTAGCCATTGCCCGTAATGTAGGCAAGATCATCAAGAATGGTATGGCACTCCTCGGCATCGAAGTCCCAGAACGCATGTAATGCAGAACCCTCCAGACTATAGACACGATACTGTTTTGCCACTTCCAATGGAAGTGAGGGCAGATGCATGGGCTGTGGATGCTGCTTGTAGTGGTAATCCTGGTCCGATGGAATACCAGGCAATAGATCTTGCCACAGGGGCTCGTGTATTCCATTTCGGTCCGATGAAAGGTACGAACAATATCGGAGAGTTCCTCGCTATCGTTCATGCTCTTGCCTTGATGCAACAACAAGGACTGTATGACAAGACCATCTATAGCGATTCTTATAACGCTATTCTCTGGGTCAACAAACGGAAATGTAAGACGAAGTTGGAACGTACCCCAGAGACAGAAGAACTCTATCAAATCATCCTCCGTGCTGAGAGATGGTTACAGACACATCAATGGCATAACCCCATCGTTAAATGGGAGACCCAGAAATGGGGTGAAGTCCCCGCAGACTTCGGCAGAAAGAAATAAGCGTATGATGTGTCCCAACGTATGGGACGACCTTTCTCAAACTATGGTACAACTTTTGAGACGCATTGTCTCAACCTCTATTGAGACTTTTTGCTAAAGATAGTAACGGTATTCTCCCCATATTCCTTCTTATCAAATAGAGTGATATCGGAGGGAAGTTGGGGTGCGCGAGTGCCGTCAGAGACAGTGATGGGGGAGACTTCCATGCGTATCTCGTCCCAGAGTCCTGCTTGGATGAAACTCTCGTGTGTCTGACAACCACCTTCGACAATGAGCGACTGGATGCCATGTTGATAGAGGTCGTCCATCAGTTGAGGCAAGGGACGGTCGTGTGTCAATACGATTCGTTTAGGATTAGGTCCATGCCAGTGACGAACATTCAGTGAGGGATGGTCGCGATCGAAGGTGGTATGTCCCACAAGGATAGCATCCTCCTCAGCACGGAGTTGATGGGAAAGCATCTGAGTCTGTTCGTTGGAAATCATCAACTGCTTGAAGTGGTCGTCGATGAAACCGTTGGCTGTCTGAGCCCATTTTAGGATAATGTATGGGCGATGCTTGGAATGATAAGTGAAGAAACGACGATTCAACCACTGACACTCCTTTTCCAATACGCCAACCTCCACTTCAATACCAGCCTTGCGAATCCTCTCGATGCCTCGTCCTTTCACTTCTGCAAAGGGATCGATACACCCTACCACCACACGCTTCACGCCTTTCTTGATAATCAAATCGGCGCAGGGGGGCGTTTTGCCATAATGCGCACAAGGCTCCAAAGAGACATAGATGGTAGCATCTTTCAACAAAGACTCATCTTTGACAGAGGCAAAGGCATTCACTTCTGCATGTCCTTCACCACAGCGCACATGATACCCTTCGCCGATAATAGCCTCATCCCCCGCCCTCTCCATCAGAGAGGGAGCTACAATAACTGCACCTACCATCGGGTTGGGACGTGCCCCTTGTATTCCGTTGGCTGCCAGTTGCAGACAGCGTCGCATGTATTTCTCGTCGTTCATATTTGCAAAGGTAAGGAAATATTTTGAAATATCAATGGTCATTTATCAATTATTTATTACCTTTGCAAAGATGAATTATCAGGCATTATGGCGTAGATTGGCGCAGGTCTATGGTGAGGGCGAAGCAAAAGCGATTGCCCGTATGGTGTATGAGGTGCGCTATGGACTGAGTTGGAGTGATGTCTTGATGGGGAAAGATGCTGATGTTCCTCAGAATGAGTTAGAGGAAATCGCCCAACGACTGGAGCGATACGAGCCAATACAATACATTCTGGGGAAAGCGGAGTTCATGGGAGAATGGTTTGATGTGGAGCCAGGAGTATTGATTCCCAGACCAGAAACCGAAGAGTTGGTAAGGTGGATATGCCTCTCCCCCGACCCCTCTCCAAGTAAAGAGGGGAGACATTTTCTTGACATAGGGACGGGGAGCGGATGTATTGCCATCACGTTGGCAGCCAAGTGTCCTAAAGCAAAAGTAACAGCATGGGATATCTCAGAAAAAGCGTTGGAAGTAGCGAGAGCAAATGCGATTTGCCTTAAAGTGAACGTGTCATTCCAGCAAGTCGATATTCTTTCTGAAAGCCTCCTCCCTTTGGAGGGGGATGGGGGAGGCTTCTCTATCATCGTCAGCAATCCACCTTATATATGTAATAAGGAACGCGAGGCAATGGAACAGAACGTCCTCGACTATGAGCCGCATACTGCCCTGTTCGTGCCCGATGACGACCCGTTGCTGTTCTATCGCGCTATTGCGGAATACGGAACCAAAGCGTTGAAACCTGATGGCTGGCTCTATTTCGAAATCAATCCCCTTTATG
>JAEEGI010026828.1_pt1 | contig 11075 bp, 8 predicted proteins | sample 8958751 | NCBI WGS metagenome assembly JAEEGI01 (sample SAMN16246545, study PRJNA631951) | gut metagenome | biome: gut microbiome; feature: rumen; material: KS-attached | host: Bos | place: Iran: Karaj | collected 2018-10 | reverse complement strand
ATGAAAGACTGGCGGCGCTTCGCCATGGCTTGGTGGCATACCCTCGGCCAGGCTAGCGGTGACCAGTTTGGTGGTCAGACCCGAAGCTATGCCTGGGACCGTGCCACCGACCCCATCCAGCGCGGCAAGGACAAGATGGACGCCGGCTTCGAGCTGATGGACAAGCTCGGCATACATTACTTCTGCTTCCACGACGTCGACCTCGTCGAAGAAGGCGCGACGGTGGAGGAATATGAGGAACGGATGCGCGTCATCACCGACTACGCCTTGGAGAAGATGAAACAATACCCCGACATCCACCTGCTATGGGGCACTGCCAACGTGTTCGGCCACAAGCGCTATATGAACGGTGCCGCCACCAATCCGGACTTTGATGTGGTGGCCCGCGCCATTGTGCAAATCAAGAACAGCATTGATGCGACCATTAAGCTCGGAGGCACGAATTATGTCTTTTGGGGCGGTCGAGAGGGTTATATGAGCTTGCTCAACACCGACCAGAAACGCGAAAAGGAACACCTGGCCACCATGCTGCGTATGGCCCGCGACTACGGACGCGCCCACGGCTTCAAAGGCACCTTCCTCATTGAGCCGAAGCCTATGGAGCCGACCAAGCACCAATACGATGTTGATACCGAGACCGTCATCGGCTTCCTCAAGACGCATGGCCTTGACAAGGACTTCAAGGTCAACATCGAGGTGAACCATGCCAACCTCGCTGGGCATACCTTCGAGCATGAGCTGGCTGTGGCCGTCGACAACGGGATGTTGGGTAGCATCGATGCCAACCGTGGCGACTACCAAAACGGCTGGGATACCGACCAGTTCCCCATCGACAACTTCGACCTCACCCAGGCTTGGATGGAAATCATTCGTGGCGGTGGCTTCACTAACGGCGGCACCAACTTCGATGCTAAACTACGCCGTAACAGTACCGACCCCGAGGACATTTTCATCGCCCACATCAGCGGCATGGATGCCATGGCGCGTGGATTGCTCAGTGCTGCCGACCTGCTGGAACACAGCGAGTTGCCCAAGATGAAGAAAGCCCGTTACGTCTCCTTTGACAGCGGCATCGGCAAGGACTTTGAGGATGGCAAGCTCACCTTCGAGCAAGTCTACGAATACGGCAAGAAAGTCGGCGAACCCAAAATGACCAGCGGCAAGCAAGAGCTTTACGAGACTTTGGTGGCTTTGTATGCCAAGTGAATGGGGTAGGAAAGGATTCCGAGAAAGTAAGTTGGGACTGCCGACTTTGGAAATGAGAGCCAAACAACTAACGCAGATAAGAATTCCACAAAAATTGGTATAATTTTACGTTTATTCCGCTACGAAATAAAAAAATCGCATTTCGTAGCGGAATAAAGTTGATTTTATTCAAAATATAAAGAAATACGTTCCGTATGGCGTGAGCAAACGCGAGGAGCATTATAAACTATCGGACTGTTTCTGTTGGTTCTGGCTACACTTCAAGGAAAGCCGAGGCATCACCGAAACCGACTATTGGGAACATCATCTGAAGGAGCCTGAGATAGCTTCGTGGCGAGGGGTCGCTTTTGAGGAGGTGTGTTTTCAGCATATCTGGCAAATCAAGATGGCTTTGCAGATTGCGGGTGTTTCTTCAAAAGAATCCGCCCTGATTGTGAAAGGCAGCGGCAAAAAAGAAGGCATGCAGCTTGACCTGCTCATCGACCGTGCCGACGACGTGATGAATGTATGCGAAATGAAATTCAACAAAAGTGCACTAACCATCACGAAAACATACGCACAAAAGCTAGTAGCCCGAGTCAGCACACTTGAAAAGACAAATCCCGACAAGACCTATCATTTGACGCTGATTAGTGTTTTACCCCCGAAACCCAATGCATATACCGATACGTTTACGGCAAGGATTACTATTGACGAACTATTTAAATAACTGATCAAGCTTTTTAATTGGAAGGGCCATGATGCTGTAAATTATGGAAGCTACCAACATTAGAAATGGAAACCAGCCAACTCCCGCAGTAGGCAAGTTCGCCTATCGGCGTGAGGACGGGATTTATGTGGTGCCGATTGGGTGTTTGAAGGATTAAAAAGGAAGTACGTACTTGCTTTGGTTTTATGTTAATCGAATATCTCTTTTTCTAGATCTTTATATACTTGAGTTTCTTCTGTGATCAAAGGTGCTATTGTGTCTCTGAAAAAGGCGTCTTGAGTATTTCCACATTTAGTAAGAGATAAAACCCGTTTTAGTTCTGTATATATTTTCCCACTTGCAGATTTTATGTCGTCTCCGGGATTTCCACGCCCAACGCTTTCTGCTACGGCTTGGCTTTTAGCAGCAAGGCATTCTTCAGTTTTATCTTCTTTCCCTTGTATTCTACACAACTTAGTAATGATTTCATCATCTAAAAGATAACACTCAATATGCCTTTTATTAAGCACTCTTATTCCTTTGCCTTTTAGTTCTTCTACCTCTTCATCGCTTTTGTCATCTCTATCGACAAATTTAATCATTGTAGAATTTTTGAGGACTTCAGAAATGATTCTCATACTGATATTATCTTCATTTTCAAGTTCTGAACATGAACCAATTGATACGAAAGAAGTGTCTGGATATTTTGAAGAAAAAATCCTCCCGTAAATTTGGGCATCAAAATCCTTATATTTCCTTCCTCGTGCAGTTCCTTCACAAAATACAACTCTTTTCGGAGCTATCAGTTTTGCAAAATCTCCAAATGCTAGCTCCAAGAATTTGTTCCAAATCGTTGTGTCAATAGTTGAAGGACGGATAACTACAGAGGCATCAAAATCCATATCTGTGAAATTTAGGAAACATACGGTATTAGGGTTTTGTTCTTCAAGTTCTTTAGCAGCTTTCAGCATCCCAATAGAATGGGTGGATAACCATAGTTGCGAATTTCTAGGGATTAAATTGTACATTTCTGACAATAACTTAGCTTGTAAGGATGTATGCATGTGTGTTTCGGGCTCATCTATACAATACACTGTATCGTCAAAGTATACTGCCTTGATAACTAAGTCCAAAAGCAAATCAAATGCTGATTTTTCACCAGCAGAAAGGTTTTTGTAATGGAAGTTTTCGGAACGCCCTTTTGTGAAATAGAAACTGCCATTAGCAAGAGGGTCTCCTATGGATTCTAACTGTAAATCATCAAACACGTTATGTAATGACTGTTTAATTCTCCCAATTAAAGATTCTCTTAAGTCTTTTACATATACATTGTCGTTTTCGGAGTTAAAAACACCAGATAATGTATTTGAAACTAATCTTTGGTAATTTTCGGATACTGACATATCCGTATTCATTAAAGTATCAAATTTAATTCTCTCTTTAGGATCACTTTGTCTTGATAATTTTGAGGTTGTAAAATCAGGCTCGTTGCGATAAGCTGTACGAAAGTACAAGCGCCCATGAATATTGTTTTGATTGTTTAAATCTGTATCATATGTAGAAATTTGAACTTGATCACAGTACCAATTATCATTATTGACAATGTTTTTGTCTCCTTCTTTAACATAGTAAACTTTATCGCCTACATTTCTGAATCCATGCCATTTATACCAATGATTAAACCCCTCGAATACAGAGGTTTTTCCACAACCATTAGGACCAACAAGAATTACAAGCTTCGCTGTTTGGGGAATGTCTGTAATCGTTAGGTCTGTAAAACGTTTGAATTTGTTAAGTTTGATTTCTCTAATTCTCATGCTATCTTCTCCTGTTGCTTTTTATTGGAATGCAAAATATTTGCATCTTGTTTTATTGAATAGGCATATCTTCTAATAGCCGTTTGGTCTCAACCTCAGATTCTATCCAACGGACAGTCAAATCAATGATTCCAATTAGGTCTCGGATGTCTTTATCTTTCCATATACGGACATAATGAGTCTCGTCATTACCAATCCATGTTGCTCTTGCAGCAACAGCTTTAACATTTTGACTTGAAATATCTTCTTTAATACATTTGGCAAGATTCTTTTGTTTGATTCCTTCTTTTTTTTCATCCTCCATAGAGGACATAATATAATCTTTGATTAGAAACTCCAATGCTTTCCGATAACCAACACCGCAAATTTGGGACAAATTCATTTGTTGAGCTCCATATGCTTGATTATAGATTTCACAGAAAGAAGGTGATATCTCTTTAATTATTTCACTAAAGTCTTTTCTGTCCATTTCTGCATTTGGCGCAATTTTACCAAATATATATTCATTCTGCCAACACACGAAATCACTAATGAAAGCATGGTTGCATTTTGGATTTGAGCATCGACAGAATACGCTAAGCCCACGCTCATTATTTTCACATAAATAGAAGTATTCAGGAATCATCTGAACTTTGCAGAAAGGGCAAATTATTGAGGCCCTTTGAATGCTCGCATAACTTTCTTTTCCACGTGAATCAGTATATTTTACACTTACATGTTCCATAGTTAGTTGTTTTAATTTTCATTCAACTCTTTTGATTTTTATTTTCTGCGATGCGAAAACTTTCAATCATAATATTCTGTAATTGTGTGAAATAAATCATAACTCAAAAATAGTCTCATCCCCGCAAATGTTCCGAATCTTCATGCGAAGGGGCTTTTGGTCGCACTGGATGGTGGCATCCCAAAAGTCTTGGGTTTTCACGCCGTTGCGGATGACATAGCCGAGTTTGTCTATCTTGATTTCAGCGTCGCTGTGCCAAGGGGCTTGCTTGTCGGCGTTGGTGCAGTCGAGGCTGACCCATTCGATGGTTTCGAGGCCTTCTTCGCTGATTTCGATGGGCTTGAACTCTTTGGCCTTGCCCTTGGCTTTGGCTTGAAGGGCTTGTTGCTCGCCTTTGAAGTTCACTTCGTCGATTTTGCGCTTCACGCGGTCGCTGTGGAACGACTTCAGTTCAACCTTCCACCCACCTATCAAGTCGTCGTGTGTTTCGCTCACTTCCCATTCGGCTTCATCTTCAACGACCACATCATCAAGCACTTGCTTCAAGTCGCGGAGTTCTATTTCGATGGTAGTTTGGTCGTTTTGCTCTTTGATGAACTGCTCGATTTCCGCTCGGTCGGTGATGTCGATGTAATAGACGATGACGCGCTTGGTGTCGTCGGGCAAATCGGGCAAGGCCTCACGGATGATGCGGTTCATCAATGGCTTGTCCAAAAGGCGGGTGCTGCTGTCCATCAGATTGGGCAGATAGACGGGCATCATGCCGTATTTGGTATTCACGATGCTACCTTCCCAAAACTTGTCCAAAGCGTCTTCATTGCGCAGGCCACGAATCAGGCTTTTCAGTTTGTCCATCGTCTGTACAGGATTGCGGTAAAGCGAAACGCCATCCTTGATTTCCAAAATGTCAAACTCCGCTTTGTCGGCAAGCAGGCGGTCTCTTGTGGTCTGGATGCTGTTGATGCCGATGTCGCAATGGATAAAGTTGCGGCACAACTTGTTGGCCACGGCTGCTGTTACGCCACTTCCACCGAAGAAGTCGGCAACCGTCATTCCTTCGTTGCTACTGGCTTTGATAATGCGCTCTAAAAGAGCTTCGGGTTTTTGTGTTGAGTAGTTTTGTGCTTGTTCAGAGTTCCCCTTAACAACAGATAATTGCCAAACTGTTTCGGGTATTTTGCCCATATCTGCATCTTTTGCGGTATATTCAAATCTCTTACCTTGAGAATTTATCAAATACCTTGTAGTTTTATAACGTTCTTTAGATGCTTCCAAAAGAGGAATCCTGACATCATCTCCATTAAACACAAATTCTTCATTCTTTTTATACCAAAATAAAGTATCATGTTTAGGAACAAATTTAGACTCAGGTCTTCCAGGAGAATCTGGGTAATACCAAATTATTTCATTCACAAAATTCTGTTCTCCAAAAACTTCATCCAGCAATATCTTCACATAATGTCCGATGTGCCAATCCAAATGCACATAAATGCTTGCCTCATCGCTCATCACGCTTTTGATGGCCATCAGGTTCTCATACATCCAATTCAGATAACGTTCCTTGTCCCACACGTCGCCATACATCTTTTCCTCGAAGGCTTTCAGTTCCTCTATATCGAGTTCATCTTCGGCCTGTCGAATTGCTTCGGCCATTTTGGGATTGCGGCGGACATACACCTTCTTGGCATAATCGGCACCGCTGGCAAAAGGCGGGTCGATATAAACGAGGTCAACTTGTATGCCCTTGTCTTTCAGGTAAGCGCAAGCCGAAAGACACTCGCCGCGAATCACCAAATTGTGGTTCGAGTTCTCGCCAATCCGTTCCTGCTGCTCCATTTCGTAGAGCGGCATACCCCGCAGTATGCGTTCCATCACTTGGTCGTTGTCGCGGTAGCGAAGCACTCGTTTGGTGCGGACGAAATTGTCCAAAAGGGCTTGTCCTTCAAGCGTGTTGGGATAATAAGGGATGTATTTGATAGCCATAACAATATGATTTTACAAATTAAAAAAGTCCTTAATAGCCTGTAGTGTCTTTTGTCTGCGTTGTTCGGGAGTCATTGTGTCTTCCAAATAGAGGAACTCGAAGCGGCGATAGCCAAATTTCTCGTTGTTTTTCTTCACGAACTCCGTTTCCATGAACTTGCGTCGGTCGGTAAACTTGGCCGCAAAGCCCTCACCTTTGGTTTCGATGATGATGACCTTGTCGATTTGCTTCTCGTTGTTTCGGCTCAACAAAAGGAAATCAGGCACATACTTTCCAATGTAATGCCACTGATAGCCTACCTTATTATAACAGTTGATTTTGAACTCCGTCAAAGTGTCGTCGCCGTTGAAATAGATTTCGAGGTTCTTGTCCTTTATCAGCGGCATAATTTCCTGTGAGAAATAATCCTTTTCCAAACCACTGTCGAAACGATAGGGCAAATAATGATAGGTCTGGTTCCGTTCGGGATGAGGATCTTGTTGAGGCAATAGTTTTGAAACATCCTGCCCAAGAGCCTTCAGTTGGTCGAGCAGTCTCTGAACTTCTTCAGTAATGGTTGTTGTCGGTGGATTCTCGTCCCATTCTTTAATCTTGTGGACATCCTTTTGTGAAGGATAATAACGGCCATCATCGTCCACAGGCGAGGTCAATTTCTCAATTTGCAACAGACTTGCCTTGCAGGGCAGTACTTCTTCTCTCACCTTGAAATCACGAATCGGAGCAAAAGCCTGACGGACGAGTGAACGAATGCGCTGATGGTCAAACTTCTTGTTTTCAATGGTAACGCCATCTTTAACCGTTGTGATTTGAGCGAAAATTTCTCGCAATTCCTTTTCGCAAGTTTTCAAATCGGCAACCGTCAACATGCCAAAACTCTCCTTGGCAATCTGATGGAGCCACCAACCGAAAGTAATAAGTGTTTCTTCCGTGTTTTCCTGTTCGTAGGTGGCAAGCAGTTTGCCTTCCATATTCTGCTGGTGAATCAAAGCCATATTTGCCTGTGCCAAAACCTTGTCCTCTTTCAGCCGCTTGGCTGGATTGTTGGCCTCATCCACAATCAACGTTTCATAACTCACTTTCAGTTGGTAGAAGTCAATCGGCGGAACTTGCATCCTTTCCATTCGGGAGAACCGTTCAATTTGTGAGCGTTCTTCCCTTGTCTTATGGCTAAACTCCTGCAAAGAAATGTTTTGCTGTTGCTTCAACTGATTGTTCAAAGTATTCGCATTGAACTTGTTCATCCAAATCAACGCGGTTTCTTGTTGATTTTTAACCACTTGACGGAGGCAACGGCAACTGGTTTGCAGCACCATATTGGTTGGACACGCACCCTTTTGCGGAAGTATCACCCCTGTAAGACTCTTGCAATCCCATCCTTCCTTGCCAATTTGGACGAGCAGCACAATCCTCTTTTTTGAGATGGAAGTATCGAGCGAAGCAAATTCAGTTTCAGCGCCTTCGGGTTTCGGATATTGTTTGTTCCCATCATGATATTTCAAAATGGCATCGGTAGGATTTAACCCGTAGGCAGCAACAATTTCAGAAACAAGCGGAAAGACAATCTCTTCCAAGCTCTCAATCTGGCCGCAATAAATGGCCAACTTGGCACAAGTTCCATTGGCATAAACCGTATTTTGGTATTTGTCAAGAAATTCCTTGACGCCATTAGTGACGATAGCGGCTGTTTCGTTGTCGGCATATTTCACATCAGGCACTTTCAGGAAATTGCCAATGCCGTCAATCAATGGATAATAATACACCACATTGGCAAGGTCGGTGTTCCTTATGGAAAACTCATCGGCCAAAGTGACGCGCTCTGCACTTTCCAAATAAGGCGTACCCGAGAAGCCAAGTACAGAATTGAAAGTGTGGTTTAGGGTCCATTCGTTCACCACCTGCCTCAACTTGATTTCGCCGTCAGCGGCATGATGCACTTCGTCTATAAAAATTGCCAAATTTGGAAGTTTGCCGATTATTGCTCTCAATTCATTGGCTTGTTGCATCCGCTTCAATTCATCTTCGGTAAACAGTGTTGGGTCTTTATCGGGATCATATCGGTCGAGGATGACTTTTTCGGCATTGGTGATGGCAACTAACCCCATCAAGTCATCCAACGGCTGATGGTTGTTGATTTTCTGTGCATTCGGATTTTTGATGCGGTTGCTCTTATTGGCTGTTTTCTGCTCGTCAAGCACCTCAAACTTTATCAGCCTTTTCAATTGGGTGGCCGTGGGTTCTGGAATAATCCAAGAAGGGTCAAATTCCTTGATGTGCTTCAAACTCGGCACGATGGAAGATTTCAACCCAGACGGAGCCATCACCATGAAATTATGTGCAAAGGCTGGATTATCAGGCTCGTTTTGCGCAAAATACAAATCAAGATAGATGAAAGCTGCCATCAGATAGGTCTTGCCAGCGCCCATAGGCAGACTGAACAAGTAATCCGTATAACTTACATCATAGAAAATCTTCTTGAATGTGGTCTCGTAATCAATTCTATCGGCATTTTGCTTTATAAAAGATTCCAATGCTGGAGCCAACTGTCTTCCTGTTTTGTCTTGGAGACGAGAATACTGGAACAACGCAACTGCAGCCTTGTTGGAATTAAACACCGCTCTCGCAGTTTCAGTCAATTCCACTTGGCCAATATTCGTGTCATTGAATACACCGTCAACAAATAATTTCCATAACGGCTGGTTTTTGCAGGCAATTTTCAAAAACAGATAGGTTTTTATGGCCTCCAATTGGGCATCGCGCATCATGCCCCGATGTTCAATGTATTGGATTAACTCACTTACCGAACACTCCTTTGAATTAAGCCATTCGTTGCGTTTCTTTTCTATCAGTTTGTAAAACATGTCGGTTATTTCTCTTGCTGCAAAAATACAAAAACACTTTTATTTGGTAGTTAGTGTAGATATCCCTTTTATTATACCTTGTATTTCTATTGCTGCATCGCGTGTGAATTGGTGTTCAGATCCTTTCATGTCTTGATAGATTTGAGTAGCTCGTTTATATGCATCAGGATACCTGTCTTTATTCTCCTCTAAAAAAGTCAGAGATTCTTGAATAAACATATTGTCAGGACCAAAAGGAACATAATCATTATATATTGCATCTGCCTTTTTATGAATGTCGTTTATTCTTACCAATTCACTATTGTAATAAACAGCTAGCCCGCTAGCAAAAGATAGAATAAAAACAATGAAAGACCACAGCAAAATCCGAGATTTAAAAAATTTTGAAGCAAAAAAACTAATTATTCCACAAATTGCGGAAACGATAGTTAACAATGTTAGAAAGTTCATAATAATTATCTTTATTTACAATTATTTTTACTCAACTTTATAATAACCTCCTATTATTCCTCAATCTCTTCCGTTCCTTCAAGAAGCAAATAATCGCTGGCCTTTGAGGACGAGATGACACTGCGCCCCAATTGATTCTCTAATTGTGTGCGGGCGGCTTTGGCTACGCTGCCGCCATCCTTGGCTACTTGCTTTTGTCCTCTGAAACCTCTGGGGTCGCGCTGTTTCGAGAGTTCCGCAGCCGAGGCTTCGGCAAGGATGTTGAGCGCAATTTCAAGATTGGTCATGTTGTCGCGCAAGTTCTCTTTCTTTAGTCCTTTATAGTTTTTGTATTGCTTGGTGGTGAATCCGCTCCATTCGCGCGTGATGATGTCGGTAAGTGAAGCATATTCCAAACCCTCTTGCACTCCTGTGCGTTTCCATTCATCGGTCAGCTCCTTTCTCACTTCGATGGACTTGATGCGTTGGTTAATCCATGCGTCTGAGTAACCTAAACGCTTATAATCGACAATGGCTTGGTCAATGCTCAACTCTGGGTCTTGCATTTGGTCCAAGCGTTGGCTGGCCACCTGCGCCATCCATTGTTTGAAAGGCTCCGCCTTAGGTGATGGTATCGATTGGATAATACGAAAAAGTTGCTCTGTATCAGCGACATCGGTCATGCGCATCTTGCCATCAGCAGCACGAAGTTTCAAACCGTGACAATTTGTCACGGTTTCATTCCCCTCTTCTTTTAGTCGTTGTTTTAACTTTCTCCAATATGCTGTAGCATCCTTGCTGTCAGTAAGGACATCACAGACATCCACAATTGAAAAATACCACTTCTCTTCCTGGTCGTCCCAAACCGTGCGAACCTTCTTTTGCTCAAATAATTGCAGTGCCTCTTTTTTGGTCATATAGCGTTAGGTGTTTTGTTCATAAGTTCAAATAGAAATCAGGCTTCAAAAATACAAAATTTTTCCTATCTTTGCCCCCATCATCACAAACTAATCGATATGAAAAAATTCTCCTTTATCCTCTTTTGCTTGGCTTTTGGACTTTTCTTGCAGTCCTATGCCGAACCCGTCAAGCTGCAAAGCCCCGATGGACAACTTGAACTGAAATTCGAAGTCATAGGCGGCATCCCGCAGTATTCGCTCGACCGTGCAGGCAAGCCTGTGGTGCTGCCTTCCAAGATGGGCTTCATCCTCGAATGGCGCGATGACCTTGCCCATGCCTTTGTGCTCAAGGACACAAAATACAGCACCTTCGACGAGACTTGGGAACCCGTCTGGGGCGAAGAAGCGCAAATCCGCAACCATTACAATGAGATGCTCGTCACCTTGGAGCAACCCATCGGCTCCGTGGA
>JAEEGI010026827.1_pt1 | contig 11076 bp, 8 predicted proteins | sample 8958751 | NCBI WGS metagenome assembly JAEEGI01 (sample SAMN16246545, study PRJNA631951) | gut metagenome | biome: gut microbiome; feature: rumen; material: KS-attached | host: Bos | place: Iran: Karaj | collected 2018-10 | reverse complement strand
TCAGATTGGTGACGCCGTCCACCAGCGATGCGATCTGCGACCCGAACTCTGCCTGCCCGTCGTCACTCGTCATGGAAGTGTCCTCCACGACGTCGTGAAGCATTCCCGCGGCTATACAATCGACCGCCGCCTGCATTTCAGCCAGCATCAGCGCCACCTCGACCGGGTGCTCGATAAAAGGCTCGCCCGACTTGCGTTTCTGCCCGCGGTGCATGTTTTCGGCCGCCCTGAAGGCATAGAATATCTTGAGAACGTTCGATTTCGGGAAGTTCTCCTTCGCGATCTCCGCGATTTTAATTACTTTTTCAAGATACGGGTCGTCCTTGTACTCGGGGCAGTCCGCCAGAAACAGGCGAACCTCGTCCTGAACTCCCGTCTTCTTTTTCTTCGGCTCCTTAACGGGCTCCTTCGCCGGCTCCTTCACGGCCGCAGGAAGAGCTTCGGCAGGCTGAACGTCAGGAAGCGGCCGGTTTTTGTCATGTTCCCGAACCGTTTCCGGCGTGTTGCCGGCGTCTCCCGTCTGATCGTTTTTAATTGACGTTCCTTCCATAGCAGCGCCTCTTTTTCTTTAAGTAAGTATGCCGCCTCGCGCGGCGTTTGATTTAATATAACTGTCAGCCTGCGGCTCTCTTTGAGAGAAAAGCGAAAACGTCCGAAGCCTCGAGGGGGTGCGGCTGTCCGTCGTCCGTGAACGAATAGACGCCTTTTCTCTCGCGGGCAAGAATTCCCGCCTCCGTGAATATCTCGAGCGCGTACCTGATCTTAAACCAGGTGAACACCCGCGCCGCCTCTCCTCCGCGCTTTGAGGCCTCCGCTTTAAGCATCGCCGCGTCGCGGAATCCGAACGTCTTCCCGAGCGACGCGAACGCCTTGTAAAGCACCCTGAGCTCCTCTTTCGTCACGCCGAAGGCGCCTGAAAGCAGCTTTTTGGCGTCTTCCAGCCTCTCTCCGTAGGTTTTTGTGAATGATCTGTCAGTGAACGATTCCGCATCGCCCGAACCGCTCTCAATCACGTCGAGAACCGTCAGCGAAACGCTTTTCGCGCCCCTGTATTCGTTCACGCCCAGCGTGTAAACCACCGCCGCCGGTCTGGAGTTGGCCAGCATCGGCAGGTAGTCCGAGTCTCTGAAATTCACGCCGGCGAGGTACTGCCCGCCCGGCATCGAAAACGTGAACTTGAGCGTCTTGTTGTTTGCGCCGACCGTGTTCACGCCCATCGACTCGATTCCGTCGGTAATGAACACCGGCGCCGGGTTGCCCTCCCCGAAAGGTTCGAGCTTTGAAAGCCGCTCCGCGTTCTCGATAGTGACGCACTCCGGCGGAAGGTAGACCGTCGCTTTCCGTACCGGAACCTTCGGAATCATGTCCTTCAGCGCGTCCGCCGCCTCGAAGGTCCTCTTCATGACCTCGTCGAGGTTCGCCTCCGAAAGGCTGAAACCCATCGCCTTTTCGTGGCCGCCGAACTTCAGCAGAAGCTCCGCAGAGTTCTCGAGAAGTGACACAATGTTTACGCCGTCGATGCTTCTCGCCGACGCCCTAAGGACCGTACCGTTCTCGTCCTCGCCGTCCGGGGCCATCACCGCGACCGGCCTGTTCACCTTCCTGACGATTCCCGCCGCGACGATTCCCAGAATCCCGTGGGGCCAGGTGTCGCTTCTCACGAATACGACCGGCGCGTCCGCGGGCGACACAGTCAGCTTTGAAGGATCCGCGTCATATTCCGCGTACGCATTGTCGACAAGCGCTTTCCTCTCTTCGTTGAGCGCGCGGATCTCGTTTAAATAGGTGAGCGCCTCGCCCTCCGTTTCGGAAATAAGAAGCCTCATCGCGATGCCCGGGTCCTTCAGCCTGCCCGCGGCGTTGATCATCGGAACGACCGTAAAAGAAAGTCTTTCCGACGTCACCGGCGCGTTTTCCGGCATTTTTTCCATAGCCGAGGCAATCAGAACGTTCAGCCCCGGGAACATCGTGTCGCGCATCATCGGCAGCGCCGCCGTCAGCAGCGTGCGGTTTTCGCCCTTCAGTTTCATCATGTCGCCGACCGTGGCGAGTCCCGCGAGCGGCAGATAGTTCGTTATTCCGTCAATTCCCAGCGACTCCGCGATCGCCTCGCAGAGCTTGTACGCGACGGTGCAGCCGCAGATGATTTTGTTCGGGTAGCGCGAATTCTCCCGCATCGGGTCGATCACCGCGATACATTCGGGAATCACGCCGGTCACTTCATGGTGGTCCGTCACGATAACGTCGATGCCGTTGACAGCAGCGTATTCGACAACGTCTGCCGACGAGATTCCGCAGTCCACCGTGACAAGCAGGCACGGCCCTTCCGCCGCTATCTTATCGATAAACTCAAAGGACAACCCGTATCCGGTGATCCTGTCGGGAAGGTGCCACTCCGCTCTGCAGTCAAGGGTTTTCGTCAGGAAATCGTACAAAAGCGCTGTCGCGGTGACGCCGTCGCAGTCGTAGTCGCCGAAAATCACGATTTTCTCACCTTCGTCGATTGCGCTCAGAATTCTGTCCACCGCCGCGTCCATGTCCGGCAGCAGGAACGGGTCGCAAAGCTTTCCGGCGGCAGCGTTCAGGAACTCCTCCCGCTCCTCCGGGGTGTCAAGCGTCGCCGCAAGAACCGCGTCAGTGACGTCGATCTCCCGCGCCGGCTTCGAAAACAGCTCCGCGTCGCAGTATTCCTTTTTCAACTCCCAGATATCGTCGAACACCGTTTAATTCCCCCGTTAAAGACGCACCACTTAAAATCGCGCGGCCTTCAAGCGGCCCTTAATCAGCCCTTAATAACAAAAAGACCTGAAATCGATCAGGTCTTTATCGTGTCAGATAAAACGCGGTCCGAATCAATACTTGCGCTTTCTGGCAGCTTCGGACTTCTTCTTCCTCTTTACACTGGGTTTTTCATAATGCTCTCTTTTTCTCACTTCAGCCAGCACGCCTGATCTTGCGCAAGACTTCTTGAACCTTTTAAGAGCACTATCTAAGGATTCGTTCTCTTTAACTTTAATCTCTGACATCTCTATCCCTCCCTCCAGTGAACACTTTCTTTAGAATCCGCGCAAAACGCGGTTCTTGCCTGATGCTTTCGCAAAAGACTGGTTAATTATACCACACGCCGCCTTCCGCGTCAATACCAAATTGAATTATTTTGAGTCGCGGTGCGATTTTTTTGAAGGAACCGAAGCGGGAATGTTGCGGGAACGTCGCGTGAACGGGAGCAGTCGCGGGAATGACCTTTCAACGAACTCCGGCGGCGTTCACGAGGCGTTCACGAGGCATTCACGAACCGTTCACGAAGAATGCGCCGCGGAGCAATGTCTTCCGTACCCCTTGAAAAGAAGGTAAAAACGTAGTATAATACACTTGCGCTATTTTGGCGCAAATTTCTTACGCAAGGGGTTGATTCGATGTCCGGACATTCAAAATGGGCAAACATCAAGAGAAAAAAAGGCGCGGCCGACGCCGCGAGAGCCAAAGTATTCACCCGCATCGGAAAAGAGATTCAGATCGCGGTCAGAGACGGCGGCCCTAATCCTGACAATAACAGTAAGCTGAAGGACGTTATCGCCAAGGCAAAGGCCAACAACATGCCTAACGACAACATCCAGCGTTCTATAAAGAAAGCGGCCGGCGAAGGCGGCGGCGAGAACATCGAGGAGATCAGGTACGAAGGTTACGGTCCCTCCGGCGTCGCGATCATGGTCGACGTGGTCACCGACAACCGCAACAGAACCGCCAGCGAAGTAAGGCACGTTTTCGACAAGTACGGCGGAAACCTGGGCAACTCGGGCTGCGTTTCGTTCATGTTTGACAAAAAAGGCGTCATCGTCATCGAGAACGACGGCGAGATCGACGAAGAGACTCTTATGATGGACGTTCTCGAAGCAGGCGCGGAGGACTTCAACCCTTCCGAAGAGGCTTTCGAGATCACCACCGCCCCCGCGGATTTCTCCGCCGTCAGCGAAGCGCTTGAAGCAAAGGGCTACGTTTTCGAACAGGCCGAGGTCAGAATGGTCCCCCAGACCTACGTGCACCTCACCGACGAAAAGCAGCTTGAGCAGATCAACAAGCTTCTCGAAGGTCTCGACGACAACGACGACGTCATCGACGTGTTCCACAGCTGGGACGAGGAAGAGGAATGATCACGCATCTCTTCAAGAAACCGTCAGGAGGTACTTTCATGAAGAAGACATTTAAGCTTTTTGCGCTTGTTCTCGCCGCCCTGCTAGCGGTCACCTGCCTTTCGGCCTGCAGTCTCAAGGATATTTTAGGATCTCTCAGTCCCGCCCTTCCCGGCAGCGAAACACCTGAGCCGGAAAATACCGCGGACGACAGCGGCGGCTCCTCAGAAGGAACCAGGGTCACTTTTCTTGATCTCACGATAACCGTTCCCGAGGGATTCCAGAAGTCCTCAATGAGCACCGACGGCTGCACGGTTTACGTTCCCGGCGACTGGCCGCTCCACTCGGACAACATCAGTATCACTTTCACTTCGGAAGCCGGCAGCGCCGACAACTACACCTCCGAAAACATTAAACAGATGCTGGAGGAGACCCTTCAGACCGAGGTAACGAATTACAAGTTCTCGAAGGACAAGGTCGAAGGCGCCGACAGGGTTTCGGCCTCGTACAACGTTGTGGTCAACGGCATCAGCATGGACCAGGAGATGCTCATCTACATCATCGGCAAGAAGTCGATGGTGTCAGTCACCTTTACAAACGTCTCGGGCGAGTTCGTGAACGATTTCGCCGCTTCCAAGGCCAGCATTACGATCGACTGACAGCGGCGCCGGGAAGCAACCGGCGGCATGAAATGAATGATGCTAAATAAGCAAAGAAAAGACCCGGCGAAAAGGGTCTTTTTCTTTACAATCGGGCGAGGATTTCATTCCTCATTCATCATTCATCATTTATCATTCATCATTCTCAATAACCCGGGTACGACGGAATCTGATCCTTGAACAGCTCGTAAAATTCCCTGTTGGTCACGCAGACGATGTCGTCCGCCTCGCTGATCATTTTCACGAGTTCCTCAAACTGATCCCAGCTGTTATTGTAGTCGAGCTCGAACCCGTGGCCCCAGAAATAGTACAGCATGTCGCGGTCGGTGGGCGTGGCCTGAATGAACCTTTTCGCAAGCGACTTGGCGAAGGAAATATTCCCGCAAGATGCCTGCGGATACCACTTCATCCAGTAGTCGGGAAGCTTGAACGCGGTCGGCTGCGTGTGATTTACGCCCATTCTTGCAAACCTGACGTTCGTGTTGTCGAGAATGGTCTTGATCACGAACTCGTTTGTGTTGGCTTCGGCACCGCCCGGATACGCCATGCCCACGGGGGCAACGCCTGTGAGCTGCAGGATGTTGTTGTAGTCGCCTTTGACCTCGTTTATGATGGCGGCCGCGCTTGTGTAGGAGGCAAGGTCCGGATGGGTCAGCGTGTGCACTTCCACGTCAAAACCGTCGTAAATGCCCGACTCCATCTGCGCCCTCGTGAAGCGGACGTGCTGCAGGGTCGGATCGTTCAGATACTCGCCCACCCATGTCCAGCTGACCCCGTAGAGGCCGGTGTTAATATTGAACGTACAGGGCATGTTGTACTTTTTGCAGATCTCAATGATACGCGCGTCCTGCGTGATGCCGTCGTCGAAGCTCATTGTGAAGTATTTTTTGTAAACCGGGGCTTCGGTGGGTTCCGGCGTGGGCGTGGGAGTAGGCGTATCGGTGGGAACCGGAGTCGGCGTCGGGGTCGGAGTAGGCGTGGGAGCAGGCGTAGGTGTGGAGGTCGGCTCAGGAGTCGGAGTGTCAGTAGGAACGGGCGTCGGCGTCGGTGTGGGCTCAGGCGTCGCGGTGGGTTCTTCTGTCGGCACTTCGGTAGGCTCCTCAGTTGGCTCGGTTGTCGGCTCCTCCGTGACCACGGCGGTCGGCGCTTCAGTCACTTCAAGAGTCGGCTCTTCCGTCGTCTCATCGATTGCGGGAGTCTCCTCATTCACGGGCGGCTCCGAAACGTCCGGAGTATCCTCCGCCGGCACAGGACCGGTGTTCTCCGGAACCGACGTCGGCACGGGCTTCGCGACAAAAGAACACCCGCAGGTGAGCAGCAATAGCGCCGCAAGAATCGTGAACAGTAAACGTTTTTTCATCTCTGACAGTCCTTTCCAAACCGGAAACCCCGGGCTTTTACCGTCAATGTCTTTATTTGATTATAACAGTTATTCAGGCGGAAAGCAATTAAAACGAATTAGGCACTTTGGGCTTAAAACCGTCCGGATTGTTGACAAGGTCCATAAAGTCGAGATCATCGAACGCCTTTAAAGAACCGGTTTAGTTTTCGAACCGTTTATTGTATAATCAGGCCAGAATAAACGGTGCTGTCTCTGATTCCGCAAGGCGAAACCCGGGAGTGCCTCCAAGGAGAATAAAATGAACAAACGCACGTTTTGCAACCCTGTGAATATCAATTACCGCTACCAGCCCGGCTATTTTGGTAGGGAGTCTGCCGATCCGCTTGTCGTACTTTACCACGGAGTTTATTTCCTTTTCGCGTCGCACGGCGAGGGCTACTGGACGTCCGAAGACCTGGTAAACTGGAAATTTATTAAAGTCGACATTAAAAAGTTCCCTGATTTCGAGCTTTTCGCGCCGGGAACGTGCGTCGTCGGCGACAGGCTTTATATAACCTTCAGCCAGGGCGGAAACATCCTCTACTCCGACAACCCCTTCGACCCGGACTCCTGGGTGAATATCGGACGGCCGTACGAGTGGCACGACCCGGCGTTTCTTTTTGACGACGATGGCTACGTATATGTTTACGAGGGGCTCGGCGACAGATGCCTTCACGCCTCTAAACTCGACCCTTCCGACAACATGCGTCTCGTAGAGGGACCTGTTCCGATCTTTTATTCCGACTACAAAAACCGCGGCTACGACAGGTGCGGTGACAACAACGAGATCGAACGGATGCCGAGTCTCGAGGGAGGCTGGGTGAACAAGCTGAACGGACGGTACTATCTAACTTACGCTACTCCCGGAACGGAGTTTTCGACGTACTGCGACGGCGTGGCTGTCTCCGATCACCCGCTGGGTCCGTTCGAAAACTGCGACAACAGCCCTACAGTTTTTAAATCGACCGGCTTTATGCGCGGCGCAGGCCACGGCGCACTTTTCGAGGACAAAAACGGAAACCTCTGGAAGATCGATACGGTTTCAATCAGCGTCAACCATATGTTCGAGAGAAGACTTTGCGTCTTCCCCGCCAAGGTCGCCGAAGACGGCCGTCTCTACACAAACGCGCTGCGCGGCGACTACCCGATGTTTTACCCTCACGAAGTCGATGATCCGTTCACCGACTGCGACGCAGGACTGCATCTTCTATCTTACGGAGCCGCCTGTTCGTCGTCTTCCGTTCTGGACGGCGCACACGCTCCCCGCTTTGCCGCGGACGAAAACATGAAAACGTGGTGGAGCGCCGAAACCGGAATGCCCGGAGAATGGATTTCCCTTGATTTAGGCGAAAAGTTTGACGTGTCATCCGTTCAGGTGAACTTCGCGGACCAGGATATCCGCGACACGACAGGACGCGACAACCATTTTTCTTACAGATACACTCTCGAGGTATCGGACGACGGCTGTGACTGGAGGATGCTTGCCGACAGACGCGACAGCTGCGACGACCTTTCGCACGATTATTATCAGTTTGAAGACGCCGGTTTCCGGTTCATAAAACTTACAAATCACGGCACCGTACCCGCAGGAGGAAGGTTCGCGGTAAGCGGCATTCGCGTTTTCGGCTGCGGAAACGGCGACGCGCCTGAGAAAGCACCCGTATTTGAAGCTGTTCGCGACACCGACGGCAGAAATATGCGTGTTACGTGGGAAGAAGTCGAAGGAGCGGAAGGATATTTTGTGAGATTCGGAGTTGACGAAAACGAGCTCCACACCCATTTTCAAATCATTGGCGGAACAGAGGCGAACATCCGCTGCCTTATTAACGGTGTCCGCTACCGCGTCACTGTCGACTCCTACAACAAAAACGGGATCGTAAAAGGAACGTTAACGAGAACTGTTTAGAAATCGACTTAAAACATGTATACCCCGCCCTCTATCTTAAATTTTAATAGTGAGCGCCCTCGTACTTAAGGGCGCACTAAAACCGAAACGGGAACCTTCCGCATCACCGCGGCCGGCTCCCGTTTCACTTCTCTATTTGCCCATTTTCGCCGCCGCAGGATCCGAAAACGCCGGATAGTGCTTCAGCATTACGAGCGGCTCGCTGTCGCTCCTGTTCGTTATCGTAAGTCCGTCTGTCGCGGTCCTTTCCGAAACGAAGAACTCGTCCTGCGAAGTTCCGCCGACTCTCAGCATGCACGCCGTCGAACAGTCGTAGTTCCCCACCTTACCGAAGCCCTGCGTAATGATAAGGCCGTACGCGAATCCGTCCTTTACCGTTACCGTTTTTCCCGGAAATACAGTGAGCTCGCGCGCCGCGATATAATCGTTCCCGTAAGCGACATGCTTCTGTACGTAACCGTCGTTTTCCTCTATCACCACGGGAGGTCTGAAATACGTGTTCTTGTAGTGCGGGTCAACGTTCGCGTCCCAGTCCATCAGCGACATGATGTAGTCGATGTCGCGCATTTTGTCGTCCGGACAGTTTTCGCACAGGAACTTGTAATCGTAAATTTCGCCGTCGGTTATGTTTTCGTAGACCGAGTTGACGTCGGAGTTCCACTGGGGCCCATAAGTCAGGTACGAACCTGGCGCGTGAAGCACACCGGGAGGCGTATACCAGCCCGTGCCGAGTTCTATGCGGAAAGCCCTTGAAAGCTCCGTGATCCTGTTGTCGCCGCTCTCGTATTTAAGAAGCCTCTCGCGCACCTGCTCGTTAGTCGTGTCCGGGTCGAACCCGAAATAAGTGTGCGGGAATTTTCCGGGGTAGTTGTTGTACTGAGGCGGATAGTAATAGGCCTCGGGCTTCCCCAGCCTGCCGACACGCGCCGCCGCCTCAAAATCGAGATGAAGGTGGAAAAACAACGGTCCTGTGTAGTCGTAAAATTTGGAATACATCGGCCATCCGCCGTACTTTTCGAAAAGCTTCCGCCCGATGAGTTCGGGACCGAGATCGTCGACAAAATCCTTGAAATATACGCGTTCTTTACGGTCACCGTCTACGTGAACGCGGCTCATTCCCTCGTCAGGTTCCGCGAGCGATCCGTTGTTGGCGGCGATAACGGAAGAAAACCACCTCTCCTTGATGGAGCCGCGCTTCACTCCGTACGCGTAATAATCGTCCGGATGTATCCGGAGCCTTCTTCCGGCGTCGCCGAACTGCCTCGGTATGAAAACCGGGTCGAACCGAAGAACGCCGCCGTTCTTTTCCAGATGCTCTCTGTAATTCATTTTTTCCTCCTAAATTCCAATGTAAGCGTAGAATTTTCCGTCAATCTCCGCAGTCTTTATTATTCTGTTTGAAGACTCGATATTGTCGGTGCGGAAAGGTCCGAAGCGAACGCACTCAGGTTTGACCGCGCCCTCAAAACTCAGGCTGTAAAAGTCTGTTCCGTCGCCGGCGTATACGGGCATTCCTTTTCCGCGCTCGTAAGTGTATGATATCTTCTGAATCATTTCGGCGCCGGATACGCTGACGGGAACGTTTTTGGCCTCGATTTTCGTAAGCCCCTTGGGGAGCCTCGGCACAAGTCTGAAGCCTTCGCAGCAAAGGTCATCCGCGCCGGTCAGAAGCCTGACGCCTTTAATGATCTCCGCCTGCTGGACGGCGTTTCCGAGGTCACAGTTTCTGAACCAGTATCCGCCCGAGCCGTGCATTATTACGCCTTCAGGGACTGTATACGGTACGTCGGTGTGGTGGTAGCACATTTTCGCGGCTGCATCGACGCACGCGGAATACTCTTCGTAAAGGTCGAGCGCAATCGCGCAGTTTGTAAGATACCCCTGGCCGTAGCCCATCTGCCTTCCGGAAAACGGATTGTAATAGACGTCTTTTTGCGTCAGGAACGTATTTCTGCACAGCTCATAGAGCTCGCCGTCGGCCTCGTGAAGGTCGTAGCCAAGATAGTCAGTCGAGATCAGCGCGGGAACGAACCTCTTTTACTCGTACGTCCAGCAGTCGTCCGTCGTATCCGTCAAAACCCTTCCGAATTTCGGGTGTTCCATGACAAAACGGTCGAAAATGCCCGCTTTCAGCTCGCGGCAAAAGCCGCGTAGTCTGTCCGCGTAATCAGAGTCCCCGAGCTCGTCGAAAAGCTGAGCGTAAAGCAGTTCAGCGTAGTATGATATCACGTTCGAGTAGAGGTCGTAGCCGCCAAGCTGCTGTGAACTCGTCTCGGAGTGAGTGTAGAGCACCCTGTCAAAGTTGGACTCCTTCGGGTTGTCTCTCTGCCACAGGTAGTAATCTGCCGCGTCTTTCAAATGGACCCGGTTTTCTTCGAGCCAGTCTTTTCCGGCGCCGCCCTTGCGGTACAGATACCAGATCGCGATCATTATAGAAGCATGGCCGTCGTTTTCGTTCCCTTCGTTGTGCCTGTCGTTTTCGTTTTGCGCCGTGAGATTTGCGATGCGCTTCCAATGAGGGATCTTGAACCTGAGCGACGGATAGTATAGCATCTCGTGGAGCTTTCCGACGGCTGCCTTGACGCGTTCGAAATACCCCGCGTTCGTCACTTCAAGGAGCATTCTGCCTGTGTCGCGCGTCCAGACGTGGGCGGCGTAGGATGCAGAGTAGTTGAACGTTCCGAAGCCTATATAGCAGCCGAAGTTGGCAGTCCCCTCGCTTGAGGTGTGGGGCATGCCGTCGTCGGTGATCTTCCCGTACGCCATGTCAATAATGTTTTTCCTGTAGACGTTTGTAAGGATGTCGAGACCGTTTTCGTTGTAGAATCTGATATCCGGAGCGTCGAAATTCCCTAAATCGAGAAGGTCCACGCGATCCGGTATCTCGTCCTTATACTGGTAGATGCGGTGCTTCAACGCGTCTACGTGCTTCCAGTAGCTCTTCCTCAGGAAAAAGTCGAGGTCAACAGACTTCAGCCCGCTCGTGTCTTCACAGTCCGC
>JAEEGI010026824.1_pt1 | contig 11076 bp, 9 predicted proteins | sample 8958751 | NCBI WGS metagenome assembly JAEEGI01 (sample SAMN16246545, study PRJNA631951) | gut metagenome | biome: gut microbiome; feature: rumen; material: KS-attached | host: Bos | place: Iran: Karaj | collected 2018-10 | reverse complement strand
CATCCACGCATACATCAGCGACGTCGCCCTTTTGTGCCCCCTGTGGGAACCCTACATCGGCAGCAGCAAGAAATCGGCCACCGGCCCCGGCGGAATTGGCTACAACAGACTGACCTACAGCTCCGCGATCAGCGAGACGGATATGAGCATCAGCAACGGCAGGACGTCACCTGAAGCCATCCCGCAACCGTCCTTCATCGTCATGTTCGGCGACTGCGCCATGTCCACCAATTCCGCCAACCCCAACGGCACGGCCATGCTCGTGCCCGACGGCGTCGGCATGATGCGGAAGGACGGCACCGTCCATTTCCGCCATGACGACAAGGCCAATCTCGCCTGGTCGGACGGACATTGCGAAGCACGGAATTTCGTCGGCGGCGACAGTAACCTTCGGATCGGCCATTTCGACAAGACGACGAAGAATTTCGATCCGAAGTACAAGGAACAGTAGCCACTGCAGCATAGCGTATGCAATTATTCATCGCTATCATTCTTGCCGCCGCGGCCTTCCAGAGCGTGGCCAGAATGGCGCTCCTTCCACGTAAATGGACGTTGCTTCTGGCCTTGCTTGTGGCGGCGGTTCCGCCGCTTTCGCAACGGCAGCTTACGGAGACCAGCATGGCCGAAGCACTGTCGGCCTTCGAGTCTGTGGAATACCTGCAGAACCGTTGCGTACTCATCGTCGTCCAGGAGCTGCTGGCCATCATCTTCGGCTTCTCATTGATGGAAAACCATACGGAAGGAAGCCGTGCCGCAAAATGGAAATACGCGGCGTTTCTGCCGTCCGCGCTTGTGCCGTCGGCGGTCCAATATTTGCAGATGTGGTGTTTCAACCATTTTCTGGATATTCCGTTCCAACGGATTACGCTGGCGTTGTGCATCGCTCTTCCCGTCATGGTTCTCATCATTGGAGAGCTGTTGCGGCGCGCCATTCCGCAGGACACGTTGATACTGAAGCTGTTCTCCATGGAATGGATCCTGCTTCTATTGGCGATGTTCGTCCCGCTTGCGGCCACGGCTGGTTTTGTCGCGGCACCGATCACGGCCGACGACGTGCGTCTCCTGCCGCTTCTATGGCTCTTCATTCCCGTGCTGTTCAGCGCAGTTGTCATCTACATGTATAGAATCATCAAAGGAAAACTCCATGTCAAATATCACGCAAATCCTTAATTGGATATCCTCAAGCCTGCTTCTGCCAGTGACGGTGCTGCTTCTCATCGGTCTGGCCTGCGCTTTGGTTTCTCTGGGCGGTTTCTTCGCGGACAGTTTCATCTTGCTGAAAGAACGGAAACAGCGTCGAAAAATCATGGAAGCGTTGCGCAGGGGCGAACCTGTTGATATCCAGCAGGAAAGCGGCCTTTTCTGTGAACGGGTGAGAAAGCTTGGGGAACTGGAATGGGACGAGCTGGAATGCGAGAAAATCATCTCCGAATGGGATGGTTTGTACGAACGGCGGCTTGAACGGTCTCGCTTTCTTGCAAAAGTTGGCCCGATGCTCGGTCTGATGGGCACGCTCATCCCGATGGGGCCCGCGTTGGCGGGACTCGCTTCCGGCGACATCGCCTCCATGGCCTACAACATGCAGATTGCTTTCGCGACGACCGTGCTCGGCTGTTGCATCGCAGGCATCAGCATTCTCGTCCTTTCCGTCCGAAAACATGACTATGCGGATGAAATCGCCTGTCTGCAATACGTTCTGGACCGACATCAGAGGAAAGCCGCCATATGAACTACCGCAAGCGTTACTCCCTTTCCTCCAGACAGGAGGACGTTGACCCCATGGGCAGTCTCGTCAATCTTTTCGATGTCGCCATGGTTTTCGCCGTGGCGCTGATGGTTGCGTTCGCCATCCAGACCCGCATGACGGAATTCCTTACGGCTGAAGATGTTTCCTACATCAAAAACGCCGGCAAGCCCGACATGGAGATCATCATCAAGAAAGAAAACAAAATCACCAAATACAAGGCCGCCGACAACACGGAAGGCACGGGCAAAGGCCGCCGTGTCGGTATCGCCTATGAGCTTGAAAATGGTGAAATCATCTATATTCCAGAAAATAACAACCAATGAATACCAAAGATAGAATCAAACTATATGCCGCCATCGCATTGCTTTTCTGCGCGGCGGGAATCGTGCTCTACCGCTATGGTGCACCAACGAACATCGCCTTCGCCAATTATCCGGAATACATCCTCTCGCCATTGCTGGATCAGGAGCTCAACAAGGCCGTCAATATCACCATCCTGCCATGGAACGACAAGAGCGGCAAGGAGTTGAAGAATTTCGACGCCGTCATTTTCTTTGGCATGGGACTGAATTTCACAGATGAACAGAAGAAAATTCTGGATAATTTGAAAACGCCTGTCTATGTGACGGCCTCCACCAAGCAGGAGACACGAATCGGCACGTTCACGGAAGCTGAACTTGACCAATTGCGCCTCTATCTTGGCGGTGGTAAGGAGAATTTCCGCCGGATGATCGACTACATCCGTTATGAAGTCCATGGCAAGCGGATTTTCGCGCCGAAACCCGAACCGCCGCTTCCACGGGAGGACAAACCGTTTTTTCATGTGAAAGAGGAAAACCGTTTTGCTAACTATAAAGAATACATGGACTTCTACACAAAACGCCCTGAATACGACGCATCGTGGCCAGTCGTGTTGTTGGCCAGTGTCAACGGCACGGACGGACAGGAGGAATTGATTCAGGCGTTGGAAAAGCATCACGTCAGCGTCGTGGCGATGGCCGGCACGGGCGGTCTGCTCAAGCTTGCGGAGGAGATCAAGCCCTCCATGATCATCTATCAGCCGCATGGTCGTCTCGGTATGATGTCCGGCAATCCGGATGCCACGCTTAAGTCATTGCAACAGTTGAATATCCCGTTGGTCTGCCCGATCAAAGTCAACGAAAAATACGAGACCTATCTGGAAGACCAACGGGGCATGACGGGCGGCATGCTCTCGCAGTCCGTCACCATGCCTGAACTGGACGGCGGAATCATCCCGTTCACCCTCTCCGCGCTCTTTCCCGACAAGCGTGGCTTGATGGTGCACAGGATGATTCCCGCCCGTCTGGACCGTTTTGCCTCCTTGGTTTCCAAGTTTCTCAAATTGAAGCAGATACCAAATTCAGAGAAGAAAATCGGCATCGTCTATTACAAGGGGCCGGGGATGAACGCCTTGGTAGCGGGCGGGCTGGAAGTCGCACCATCATTGCTTGCGACATTGCAGAAGCTGAAGGCGGAAGGCTATGACACAGGCGAACTTCCGGAAACGCCTGAAAAACTCGCGGAGATCATCCAGGCCAACGGCGCGGTCTATAACGATTATGCGAAAGGCGCTGAAGACGCGTTTCTTGCAAAAGCGACCACTGTCAAAATCACGAACGCCGAATACCGCCAATGGGTTCAGAAGGCGTTGCCGGGCAAGCTGTTCGGTGAAGTCGTTGAACGCTATGGCGACTTCCCGCCGGAGATGAAGCTTGGCCACATCCGCTTCAGTAATGTCGTGTTGATTCCGCAGACGGCGGCAGGAGAAGGCGACGATGAATCAAAGGTCATCCATGGCGTGAAAATGGCGCCGCCGCATTCCTATATCGCGACGTATCTCTGGCTTCGCTACGGCTTCAACGCCAACGCAATCATGCACTTCGGCACACACGGAAGCCTGGAGTTCACGCCGTGGAAGCAAATCGCCCTGTCGGACTACGACTGGCCAGACATTCTCGTCGGCGACATGCCGCATTTCTATCTCTACACGATCGACAACATCGGCGAGGCCGTTATCGCGAAACGCCGTTCATACGCCACGATGATTTCGCATCTGACGCCGCCGTTCATGCTTTCCGACCTCCATGGCCCCATGGCGGAGCTTGACGAAAAACTCCACAACTATGAAAGTGTTGAAGACGCCATGCTCAAAGCCGAATATGCAAACGCTATCATGGAAATCGCCAGACGCGAACATTATGATACCGACCTCTCGCTTTCGGAGGATTTCAAGAGCGGCAAGATGACGCAGGATGACTTCACAAAGCTCCATACTTATGTTCATGAAGTGGAAAACACCAAAGTGACACGCGGCGTCTATGTCATCGGCCGTCCTTATTCGGAAACGGAGGCCACGGAAATGACGACGCTGATGATGGTCGATGTCGTGGCGGACAGGCTGTTCCGTCTGGATGAAGAGGCTGGAAAAGTCACATCCGAAAAGCGTGATGACACTATTTTCTACGAAAAGAACTACTTGAAGCCCGCGCGCGAACATGTCGCAAAAGTGCTGGCGGATCCGAAATCCGTCAAGCCGTTGCCGAAGCTCGCGGCGGACAAGGCGGCGGAGGCGAAGCGTCCGCCCATGGGCATGAGCGCCGGCCCGGATGAGATGAAGAAGATGATGGAGACCGGCAAGTTCGCCGATGGAAAGGATATTCCGCCGATGATGATGGAAGCCATGAAAAAAGGCGGTGGCGCCATGGGCGGCCCGCGCGGCAACCGTCCTGCCCCTCCGCCCAAGCCGACGCTTGAGGAGGAAATCACCAATACGCGTGCCAATCTCTTGAAATCCACGGAGATGGAGTTGGACGCGATGGTCAATGCCTTCAACGGCGGATATCTTCCGCCGACTTCCGGCGGCGATCCCGTCGGCAATCCCTCCACGGTTCCGACGGGCAAGAATCTTTACGGCATCGATCCTGAAAGGACACCGACGCCTGAAAGCTTCGCTGTCGGCCAGAAGCTTGCGCGGGCATTGATCGACGCCAAGCTGAAGAGCGAAGGGAAATATCCGCGCAAAGTCGCTTTCACGCTGTGGGGCGGTGAATTCATCCGCACGCAGGGTGTCAATATCGGTGAAATCTTCTATCTGCTTGGATGCGAACCGATATGGGACAGCCGGAAGCGTGTGCAGGATGTCCGCCTAATTCCTGCGGACAAACTGAAACGGCCGCGAATCGACGTGGTCGTCCAGACGTCCGGACAGTTCCGCGGCATCGCCTCCAGCCGCATGAAATTGATCGACAAGGCAGTGCAGCTGGCCGCCGAAGCGGAAGAGGAGGAGAATTTCGTCCGCGAAGGTTCGCTGCTTGTCGCCAAAGCCTTGGTGGAAGCGGGTTTGTCTCCTGCTCAGGCGAAGGAGTACCAGAATGCGCGAATCTTCGGCGGCGCGAACGGCGGTTACGGCACGGGCATCCAGGGCATGGTTCAATCCAGCGGCAACTGGGAGGACACGGCCACCATCGCGGAAACGTACATCCACAACATGAACACGATTTATTCGGACAATCACTGGAATGAAAACGTGCAGGGCCTTTTCCGAGCCGCTTTGCAGAACACGGATGCCGTCGTGCAGTCGCGTTCTTCCAACAGCTGGGGGCCGTTGTCATTGGACCACGTCTATGAGTTCACGGGCGGCATCAATCTGGCCGTGAAAAACGTCACGGGAAAGGATCCGTCCGCTTATTTCAATGACTTGCGCACGCCTGGCCGCGCCAAGATACAGGAAGTCTCCGAAGCCATCATGGTGGAGGCCCATTCATCCATCCTGAATCCGAAGTACATTTCCGAAATGATGCAGGAAGGGCCGTCGGCGTTGCAGTCGTTCGCGGCGGTCTTTGAAAATTCCTTTGGTTGGGAGACGATGAAGCCGGATGCCGTCAAAGACCATCTGTGGGACAAGTATAAAGAGGTGTATGTGGATGATTCCCTGAAACTTGGGGTGCCGCAGGCATTTGAGCAGAAGAACCCCTACGCCATGCAGCAAATGACCGCCGTCATGCTCGAGGCCATTCGGAAGGGCATGTGGTCCGCCGACGAAGCCACCGCGAAACAGCTTGCCGAATACCATGCGAAACTTGTGGAAGACCATGGCGCGGGATGCAGCAATTTCGTCTGCGACAACCAGAAGTTGAAGGATATGATCGCCAAACTGCAATCGAATCCGCAAAAGGCGGAACGCTATCTGGAGAGCATCCGGAAGATTCGCGAAATACCGACGAAACAACAGACGCAAGAAGAGGTCAAAGGGCAGGTCCTCAGGGAGGAAAAGATCATCGACAAGCCGGAAAGCGTCGTCCGCAACCGCTTGGGGATGATCATCTTGGGGGCTGTCATCCTCTGTGCCGTCGGTCTCTTCTTCTTCGGCTCCAGAAAGAAGATGGCATAATGCAGCGTGGAAAGGTTCCGCTATGGCGTGAAACTCGAATCAAAATCTTCGCCGGATGTTCAGAAGAATGTCCGGCGAACATTTTTCAATGAGGACAGACAAACAGCAAGAATAATCTGGCCATGTCTGAAAACAAAACTGTTTTCAGACCGGTCATTTGGAGACATGATGATTGCATAATCACAATTGGACGGTATATTATAAACAACTGCTTATATGTTTACTGGAGATTCGCCATGCAGGAAATGCCGGAATGTACCGTTTTCCATAAGAAGAATGTCGAGAAAGTCCTTCATGAAATGTCAGATGATCTGACGTTGGCCCGGATGGCGGAAATATTCCAGTGTTTCGCCGATCCGACGCGATTGAAGATCATCAATGCACTGTTGCTTTCCGATTTGTGTGTCTGTGATCTCACGAAAATCATGAACATGACACAACCTGCTGTTTCGCATCATCTTAAGCATCTTAGGCAGATTCATCTTGTCAAAGCCAGCCGTTCTGGGAAATCCATCTTGTATTCACTGGATGACTATCATGTGCAGCTGCTGTTCGATGTCTGCAGATCGCATTTAAACGAGACCATCGATAAAACCGACGAGGAGTAAAACCATCTGGATTCATGGAAGGAAGAGGGTAATGTTTTCATTGCAAACATATAAATACATGTTTATATAATTATGATTAAGGAAAAGTAACATGGCTTCCCACTTCCACGAAGAACCGCATTCCCACGAACACGAGCACGAACATGAGCACGGTCATGTGCATTCCCACGGGCATGGCCACATGCATCATCACGAATTCGATCCCGCTGTTGGAAAACGATTCATCATTGCCATCGTCATCAATCTCGTCTATGTCGCGGCGGAATTCTTTCTTGGCTACCAATGGGATTCCGTCGGCCTGATGGCGGACGCCAGCCATAATCTGGGCGACGTGGGCAGCCTGGTCATCTCGTTGACGGCCTTCCTGCTGCTGAAGAGACGTGCGGACAAGATGTTCACCTACGGCTTCCGCAAGGCGACCGTCCTCGCGGCCTTTGTCAATTCGACCATTCTGCTGGCCGCCGTCGGCCTCATCATCTATGAAAGCATCGGCAAATTCATCCACGGCTCCGCCGCATCCGGCGGGGCGATGATGGTGACCGCCGGCATCGGCATATTGGTCAACGGGCTGACGACGGTTCTGCTGTCGGTTGGAAAGGACGAGGATCTGAACGTCAAAGGCGCCTATTTGCACATGCTGTCCGACACGTTGGTGTCTGTCGGCGTCGTGGTTTCCGGCGGTTTGATCATGCTGACTGGCCGGACATGGCTTGATCCAGTGGTCGGATTGGCGATTGCGTTCATCATTCTGGTCGCGTCATGGTCGCTCTTCAAGGAAAGTCTCGTTCTTTCGCTTGACGGCGTCCCGCATGGAATCGATCTGCATCATCTTGAAGAGGAAATGCTTGAGGTGGAGAATGTCAAAGATGTCCACCATGTCCACGTCTGGGCGATGAGCACGTCGGAGAATTCCCTGACGGCGCACATCAAAGTCCATGATTTGTCGCGATTTGAAAAGACTCGTGAAGCGTTGAAGAAACTTTTGGGCCAGCATGAAATCGACCATTGCACGCTCGAATTTGAATCGGAAGGCTATGACTGCCGAGAACAGTGCTGATAAAACATTGAAATTGCGCCCTGTCTTTAACTCTTGTGATTTTATCAGCAGATATTACATTAATTCAATAGTAAAGTGTATCTGCTGATTAAAGGAGTCAACAATGTTCAGACCGATGAGACGATTCAAGCAGCAGCTCCCCGAAGACGAGGCGCTGGATGTTCTGAAACATGCGAAGCGCGGTGTGCTGTCAGTGACAGGCGATGACGGCTGGCCATATGGCGTATGGCTGAATCCGTACTATCACGAGACGGACGGACGCATCTATTTCCATGGATCAAAGGAAGGCCACAAGATCGACGCATTGCGCAAAGACAGCCGTGCGTCGTTCACGGTCATCGATGAGGGCGTGCGCGACGAAGGCGGCTGGGCCTACACCTTCCGCAGCGTCGTGGTCTTCGGTCGCGTCGAATTCGTTGAAGACAAGGACTTTGCGTTGGAGATGTGCCGTGAATTGGCGCGGCGTTTCAACCCCAGCGAGGAGGATATCGAAAAGGAAATCCAGATGGCGGCGGCGCGTGTGCAGATGCTCTGTCTCATCCCTGAACACATCACTGGCAAACGGATCCATGAGGCGTAGAAGATGGCGGAAACATCTTCCATTGTCATACGGGACGCCTCATTGATGGATGCGGAAGCCATGCAGGCCATTTACGCTCCGTACGTCGAGAGGACCGCCATCACTTTTGAAGTGGAGGCGCCGTCAGTCGAAGAATTCGGAAGACGCATCCGCCATACGCAGGAGAAGTATCCATGGCTGGTGGCGGAACGGAATGGCGAAGTTCTTGGCTACGCCTATCTTGGAGAGTTCAAATCACGGGCGGCGTATGCGCATTCGGCGGAAACCTCCATCTATGTCCGGATGGATACGCATGGCATGGGAATCGGCCGTGCGCTCTATGTTTCATTGGAAGAAAGAGCGCAGGCCATGGGCCTTCTGAATCTGAACGCATGCATCGCCTATACGGAGAAGGCGGACGATTATCTGACGGATGCCAGCGTGCGTTTCCATGAGCGGATGGGCTATGTCCGTTGTGCGCATTTCCACCAGTGCGCACGCAAGTTCGGACACTGGTATGACATGATCTGGATGGAAAAACTTTTCGAACGGAGATAGCGGATGTCTGAAAATAAACAACTTAGGATGAAAGCAATCGGACAGGATTTCTCCGTCTGCAAAGTGAAGGACTATTCACAAGTCGATATTGATTCGCCGTTTGTTTTCACGGGAAGCACGGATGAAGAGAGATCGCTGGTTTGTCCCACCACGCTTGTTCCGCAAAATATCGTGGAACGCGATGATGGTTGGAAAGCCTTGCGTATCAATGGCATTCTCAATTTTTCGCTTATCGGTATTTTAGCGCGGATTTCAAATGTATTGGCAGAAAATGGCATTGGCATTTTCGCCGTCTCCACGTTCAATACAGATTATATTTTTGTCAAGAAAAACAATTTTGACAAAGCTATCAAGGCATTGGAAGATGCAGGCTTCATTATTGAAAAAGACTGATTATGAAGGATTAGAAGATGCACGATAAACCGATAGCCATAGAAGTACGGGGAGCGCGGAAAAACAACCTCAAGGATATTGACGTTGACATTCCGTTGGGAAAAATCGTCGGTGTTGCGGGGGTGTCTGGAAGCGGCAAATCGTCGCTCGCACTTGGTGTCGTCTATGCGGAAGGATCGCGTCGGTATCTTGAATCGCTTTCCACCTATACCCGCCGCCGCATGACGCAGGCGGCGCGTGCGGAAGTGGACGACGTGCGCTACGTGCCCGCCGCGCTTGCCCTGCATCAGCGGCCGGGCGTGCCGGGCATCCGTTCCACGTTCGGAACATCGACGGAGCTGCTCAACTCCCTGCGGCTGATGTTCTCGCGTCTTGCGTCGCATCGTTGCCCAAATGGACACTATCTTGAACCGACGTTGGATGTTGCGGCGGAACGCGAACTGATCTGTCCTGTATGCAATGAGTATTTCTATGCACCTGGAGCAGAGGAACTTGCCTTTAATTCGCAAGGAGCGTGCAAACGGTGTGAAGGAACAGGCGTCGTGCGGGAAGTCGATATGACGACGCTTGTTCCAGATGATACATTGACCATCGACGAAGGTGCGGTCGCGCCATGGCAATCACTCATGTGGTCTCTCATGAAGGATATCGCGCGGGAGATGGGAGTGAGGACGGATGTTCCATGGCGGGAATTGACCGACCGCGAACGCGACATCGTGCTCCATGCTCCGCCTGAAAAACACCACATGGTTTACCAGATGAAAACAGGCGAGTCCGGTGAGATGGATTTCACCTTTTTCAATGCCGTCTATACGGTCGAAAACGCACTCAAAAATGTAAAGGATGAGAAAGGGATGGCTCGTGTCGCGAAGTTCTTAAAAGAGGGCGTCTGCCCCGAATGTGGCGGCACACGTCTTTCGGAAAAGGCCCGTGCGCCGCTTCTGCGCGGCATTTCTCTTGACAAAGCCTGTGAAATGACGCTCGCAGAAGCGGATGAATGGGTTCGCGGTGTGCCGCAATCGCTTCCTGAGACGATGCGCCCCATGGCGGAACGCATCTGCGAATCTTTCCACGATACATCGCGACGGCTAATGGAGCTTGGGCTTTCCTATCTCACACTGGATCGTGCGGCTTCGACACTTTCCACGGGCGAACGCCAGCGGATGCAATTGGCTCGCGCCGTCCGAAACAGAACGACAGGCGTGCTTTATGTATTGGATGAGCCTTCTATCGGCCTGCATCCGTCGAATCTTGAAGGATTGACAGGCGTGATGGATGATTTGGTCGCCGACGGCAATTCGGTTCTGTTGGTTGACCATGACACGCAGGTTCTTTCCCATGCGGATTGGATTGTGGAGCTTGGCCCTGAGGCGGGTGCGAAAGGCGGTCGTCTTATAGCCGAAGGGACGGTCGAAGAAATCGCGAAGAATCCTGCCTCGCAGATAGGGCCGTTCCTGCGTATTCCGCCTGAACACGCTGTGGCGCAAATAGATGTAGAAAAACACAATGGTACCACAAAGCCATCAGAAATCAGACTGGGTACGTCGGCCATTCATACCGTCCAGCCGCTTGAAGTCGCGTTTCCGAAGGGGAGGCTTTCCGTCGTGACCGGCGTATCGGGTTCCGGCAAGACGACGCTTATTCTTGAAAGTCTTGTGCCTGCGTTGCTTGCGAAAACGGAAGGGCGATCGCTTCCTGCTCATGTCCGTTTGATCGAGGCGGAGGGCATTTCGCAGGTGAAGC
>JAEEGI010026823.1_pt1 | contig 11076 bp, 7 predicted proteins | sample 8958751 | NCBI WGS metagenome assembly JAEEGI01 (sample SAMN16246545, study PRJNA631951) | gut metagenome | biome: gut microbiome; feature: rumen; material: KS-attached | host: Bos | place: Iran: Karaj | collected 2018-10 | reverse complement strand
AAGTCAGACCACAGCAACCATAGAAAGCATCTACGCCAATGGAGGTCAAGCTGTTGGGGATGGTGATGGAGGTCAGACTACTGCAACCCAAGAAAGCAGATATACCGATGGAGGTCAGGCTGTTAGGGATGGCAACAGAAGTCATACTGCTACACCCCCAAAAAGCACAATCGCCAATGGATGTTACGCTGTTAGGGATGGTGACAGAAGTCAGACTGCTGCATTCATAGAAAGCATAAAGGGCGATGGAAGTCACACTGTTGGGGATGGTGACGGAGGCTAGACCGCTACAACGTAAGAAAGCTTCTTCACCGATGGAGGTTACGCTGTTGGGGATGGTGACAGAAGTCAAGCCGCTGCAATTATTGAAAGCATTCTCGCCGATGGAGGTCACACTATTGGGAATGTCAATTGAGGTCAGGCCATCGCAATCAGAGAAAGCATAACGACCGATGGATGTCACCTTATATTTTATTCCTTTACAGGTCACTTCCTCTGGAATAATAATATCGTCAGAATAGTAACCCAAAGGCATTGAAGTTACTTTTGCAGTTTTATTTTCATCCTCAAGAATGTAATAGACCCCGCCTATCTCTACGGTTTCTGCGCTTGCCAGTATTGGTAGGAGCGTTAAAAGGATAGATAGTAATGCTTTCTTCATAATCGTATATTTTTAGTTATCAGTATTCGCTTGATGGCAAGAATCAAAAGTGGACGTTCCTGTCTTTTGTCTTTATTATGTCTTTGCTATATCACCATTGGCGATTCGTTTTTAGGGTTCTACATTATTTATTCAAGTTCAATATCGAACATACTGAGAATCACTTTGTTCATAATCTTGTCAAAGTATTGGCTTTTCACATAGTTATTGAACGATTGAATCACCTCGTCAGTCCGATAAAAAGTCACAATATGCGTTACAAAATAGGATTGCTTGGATAAAGGTTTACTCAACCAATCATTCTGAATTTCAATAGTAAACTCAGGATTCAAATTCTTAGAGGAGATGAGTACGGCATAAAACATACCATCCTCAGCTTGTTGCAATTTATCTGTTGAAAGCACAAGCGCCATGTGAGGTTTGATCGAACCGTCTGGCAACTGGTACGGCACCTCAACAATCTCGCGTTGAGAAACTTTGTTTACAGCCATTTCTCTATGGGTTTGATGGTTTTACCAGAATTGGCTTTAATGATGTCTTGCCATTCGGAATCGTTATCTGGCTCCTGGGGTGTTTCAAGATTAGCGAACCTTGCCTCCAGTTCTGCGTCAGAAGGCGTAACGACAGCTCTCCTAATAACCTTCGCCTTGCGTGATGGAAGCGAACTTCTCTCTGCGATCTCATCATCAAGCACAGATTTCGTCAGTTTTGATGCAAGACTCAACTTCACAGTCCTGCTCAATTTAGAAAGCATTCTCCAGTATGCTTCTACGATGTCATTCTCTGGCTTTGTTAATACTGCTTCCATAATTGTTTGGGTATTACTTTCACTATTTTGGGGCAAAGATAGGAAATATTTCTGAAACTTGCAAGGATTTGGATGGAAATATGACAATGATGACCGCTCGGCTATGCCGCTTGCTACTAAAAGGACGCAAGAAGTGACAGCATCAGATTCTGGGACTTGTGCAATCGTTTTTGCAGGGGAATGAAAAAAATATGGCGCTCAGGCGTACAGCGTAAGGAAATAATTCGTAACTTTGCCAACAGTTAGAGAATAAACTAAAGACTGATTATGCAAAGGATTTTATTAATGGCCGCATTCGTGCTGGCAAACGTATTGACAATGAGTGGAGCAAAAAAGACAGTGGTGGAACGGATTGAGCCTACGGACTGGTACGTGGGGATGAAGAATCCTCAGGTGCAGCTGATGGTCTACGGGCAGGGCATCCGTGATGTAGCTGAGGTGACGACGGACTATCCTGGCGTGAGGATCGACAGCCTTGTGCGCCTCGACTCTCCCAACTACCTATTAATATATATGAACGTGCGCGAGGCGCAGCCTGGCACGATGACGCTCACTTTTAAAGGTGGAAAGGTGAAGGGTAAGAAAGGTGAAAATGTGCAGTATCAACTGAAGGCCCGCGAGATGAGCGGCGACAAGCGCATGGGATTCACCAATGCCGACGTGCTTTATATGCTGATGCCAGACCGCTTTGCACAGGGAGCGAACCATCCTGCACAGGTGGCAGGCATGCGCGCCTACAAGGAAGACCGCTCGAAGCCAAGTCTGCGTCATGGTGGCGACCTGAACGGCATCCGCGAGCATCTGGACTACTTCAAGGAACTCGGCGTGACGGCCCTCTGGCTGACGCCCGTCCTGGAGAATGACTCGCCGGATCAGGAGAACGGATTCTCAACCTATCACGGCTATGCCACCACGAACTATTATAAGGTGGACCCCCGCTTCGGCAGCAACGAGGACTACAAGCGTCTCTGCGACGAGGCCCATCAGAAGGGGCTGAAGGTGGTAATGGACATGATTTTCAACCACAGCGGCTATGAGCACCCCTGGACGAAGGACATGCCGACGAAGGACTGGTTGAATACCCCTGACTGGCTTACGGAGAAAGACAGCGGACGCGACCCGATGACAGGTTTCACCGCTAACAGCGACGGTTCAGAGCCAGCGAAAAGTGCCTATCTGCAGACATCGTACAAGCTCACGCCCGTGGTGGATCCCTATGCCTCTAAGGTGGACATGAAGGAGACCGTAGAGGGATGGTTCGTGCCCTCGATGCCTGACCTGAACCAGCACAATCCCCATCTGATGCGCTACCTCATCCAGAACTCCATCTGGTGGATAGAGACCGTGGGCATCGACGGCATCCGCATGGATACCTATCCCTATGCCTACGCTGATGCGATGGCACAGTGGATGAAGGAACTGGACGAAGAGTATCCCAACTTCAACACCGTAGGCGAGACCTGGGTGACAGAGCCTGCCTATACAGCCGCCTGGCAGAAGGGTTCCAAGCTCACCAGCCACAACTCATTCCTGAAGACGGTGATGGACTTCTCATTCTTCGACAAGCTGAATCAGGCCAAGTACGAAGAGACTGACGCGTGGTGGAACGGTCTAAACCGCCTCTATAATTCGTTCGTCTACGACTATCTCTATCCGAATCCTTCCAGCGTGATGGCCTTCATCGAGAACCACGACACAGACCGATTCTTAGGCAACGGCAAGGACACGCTCGCCCTGAAACAAGCAATGACCCTGCTGCTGACGGTGAACCGCATCCCTCAGCTTTACTACGGTACGGAGGTGTTGATGAACGGTACGAAGGAGGTAACGGACGGCAACGTGCGCAAGGACTTCCCTGGCGGATTCCCAGGCGACGACCACAATGCTTTCACGAAGGAAGGTCGCACAAAGGCAGAGCAGAGCATGTTCGCATGGACCAGCCGTCTGCTGCACTGGCGTCAGAACAACGATGTGATCATTAAGGGCTCACAGACACAATTTATCCCCTACAAGGGTGTCTACGTCATCGCCCGTCAGTACAAGGGCAAGACGGCGCTCACCATCCTCAACGGCACGTCGAAGCCTGCCACGATGGAAGTGGAGCGCTATGCAGAAGTCATCGGTAATGCCGCCAAGGCCAAAGATATCCTCACAGGCCGCTTCTATGACCTGTCGAAAGACTTGGAGCTGAAGCCCCGCCAGAGTCTGATTCTGGAAATGTAGTAATCATTTCCCCTCCTGAGCAGGAGGGGTTAGGGGTGGTCTGATAGGGTGGCGACAACGTACTCTGACTGCGTGCCGATGCGGAACTTGCCACCCCAGAGACCAAGACCTGAAGAGATATAGAATTGAGTGTTGCCTCGCTGATGCGAACCCCACGAGCACTCATAGATGGCATCCGTAATCCACGATATCGGCCATACCTGTCCACGATGGGTATGGCCGCTTAGCTGGAAGTCGACACCTGCCGCCTCGGCTTTCTCCAGTTCATACGGCTGATGATCGAGCACGATTGTATAAAGTGGAGATTTATCCATTATCCATTGTCCATTATCCATTAGCGCAGCGATGCTCTTACGGCGGTGGTTCATACGGTCATCGCGGCCTATGACGACTATCGCACTATCGATCACGGCAGCCTCATCTGTCAGCAAATGGATGCCGGCATCCTGATAGAACTGACGGGCGTTGGCTTCGCCGCCGAAGTGTTCATGATTGCCCAAGCAGGCATAGACAGGTGCCGTGAGTCTGTGAAACTCCTCAGCCATGCGTTCTTCTTTTAAGGGACGGATGCTGCCGTCGATGAGGTCACCCGCAATCAGGATAAAGTCAGGGTTCTCCGCATTGATCATATCCACCCATCGCGCCAGTTCCTTACGGGGATTATGATAGCCCAGATGCAGGTCTGACACCATCACCACCCGATAATCTTTCGGCAGCGGTTTTGAGGACGTCAGTTCCAACGGTACGCGTACCTTATTATAATAATGGATGTTACCATAGAGAAAGACGATGAACAACAGCACGACAATGCCCACTGCCATCTGCCAGTTGTTGAAGAGCAGCGAACGCGGCACGAGATGCACCAGCCTTCCGAGGTCGAGCACCAGAAAGATGATCACCAGATAGAGCATGATGAAGACGGACGAGGTACCCACCTCATACATCACCTGCGCCACAGGCAGCGAATAATGGTCCGTCTGTCGTCGCAATCCGAAGAAGAACAGCAAGAAGCAACCCATCAGCAACAATACCGTGAGTGCCTTCCATATTCGCGGAAAAGGCATGATGGCCCACACGTGCCATCCGATATAAACGACTGCCAAGAGCGGCAGTATCATGAAGACAAACATCCACATAGATCTCATACTTTTTGCATTGTGGGCACAAAATTATAAAGAAAAGCACATAAAACTTGTATTAATTCACATATTTTTCGTATCTTTGCAGCCCGATTAATAATTTTTGTGTATGAGATTAGGACGAATCTGCATTTTAGGACTGGTATTACTTATTACAACATCCGCTTTTGGACAACAGCGTGAAGTACATATCTTAGCCGTTAACGACATGCATGCCAACATCGAGGCTTTCCCGCAGTTGGCCGCCATTGCCGACAGCCTGCGTGCCCTCTATCCATCGATGCTGATACTCTCAGCAGGTGACAACCGCACAGGCAACCCCAAGAACGACATGTTCCGCATCTCCTCCTACCCGATGGTGACCCTGATGAACCAAGTGGGCTTCGACGCCACGACGCTGGGCAACCATGAGTTCGACGTAGGCTCCCTGCCGCCGCTGATGGCATACTCAGGCTTCAGTTATATCTGTGCGAATATATACCCCTCAGAAGAGACTGGCCTACACATCGTCCCCACCAAGGTATATGACTTCGACGGCATCAAGATCGGCATCATCGGCCTCATACAAGTCAACTCACAAGGACGGCCCGACACCCATCCAGACAATCTGAAGGGCATCCGCTTCGCCAACCCGATGAAAGTCATCAAACAATACCGCAGCTTCAGTCACCAGTGCGATGCCACCATCCTGCTCTCGCACCTCGGCTATAAGGATGATAAAGAGGTGGCTCAGAGCAATCCTTGGCTCGACCTGATCATCGGCGGCCACACCCATACCCAGCTGACGGCAGAAGAGCCGCTGCACAACGGCGTGCTTATCACCCAGAACAAGAACAAGCTTCAGAAGGTGACACACATCACACTGACCTTCAATAAAGGGAAACTTAAGGAGAAAACGGCAGAATATATCGACGTGAAGACATTCCCTAACAAGAACAGGATGGTGGAGGTGATGGTGGAGTACTTCAGCAACAACCCGATGTTCAAGCGTGTGGTGGGCAGGACGGAATCTGCCTTCAAGACAAAGGAAGAGTTGAACTACCTGATGTGCGACGCCTTCCTCAACGAAGGACAGGCAGACATCAGCATCGTGAACAACGGCGGTGTGCGTCTCGACTCCCTGTCCGTCGGCGACATCACCATGCAGGATGTCCTCTCGATGGACCCCTTTTATAACGAGGCTGTCGAACTGATGCTGACGGGTGAGGAGATCATGAAGATCCTGACCGCCTACAGCCGTGGTTCGCTCTATCACCTGCCCCGTATTGCCGGAGCCATCTGCGAGGTGACCGTCGACAAGGATGACGAGCATAAAGACCGGCTGAAGAGCATCCGCCTGAAGACCCTTGACGGACAGGATTTCGACATGCAGAAGACCTATAAGGTGGTGACGAACAGTTACATGCAGACCGCCTGCAAGTCATACATCAGCGACCCAGGTCACTCCCTGAACATACAGACTTCAGTCATGCTCACCAATTATCTGGAGAGACTGGGAGTCATCAGAAATCATGGATTGCAACACATGAGGGTTACTGAAGAGTAGCCGCCAGCACCTTCACCGTAGCCCCAGACAGGCTCTCAACGAAACGGCCAGCCTGCTCGCCTTGTGTCTTGAGATAATCGGCATCCTTCGTCAGACGGTCCATCTGAGAGGCAAAGCTCTCATAATCCTTAATCTCCAGACCGCCGTTCTTCTTCAGCCCCTGTGCTTCCTGGAACTTCTGGTTGTTAGGGCCGAAGAACACAGGCACACTCCAAACGGCTGCCTCCAACAGATTATGAATGCCCACGCCGAAGCCACCACCCACGTATGCCACATCGCCATAACGGTAGATGCTCGACAACAGTCCGAAGCAGTCAATGATGAGGACATCATAAGAGGCGAGTGGAGAGAGGTGAGAGGTGAGAGATGTATCTGAAGCAGACTTTGCGGCTTCAGTATAGCGTACGACTTTACGGTCCTCCAAGAGCTTCTCAATCTGACGGAGATGATCCTCGCCGATGACATGAGGTGCGATGATCAGCTTCCATTCTGGATGCTGATTGAAATACTTAATGAATATCTCTTCATCAGGCGGCCAGCTGCTGCCTGCGATGAAACAGGGGGACGGTTCTTTTGTTACATCGCGCGATGTAACAAAAGAACCGTCCCCCTGTTTCATTCCCAAGAAAGCCTCCACGATTGGCAGTTGCTTTGCAGCCTCCTTAATCTGCAACACACGGTCGAAGCGGGTATCGCCCACAATTGTGACATCCGTGATACCTATCTTCGCCAGCAGTTCTTTGCTTACCTCGTTCTGCACGAAGAAATGCGTAAAGCAGTTCAGCACCCTTCCATATTGACGACCGTACCACTTGAAAAACACCTGATCCGGACGGAAAATACTCGACACGCTGTACACAGGCACACCGCGATGCTTAAGGATGTGGAGGTAGTTGTACCAGAACTCGTATTTGATGAAGTAAGCCATCACAGGTCTGACTGTCCTCAGGAACCTACGGGCATTGGTAATCGTATCCAATGGCAGATAGGTGATAATGTCAGCCCCTTCGTAGTTCTTACGCACTTCATAGCCCGAAGGCGAGAAGAACGTCAGCAATATCTTGTATTCAGGATGCTCACGACGCAGCTGTTCCATCAACGGGCGTCCCTGTTCGAACTCTCCTAACGATGCTGCATGAAACCACACATACTTCGCCTGCGGGTCTACTTTCTCCCTCAGGATGCGGAACGCTTCGCGCTCACCACGCCACATTTTGCGCACCTTCTCGTTGAAGCGACTGTAGATCGCCACACCCAAGAGGTAGAGATATATGATGACGTTGTACACCTTATATTATATTTACGATTTACGATTTGTTACCCCAGCACTTCAATGGCGCGCTTGGTGCGACGGATGGTCTCTTCCTTGCCCAAGAAGGCAGAGATGTCGAACATGCCAGGACCCTTGCCCTCACCCACGAGAGCCAGACGCCAGGCATTCATGATATTGCCCAGTTTATATTCCTTCTGCTCTATCCAGGCATGCACAATCTGCTCCTGATTCTCTAACGAGAAGTCATCAATGCCTTCCAATACGCTAATGAGTTCTGTCAGTTGCAGAGCCGAGTCTTCCTTCCAACGCTTCTTAGCCGTCTTCTCATCATACTCAGCAGGGGCAACGAAGAAGAACGAGCACAGAGGCCACAGTTCCTTCACAAACGAAACGCGGTCTTTCATCATCGCCGTCACCGCCGTCACACGCTCCAGCGTCTCCTCCGGACAATGCTCCTTCACAATGGGGAAGAACAAGGCGGCAATCTCTTCTGCAGACTTCTTGAGGATATACTCATGATTGAACCAGATGCCCTTGTCGTAGGCAAACTTCGCACCAGCCTTCGAGCACTTAGAGATATCGAAAAGCGGCACGAGCTCATCGAGTGAGAAGATTTCCTGTTCTGTACCAGGATTCCATCCCAACAGGGCGAGGAAGTTAATGACAGCCTCTGGGAAGTAGCCGTCCTCACGATAGCCACGTGATGTCTCACCCGTCTTCGGGTCTTTCCACTCCAAGGGGAATACGGGGAATCCCAGACGGTCGCCATCGCGCTTGGAGAGTTTTCCCTTGCCGTCTGGTTTCAGCAGCAGCGGCAGATGGGCAAATTGCGGCATGGTGTCCTCCCAGCCGAAGGCCTGATACAACAGCACATGCAGCGGCGCACTCGGCAGCCACTCCTCACCACGGATCACATGGGTGATCTCCATCAGGTGGTCGTCCACGATATTGGCCAGATGGTAGGTCGGCAGCTGGTCAGCACTCTTGTAGAGCACCTTGTCATCCATGATGTCCGTCTTCACACGCACCTCACCACGGATGAGGTCATTGACGAGCACCTCCTGTCCGGCATCGATTTTGAAGCGCACCACATACTGCTTGCCATCGGCAATCAGCCTTTCCACCTCCTCCTTCGGCAGCGTCAGCGAGTTCCGCATCATGCTGCGGGTATGGCAGTCGTACTGAAAGTTCTGGATCTCTGCGCGCTTAGCCTCCAGTTCCTCAGGGGTATCGAAGGCGATATAGGCCTTTCCGGCATCGAGCAGCTGCTGCACATATTTCTTATAGATGTCACGACGCTCACTCTGACGATACGGTCCTTTGTCGCCACCGAAGCTCACGCCTTCGTCGAATTGGATACCCAACCACTTGAACGACTCCAGGATATACTCCTCGGCACCAGGTACAAAGCGGTTAGAGTCTGTGTCCTCAATACGGAACACAAGCTGACCGCCATGCTGGCGTGCAAACAGATAATTATACAGGGCAGTGCGCACACCGCCGATATGAAGGGCACCCGTCGGACTGGGTGCAAATCTAACTCTTACGGTTCTTTCTGACATTGTTTCACGAATTTGTTTGCAAAGGTAATAAATAAACCGCAGATTTCACAGATTACGCAGAAAAAAATCCGTATAATCTGCGTAATCTGTGGTTTTTTTCATGTTTTCTGCTTTATCTGTGGTTATTTTTTGTATCTTTGCAGCGGAATTATTGTCTAACCATCCATAACAGACTGCATCAAATGAGTAGTTTCGACTTTAAGAACGATATCACGTGGCACGACTTCCTCATCCGTGCTGCGCTCGTCATAGGCACCGTTGCCATCATCGTCTGGCTCATGCCACGCTCCAGCGAATTCAGCTTCAACGCAGAAAAAGGGCGCCCTTGGATATATTCCGACCTCAGTGCACCTTTCGACTTCCCCATATACAAGAGCGATGAAGCCATCAGTAAAGAGCGCGACAGCCTCATGAAGCTCTACGAGCCCTACTTCATCATCAACAAGGAAGTATCCGGCAAAGAGATCAGGCAGTTCTATAAAGACTATTCCAACGGCATCCCAGGTCTCGCCAACGACTACCTGAGCATCATCGCCAACCGTCTGCGCGACCTCTACGCCACCGGTATCATGAATAGTTCTGACTATGCCAACCTGCATCAGGACACCACGCGCCTCATCCGCGTCATCGACGGCAAGAATGCCAACAGCGTATCCATCACCAAGATCAACTCCGTCGTCTCCGCCTATGAGGAAATCTTCCTCGACGAGACGCTGGCCGCCCACCGCGAAATATTGAAGAAGTGTAACCTCAACGACTACCTGGCACCCAACCTCACCTACGACAAGGAGCGTAGCGAAGCGAGCCTCAACGAACTCCATAACAGCATCCCGCTGGCAACGGGCCTCGTTCAGCGCGGCCAGAAGATCATCGACCGTGGCGACATCGTCGACACAAAGACCTACAACATTCTCATGTCGTTCAAGAAAGAGATGGAACGTAAGCATGAGAACGCTCCGCGACTCTCGCTCACCATCCTCGGGCAGATTCTCTACGTCACGATCATCATCACCTGCTTCACGGTGTTTCTCACCCTTTTCCGTAAGGACTATTTCGAGAAAGCACGTTCCTCGGCGATGCTCTATTCCTTCATTCTCTTCTTCACCATCATCGCCTGCATCATGGTCAGCCACAGTGTCCTCCATATCTATATGCTGCCTTTCGCCATGGTGCCCATCTTCGTCCGAGTGTTCATGGACTCACGCACCGCCTTCATGGCCCACATGACCACTGTCCTCGTCTGCGCCAGCATCCTACAGCACCCTCTGGAGTTCATTGCCGTCGAGACTGTAGCCGGCATGATTGCCATCTTCTCCCTCCGAGAGCTCTCCAGCCGTTCACAGCTCTTCTGGACGGCCGTCCTCATCACCATCGGAATGGCACTGACCAACATCTCCCTCGACTGGATACGTACCAGCGACATCAGCCGCATCAGTTACAGCGAATACAACTACATCACTATCAACGGCGTGTTGCTCTTCTGCTCCTACCCCCTGCTCTATCTTATCGAGAAGGCCTTCGGCTTCACGTCGAACATCACCCTCATCGAGCTCTCCGACATGAACAAAGAACTGCTGCGCAAGATGAGTGAGGTGGCACCAGGAACCTTCCAACATTCCATCCAGGTGGGTAACCTCGCTGCTGAGATTGCCCGCAAGATCGATGCCAAGAGCCAGCTCGTCCGCACAGGCGCACTCTACCACGACATCGGCAAGATAGCCAATCCCATCTACTTCACCGAGAACCAGTCCGGCGTCAACCCCCATGAGAAGATGGGTTCCATCGACAGCGCCCAGATGATCATCAGCCACGTAACCGAAGGTATCAAGATGGCAGAGAAATATGACCTGCCAACGGTCATCCG